>AFSR01000592.1_pt1 | contig 10655 bp, 9 predicted proteins | sample 296848 | NCBI WGS metagenome assembly AFSR01 (sample SAMN02954305, study PRJNA68063) | hot springs metagenome | biome: terrestrial; feature: Mushroom and Octopus hot springs; material: microbial mat core samples; isolation source: Yellowstone National Park Mushroom and Octopus hot springs ...
TGCTCTTCTTCGCGCAAGAGAGCGACCCGTTTCCCAAGAAGCCGGTCATCTCGCGCAGAACTGCGGTTGCTCAGTCGCCTGGTCGGGTTCGCGAGCAATCGAAACAGGAACTGCATGTCGCTTCGAATGCGAGCATATTCATCATCGATCCGTCGTAGCGCCGGGTTGCCGCGTTCGTCGAGCGCCGGACCGAACATGCGGTCTGGTATATGTGACCAATCGGGCTGTTCGCGTGATTGCACCAGCAGTCGCACGAGCCATGGCATATCGCTGATCGGTTCGATGCGATAGAGAATGCCGAAATGCGCCCGCGCCGGTACATTATCCGGCGCCTGGGGAAATGCGCTCAGAATAGTGCGGTGCAACCGGTAGACATCGCTCAGATCACGTCGAACCCGTGGCTGGCGAACGTCGAGGATCAAACGTGACAGGTACATCTCATCCCTCCATCGTATTGATCGGAGCAGGACCGTCTTCTAATCGCAACCATGTTTCACGGACGTACCGGGCGCGAAAGACCCGCCGGGATGGTGTGCCGATATTGTCGTACTGACGATTGCCGGCGCCGGGTCCGGTCTCGATCAGTAATCGCAGGTGCGTGGGGCGCGAGGGTTGCCATGCTGTCTCAACCCGTGGCGACAGGAGCAGGTTCTTCAGTGCGTCTTCCAGGGTGTCGAACTGCCCCATACCGGCGAAGATCGGCGTCGAAGGAACGCACGCTTTGCGCCCCAGAAACAGCGTCCAGACTGGCGACTGTACAGCAGCCGCCAGTTCTCCGATGTAGTCCGGTGAACCCTGAAGCGCAACCAGGAACGAAGCGTCAGCCAGGTAGTAGCGTTCGGAGACATCGGTCTCCGGTTCGCCTGTCTTCTGGTTGATTTTGACTTTGATGCGCCCTTTGGTGACTTCAGCTGAAAGCACCCCGCCAATGTACGGTTCGTCGTGGTAGCGAGGTCCGCCGGTAGACGCAATCGTGCTGTAGCGTCCACCGCCGGTTGTGTGGTAGTCGCGCATGAGGATGCCTGGCAGATCCACGCGCACCCCCATGCGCAGGTTATCGCTCAGATCGCGCAGGCGCGCATCGTCGCGCCGCAGACCCAGTGCGCATCCGAGCAATCCGATGACGCCGGATTTGGTCGGTGCGTCAGTCGTGTCACGCTCGCCCCAGCGCGCTCGCAACCCCCACGATTGCAGCGGTCCTTCCAGCCGCAGGAAGAGCGTGTTCATTGCACTCCTCCCTGTATCTGCATCTGCTTCGACAGCCAGGTGATCAGTTCTTCCAGATTGGAGCAGCATGCCGCTCCTGAAAGCGTGAATGGAACAGTGCTCAGGAAGGCGCGCTGAGCGCTGAGATTGTAGCGGTCGTTGATGACAGGAATGTATTTCTCCAATGCGTTCGCCGACGCTTCGATCAGGGAGAGATTGCCTGTTGCGCGCACGGGTTTGACAAATGCATTGGCATAACTGAGGGCAATGTTCTCCTTGCGCACCTCGACCAGCGCCAGGTCGGGCAGGTTGTGCGCGGCGAAACTGTTCTGTTTCCCGCTGGGAATTGCAAATAGCGCTGCTCTGATCAGCGCCTCCACAGATTGCCGGGCGACGTTCTGCTCGCCGTGTAGATTCTTGAGCAGACCATCCCAGTCGATGGAGAAATATTTATAGTAGGTGGCGCTGTTGAAGGTTGTGTCGCCGATGAATCCGGCGCCTGCTTCGCCGGAGATATCGTCTACTGCCGTGTAAAAATCGAACTCCATCTCAACGGCGTGGGTGGAGATCGCATGCGCCACCTGAACAGCGGCTTCCACATCCTTGAAAGGGCTGGAGGTCGTCATGCGTCCGAACATGGCAATATCGACCGAGTGCGGTTCATACTCACCGATCTCTCGAACCAACGTATCGCCCTGAAGTTCGTTCAGGTGCTTTGCCCCTTTCTCGCGCACAATCTCGATCAGTCGTCGAGCCAGTTGTTGGATCTCGTTTTCGGTCAGAAACATCAGTTGGGCGGTTTTGATCCTCTCTGCGTCGCCGGTAGTGTTGCTCTGCCGGCTGCCGCGTCGAGACCTTGGGCTGCTGCGAGGCTGGTTCTGCTCACCGCGCTCATCGCCCGCTTCGCCTTCACCGGAGGGACTCCTCTGCTCGCCCTTGCCGAGACGCGCGGCTGCTTCGACAATTGCGCGTTGATCATCGTCGTTCAGACCGGCATTCGCCAGATGGTGACGCACCTTTTCAGGCAGGAGTTGGGTGCGTATCGCCAGTAACCCCTGGGTCTCAAACGGGGCGCGAAAGTGATCCGACCAGCGGATGCTGCGCTTGATCGCCTGACTGGAGATGCGCGCTCGTCGCACGCCGCCGAAAATCGCGTCCTTCGGTTCGTTGTTGTCGTCCCGATTCAGGTTCGACGGAGCATGGTTCTGCAGCAGATGGAGTGCGATCAGCATGGTCTTGGGTCCTTTCTTCTCCAGGATGGAATCGTGCCTTCATTCGGTTGTGACAATGGATGGCGCTCAGGAATGATCGGTGAAATAATCCCGCGCCCACTGCAACTGGACATAGCGATCCGGGTGATCCCAATTCAGAAGATCGTTCAGCAACCGGCGCCAGTCGATTGACTCGTCGCTTGCAGCAGCAAGACGCACTGCCTGACGCAATCGAAAGGGCAGGTTTTCGCCATCGCTATCAAGCAGCGCCTGAAACCGCCGGTCGATGCTCTCGCTTGCCCGGCTTTGCCGCACAGCGCGAAGGATCGCTCCCAGGCTGCGCTGATCATTGCGGGAGTCGGCGAGTGGATAGAGGGTGGCGACCAGGAAGTAGATCGCTTCTTCAGATCTCCCGGCAACCTCGTAGGGCAACGCCTGATAGAAGATCTGATGCACACCACGAGCTTCGTGCAAAGACCGTCCGGCGTTCCGTTTGAGGCGCGCGCGCCCGGCGTTGTCCAATCGTTCGAGCGCGGTGATAAACTCATCAACCTGCTGCTGTTGGCGCTGCTGTCGGGTTGGTTCACTCATTCAGCCACTCCTTTCGTCTGGCATGCAGCTGACGCTCACATTCCGCCTGAGCTTCGACCCGAATGCGCAAAGCATCGGCGCGGTCACCGGTCTGATCGAGAGCGGTTCTGAAACATGCCTGCGCTTCCTTGATGATCAATATCACCCATGTCCGTGCGGTGTCATCGCGCTGCCAGACATCGCTCAAATCATTGACAAACTGGCGGAAATGGAGTCCCAGCCGCCGCCAGTAGTCGGCGATCAGACGTTCGAGCACAGTTTTGAAACGGATGAATTTCTGTTCGTTCGATCCGCCGGTTCCGCGTTCGGGTCGAAAGTGACGCTCAAAGGTGCTCTTGAGAATGGCTGCCACCTCGTGGGACTGACGGAGCGCTTCACCGACATAGGCGGCGGCGTCGGGGTCTTGGAGCAATTCTGGCGGCGCTTCAAGCGCTTCATCGAGCCACTCGAAGATTTTGGCTTTGCCGTCGGTGCGAATGCCAATACAGCGAAAGCGAAGACGCTGGCGCCCGGTGAGCGTCCCTCTATCGATCAGGCGCGCCAGCTGTCGCACAATGCGTGGACGCAGACCGGCTGCATCTTCGTCCAGCAACAACACAGCATACTCGCGCCAGATGGCTTTGCCTTCTTCGGGACGGATTGGTTTGAGATCGGCATTCTTGCTCTGCTTCGACGGTTTTCGGAACGCAACAAAAGGATCCTCCCAGACACCCGTCTGCTTGCTGAGCCAGTGACCCATCTCGAAAAGCATTGTGGCAACGAAAATGTCGGTCTGGCGCCCGCAGTTCGTGCAGAACACCGATCCTGCTTGCGGATAGAGCCGCATCCGGCGGGCAGGAAAGGTAAGACTCTCCAGGTAGCCGACCGCGCTGACTTCGCAATTCTTGCCAACGACCGGTGGATCGCTGTTCCAGATCGCCTGATCGGCTCGCTTCGGATCGGCGCCTGGCGGCAGATAATCGCTGCTGACCAGAGAGAGGGTCAGTGTCTCGAACAGCGTATCGCCAGCCGGCAGGACGTAGATCGGCGGTACGCCATTGATCGAGGGACGTATGCCTGCGCCGCCAGAAGAGGCGAATGCTGGCACCGTCACCAACCCGCGCGCGCAGCATGCCGGGCAGATGCGATGGCGGTCGTCGGTCACATGAGTGAAGTGGACCCGTTCTGTTGCTACCGGTATCTCGGCAAACAGGCGCGCGACCGGCTGCGGGTTGTGATTGCTGTGAAGCGGAACATCGCCGGTTTGCAGGAACGGGGCGTGAGGATCGAAGAGATCGAAGCGTCCAGCATGGTTCTTCTCAAACGCTTGCAAGCGGTTTATGTCGAACTTCCCGTCGCGCAGCAACGCTGCTATCTTTTCTATATCTTGTGGTTGATGGATCGCTTGCAGAATTGCCGTCAGCAAGCGATGCGTCCCGCCTGCGACCAGTGGCGAGGGGTCGCTCAGCGCTGCCAGTTCGTGCGCGTCGGTCAGGCACGTGCCAATGCCGATCTCATCGTCGCGCCCGTCGCGTCGGATGACCCGAATCCAGGGTTCAGTCCACAGATTGAAACTCAGAGATGCTGTCATAGATCCTCCTCAAACCAATCACCGCTCACGTCGACATCCCCGTTCTCGATAACCAACCCCAGTTCGTTATCAAGACGCAGGCGACGCCTGTTGATGGTGATACTGTGCGTCTGCACATCCAATGGGAGTGGATGCAGCCCGCGGAGCGGCGCCGGAATTACACTCCAGGTCCAGCGTAGTGCGCGATCCCGATGCTCGTCGCGGTAGGCAGCGATAACTGCGCGATCACTGACCGGTACGGCGACGTTGATCACGTCCTTCATCTGCTCCAGCGTTGGCGGCACATCGGTTGGAATGCGAAAGGTTCCGTCTGGATCAAGGGATAACTCACCATTGACCCGGTAGACCGGCACAAGCGTCACCCGGTCGCCCAGGCGCGTCTTTGCCAGTTGCCAGGAAGCCTCCGCACCCGTTTCTTCTTCGATATAGGAGCGACCGCCGTGTTCGACAATCGGCGCCCGGATCATTGCATCAGGCGTGAGCGGGCTGCGCGCTTTAGCAGTTTGCGCATCGATGGTCTTACGATACTCCTGCTCCGCTTTTGCAACTTCCCCGGCGTAGCGACCGACAACAGGCGCCGCGCTGTAGACTGCCTCGATCAGCGTTCGATAATCGCGGGGTAAGGTCACGATGCGTGTATCGTCAGTTAAGCCGTCACACAGCGTTGCCAGACTGCGCCAGAGGATATACGGCTCATAGATCGCTCGCCAGCGGCGCCAGTCTGGTTCGCCCTGCTCGTCGTATGGGATCACGATTTCCAGCACAGGCTCGCGATGGTCGTCTGGACGGGACCGATTGTGGCGATGGAGACGACCGGCGCGTTGGAGGAGCAGATCAATCGGCGCAAAGTCGCTGACCATGACATCAACGTCGTAGTCGAGGCTCTGTTCCAGCACCTGGGTTCCTGCGATAATGATCCGCTGCTCAGGCGTGCGCTGCGACTCTTTGCCGACGAGATTGCTGATGCATTGCTCCCGACGCTGCCGTTCGTGGAGCGGAAAGCGAGCGTGGAGCAGCACGCACGTTACATCACGCGCACCGGAGGCAATCAGCGCCCGGTAGATGGCCTGCGCGTCATCCACCCGGTTGCAGATACGCGCAACTGCGCCGCCATTGCGTATCAGTTCCAGCAATCGTCTGGCTTCCTCTTCGGGAGCGCTTTGCTTCCTGAATCGCAGGATAAAGCGCTGCTCGCCGCGGAAGACATCACAGGTGTGGAGGGACTGAGCCGTGGCGTGATAAAGCGAAAGCGCCGGATACGGCAATTCCTCTGGAAGAGGCAGTGTGGCTGCAGGCTTTGTGGCACGAAGAAATGCGCGTGCCAATGCATCATGACGCTGACGCGGCAGAGTGGCGGACAGGAGGATGATCGAACAACCGAGCGTCGCCAGCCAGGCGAGGGTATGTTCGAGAATGACGCTCATATAAGCATCATAGGCATGCACCTCATCGATAATCACCACTTTGCTCGCCAGACCGAACAATCGTAGCGGATAATGGCGCACATTCAAGCCGCCGAGTTCGACCTGATCCACCGTGCCGACGCCAAATGGCGCAAGCATCGCCTTCTTCGGTCCGACGAACCACCCCAATATCACGTCTGCGCTGCACCCTTCACGATCGAATCGATCCTGATCAGCACTGAGCGTCACCCGGCGACGCAGATCGTCTTCGACAACAATCGCCTGACTGTGGCTCAGGCGCACACTGCCGCCATCGCCATACAGGGTGCGGAAGAATCGTTCAAGACGGGTAAACATCTGATTACCGGTGGCCATCGTCGGCAGGGCAAAGAAGATCTCATCTATTCCTCGGAGAGCGGCGATACGCCGTGCAAGCGCCAGAGCCGCTTCTGTCTTGCCCTCGCCGGTGGGAGCTTCGATAACGACCAGCGCCGGTTGCCGCAAGTCATTGTCGGACAGGCGGTCTACGACTGCCTGTAACGGACGTGGCGCGATAGCCTGGAAAAGTGCGCGGAAATCCGAGTACTGCGGTTGAGATCGGCTTGCCCGGAGATAATGTGTCGTCAGGGCGTTCTGCGCGCGCTGACGACTGAGCGACAGGTAGCAATGAATGTCCATTCCGGGTGTAGCCGGGAAGTCGTGTTCATTCGAACCGATCCAGTCGCTCCAGACCAGCAGTCCGGTCAGTGCAACGGTCGCAGGGCGTGGTGCGACGGGTGTTCCAATGCCGTGCAGCGGTTTATCTTCAGGCGCCAGCAGATCGCGAAGGAGAACGTAGCCCTGTTTCCGCCAGTCTCGCCAGCGAGATTCGCCACGTTCCGCGTGATGCAATTTCTTGCGCAGGTCTTCCATCGACTCGTCAACGAAGCGCCCGTGATGTCCTCCCGTTGCATCACGGAAAATCCAGACCAGGTCTTGTGCGATTCCTGGTTCATTCTCAGCGAGATGATCGTGGATCCAGAGCGCGCTGATTGCGGCATGGTGCAACTCCGGGGAGTGGGATCGAAATTGCACCCCTGCTCGAGTCAGACGTTCGCGCTGGGCTTCGTCCTGCCCTTGAAAAGCAGCAGAGAGTTTGCCCAGATCGTGAAGCGCAATTAGAAATGGAAGCCAGGCGATCAATGCTTCTGGATCGGCGCCGCGCCAGGCATGCAGAAGCGCCTGACGCACCCGTTGCGGTCCGTGGTGCAGAAGCGCCTCGGCGACACATGCGACATCGAGCATATGAAAGATCGCCGGATGAAATTGGGTAACCGGCGTACCTGGACGGGGGGTTTTTCCCCAGAATTGCAGGAGCAGCGGATCGATGCTTTTCATCAATGCGTTTCCTTGTGAGGTATGAGACCATACAGGCGAGCCTGTGCACGGACTTCTTCGATCATCTCGGCGCGAAGTTCGTCGGGAGCAAGCACTTCCACGGCAGCGCCCCATTGACGGATCCAGGGTTTCATTTCTACGGTGCTCCCTACTCGCACGCTAAACAGGCATGAACCGTCAGGGCAATCCTCCAGACGCTGACTGACGTGCCAGACGCTTTCTTTGAGGCGTCGTACCACCTGGGGCGCAAACCGCAGGATTACTTCGATCGTTCCTTCATCACGCCAGATGACTCCCCAGGCCGAAGCGAGCAAACGGATCGGATCGAACTCTTCAGGGATGGCAAACTGCTCATCAGTCAGGCGTATCGTGCGTATGCGCTCAACTTTGAGGGTCCGCAATTTGCCGCGCAGGTCATCAAAGCCGATGACGTAGCATGCGTAGCCGATGCCGGAAGGCTCGATAAAGTAAGGTGCGAAGAGACGCTCGGTCATTTCGTCTTTACTGTAGGAGTGGTAGGACAGCCGCACCTTGCGCCCGGTCGCCCAACCCTGCGTCAGTACTTCAAGCGCCTCGACGTATTCACGCCGAACCGGTCGCTCACGCACGGCTGCCGCAGCACGCGCGATATGGTCGGCGATCAGCGGAGATTTGCTGCGCAGTGCGTCGCTCAGTTTGTCGAGGGCGCTTACAACATGCGGGTTATGTTCGTCACTATGCCGGGACAACAGGCGAGCAGCCATATACAGCGCCAGCGCTTCGTCGTTGGAAATCTTCATTGTGTGAATGATCCGTCGGTGGTCAAGATGGTAGCGGCGCCCTTCCTTGATGAGACCTGTTCCACGCGCCTCAAGCAGAGCCAGATCGCGCCGGATTGTATCGGGATCGACCCCGAATTCACGTGCCAGCTCAGAAGTAGTACATCCTCTTTTTTGATGCCTGGCGAGATAACGCTCGATGCCGTCGAGCCTTTCGTAGCGGGTTTCCGTCTTTGACATGCCTGCGCCTTTCCGGTTGTCTCTGGAATCAGGGTACCATGCGATCACCGCATAGTGTGCGGTTTTTTTGTGATCACAGGAATATTTTGAGGGAAATGCCGGAGATCATGCGGTTTGGTGAACGGTAAAGCAGCAGAAGGCTTCCCGCACCCTCAATTCCTCCACCCCGCCGCCAGCGTCGCCACCACGGCGCGGTGGTCCGAAACGCCGTCCCACGGTCCGACCGAGGCATCCAGGCAGACGATCCCGTTTGTGGTGAAGAGATGGTCGATACGCACGAACCAGGGTAGGACCGGAACTCCCCCGATTGTGCGATTGCCGGGCCATGTGAAGCCGGCGCCGCTGCCGCATTCCTGCCAGACATCCGACAGTGCGCCGTGTTGGAGGATGTGGTAGGCGCGATGAAACGGGGTGGCGTTCAGATCACCGGCGACGACCACCGGTGTGCGCTGCGCCTGGACGAAGGCGTTGATCGCTTCCGCCTAACGCTCACGTTCACCGATTGCTGCGGCTTCCACATGGAGACCGACCAGGTTTAATGTTTCTGAGAACTGCTATATTTCTTCAAAGACCATACGCCCTCGGCTATCCAGGGCGAAGCCAGCCAGCGGCAGGCTATTGCAGACAGAACGTCATCCGTGCCGATCCGTCGTATCCGTGCTGATCCGTGTTCTATTCCGCCGTGGGGCTGATGAAGGCGACCGGTGCGATCATTTGGAATAGTAGTGTTGTAGGAAGGAGACGATCCAGGCTATAGGCTCACACAGGAATTCGCAGGAGATCACCCGGTTGAATTGCTGACAATGCCTGCACAACATTCGGCATAAGCAAGCGCAGTGTCTCGAATCGATTGTTAGCCGCCACGATAACAATAATTCCTAACGTTGTTGAACGCAGGTTCTGTTGATATGTCATATTCTGATCAGCAGTAATAAAGACATCGAAGGCAGTCTCGGCTAAACGCAGCAACTCGCCGTTTTTAGCGCCTGCCCAGCCCATCTCAGAGACAGTCAAGACGTCGTGGTCCGGCAGTTCATATTTGAGCTTACGCGGCAGGCATTCATCAAGCAAGATCTTCATACAGGTTGCGTTAACAACATCTGCTTGAGTTGTTCCAGAACTCCGACCGCCTGATCACGATGCACGGTCGGAAAGTCGTCGAGGAACTCCTGGAGGGAATAACCGCCTTCGAGATAGTCGAACAGCGTCTGCACCGGTACCCGTGTGCCAGCAAACACCGGCGTTCCACCGAGAATCTCGTGATCCCGGATAATCAGATTTGGCTGAACCATAATGCCGTCCTTTCACGCACTGGCTGTATGATAGCACAACCGGCACGCTTGTGGCGGTCGGGTTATTGTGTGAGGCGGTCTTCAAACAGGGGCAGTGTTTGAAGCGTGATCAAAAACCCGGATGTGTGGCATTGATATTGAACATGGCTTTCTGATGAGGAGAAGAAGCGTATGCCGAATCGTGCCGCTTTCTGCGCTCCAGCGCCCCGACCGCACCTCAAGCTGCGCGTCCAGGGAAAAAAACTGCTGCGGCAGCCAGCGCAGCAGGAGTATCCGCGTTCTCTTTCTACCCTATCCGACGTGTGACATTCACCCCGTTCCGCTCTTTCCATCTCATTGGCGCGCCACTGTTTGGACACACTGGCGCCGCTGCGGGTTGCTGCGCTTCTTGATCTTCCATCGCGCTCGCCGCCAGCGCGCGGCTAAACCGCTCATACACGTCCAGAGTCGTATCCTCGATCTGCGTCAGATTCGGTCGTTCGGTCTATTCCTCCCACGCCAGGAACGACTCGATCAATGCTTCATCCTGCGCCAACGGCGCAGCGCGCTTCTGTTCGCAAGTCCGTTTTATCATCGCACAAGCATCGACGTCCCTAGACTGGCGCATTCCCCGCACCCTCAATTCCTCCACCCCGCCGCCAGCGTCGCCACCACGGCGCGGTGGTCCGAAACGCCGTCCCACGGTCCGACCGAGGCATCCAGGCAGACGATCCCGTTTGTGGTGAAGAGATGGTCGATACGCACGAACCAGGGTAGGACCGGAACTCCCCCGATTGTGCGATTGCCGGGCCATGTGAAGCCGGCGCCGCTGCCGCATTCCTGCCAGACATCCGACAGTGCGCCGTGTTGGAGGATGTGGTAAGCGCGATGAAACGGGGTGGCGTTCAGATCACCGGCGACGACCACCGGTGTGCGCTGCGCCTGGACGAAGGCGTTGATCGCTTCCGCCTGACGCTCACGTTCACCGATTGCTGCGGTCATATACTCGGGCGGTCCGACCGGCGGGA
>AFSR01001406.1_pt1 | contig 10575 bp, 8 predicted proteins | sample 296848 | NCBI WGS metagenome assembly AFSR01 (sample SAMN02954305, study PRJNA68063) | hot springs metagenome | biome: terrestrial; feature: Mushroom and Octopus hot springs; material: microbial mat core samples; isolation source: Yellowstone National Park Mushroom and Octopus hot springs ...
AGCACCTTCGCCTGCGGCGGCTGCCGGTCTATGGCCGGGCCAAGCTCGCGGAACAGCACGAACAGGATGTAGGCGAACGGGATGGTCGAGAGGAAGCCCCATATCGCGCGTTCCGTGACTGTCGCGGCCACCTCACCCGGATAGCCTAGCACGATCATAAGGACGGCTGCGCCGGCCAGCCGCCACGTCAGGCTGGACGCGCGGTCGCGCGGCAGGCTGAGAACTGCCACAAGCTCCGCCGTCAACAAAGGCACTGTCAACAGCCAGTCCACGTAGCGGTATGCATCGTTGAACGGCTTGCCGGTCGGCTGATACGCGCCATCTACGAGCGCATACGCGCCCTGCCAGCTCTCCAAGATGCGGAAGTAGTGATAGCCTGCGATGGCCACCACAAGGGTTGACATGACAAGCGCGATGCGATACTTTGGCAGGACTTCGCTCCGCGCAAGCACAAAGAAGATAGCCGAGGCAAACATTGCCGCGATTGTAAAGGACAACACGTTAGACACAAAACTAAACTGACCGATCGTTAAAGCCGACATCACTCACACTCCTTGAAAAAGACAACCCAAAAATCAACGACAGCCTTCGCCGCCGACCCCGTCAAGAGGGTCGGTTTGTGAAGTTCTGCACAAAGTGTATGGCCTTATCCTGATACATCACCGTGAAAGGCGTTAAGCTCAGGTTAGAGTTTTCGGCGGAGGTGAGCGCCGCCGATGCCGGAATGCATCGCCAGGGGTGCATTCACGCACAGGGGGCAATCGTTTGTGCTTGCTGCGCGAGCGCAGCGAGGCATCTAATATAACCGGCGTGATCGTTCAGGCAGCCGGGCGAGTGCGTGCCTTGGCTGGATTGCCCCAATCCATGAACGCACCCATTGCCACCTACAAGTCGGCGCTCACCGTGCCACACTGCCGGCGATCTGCGCCGCCACCTCGCGCCCCAGCCGGATGGCGTAGTTCGTCCCGCGGTCCCAGGGATAGACCTGGCTCATGCTGGCGAAGAATAGCCCCGGCAGCGGCGTGCGGGTGGGGGGGATGTGGCGCGAGTGATGGACGAAGGGCACCGGCTGGGCGTAAGGCTCGCGGAAGACCCACGCTGCCTGCACCCAGGCCGGCTCGAAGCGCGGGTTGAAGCGGCGCAAGGAGGGCAGAAAATGCGCGCGCAGCTCCTCCTCGCTCATGGAGAAGTAAGGATGATCAGGCGGCAGATAATCTCCACAGTACACCAAGTGCTGGCCGCCGAAGTGCGCCGCCGGCACGAAGTTGGTATGCTCGCACATCGCCAGGTAGGGGAAGCCGGCCCGCTTGGGCAGGTTGTGCCAGTAATAACCCCGCGCGTCTAACTGGCGGTCCAGGGCGAAGATCACCATCACCGCGCCCAGCGAGCGCAGCGCGTTGAGCGCGGCCAGGTAGTCCGCCGGCAACTGCGGGGCCAGCCGGGCCATCGCGCGCGGCGAGACTGTGCTGAGCACGGCGTCGAAGCGCGGCACATCGCCGCAGAGGCGCGGCGACCCGCAGCGACCAGCGGCCGTCGTCCCCGCGCCAGACGCGCTCCACCCGCGCGCGGTAGTGGATCACCCCGCCCTCGGCGCAGACGCGCGCAGCCAGGGCGTCGAAGAAGGCCTGAAAGCCGCCGACGAAGGTGCCCAGGCGCGGCGTGCGGGCCTTGATGCGCGCCCACAGCCAGGCCATGTTGACCTGCGTGTAATACGCGCCGAACTTGCCCTCCAGCAGCGGTTGCCAGATCACCTCGTAGGCCCGCCGGCCCATCCAGCGCGCCGACCATGCATGGGCAGTGTAGCGCTCCAAGGCACGCCAATCGCGGGTAAGGTACTTCAAATAAACCAGGGCCAGGCCAAAGGGCAGCTTCTCCAGCAGCGAGAGGCCGGGAAAGCCAGCACGGCCAGCGGCGAATCCAACGGGTAGAAGCGCCCCTCCCAGTATGAGACGGTGATCGGCCGGCGAAAGATCACGCGGTCGCGGACGCCGATCTCATCCGCCAGCCGCAGCAAGTCAGCATCCGAGGCGAACCAGTGGTGATAGAACTTCTCCAGCGACCAGGCCCAGCCGGCTGCCTTGAAGCCGGCGGCCAGGCCGCCCGGCCGGTCGCCCAGCTCGAAGATCGCCACGCGGTGGCCGGCGCGCAGAAGGTCATAGGCAGCGGCCAGGCCGGTCGCCCCCGCGCCGATGATAGCGACATCCATGCCATCAACTATACGGCGCGGCCGGTCTCCCACGGCTCAGCGCGGGCCAGGAAGTCGCGGGCGAAGCGCGCAGCGTAGTCGTCCAACAGGGCTTGGACGCGCGCAGCGTCGGGCGAGACCACGATGAGGCCGGCGTGGAAGGGCTTGCGCAGCCGCCAGACCACCTCTGGGGCGTCGTAGGCTGAGAGATCGGGCTGGGCCTGGCGGGCCAGGCAGATCACGACGCCGGCGTAATCTTCGCGCAGCGGCGGGAGCGCGTAGGTCTGGCCGGCATAGCGGGCCAGCTCGATATGCGCCCAAGCCTCCCAGAGGTTGACGCCTGCTGCGAACTCGATGGCGTCGGCGATGTGCGCCCCGCCCACCCGCGCGCCGATCTCCAAGAAACGCCATTCGCCATCGGCCAGCCCGCGCAAGTATTCGGCGTGGAGCGCGCCGCAGAAGTCGGGTGGGGCGAGCGCGGCGATGACCTGGGCGTTGAGCGCGAAGAGCGCGCGGGCCTCCTCGCTCTGGGCCGGCAGGGTGCGCGAGACGAACACGCCGCCCTTGTGCATCACGGCCAGCGGCGGCGCGCCGTACGCGCTGGCCACGGCGAAGATCACCTGACCCTCCCAGACCAGCGCATCCACGTGAAAGACCTGGCTGGGGATGAACTGCTCCAGCAAGCGGCGCGATTGATCATCGCCTAGGCGGTCGAGCCAGCGCCATACCTGCTCGGCATCGTCGCAGCGCTTGATGCCCATCGCGCCGGCTTCCTGGCGCGGCTTGAGCAGCCAGGGCGGCGGGACGCGATCCATCCATTCGCGCAGCGCGTCGTAGTTAAAGATGGGGGTGAAATCGGGGGTGGGGAGGCCGGCGGCGCGGGCGCGGACGCGCATCGCCAGCTTGTCGTTCAACGGCTGGGCCTGGCAGGAGGTGAGGCCGGGCATGACGAAGTGCTCGCGCAGCGCGCCGGCCGTCTGCACCTCGTATTCGTCCAGCGGGATGATTAGGTCGAAGCGCACCCCGCGCGCCATGTAGCTGGCGGCGTTGATCACGTGCTGGCGGTTGGCCAGGCTGTGCATGTAGTGGATGCCATCCAGCGCGTCGTAGGGCCAGTCTTCGCCGCGCCAGCGCTCCTCGGTGAGCAGGAAGACGCGGCAGCCGCGCGCCTTGAGCGCGCGCAATAGGCGCTGGCCTTTGACTGCGCTGCTCAGGCAGAGGACGTTGATCGCATCGGCCACGTTGGGGCTAACTGTCGCGCCGGGGGGCGTGTTTGTCAAGTGGACGGGTGGCCGTTGCCGAGCGCGTCTGCGACCAGGGGCAGGACTGAGTTCGCGCAGAGGCACGCCGTCGGCGGCTTCGTTGGTTGGGCGCGAGTTTAGATGCTTCGCTCAGCATGTCACGTCGGCGCGGCTGACAAGCAGCCCACGGACGGTCATCCCTGGGCATGAACATACCCTTCCCGGCAAGGGAGCGCGATATAGTCGGCGCGTCATGCGCGCAATGAAGACGCGGCAGATGCGCCGGCTGCTGCTGCGCGACTTCCGACGGTTGGCGATCAGCCTGGGCTGGTTCTTCGCAGCGGCCCTGGTCGCTGTGCTGGCGCTGCTGGCGCTAGGTTGGTCTGCCCAGGAGGTAACGACAACAACGCTGGCGCGCGCGGCCTTGAGCGCAAGCGTGATCGCGGTGATCAACTTTGCCCTGCTGCCGGTGCTGCTTTGGCTGCGGGTGCCGATGGTGGTCTTCAGCGCCGGCCTGATCACCTTCGCCGTCAACGCTGCGCTGTTGCTCGGGGCCCATCAGTTGATGCGCGGCGCGGCAGCGCCGGCGCCGGACTCGCTGCTGCCGAGCGCGCTGGCGCTCTCGCTGATGAACACGCTGATCAATGGGCTGATCGCGCTGGATGATGACTACACCTATCTGCGCTTCATCATCCAGGCGGTGCGCGATAACGCGGTGACGTTTGGCCGCCCTAAAGACCCGCGGCGGCGCGGCGTGGTGATCCTGGAGATAGACGGGCTTTCATACGAGCGGATGAAGGTCGCGCTGGAGAGCGGGCTGATGCCCGCAACCCGCGAGTTGCTGAAGGCCGGCTATCGCTTAAGCGCCTTCGACTGTGGCTTGCCGTCGCAGACCTCGTCGGCCCAGGCCGGCATCATGTATGGCAACAACGAGGACATCCCCGCCTTCCGCTGGTATGACAAGCGGCGCGGCAAGCTGTGGGTCTCGAACCGGCCCAGCGACGCGCACGCGCTCAACCAGCGCTATAGCAATGGCCATGGGCTGTTGCGCCAGGGTACTTCGATCAACAACCTGATCAACGGCGACGCAGCGCGCTCACTGCTGACGCTGAGCGCGATCGCGCGCCCGAATGCACTGCCCACCGAGCGAGCGCTGGACGTGTTGATCGCCTTTTGGCTGAACCCATATACGTTCGCCCGCACGTTGGCGTTATGCGCTGCCGACCTGCTGTTGGAGATCGCCCAAGCGCTGCGCCAACGCCTTCGCAACACCCAGCCGCGTCTGGAGAAGCGCTTCCCCAGCGCTTACACTGGCCTGCGGGTGGCCACCAACGTCCTGCTGCGCGACCTGGCGATCTACGCGACGATGTGGGAGATCACGCGCGGCGCGCCGGTGATCTACACCTCCTTCCTGGGCTACGACGAGGTGGCCCATCACGCCGGCCCATGCAGCCCCGACGCCATGGGCACGCTCAGGGGGTTCGACCGGCATGTGCGGCATGTCCTGCAGACCATCCGCTATCTGGCGCCCTTCGAGTATGACCTGGTCTTGCTCTCTGACCACGGGCAATCGCAGGGAGCGACCTTTCGGCAGCGCCACGGCCAGACGCTGCGCCAGTTGATCAACACGCTGACGCGCGGCGACCTGCAGGTGGGCGAGGCAGCAATCATTGATGCCGGCCATTCTTTCGTCGAGGCATTGATCGCAGAGCTAAACGCCGCCAGCCAACAACTACACAAGCAACGCATCCGGCGAGTCACCATGGCAGCGACCGCGCGCACCCTGAAGGGCATGGAGAAACAAGCCTTACACCCCCAGCGCAGGGGCAAGGAACAGGACGACATCGTGGTCTGCGTTTCGGGTAACCTGGCGCATATCTACTTCAACACGATCGGTGAACGCCGCGCCACGCTGAGCGAGATCGCAGCACAGCATCCTGGATTGGTGGACGTCCTGGTCAAGCATCCCGGCATCGGATTCGTCGTTGGGCTGGGCGACGATGGCCATGCGCTGTTGCTGGGCAAATATGGGGCGCGCGATTTGAACAGCGGCGCGATCACCGGCCAAGACCCCTTATTGCCTTTCGCAGGCGAAGATGCGGGACGACAGGCAGCGCAGTTGCTGCGCCTGGCCCAGTTCGAGAGCGCCGGCGACCTCATCCTGAACAGCGCGATCTATCCAGATGGCAGCGTTGCTTCGTTTGAAGAACTGGTGGGATCGCACGGCGGTTTGGGCGGCGAACAAACCCATGCCTTCATCCTATACCCAGGCGCAAGATCGCTCGATGGACATTCGATCACCAACACCACAGCGCTCTATCATGTGCTGGACGCATGGGCCAGGCCACTTGACAAGCCGGCGACAAGCGCTACATTACACGACATCAGGAGGACAAGCAATGGCAGCCACCAAAGCGACGAAGAAACCAGCAGTCAAGAAACCAACCAGCAAGAAGAAGACCAGCAACAAGTCAACGTCGGCTAAGAAGACCACGACCAAGAAGCCCGCCACCAAGAAGGCCACAACCAAGCGCACAACGACTCGTCCGCGCAAGCCAGCAGCCCCTGCGCCCGAAAGCACGCCCGAATTGGAGGTCGTCCCTGAGCCGGAGCCGGTGGGCTAAAGCTTTCACATTTGTGCATGAGCGCTGTGGTATAGTATTAGGCGTTGTGCTGAAGAGGTTGTCATTCTGAGAAGTCTGCTGCTCAGGAGTGGAAAACCCTCCCACCCCCTCCCCCCTCGCCGACACTCCTGACACGGGCTTCTCAGAATGGCAACCTCTTCGTTTATCCCCGAACAAGTGAGCCGTCCTATACTTCCGCCTGTCTGGTTTCTTAACTCGACCTGATGCTCATACTAAGGGATGCGTTAAACCCAGGGTGGGCGAAAGCAAAGCCTTCGCCCACTCTCTAGCTCACAAGCGGCTGCTCCCGTTGTTGGTTAACGCACCTGGCTGGTGAAGCAGGCGCAGGGGAACGCAGTCGAGCAGCGCTGACATTCGAAATCGCCACATCGTCCACTGGATATGTCTGCACAAAGCAATGCACTGACAAGCGAGAAAGTCCCCCTGCGCACCAAGCTGGCGTTTGGCGCGGGCGATGTCGGGCCGGCGGTGGCCACGGCGATCATGAGCTTCTTCTTGCTCTACTTCTTCACCGACGTGGCGCGCCTGCCGCCAGCGCTGGCCAGCGTGATCCTGCTGGTCACCAAGATCTGGGACGCGATCAACGACCCGCTGATCGGGCTGCTCTCCGATCGGGTGAACACGCGCTGGGGCCGGCGGCGGCCGTGGTTTCTCTTCGGCGCGCTGCCGTTTGGCCTGGCCTTCCTCCTGCTCTTTCAAGTGCCTCAGCTCAGCGAGAGCGGCAAGTTCGTCTATTACCTGGTTGTGTCGTTGCTGCTGGACACCATGTTCACGGTCGTCAACGTGCCATACACTGCGCTGACGCCAGAGCTGAGCCGCGATTACGACGAGCGCACCAGCCTGAACTCGTATCGTTTCGCCTTCAGCATCGCCGGCGGCCTGGTCGCGGCGGTGGTGCACCCGATCATCGTGGACGCTGTGGCCGCCGGCAGCGACGTGCAGACCGGCTACGCCGTCTCGGCCCTCATCTGGGCGGTCGTCTGCACCGTCCCATTCTTCTTTGCCTTCTGGGGGACATACGAGCGCCACACGCCGGAGGAGGCCAAAGCGCTGCCGTTCATAGAAAGCGTCAAATGGACCTTTCGCAATCGCGCCTTTCGCTATGCCACTGGCATCTATTTGCTTTCGTGGCTGGTGGTGCAAACGGTGAGCACGCTGATCGTGTATTACCTGACGTACTGGCTGCGCCGGCCAGAGATCACACCGCTGGTGCTGCTGGGTGTCCAGGGCAGCGCGATGGTCTGGCTGTTCATTTGGAGCGCGGTGAGCCGGCGGCTGGGCAAACGCGAGGTGTATCTCATCGGCATGACGGCCTGGATCATCACCTCGCTGGCCTTGTTCATCGTGCAACCGGACTGGCCGACGTGGAGCGTCATCGCGCTGGCTGCGCTGGCCGGAATAGGGGTAGCTGTGGCCTACCTGGTGCCGTGGGCCATGCTGCCAGACGTAATTGAGCTGGACGAACTGGAGACCGGCTGCCGGCGCGAGGGCGCGTTCTACGGCCTGTTTGTGCTCTTACAAAAGTTGGGGCTGGCGCTGGGGCTGTTCACCGTCGGCCAGGTGCTCAGCCTCACGGGATATATCACCCCGCCGGCGGGCGCAAGCACGCCGATCGAACAGCCGGAGAGCGCGCTGCTGGCGATCCGCGTGATGATGGGGCCGGCGGCGGCGCTGGTGTTGGCAGCGGGCATGGCCCTGGTGGCGCGCTTCCCGATCAACAGGGCCAGCCACGAGCGCACGCTGCGCGAGCTGGCGCGCCGAGGGCACGCTCAGACGATATAAGCCAAGCCCACAGCGCCAGGCCCAGCATGGGTGGCGATGGTTGGGCCAACTTCTAGGATCACCGGCGACTGAATGCCAAGCTGGGCGCTGATCTCGCCGGCTACATCGGCGGCCAGTTGCGGCGCAGCCGCGTGGAGGAAGAACACCTTCGGGTCTTTAGAGGCTTGCAGGTCGCGCAGCGCGATCTCCTTCAGCCGTGCCACAGCTTTGCCAAAAGTACGCACCCGCTCCAACGGCTCCACCCGACCATCTTGGAATAGTAAGGATGGGCTTCATCTGTAACACATTACCAATCAACGCCTGCGCCCCGCCGATCCGCCCGCCGCGGTGCAAGTTCTCCAGCGTCTCGAGGACAAAATGTAGGCGGGTGCGAGGAATCAGCGACTCAATGTGCGCCTTAATGTCGGCAGGGCGCGCGCCGGCTTTGGCCATCCGCGCGCCCTCGGCCACCAACAAGGCCATGCCGGCGCTTACCATGCGCGTGTCCACCAGCGTGATCGCCGGGTCGCCGCCCATGAGTTTCATCGCTGCTTCAGCACTGGCGTACGTGCCGCTCAGATCGCGCGAGATGTGAATCGAGATCACCTCACCGCCTTTGAAGCGCTGGTAGATCTCCTCAAAGTCGCCCACCGAGGGCTGCGACGTTTTGGGGAAGTTCGGGTCGGTCTTCAGCAAGCGATAGAACTCATCAATTGGCAGCTCGGTGCTGCGAAAACTCCTCTCACCGAAGAGCACGTAAGTAGAGGCAACTGCGTCAATGCCCAGCTCTCGGATCAGCTCAGGGGACAAATCGGCGTTGGAATCGGTCACAACGTAGGTCATTCCTCAATCTCCGGTCAACGGAATTCTCCTCTCACTAGGATAACACCTCTAGCGGTGGAAGGTTACTGTAGAAGGTATGTGAGGTGCATCCACTGGCAGGAGCAACCCTATATTACCTAGCAGGGGTGCGCTCACGAGGAGTGTTCCAATTCGGAATGAAAGGCCACGTCGTTGAGCTGGCCATCCGCAAGCGCGTCGCTCACGTTATCGCAGCGAAGCAAGCCAAGCATCGCGCAGGTCGGTGATGCTTGGCGTGATGAGTACAATGCCGATCAGATGGCACTGGCCAATATCGTGGCTGCCTTTGGCTTGGCGGGGGCGGCAGGATTGAACGCCTATATCCCTCTGCTGATCGTGGCCATCCTGGCGCGCCTCAACCTGCTGCAGCTCAGCCCGCCGTTCGACGCGCTGGCGAGCTGGCCGGCCATCATCGCTCTGGTGGTGTTAGGCCTGATCGAGTTCGTTGCCGACAAGGTGCCCGGCGTTGACCACGTCAACGATGCCATCCAGACCTTTGTGCGACCGGCAGCCGGCGCGATCTTGTTTGCTGCGAACACAGGCGTGGTGACCGGAATAGACACCACCTTGGCGCTGATCTGCGGCCTGGTGTTGGCCTCCGGCGTGCACGCGACGAAGGCCGCCGCGCGGCCAGTGGTCAACGGTGCGACGATGGGGATCGGCGCGCCGTTCGTCAGCCTGGCTGAGGATGTTGTGGCGCTCGTCGGGTCGCTGTTGGCCATCTTCATGCCGGTCCTCTTCGTGCTGTTTGCGGCGGGGCTGGTGTATCTGGCCTACCGGCTGATCCGCCGCGCTCGTCGGCTGCGCCCATCGGCCTCTTTGGTACGCGCCAAATGAGCGACTGGGGCGTCATCGGCCATGGGTGGGCGGTGCGCCGGCTGCAGAGCGCAATCGCACGCGCGCAGCTTGCGCAGTCTCACCTGTTCGTCGGCCCACCCAACATCGGCAAAGCCACGCTGGCGCTGGCGACTGCGCGCGCGCTGCTGGGACGCGACGCGCGCGCCCGCGCCCTGGTTGACCAGCGCCGGCATCCCGACCTGCTTTGGGTCTCCCCGCCGGCTGAAGGAGAGGCGATCAAGGTCGAGCAAGTGCGTGAGCTGTTGCACGGACTTACCCTGGCTCCAGTGGAAGGCGCGTATCGCGTGGCGGTCGTTGACGATGCCCATCGCATGACCGAGAGCAGCAAGAACGCCCTGCTAAAGACTCTCGAGGAGCCGAATCCGGCGGTGGTCATCATTCTGATCGCGCCTAATAGCGAGTCCATGTTGCCCACCATCGTCTCGCGCTGTCAGGTATTGAACCTGCGGCCGCTGGCGATACAAGACGTTGAACAGGCGCTGCTTGCGCGCGGCAGCGCGCCCGAACAGGCTGCGCTGATTGCGCGATTGTCGCGTGGGCGGATAGGCTGGGCGCTGCGGGCCATTGAGGACGAGTCAGTTCTGGCCGCACGAGCAACTCACCTGGACGATCTGCGCGCCCTGTTGGCGGCCAACCGCACGCGCCGCTTCGCCTACGCGGAGCAATTGGCCCAGGCCGACTACGCGCAGATTGTTGAGGTGCTCGAAGATTGGCTGCTGCTATGGCGCGATGTCCTGCGCGCCACGAGCCAAAGCGAGTGCTTGGTCAACCTTGACCAGCGCGACTGGATCGCGGCCCTGGCCAAGGCGCTCGCGCCGGCCCGAATCGCGCAGGTCGTGCGCGACATCAGCGACACGCTCCGCCACCTAGAGCGCAACGCCAACGCCCGCTTGGCGCTGGACGTGTTAATGCTCAAGCTGCCGCATCTCGCGGCCTCGCTCAACTCAGCACAACCAGGACTTGATTCTGCTCCACTGCCTGGCGAGGTTGTACCTTGATTGCGCTCACAGTTCCCTCTCGGGGT
>AFSR01002978.1_pt1 | contig 10561 bp, 11 predicted proteins | sample 296848 | NCBI WGS metagenome assembly AFSR01 (sample SAMN02954305, study PRJNA68063) | hot springs metagenome | biome: terrestrial; feature: Mushroom and Octopus hot springs; material: microbial mat core samples; isolation source: Yellowstone National Park Mushroom and Octopus hot springs ...
ATTGGCGATCGTGTCGCTTATGTCGTCACTTCCAGTACACCATTGAGTCGTCTCTACCCGGTGAGTGAGTTACGCGAGCCCGTCCTCTTTCTGGGGGTTGTTCGCCAGCGAGCTGTTCATTGGGGGGCTTGATGACGCCGACATTGCTGCGCTGCTCGAACGTGCGCCCAGAGTTGAATGACGCTGATCGCGCCTGGATCCGACGGCTTGGCGGCGCCAATCTGACGTTGATCCTGATCGCCGCCGCGCACGTGTACGAGTGGCGGCTCCATCCGACCGGCAGCCCCGATGACGCCGAACGCGCCGCCATCGAAGAGGCGCGCCCGCTCTGCCGCTCCTGGTGGCGCGAATTGACCGAGACGCATACAGCGTCCGTCGACGCGCGCCAGTCGCTGATCGATCAGAACCGTGCGCCAACCCCCGACGAGGCTGCGATCTTCGAGGCGCTCCACGCCCGTGGGCTGGCGCAGCGCGACCGGCACGGCTGGCGTATCGCTTCGACCATCTTCGCCCAGGCGCTGTCGGATCAACCGGACAGGCCCTCGACGTCGCTTCCACCGCCGCCCGCCACAGCGCCGGCAACGCCGCCAGCCTTTACCCACCTCGAAGGGGAGGTCTATGCGTTCCTGCGCGAAAACGCCGGGCGCGTCTGCACCCGCGATGAAGTCAAACGCGCCATCTGGCCCGTCTCCCCGCCGTCTGACAGTGCGCTGCAGAAGATTATCGAGCGCATCCGTGACAAGATCGAACCCGACCCCAAACATCCCCGCAAATTGATCGCCGTGCGTGGCCAGGGATATATGCTGCGCCGCGATACCGATTGATGCCTCCCCGTCATTCGATGGAACCTGATCCGTTAAAGGTATAGTCTTTTTATATCTTTGTAATCTCTATATTGACGCAAATAGCGCTTTTTGATATATTCTGAGATGTCCGTTTTATCTTTATATATCTTTGAGGGGAGTATGGATACGGTCGAGATCATCCGCAGCAACCTGCTGTCGCCGCTGGTGCTGGCATTCGTGTTGGGCATTGTTGCAACGCTGATCAGGAGCGAAGTCGAGATTCCCGAACCGGTCATCAAAGCCATTTCGGTCTATCTCCTGTTTTCAATCGGATTGAGTGGCGGTGTCGAACTGGCAGGAACAACGCTGTCCGCGTTCATCCTGCCAGCGCTGGCCACGATCGCTCTGGCAATCGCCGTGCCGACCTGGTGCTATCTGATCCTGCGCGGTCCCGGCAGGTTCGACATTCCCAACGCCGCCGGCATTGCAGCGCATTACGGTTCGGTCTCATCGGTCACCTTTGTTGCTGGAATCTCGTTTGTCGAGCGTCTGCCGGAAGGGCAGAACACATTCGAGGCGTTCATCCCGGCGCTGGCGGCGCTGATGGAGTGGGGCATCATCGTGGCGCTCTTCATCGGCCGCTGGCGCCTGGGGGCGAGTCAGGCTCAACAGAGCGATCTTGGTCGGGTCATCCGTGATACGCTCACCGGGCGCAGCGTGGTGTTGTTGCTTGGCGGGCTGCTGATCGGCATGATTATCGGCGAGCAGGGGTTTGCGCGCATCAAGCCGCTCTACGGCGATCTCTTCCGCGGTGTGCTGGTCTTCTTCCTGATCGAAATGGGCATGCTCGCCGGTCGGCAGTTGCGCGATTTTGTCAAAGTCGGTCCGTTTATGGCGGTCTTTGGAACGGTCATGCCGCTGATCCACGGTATTATTGGGGTGTCGCTCGGTCTGCTTGCGGGGCTTTCTCCCAACGGCGCCTTCATTCTGGGGGTCATTACCGCAAGTTCATCGTACATCGACGCTCCGGCCGCCGTGCGCGCCACGTTCCCGCAGGCCAATCCGAGCATTTATCTGACATCATCGCTTGGCATCACCCTCCCGGTGGATCTCATTATTGGCTTGCCGTTGTATTATGAATATGCACGCTGGCTGGGCGCGACGCTCGGACGGATGTGATGCGGCACGATGGAGTGCATTGAAAGGAGCGAGTGTATGAAACTGACGACGGTACGATTGGTGACGATCATCGCCGAACCGGTGCTGAAGGATCGGTTGATCCACGAAATCCATACGCTTGGTGCGCATGGCTACACCATCTCCGAGGTGCACGGCGAGGGAACACGCGGGATTCATGCCAGCCAGTGGCAGGGCGGCAATGTCAAGATCGAAACGCTGGTCTCGCCTGAAGTCGCCGACCGCATTATGGATGCGATGGCAGACCATTATTTTCCCAACTATGCCGTCATTGCCTATGTAAGCGATGTGCAGGTGGTGCGTGGCGAAAAGTTCGCCTAGGCGGCATTGATCGCTGCGCGGTTCCGTGCTACCATCCCACGTCTGATCCTGTGTCTTGGCGCGAGTGCTATGTCTGCTGATCGGATCGTGGTGCGCGGGGCGCGCGTCCATAATCTTAAGAATATCACGGTCGCCATGCCGCGCAATGCGCTGGTGGTGATCACCGGTCTCTCCGGCTCCGGCAAGTCGTCGCTGGCGTTCGATACGATTTTTGCCGAAGGTCAGCGTCGCTATGTCGAATCGCTTTCCGCCTATGCCCGCCAGTTCCTTGGTCAGATCGACAAGCCGGACGTTGACGCCATCGAAGGATTGTCGCCTGCCATTGCCATCGATCAGAAAGGACTGGCGCGCAATCCGCGCTCGACCGTCGGCACCATCACCGAAATCTACGATTATCTGCGACTGCTGTTTGCCCGCATTGGACGACCGCACTGCATCCACTGCGGTCGTCCGCTCACGCGCCAGTCGGCGCAACAGATGATCGATACGATCCTCGGTCTGCCGGGCGGTAGCCGCGTGCTGCTGCTCGCGCCCCTCGTCCGCGATCAGAAGGGCGACCATCAGACCCTCTTCGATCAGGTGCGCAAGCAGGGGTTCGTCCGTGTGCGCGTCGATGGCGAGGTGCGCGATCTTGGCGATGACCTGCGCCTTGACCGTCATCGTCCGCATACGATCGAGGTCGTTGTGGACCGGCTGGTCATTCCATCAGCCGATCCCTCGCAGCAACAGACGCAGTTTCGCGTGCGCGTCGCCGATTCGGTCGAAACGGCGCTGCGGGTCGGCGGCGGCGTGGTGATCGTCCAGATCGTCGGCGGTGATGAACTCACTCTGTCGCAGCGTTACGCCTGCCCGGTGCACGGACCGGCTTCCATCGGGGCGCTCGAACCGCGCGATTTTTCATTCAACAATCCATCGGGCGCCTGCCCTGCCTGTGATGGTCTGGGAAGCGTGCTGGAGTTCGACCCTGATCTGGTGATCCCCGACCGATCCCGTTCACTTGCGGAAGGCGCCGTCGCGCCCTGGTCGAACGTCAGTCGCGCGCAGCGCCGCTACTTTGACGATCTGCTGACATCACTCGCCGGGCACTTCGGTTTTTCACTGCACACACCAGTGCGCGATCTGCGCCCGGAGGTGATCGCTACGCTGCTCTACGGTTCTAACGGTGATGTGATGCCGCTCCGTTACCACATACGCGGCGAAGAGCGCATGGTTGAGGCGCCGTTCGAGGGGGTTATCCCCGGTCTGCGCCGTCGTCTGGCGGAATGCACCGATGAAACCGAACGCGCACAGATTGAGCAGTTTATGACCCCGCGCACATGCCCGGCATGCAACGGCGCGCGACTGCGTCCCGAACTGCTCGCCGTCACCGTCGCCGGATACACGATTGCGCAGGTGGCGGCGCTCCCTGTCGCTGAAGCGTGGTCGTGGGCGAAAACACTGGCTGCCGACGTTGACGAGGTGGTCGCCCGCTGGCGTGAGACGCGCGAAAGCGACCTGCGCTCGTCCATCTATGCTCTTACGGTGCGCGAATGTCAGATCGCGGCGCCAATCCTGAATGACATCTGCGCCCGACTCCGGTTTCTAAATGAAGTCGGGCTGGGGTATCTCACGCTTGACCGCACTGCGACGACCCTTGCTGGCGGCGAGGCGCAGCGCATTCGCCTGGCGACGCAGATCGGCGCCGGGCTGAGCGGTGCGCTCTATGTGCTGGACGAGCCGAGCATCGGGTTACACCCACGTGATACGGCGCGCCTGCTCAACACGTTGCGTCAACTGCGCGACCTGGGCAACAGCGTGCTGGTTGTTGAACACGACGAAGAGATCATTCGCGCAGCCGACTGGATCGTTGACATTGGTCCCGGTGCGGGAGAGCGCGGCGGCGAGGTGATCGTCAGCGGTCCGCTCGATGCAGTGCTGGCAGAGCCGCGCTCACTTACCGGACAGTACCTCTCCGGCAAACGCACGATTGCCGTGCCACGCCGCCGACGACCCGGCAACGGCGCATTCCTGATGATCAGGGGAGCGCGCGAGCACAACCTGAAGAACATCGACGTCTCTATCCCGCTGGGATGCCTGGTTGCCGTCACCGGCGTCAGCGGGTCTGGCAAATCGACCCTGATCAACGACACCCTCTACCCGCGTCTTGCGCAGGCGCTCCACGGCGCGCGCGCGCGCCCCGGCGCCCACGACGCGATCTACGGCATCGAACAGATCGACAGAGTGATCGATATCGATCAGTCACCCATCGGTCGCACGCCACGCTCCAACCCGGTCACCTACACCAAAGCGTTCGACCCGATCCGCAAATTGTTCGCGCAGACGCCCGAAGCGCGCGCGCGCGGCTATGATGCCAGTCGTTTCTCGTTCAACATTCCCGGAGGACGGTGCGAGCACTGCAACGGCGAAGGATTGATGCAGATCGAAATGCAGTTCCTTCCCGATCTGTACGTCACCTGCGATGTCTGTCACGGCGCGCGCTACAACCGTGAAACGCTCGACATTCGTTACCGGGGCAAGAACATCGCCGAAGTGCTCGACATGACGGTTGAAGAAGCGGCGGCATTTTTCGAGCGTGTCCCGTCCATCGCCGAAAAGTTGCAAACCCTGATCGACGTCGGGTTAGGCTATATTCGCCTGGGTCAGCCAGCGACCACCCTCTCCGGCGGCGAGGCGCAGCGCATCAAACTGGCGACCGAACTGAGTCGGCGCGCCACCGGGCGCACCCTCTACATCCTCGATGAACCGACGACCGGCCTGCACGTCGCTGATGTTGACCGGTTGCTGCGCGTCTTGCAGCGCCTGGTGGACGCGGGAAACACCGTTCTGGTGATCGAACACCATCTCGATGTGATCAAATGCGCCGATTGGGTGATCGACCTGGGACCGGAGGGAGGCGAGGAGGGCGGGCGCGTTGTCGCCGTCGGCACGCCCGAACAGGTCGCGCGAACGCCGGGATCGCACACAGGGCGTTATCTGGCGCGGGTGGTGGAAGGTTGAACGTTGAAGGTTGAACGTTCAACGTTCAACGTTAACGTTGTATATTATTTCACCCCAACCAGCGGCGCGCGAATGCGCGAACGCTTCTGGCAATGGCAATGGCTTCTCCTGCTCGGCATACCTTGCCCATTCCATCGGATCATTGACGCTCATACAAAACAACACCTCTGTTCAAGATTTCTTGCAAAAAGAAGTTGCGCGGCGCTTCTTCCGCCAGTTCGCGCGGCGTCTTGACAATGATATCCACCGGAAACAAACGCGGGTACAACAGAAGGGAAATCGTCACGACACGCTCGCGGCGAGACTTGTCCGTGTCCCAGACGATCAGCAGATCGACATCGCTATCGGGCGTGGGGCGACCATACGCATACGAACCGAACAGAATGATCTTCTCCGGGTTGATCTCACGAATCAGTCGCTCAATCGCGGGCGGCAACGTCTCCGCCACCGGCGGAAGACCACGCGGCGCAACGTCGGTTGGAAGCGAGAAGACGGCACTCACCGGCGCGCTCCTTTCGCGCTTAACCAAAGCGTATCAAAATTGTAACAGAAGCGCAGCGCCGTGTCGTTCTTTCCATGGTAAAGTGAGAGCGTACAGGCGCATTTCATTATGTCGTAATGTATGACCACACCGCTCGACCTGATCGGAACAACCATCGGCAACTATGAGATTCAGGCGCTGATCGGCAGAGGCGGGATGGCGACCGTCTACCGCGGGATCGATCACAACCTGGGGCGCGCTGTAGCGATCAAAATCCTGTCGGAAGAGGCGCGCGCCCATCCTGGCTTCGTTGAGCGGTTCCGGCAGGAAGCGCGCCTGATCGCCAATCTGCGCCACCCCAATATCGTCCAGATCTACGATTTTGGCGTCCACAACGGAACACCGTACATGGTTCAGGAACTGTTGCCGGGACCAACGCTCGAACAGCGGATCGTTGACGCTGTGCGCAGCGGTCAACCTCTTCCGCCCGACGACGTGGTTGCGATCACCCGTCAACTCGCCGCCGCCCTGGACGCCGCGCATGCCGCCGGGGTCATCCACCGCGATGTGAAGCCTGCCAATGCCATGTGGAACGCGCTTGGAGCGCTGGTATTGACCGATTTCGGCATTGCCCGCAGCACCCTGGCGCCGTCTCAACAGACGCAGGTCGGGATGGTCGTGGGAACGCCGGGGTATCTGTCGCCTGAACAGGCGCAGGGGTTGCCGGTGACTCCTGCCAGCGATCTGTACAGCCTGGGGGTGGTGGTGTTCGAGATGCTGGCGGGGCGGCTTCCGTTCGATGGCGATACGCCAATGAGCATTGCCATCCAGCATATTCAGACGCCGCCGCCGCCCCTGCGCGCGCTGCGTCCCGACATCCCGCCCGCCGTCGAAGCGGTGGTGCTGCGCGCGCTGGCGAAAGACCCGACGGCGCGGTTCGAGCGGGCGGAGCAGTTCGCCAATGCACTGGAACGCGCATACGCGAGCGCGAATGCAGCAGCGCTGCGCTCTTCCCCGGTTGCCACCACCGACATCCATCGCCAGGCGACGGTTGCGTGGCAACCCGGCGCTGCAACGCCGCAACCTGCATCCGGGTCGCACCACGACGATCCGCCGCAACCAGACTCCACCGGCGCGCCGGGACAGGCAACGCGCCGTCGCAGCATATCGCTGCTGCCGCTGCTGGGCGGGCTGTTCGCGTTCCTGCTGATCGTCGGCGGCATCCTGGCGATGCGCAGCGGCGCGTCCACCGCCGGGCAGAACGGCGCCGCCGCGCCGATGACGCCTGTTGCCGCCGCGACGCCGCCCGCCGCAGATGATGAGAGCGCCGCGCTCCCCGCGCTGACAGCCGCCCCCTCCACAGCCATAGCGCCGACGGAAGCGCCTCCAATAGCCCCGCCGACCGCACCCGCCCCCACCGACGCGCCGCCGCCGCCGCCACCAGCGCCGCCAGCAGCCACCGGCGATGCACTCGTCAACCTGCGCGCCCTGCTGCAACCGATGACGGGGGACCGACGCACCGGAAAAGATGCACAGAAGTGGCTCCGAACCCTGGACGAGTTCGAACGCGAGATCGGCAAAGGCAACAGTCGGCGCGCGCGCGACAAATTGCGCGAACTTCAGCGCGATCTCACCGAAGCGGAGCAGAGCGGCAAACTGCGACCGGAGTTGACCCGCGAGGCGCTGCAACAGATCAACGCAATCGCAGCCGCTTACGGCATCGAACTGGAGAGATAGGGACCGGCAATGGCGACGATCACACGCCTGCGCACGCGGCTCGGCAGTCGGGTGCGCGAACTCGAACTTCTGATCACCGCATTTCTATTCGTTGCAGTCAGCCTGGGCGCACTGATCGCAACCGCCAGCGGTCGGGTGCGCTGGGTCGATCTGACGATCATCTGCGCCTTTCGCGGGCATTTTCCTCACTATCAGTCTGGCGCTTGCGCTGCGCGACTGGGGCGAGGATCAGATGGTCTTGCCGATCGCTGCACTGCTGGCAGGCATCGGCATGATCATGGCGCGTCGCCTGGAACCGGACCTGGTACAGCGCTACGGTGAAGTGTACAGCGGCATTGCCCTCAAACAGGTGATCTGGATCTTTGGCGGCGCAGCCGTGCTCACGCTGGCAAGTTTCGTTCCCTGGCGCTTGCAATGGCTCAAGCACTACCGCTACACCTGGCTCTTCCTGGGTCTGGCGCTGGTGGCGATCACCGCGCTCTTCGGCGTGGAACGCAACGGCGCGCGTCTCTGGCTCAGCCTGGGGTTCTTCCAGTTGCAACCGGTTGAACTGCTGAAGGTGCTGCTGGTGATCTACCTTGCCACCTACCTGGATGACCACCGCGAACTGATCGGACGCGGCGTCTACTGGCTTGGTCCGCTGAAACTGCCGCCACTCCCGTACCTGGCGCCAATTGTGATCATGTGGGGGGCGACGATTGGTTTGATCATCGTCCAGAAGGACCTGGGCGCAGCGCTGCTCTTCTTCGTGATCTTTCTAGCGATGCTCTACGTCGTCAGCGGACAGGCGCGCTACGCCGCTGCCGGATTGTTCGCATTCGCGCTTGGCGCAGCAGCGCTCTACCCGCTCTTCAGCCACGTGCGGGTGCGCCTGAACGCATGGCTCGATCCCTGGTCCGATCCGTTCGGCATCGGCTTCCAGATGGTGCGCGCATTGCACGCGCTGGCGAACGGCGGTTGGGCGGGAACCGGCATCGGCGCGGGCGACCCGACCATGGTTCCTGAGAGTCACACCGACTTTGTTTTTGTGGCGATCGGCGAGGAATTGGGGCTGGCGGGCACATTCGCCCTGACGGTGTGCTACGCGATCTTCGCGCTCAAAGGGTACCTGATCGCAATGCAGGCGCGTGATGGGTTCCAGCAACTGCTTGCCGTTGGACTGACGACCGCCATCGCTGCGCAGGCGTTCATCATCATGGCCGGCGCGACGCACCTTATTCCGCTCACCGGCATTACGTTGCCGTTCGTCAGTTACGGCGGCTCATCGACGCTGATCAACTTTGCGATGGTCGGGCTGCTGCTGCGTATTTCCGCTGCGCGCAAGCCTCCGCAGACGTTGTGACGTTGAGGGTGAAGGCGGAAGGCATACCCGTAGCGCAACAAAGGGGTGAACCCACGAACGACTTTTCCCATCCCCAGGCATAACCGGCATCTGGCAACGTCTGCGCACATATGTCAGGAAGCCAGACCTCGCGGAAGCCCGCGTGGCGATTCTGCGCGTATCAACCGCATACCGTTCAACCGGGTGCATGGCGCAGGGCATGCAGACGACCCGGCGGCAGGATCGCCTGATCCTTTGCATCTCTGCCCTGGCGCGTGATGAGGTGATGCTGGTCACCGCCAAACGCCACAGGCGTCGCTTCGGCGAGCGGAGCGTGCTGTTTCGGTGCGGATCGAGGAGGGATTGCAGCAGAGCGCGCTGCACATCTGATCGGGTTCGGCGACTGACTGGGGGATGACATATGTGGCAATCCCTTGACATCACCTGTGAGTTGGGATATGCTCCCTTATCATCAGAGACTGCGCGACTCCCGCAAAAGATGTGGTCTCGTCACACCCAATGCTTCAGAACATGCGGTGTCACGGTCTCAACCCGTCCCGGCGATCACCGGCGGACAACGGAACGCGGAACACGCCACGGCGTGATACCCGGAGTGAGCTGTCCGTCTCTCATAGCACAGGCAGGAATGAGCGGACAATGATCCGTTTACTATGGCACACGCGGGAAGAGGCGGACAAATGGCGGTCGAACCCTTGAGAACAATAAACGAAGATTTACTCCAAGAGATAACACGACGACTGGTCGAACTGTTTCAACCGGAGCAGGTCATCCTATTTGGGTCATATGTCTGGGGAACGCCAACAGCAGACAGTGACGTGGACGTGATGGTGATTGTCACACAGAGCGACTTGTCGGACTACGAACGCGCTGTGCTGGGACACCGCTGCTTGAGTGGACTCAATATCGCCAAAGACGTTATCGTGAAGACTCGGGCCGAGTTCGATTTCTTACGAGATGTACGTGCTTCTTTGGAATACAAAATCGCTCGTCAAGGAAAGGTCCTGTATGACCGACGCCAAAGCCCAACTCGTGCGGGGTTGGCTCACCAAAGCGCAGCATGACCTGGCTTCGGCGCGTGTCCTGGCAGCAAATGCCCCGCCTTTGCTGGACACCGCGATTTATCACTGTCAGCAAGCAGCGGAGAAAGCTGTCAAAGGCTATCTGGTTTTCTGTGACCAGGAGTTTGAGCGTGTCCATGACATCGAAATGTTGATACGGGCTGCGATGTCGTGTGCTCCTGAGTTTGTAGATTGGATTGACGCGGGAATAGAATTGACGCCGTATGCTCGCATCTATCGTTACCCTGGACACGCCACAGAGCCAAGCCGAGAGCAGTTTGACCAGGCGCTGTCAGCGGCAGAGGGGCTGTACAGGTTTGTCGTTTCGTTGTTGCCGCCAGAAATGCGACTTGAATGAACGCTGCTTTGCCGAGCCGGACATTGGCGCCCAACCCGCGCATCCACCTGACGCCGTTCTGCACAATGTGCGCTCGGGCAGGTAAGTGATGAGCGGCATATGCCTGTGCTTGAGCGCATGCCAGCCAGCGACCGATGTACAGGTTTTGAGCGCTATGATCTGGAACACGCTTTCCAGGTCGCCCGCGAACGCAAAGCTCTTGAACCCCGATGCATGAATAACGAATACGTTCTCACAACCGGCACATGCCGCCTATTCGTTGAGCGTTCCCGCTCTCAGTTCTCA
>AFSR01000024.1_pt1 | contig 10510 bp, 10 predicted proteins | sample 296848 | NCBI WGS metagenome assembly AFSR01 (sample SAMN02954305, study PRJNA68063) | hot springs metagenome | biome: terrestrial; feature: Mushroom and Octopus hot springs; material: microbial mat core samples; isolation source: Yellowstone National Park Mushroom and Octopus hot springs ...
AGTGCCATCGCAGGTAGCGGCGTTCCTAACGGATAACTACCGATTGATATTCCTCCCCACTTTCGAGTCAGCCAAGATGGTTGCCAAGGCAGGGAGGAAGTTTGGTAGCAAGACAGCAAGGGCGATGCTCACCTGGGCGCACTATCGGTTCAAGCAGTTCCTGAAGTTTCAAGCCAAAAAGAAAAACGTGGTTGTCGTGGAAGTATCGGAAGCGTACACCAGCAAAACCTGTACCAAGTGCGGGCACATCCACACCAAGTTGGGTGGCGCAAAGGTGTTTCGATGCCCAAAGTGCAACCATAGGCTACCACGAGATTGGCAAGGCGCTCTGGGTGTTATGCTCAGGGCTTTGCGGGATACCGCCTTTCTGTTTGGACTCCGTCCGAGTAGCGCGGTCGCGTCAGCATCGCGTAGTGACAACGGAAACGGACAGAATGCTATCGCTTCACCGCTGAGCAGTAATGCTCAGCAGTGTTCAGCGTAAATGTATCAGCTAGGCAAATAGGGCTTCCAGTTTGTCGGCGATGGCGGCAACCCAGGCCCGCTCCTGGCGGCTGAAGCTGCGCGGCCTGTCGCTGCCCAAAATGAGGCATCCCCTCTGGCCGATGGGCTGGCAGAGAACTGCCTGGGATCCGGGGGGCAACAGGCCGTCGAACTCGGCGCGGGCGGGGAAAAATCTCAGATCCCCCAGGTAGAGGGGCTGACGTGTCTCCAATACCTGCTGCAGGGTGCCCTGAAGCTGCAGGGAGGGCAAGTGGCCGGGGCTGGCCAGGATCCCCCGCTGCAGCAGGGTGCGCCCCTCCACCCAGATCACCACGGTGCGGGCGGCGGTGGTGCTGAGCAGGGTGTGGGAAGCCCAGGCCAGCTCCAGTTTTTCCCTCTCGGACAGATCCGGGTGCCAGTCGCAACCTGGACTTCCCTGCAGGGGGGCAGCCTGGGGAGGACGCGGCTGGATCTGCTGCCACAGCAGGCCGGTCAAGATCAAAACAGCGCTGAGGAGGATCCCCAAGGCGTCGGAGCGGGACTGGCTGGCCAGCAACTCCGGCGTAAACAGCAGGCGATTGGCCAGCACAAGGACGCTGCCCAGAAGGCCGGTCACCAAAGGCAGCCGCCTCAGCCAGCGATTGGGATCCCGGGAAGCCGGAGTGGATTTAACCCTCAAAGCAGGCAGACGTCTCTCAGAGTGCCCAGTAAACCCAGTCTAGAGCTATCCAAGGCGTCAGAGGCGGCTCCAGATGCCGAGGCGCTCTTGGCGGGCTCTTTTTTGCAGGCCACCGAAGTAGCTGTCGTATTTGATGTTGTGGCTGTAGGGAGCGATGCGGGCCAGGCCGTTGCGCACCAGCATAGCGTTCATCTGCTGGCCCTCCAGCCAGACGTAGGCCTCCACCAAGCCGGTGGCATCCACATTGCGCAGCAGCTTATCCCCTTCCAGCTTGACGGTGCGGTGCAGGATGCGCTCCCGCATCAGCTCAATTGCTTGCTGGTAAAAGGGATCCTCCTCCGGGCTAAGACCTTGGATCCCGGCCAGGCGGATGAGGCGCAATTTCTGTTCCCCTTCGACCTGCACCACCAGCGTGTCACCGTTGACCACGCTCACCACCACTGCATCCGGGTAGCGATCAAAGTAGTGGTTGTCGAAGTAGAAGGGGGTATCGGGCACGACCCGCCGCTCCCCAAAGCCGTGGCCGGGCAGGGCCAAGAGCCATCCCAACACCGCAGAGCCAACAGCAATACGCCGGAACATGTCTTTCCCCCTTGCGGATAGCGGCTCCCCTCCCCCAGGGAGCGTTTGTCGGCAACACCTAAGGCGTAATGGTAGCGGCAACTGCCTGGAAGACAACCCCTTGCCAGGGATCCGATGGCCGGTTTGGGAGATGGGGATTCCTACTATGGGTGGGGGTTCTGGGCGAGAAACTCCCGATCCAAGGATAGGGGAGCAACCGGCTGGGTGAGCGTAAACTGACCGCTTACAATCCATTGTTTGAGGATCTCAGCAACTTGCATCGAGCGGCGCAGGCTGGCCAGGGGAGCGGTGCGCACCTTGCGGCCGTTGAGGGTGATGTGGCCGGATTTGAGCTGGGCATAGCTCACCAGGCCAAAGGTGGGGCGCACCCGCCGGGGGATGGAAAAGTCGATCACCGGCGCCACCAGCTCCTCATCCCGGATGGCGATGGGCTCCAGATCGGCGGGGGAAAGGATGGGGATGGGGATCCCAACCCCCAACATCAAGCTGGGGCCGTAGTTGCGGAAGTAGCAGCCCCGCACCCATTCGGCTTGCATCTGTTTGGCGTCGCCAATGAGGGCCAAGGTGGCGGCAGGGCCGATGGGGGTTTGGTTGGGCAGCCGTTTTTGCCGCGGGAAGTGTTGGGTGCCTTCCCAGGCGATGTAGCCGATGCCGCCCCCCAGAAAGATGCGGCTGCCGATCCCCACCCGGCGCAGGAGGGGGTCGTTGAGGAGGGGGGAGAGCTCACCTGGATTGGAATAGACGGCATTGCCCAGGTGCGGCTCCAGCAGGCCCAAATAGGTGTACAGGGGCCGATCCCCGCCGTTGACGCCGACAATGAAGTTTTGGTAGGCGTTGCGGGGGTTGAACAGGTAGAACTGGTTGAGCTGATCCCGCGTCAGGGTGGTCTCGTAGTCAGCGCGGGGATAGCAGTCGGTTACCTGGCCAACAGCCCGCAGGTGCACCCGCTTGCCGGCCACCAGATCGGCGATAACGTGGCCGCCCCCGTAGGGGTGATCGGCTTGCTCGCTGGGCTGGGCTGCCCCTAGGTAAAGATCCACGGCGCCAAAGCCGGCATAGGCGGGCACCCCATTTAGCCAAGCCTGGCGAATCTTGATCGGCGGATCCGTATGGCCCAGGTTGAGGATGGCCCCCGACGACTCCATCGGCTCAAAGGTGCCCGTGGTTACCACATCCACCTGCTCAAAGGCCTCCTCAAGGCTGAGGGTGGCCAGCTTGGCCTTGGCTTCCAGGGCCGTCCACACCCGCACCTGGCCTTTGGCAATGCGCCGGTTAATTTCTTCTAGAGTTCTTTCCATCGCCTTCAAAAGATGGCAAGGGTCTGGGCAGATCTCCCTCCCAGAGGGGCCACAGCGCCAATCAATATCAATAGCTTAGAGAGCCCAAAGGCGCTCGAGGGGGGAGGGTTGCCGTCGGCTGAGAGGGGGATCTTTCAGTACCCTTTCAGAGCTAGGTTGGGCATTTGCAGGGCGGCTTCCACCCGTTGCACCTGGGTTTTGAAGCTGCCATCCTGCTCCAGCCATATCTGCCTCAGGGCCGGGGGGATCACGTCCAGGCTAAACCGAGAGCTTTTGGGGCGAAATTGCACACAGGTGGAGGGACAGGCAAAGTAATCGACCCCCTGCCGGCGGCGGTGCAGGTCTTGGTGGATGTGGCCGAAGATCACCAGGCGAATGTGGTCGAACTCGTCCAAAACCTGAAACAGCCGCTCCGGCTGCTGCAGGGCACTCTGATCCAGCCAGTCGGAATCCACCGAGAAGGGGGGGTGATGCAGGGCCAAGAGAACATGGTTCTGGGCAGCCTGGCTGCGCTGCAGCTCCTGGCGGAGCCACAGCAAGGCGCCATCCGTTAGGTAGCCGCTGTCTTTGCCCGGCACCAGAGAGTTCAACAAAATAAAGCTCCAGTTCTCTCGGCTGAAGCTTTTCTCCCGGTGTACTCGCTCGGCGCAGAGCTCTGAGTTCATGTTATGAAGGCGATCGTGGTTTCCCGCCAGCCAATAGGTGTCGATGGGAAGAGCTCGCAGATGCTCCCGCAAACGGGCATAGGCGGCGGCGCTGCCATCCTGGGCGAGATCCCCGGTGAGCAGCAGCAGATCGGGCAAGGGATCCAAGGCGGCAATGGCCTTTTGCACCTGCAGGAAAGAGGTCTCCGTGTCCACCCCCAACAGCCGCTGGTGCGGCTTGGCAAACAGATGCAGGTCGCTGATCTGAACCACGTATACGGTCATAGACCAGACTGAAGGGCGATAGAAGCCCATCTCTGCAGATTTAAAACATTACCGTTTTAGCAGCAGATGTCTCGCCTGGGATCTGAAGAGCCAAATCGATCTCAATTGGTACAACCTTTATATGGATTGGGCATTGATGCAATTTCTGCAATCAGGCCTGCCTTGGCTGAGGCTTCCTAGAGCAGCTAAGATTCTCAAAAAATCTTGGAGAAAAGTCTTAAGAGACATTCAAAGAATGGCCCACATTCCTGAAGGCAGCCTGCACCTGCGGCCAGCGGGATTCTTGGGTGGAGGCAGTCAGAGTATAGAGGCGATGGTGGCGGACGGTTACCGTCACTACCTCGTGGCGGAGCTGGGATCCGATATCGGTTTGGTACTCAAACAGGTAGTAGGGCCGGCCTTGCCGCTCAAAAGCTTCGGCGGCCAACAGCTTGGTCGAGCGACCAGAGCCTTCCGGGGCGATGATCTTCTCCGCCACCAATTGCCCCACCTCGTCCGGGCCACCCAGATCGGCAATCGTCTCTCCCTTATCAAAGGGGGCAATCATCAGGCTGACGTTCTCCGTCTCGTAGACCAAGTCGCGCAGAAGCACCGCTGGCCCTTTCCCTGGCCCCAAGTTCACTGCCACCATGCCGTTGGGATAGGCAAAGGCAAAGGCTCCGCCAGGATCCCTGTAGGCGCGCAAGTTAGAGCCTGCGGAGCAGGCACCGGTGAGCAAGCTGAGGCAAACACAGAGCAGTAACAACACCCCAGAGAGCCGCTGTCCGAATCGGGCAAGATGCCCACCTTGTGCTGCTGACATGCCGGGATCCTCCGCTCAGATTGGTTACCCATCTCAATCATCCTAATATGGGCGCCTCCTCTCGAACCAGCGAAAAAAAGACCCTAGAAGTTCTTCAGCGGGATCCGTTCTGGTAGTGGCGGGAGCGCAACACCAGCACATCCGAGAGCTGGCGCAATTGACTCTGAACTTGGTCGAGCTGTTTTTTGTCCCGCACATCAATACAGAGATCGATCAGAGCCGTACGGTTGGCAAAGGTCTGCACCCTGGCATTGCGCACATTAATGCTCTGATCCGAAAGACGGGAAAGGATGTCCCGCAGCACGCCAACGCGGTCAATGACCTCCAGGCGCAGTTCCACAGGGTAGATCTGGGTGCTCTGCCGTAATTGCTCCTCGTTCCAGCGCACCGGCACCAGCCGCTCGCCCGGAACCTGAGCCACCCGCGGACAATCGCGATGATGAATGGTGATACCCTTGAAGCGGGTAACCACGCCCAGGATGGGATCCCCTGGCAGCGGGTTGCAACATTTGGCCAACTGGTGTTTCAGACCCTCCACCCCCAGGATGGGAGATTGGGATCGGCTGGAACCTCGGCTCCCATCGGCCCGCGGCAGCAGCAGCTTGGCTTCCTCAAGGGATCCCTCCTCTGGCGGGGGAGAGACTGCCGGCTTGCTCACCTCCTGCAGCCGATGGAGCACCTGCGTGGGGGTGACCTCTCCATAGCCCAGCGCCGCCAGCAGGTCGTCCACGCTGGTGTAGTTGAGCTTCTCGGCCACCTTTTGCATCCGCTCCGACTTGAGCAGCGCATCGAACCCCGTTTTGCCCAGCTCCCGCTCCAGCAAGTCCCGGCCCCGGGCGATGTTTTGCTCGCGATTGCAGCGCTTAAACCATTGGCGAATGCGGTTGCGGGCCGAGCTGGTGGCTACAAAATTGATCCAGTCCAGGCTGGGGTGGGCGTTCTTGTGGGTGATGATTTGGACAATGTCGCCATTGCGCAGGCGGGTATCCAGCGGTACAATCTTGTTGTTTACCCGCGCCCCGGCGCAGTGATCCCCAATTTCTGAGTGGATGCGATAGGCAAAATCAATCGGGCAGGATCCCTGGGGTAAGGCCAGCAGATCTCCCTTGGGGGTGAAGACGTAAACTTCGCTCTCAAACAGGTTCTCGCGAACAGTCTCTAGGTATTCTTTGTCGTCCTTGAGGTCGTTTTGCCACTCCAAGAGTTGCCGCAGCCAGCTAAAGCGCTCTTCCTCGGGCTTTACGGGGGTGCTGCCGGCTTCCTTGTATTTCCAGTGGGCAGCAATGCCGTACTCGGCCACGCGGTGCATTTCTTCGGTGCGGATCTGCACCTCCACGGGTCGCCCCTGCAGACCAATCACTGTCGTGTGCAAAGATTGGTAGCGGTTTGGCTTGGGCAGGCCAATGTAGTCTTTAAAGCGCCCGGGAATGGGACGAAAGCAGTTGTGAACAACTGCCAGCACCCGGTAGCACTCGCTCACGGTTTGCACGATAACCCGCACGGCCAGGAGATCGTAGATCTCGTGAAATTCTTTGCGCTGCTGCTGCATCTTGCGGTAGATGCCGTACAGGTGCTTGGGCCGCCCGCTAATCTCAAAGTGCTCTAGCCCCCCTTGAATGAGGTGCTTCCGCAGCTCTTCAATAAACGCTTGGATCTCTGCCTCTCGCTCGCTACGCTTGGCGTTGACCAGCTCTTGAATCTGGCGATAGGCTTCGTAGTCCAGGTACTTAAAGGCCAAGTCTTCCAGTTCCCACTTGAAATGCCAGATCCCCAGCCGGTTGGCCAAGGGGGCGAAGATCTCCATAGTTTCGGCTGCAATCTGTTTTTGCTTGTGGGGGGGCAGATATTGCAGCGTGCGCATGTTGTGCAAGCGATCCGCCAACTTGACCACAATGACCCGGATATCCTTGGCCATGGCCACAAACATGCGGCGGAAGTTTTCTGCTTGCTGCTCCGTTTTGCTGGAGAAATTAAACTGAGAAAGCTTGGTTACCCCCTCCACCAGCAGGCGAACCTCAGGCCAAATTCGGCCTCTAGGGCCTCCAGGGTAACTTCCGTATCTTCGACAACATCGTGCAGAAGCCAGCAGCTACGGTAACGGCGTCACCCCCCAACTCCCGCAACAGGCTGGCCACGGCCACCGGATGGGCGATGTAGGGATCCCCTGATTTCCGCTTTTGGCCCTTGTGCAAACAGTAGGCAAACTCGAAGGCCCGGCGCAGCAAATCTGCCTCTTCCGCCGTGTAGGATCGCAGCCCATCGCCGAGATCTTCAGCGCCTGAAAGCAAAGCCCGCAGCCATCCCGGCACCTCAAAATCCAGGCTATTTAGGTCAAAGCCTCCTTCTAAGCTGGTGGCAACAGCAGGCTGACCCATGGGAGTCCGCAAAAAGGATGGTTTAACTGCTACCTCTAGTATCGATCACTGGAGTTCCTTACAGCTTATCCTTGATTCAAGCCGCCTGCAGGCAGGTTGAAGAAAAAAGCTGCGCAATAAACCTGCCCCTAAGTGCAGGGAAAAGCTTAACGCTCTGCGCCTATCCTATCCCTCACTTTGCAGCATTCCGGAGCAAGATATACCAAAATCTAGTGGACTAGCCTCTTGCTGGAGGGCTAGCAGCTAGGGGGAGTTGCAAAGCTAGAGGCCCTAGCCATCCCTTGCGATAGTCGTTGAGAATTTGCCTTGCCGCTCGTTCGGCATCCCCTCGATACCGCCGCTCTGCGAGATCTTGCACTGCCACGCTGCCAGGGGGGATCGGGTCGGGCCAGCCGTAGCGCTGTTGCAGCAGGGCTTGGGCCTGGGGCTGCACCTGCAGCAGTTGATCCACGAAGTAGGCCGCTACCTGCTCAGGATCGTAGGCGGCGGCGCCGATGTCATCACAGATGGCCAGCAGCGTGGCTGCCCGCTGATCCGGCAGCGAAGGCGGGAGGATGCCCGGCGAGTCCAGCAAGTCCAACTCCCCTCCCAGCCGTACCCACTGCAGTTGCCGGGTTACCCCAGGGCGCGCGGCGCTCTCGACGGCTCGCCGTCCCAAAAGTCGATTCAACAAGGCAGACTTGCCCACATTGGGAAAGCCCACCACCACGGCCCGGACAGCCCGCGGCCGCATGCCCCGCCGTTGCCGCCGCTCGTTTACCGCTTGCCCCATCTGTAAGATGGCTTGCTTGAGGCGGGGCACCCCTTCTCCCGATTGGCCGTTGGTGGGATAGACCGGGATCCCTTGCTGCGAAAAATGCTCCTGCCACGCTTTGAGATCCCTTGCCGCAATGGAATCGGCTCGGTTAAGCGCCAAGAGGCGAGGTTTTTCCCCCAGCCACTTGTCCAGCTCAGGGTGACGGCTGGCCAGCGGGATCCGCGCGTCCACCACTTCAATTGCCACGTCCACCAGCCGCAATTGTTCCCGCAACTGGCCAATGGCCTTGGCCACATGGCCGGGATACCACTGGATGGGCGGAGAGCTCATGCCGCCAAAACCTTGGAAAAGCTCGACGGCTACGCAAACAAGGACAGGATCTACTTTAGCCTGCCCAGCCCGCTCCTTCCCAATCCCAGGGCGAGTAAAAAATAATACAGTATAGGTGTGACTAGGATCCCTTGCCAGGACAAGCTAACGTTAAGGGATGTAACAACGAAGGAGAGACAATGGTCAAGCGGGTGCGGTTGGATCCCATTGCTCAGGTGTCGGAAGTGGCCACCAACAGCAACTTGCTCTCGGTGCTGTTGCGGGAAGAGCTGAATGTCTTGAAAGAGTGCGGCGGGCGCGGCCTCTGCGCCACCTGTCATGTGTATGTAAAAGAGGGGATGGAATCGCTCTCGGCCATGACCCCCCGGGAGCAGCGCACCTTGGAGGTGATCACCACTCGTAAGACCAATTCCCGCCTAGCTTGTCAAGCGCGGGTTCTGGGGGAAGGGGTGGTGGTGGAGTTGCCGGTGGGGATGTACATCAACGCTTTTAAGGATATCGAGGTGTTGATTGGGCGGCGGGCCGAGCAGCCCATCTTGCACCCTATCACTGGTGCTGTGTTGGTGCAGGCAGGCAAGCTGATTACCCGTTCGGTGCTGGAGTCGGTGAAGAACCTCGATCTGGATATCCAAGAGGCTTTGGCCCGCAGCAGCCGAGATTTTTAGCCATTTGAGGGAAGCTCTTCGCGCTAGTTCAGCTAGAAACCGCAGCAGCCCCGCACCGTACCCCCCTCAATCCCCCCGCCCCCCTGCCCCCCGTATACGGGGGGTTGGGGGGAAGGGGGGCGGTCGGAGCCGGGTAGTTTACTCTGCTAGCAAGTCCTTATGAACCCTGTGTTTCTTGGGATCGACCTGGGTACTTCGGGGATGCGGGTGGTGGCCCTCTCGGAGGCAGGCGAGATAGTGGGCAAAAGCGAGCGCTCCTGGGATCCACCGGAAACCAACCCGGGCCGCTGGCTGCGCACCCTGAAGACGCTGCTGGCACACCTGAAGACCCAACTGGGGGATCGCTACGCCATCGTTGCCCTCAGTGCCTGTAGCACCTCTGGCACGGTTTTGCCGGTAGACGGGCGGGGCATGCCGCTGGATCAGGCCTGGCTGTATTCCGACCTGCGGGGACAGGCCCAGGCCCGGCGCTTGGGGATCCCGGCCAGTTGGGGGCTCAGCCGCTGGCTGTGGTGGGCAGAAGCCCATCCCGATCAATACCGGGACAGCTACTTGGCCCACCCGGCGGACTTTCTCCTAAGCCAACTGGGAGGCCGCCGGCGGGTAACCGATCACACCCATGCCCTAAAAAGCGGCTTCGACCTGGAAACCTACACGTGGCCGCGGGAGTGGCTGTCTCGCCATGGCCTCGACCCCAAGCGCTTTCCTGAGGTGGTGGCGCCAGGAACGGTTCTGGGAACGGTGCGGGCGGAGTGGGAGCTGGGGCCAGAGGTGCTGATTGCTGCCGGGATCACCGATGGCTGCGCCGGACAGTTGGCCGCAGGGGCTACTCGCTTGGGGCAGGTTGCCACCAGCCTGGGCACAACCCTCATCTTCAAGGCCAACAGTGCTGTTCGCGTGAGCGGGACGGAGTCCTATCCCGTGCAAACGCAAAGCCTCTACTCCCATCTGCACCCCGACCGAACCAGTTGGTGGCCAGGAGCAGCCTCCTTCTGCGGCGGCGGGGTCTTGCCCCACTTCTTCCCCGGCGGCAACTTTGCTGCCCTGGATCGGCAGGCGGAAGCCCATCTGCCCACGGGCTTGGTCAGCTATCCCCTCTGCCGACCCGGCGAGCGTTTTCCCATCCTGGATAGTGAATTTGCCGGCTTCTTGCCCCAGGCGGAAGTGGGATCCCCTCGCTTCTATGCAGCTCTCTTGGAAGGGGTGGCAATGGTGGAGCGGCTGGGGCTGGAGACCTTGGCCGCCCACGGGATCCCCATAGAGGGAACGCTGTTGACCACCGGCGGCGGCTGCAAAAGCCCTCTGTGGCTGCGCCTGCGCGCCAGCCTCCTTGCCCGCCCCTTAGCAGTGGTCAAGCACCCCGAGGCCGCCGTAGGGGCAGCTGTCCTGGCCGCCTCGGCCTATTGGTGCTGCTCGGTGCAGCAGGCTGCCGATCGGCTGGTGCAGGTGGAACGCCTCATCCAGCCCGATCCCGAGTGGGTCAAGGCCTATACCGAGATCTACTCGGAGTTCCTTAGCCGCCTTCCTAATTTCTGGAGATTCCCTGAAGGGAGAGCCACTAACCCGCTACTCACTGGGTAGCAGGTTTTCTTTTGTTTCCAATTTCTAGG
>AFSR01000572.1_pt1 | contig 10510 bp, 12 predicted proteins | sample 296848 | NCBI WGS metagenome assembly AFSR01 (sample SAMN02954305, study PRJNA68063) | hot springs metagenome | biome: terrestrial; feature: Mushroom and Octopus hot springs; material: microbial mat core samples; isolation source: Yellowstone National Park Mushroom and Octopus hot springs ...
GCTCGTCGCGGACGTCGGGCACTATCTTGGAGTCGCAATGGCACATATCGTTGGATTGCTCAATGTTGAGCGTATCGTGATAACTGGTGCAATTGCTGCGCTCGGTCCGCCGCTGCTGGAAGCAGTTAAAACCTCGCTTGTCCGTCACGCGCTCGCTCCGCTGGCAGCGATGACAAGGGTCGAGCTGGTTCCCGAACGACATGACGCGGTGCTGCTGGGTATCGCGGCAATGGTGCTCGATCACGAGTTTGGGTTGCTGCGCCTGGATAGTCAGGCGCACATGCAGCACTAATTTGCCGGTTTGACGATGGTAGTGGCGCGCCCGCCCGCGCTCGCTACGTTCTTGCGCTGCTATTTCCCAACATAGTCGCCCGTGGCATCTTCCAGGGCGCATCTGCTCAATGCAGCATGCCGGTGAGCAATCAAGACGGTTGAGCGTCTTGTTGCCGATTCGGCGTAGGTCACGTTTATTGGAAGGAGGCGTCGCATGAAGATTCCCGAACGATCAGACACGCAGGTACACGGATCCCGTTCAACCCTCACCCGCCGCCAGATGTTGCGGCTGCTGGCAACCGGTGCGGTCACTGCCGCCGGTGGCGCACTGCTTGCCGCATGCGGCGGAACAGCGCCGACCACCCCGCCGGGGAGCGCGCCCGCGCAAACATCGACACGACCGCTGACGCCAACGTTCTACCAGTGGATCGTCGATCTCCATCCCTCTATTCCACAGGTCAACAGCACATTCGAGGGGTTGAACTTCCAGATCGCGCCGGTCCAGGGTTTTGGCATCGAACGCTTTGTCGCCGAGGCGAAGAACCAGGAAAGCACGTGGGATGTCTATGTCGGTATGACGCCGTTCGTCGAAATGAGCCAGTTGATCAAGGCGGATGTGATCGAACCGTGGGACGACTATATTCCCAAAGATGTGCTCGACGACCTTCTGCCGCCGATCCGCGAAGAGTGCACCGTGAATGGCAAACTCTACAGCTGGCCCTTCCTGCTCGACGTGATCGGCATGGCCTGGAACAGCAATCTGACGGATAAGGCGGGCATTACGACCGTTCCGACGACCTGGGACGAATACCTGGCGAACGCGAAGCAGGTGGTCGACTCCGGCGCGGCGCCGTATGGCGCGACATACGACGCGCGCGGGTGGCGCTCGCTGGTGCCATTCACCCATAGCCTGAGCACAAACGTCTACACGCCCGACAGTGGGCGTATCCGCGCATTGCTGCGGTGTATGTGATCGCCGTGACTCCTGGTATCATTATCTTCGCCCTCTTCCAGCGCCTCTATTTCAAAGGGTTGACCGAGGGGGCGATCAAGTTGTGAAAGGGAGCGTGTCATGCACCTGGTCAATCATCCTTCTGACGGGTTTGCGTTTTTGCCCGGCGGTCCCCCCTATTCCGCCGGTGTCGTTGCGCTACCGGGGTTCGAGATTGTGCGGGCGACATTGCAGCGTCCCTTGCCGTATCGCGCCGGTTTCGCCCTGATCGACCGCTATCTCGCAACGGTCGGACGACCGGCGACTGCGCTCTGCGCCATCGAACTCCGTTCCCCGAAGCCGTGGAGCATGGAAGACTTCCGTGCATTCAACGCTGAGTATCGCATCGAGTTGCAAACGCGCGGCATTCTGCTCGATGAGGTGAACCCCGTGGCGCGCACCAATGTCGCGCCTGCCTATCTCCCGCCTGAAGAACCATTGCTGTATGCCTTCTCCTATACCGCGCCAGCAGCGACGAACGGACGCACGTTCGTGATTGCCGGCGCCGGCGATCTTGACGAGCACGGGATTATTGCCGAAGGTCAGACCTCGCCGGAGGCCATGCGCACGAAAGCGTCATTTGTCATGCGCGTGATGCTGCAACGCCTGGCTGCACTGGGATGCAGTATCGATGATGTGACCGATATGACGGTCTATTCGGTTCACTCGCCGCTCGATTTTCTGACCGATATCCTGCTCTCGCCGCTCGGCGCTGCCGCAGTGCATGCCTTCCACTGGTACTACAGCCGTCCGCCGATTGTCGGTCTGGAGTTTGAGGTTGATATGCGTGGTGTGCGCCAGGAGTTGCGCATCTGGGAATAGGAGAGGCGACGATGCCCGATCTGCCGTACCACGCTGTCCCGCACGTTCCAGCACACTGGTCAGCTGGCAACGATCCCTTCGCGTGGGAATGGATGGCGCTGCCAGCGATAACGCCATTCATCCTGGCTGATGGAAGCGGACCTGCCACCCAGCAGACGGTTGTGCGTCTTGGGTACGATGCGGACGCGCTGTATGTTCGTTTCGACTGTGACGACTGCGACATCTGGGGGACATATTGCGAGCGCGACGATCCGATCTACGATGAAGAAGCGGTCGAACTGTTCATCAGCCCCGGCAAGGAAACGCCGGTAGACTATTTCGAGTTTGAGATCAGTCCGAATGGCATCTTCTTCGATGCACGGATCAGCAACCCGGACGAGCGACGCGCCACGTTGCGCGTCGATACCGCATGGAACGCTGATGCGCGCTGGTGGGCGCGCCGTGAGGACGCTGTGGGGCGCTGGACGGCGATTCTGGCGTTGCCCTGGCGCTGCCTGACATGTGAGCCGCTTCCGTCGCTCTGGCGCGCCAATTTTTTTCGGATCGAACGTCCGCGCGATGGAGAACCGGAGTTCAGTTGCTGGTCGCCGACATTTACGTCTCCCGCCGATTTTCACAAACCATCCTGCTTTGGCTATCTGTTGCTTGCCGAATGACGCTTGCCCGTGACATAGATGAGGATCGCACCATGCAGCGCTTGAAAGACAGAGTGGCGGTCATTACCGGTGCAGCGCGCGGGATCGGACGCGGTATCGCGCTCTGTATGGCTGCCGAAGGGGCGGATATTGTGCTCAACGATCTGCCGCCCGACGCTCCGGGGGTTGTCGATGCCCGCGCCACCGCTGCCGATATCGAAGCGATCGGGCGGCGCGCGCTGGTGGTGTACGGCGATGTGGCGGATCGGGATGCCGTCGATCAGGTGTTCGCCGCAGCCATCGAGCAGTTTGGACGGGTCGATATTGCGGTTGCCAATGCTGCGTTTTCAATCCGGGAACTCGTGGTGGAGGCGCAGTGGGAGCATGTGCTGCGCACCATCGAGGTGACGCAGTTCGGCGTCTTTCACACCTGCCAGGCGGCGGCGCGCCACATGGTCGCGCGCGGCGGTCCTGGCAAAATCATCATTATTGGTTCGATCCTGGCGCAGATTCCGCTGCCGACGAGTGCAGCGTACAACATGGCAAAAGCGGCAGTCAACCATCTGGCATCGACAATGGCGGCGGAACTGGCGCCGTACCGCATCAATGTCAATGTCATCAATCCAGGGCATATCGACACCCCCGGCGAACGCAAATTCGCCACCGAGGAAGAGTTGCAGCGTGCAGCGCAGCAGATACCGTGGGGGCGTCTGGGAACGCCGCACGATATTGGTCGTGCGGCGGTGTTTCTTGCCAGCGACGACGCCGATTACATCACCGGCAGCGCCATTTGCGTCGATGGCGGGTATCGGGTGGGAATGCGGTTGTACGGATGAGGCGACGGCGCTGCGAACATTCGCTGCAATTCAACCCCGATCAAGGATGCGCCGCTGATGCTCAGGCAAAATCGCCCAGATCGCCGGTGCGCGTTCCGCCCGCTGCGGCAGCAATTGCCCGTCAATCATCGTCATCGTGCAGACCAGGCGCCGGTTGCCAGCGCGCGGGTTCATCTCCACATCGTAGAATGTCACGTCCGCTTCTTCAAGGCGAAAGAGCGCCACATCCGCTGGCACCCCAGGCTGCAATGTTCCAAGTTCCGGTTTCCCGATCGCCAGCGCCGGTCGGCGGGTCGCCCGGTCGATCACGTCGGGGAGCGACATCCCCAGATTGAGAAACTTTGAGAGCGTCGTCGGCAGGTCGAACATTGGTCCCTGCACACTGAGTTGATGAATGTCGCTGCTGATAATGTCGGGCAGCAGCCCTTCCGCCAGTGCTGCTTCAGCCACTCGATAACTGAACGACCCGGTTCCGTGCCCGATGTCGAGCAGCACGCCACGCTCCCGCAGCGCGCGCGCAACCGGGGAGAGGCGCCCGTCGTCAGAGAGCAGGCGATGCGTGCCGCCGGTGAAGCAATGGGTCAGAATATCACCGGGGCGCAGGAGCGCAACAATCTCGTCAAGCGCCGGTGGAGCGTTGCCGATATGCACCATTAACGGCAGCGCCACCCGGTCGGCGAGGGTGCGCGCCAGTTCCAGCGGACGGATGCCGACGCCGCGCGTGGTGTTGTGATCGATGCGCGCCTTGATCCCGACGAGCATATCGCGGTTCTCTTCGATCGTCCTGGCTGCCAGGTCGATATCGCAATAATCAAGATTGGCGAACTCCCAGGTTGGCGCAATCAGCCCGATTGCCGACAGGTTGAGAAACGCGAACATGCGCACCCGGCTGGCATTGCAGATGAAGTGGCGAAAGCCGGGGAAACTGTACGCACCGGCGCTACCGGCATCCACCCACGTTGTCACCCCGCTGCGCGCCGCAACCGGGTCGGCTTCAATTCCCCAATAGGTTACGCCCCAGTAGACATGGGTATGCAGATCGACCAGTCCAGGCGTCACAATCTGACCGGTCGCGTCGATCACAGCGCGCGCCTGCGCCGGATCGATGAACTCCGCCACTGCCGCAATGCGTCCATTGCGGATCGCAACGTCGGCTGGAGCGTTGAGATTGTTTGCCGGGTCGATCACATGCCCGCCGCGAATGAGAAGGTCGTACATATGTTGCTCACTGCCATGCTGAAGGAAACCGTGGGGCGCTATTATCTATGGAAAGGCGCAGGAATGCAACTATCGCCCGTTGTCACTATGACCTTCGTCACATTGCGGCATCCCCCTTCTCGCACATCTTCACAATCTATCCTCCCGCACTTCACCGATCGCCGGTTTCGCGCTACGCTGAGAGCGAACGAACAGGAGGCTGCCATGAGCGAACTGGCGATTGACATACGTGATGTGCGCGCGCACTATGGCAAAGGGCAACGGCGCGTCGAGGCGCTGAAGGGCGTTTCTCTGGACGTGCAGCGCGGCGAGATCTTTGGTCTGCTCGGACCCAATGGCGCAGGCAAGACGACGCTGCTCTCATGCATCGAGGGCTTGCACCACCCGGATACCGGCGCCATCGTCGTCGCCGGCATCGATGTGCTGCGCGATCCGCAACGCGCCCGGCGCAAACTGGGCATTCAACTCCAGAGCACTGCGCTGATCGACGGATTGACTGCGACCGAACTCATCGAAGTCTACGCTGCGCTCTACGAGGTCTACCCATCGCGCAGCAGGATACTGGAACTGCTGGAACAGTTCGCCCTCGTTGATCAGGCGCACCGGCGGGCGAAACAGATGTCGGGCGGGCAGCAGCAGCGCCTGGCGCTGGCAATCGCACTGTCCACCGACCCGGAAATTGTGTTGCTCGACGAACCGACTGGATCGCTCGACCCGGCTGCGCGCCGCGAAGTCTGGCGCATGATCCGCACACTGAAGGATCAGGGGCGCACGATTGTGATCACAACGCACAGTATGGACGAAGCGGAGTCGCTGTGCGGGCGCGTAGCGATCTTAGATGAGGGGCGCATCGTGGCGTGCGACTCGCCGCACCGCTTGATCGCCGCAGCCGACGTGCGACCGGTGCTGAAAGCAACGGTTGATCTGCCGCTGGACGCCCTTCCGCCATTGCCTGGCGCACTGGAGATGCGCTACGTCGGCGAACGACTCGAAATCGAGACAGCAAATCCTGAAGCCACGCTTCAGGCGCTCTACACGGCGGCGCAACAGTACGGACGGTTGGTGCGCGATATTACTGTGCGCCAGCCTAACCTGGAAGATGTGTACCTCAAATTGACAGGAAGGAGCCTGAGCCAGATATGAAACGCTTTTTCATCCTCTCAAAGGCGCTGATGCTGTCGTATGCGCGTGAGCCAATGGTCATATTCTGGAACCTGGTCTTCCCGGTGTTCCTGCTGGTCATCTATCGCTTTGTTTTCGGCGGGATGGATGTCGATGGCGCAACGTTCATGCAGTGGGTCGTACCGGGTATTGTCGTGCTGAATATCCTATCGTTCGGCATGCTCGGCGGTTCTGCATTCATGACCAACATGCGCGCAACTGGCGTGTTATGGCGCTTAAAGGCGACGCCAACACCTGCGGCATACCTCGCGGGCGCATTTATGATCGTCAATGTGGTGATGTGTCTTGCACAGACGGCGCTGGTTATGGGGTTCGCCGCCATCGCATTTGGCTGGAGCGTCCCGTTCGACCGATTGATCCTGAGTCTGCCGATGATCCTGCTGGCGGTGATTGTCTCGGTGGCGCTGGGGCAATGCATCAGCAGTCTGTCGCCCGATCAGAACATCGCCATTGCTGTCGGGCAATTGCTGTACTTCGTACAGTTGTTCATCGCCGGGCTGGTCATTCCTGTCACGGATATGCCGGAATGGCTGCAAAGAGCGGCGCGTCTTCTGCCCGCCTACGCCGTCGGCGATCTGGTGCGAGCGCCATTGATCACCGGCGACCTGGGTGGAGATGGAGCGCGCAACCTGGCGCTCGCCATCGGCTATACCCTGGCGGCGGGCATCCTGGCGGTTCGCTTTTTCCGCTGGCAGGGAAGCAGGTGAACAGGTTGCAGGTGGAAGATGGGAATGTTAGACGTGGACGCCCGACGCAGGACTGCGACGTTGGGGCGTCCGCAAGGGATCGGTTGCAGGCAGGCTGATCGTGGTGTAGGATTCCGGCTATGAAATCGCTCCGCGCAAGGTTCATTCCGGCAAACGGGATAGTTCATGACGATCCTGATTTGCCATTGCCTGCGCACATTTTTGTACCCTATGTCCGGTTCTGGCACATCGTCACGATTCTGATCTATCTGGCATATGCGGTCGGAACGATCTGGCAGCAGCGTGCGGCGCTGGACTGGCGCGTCGCAGTGGTTACGGCGCTGCTGGCGGCCCAATTGGGGGTGTATCTGCGGCTCTATGTCTTTGCGCGACGCTGGCCCCCGTCACTCTGGCAGCACGCGATCTATTTCGGCGGAGGCCTCGTCGCCTGGCTGATCCAGTCGCACCTGTTCGAGCACTTTTTTGGTCTGATCTTCATGATGGTGGGGCAATCGTTCGGGCTTCTGACGCCACTGCCCGCCATCGTCACTGTTGTGACGATTCTGCTGCTGACGATGCTCCAATCGGCAGACTGGCGCATCCAGAACCTTGATCCAGGTCTGGCGGCTGCGAATGGCGGCATCGGATTGTTGACCATCGGGACATATCTGCTCCTGTACTATACGATGCGCACCAGTAGCGAACGCGGGCGGCTCATTGCCGAACTCGAAGCAGCGCGCCGTGAACTGGAGCGTAGCCGGGACCAGGCTATCGAACTGGCGAAACTACGGGAACGCGAACGCATCGCGCGCGACATGCACGACTATCTGGGTCACACGCTGGCGGCGTTGAGCGTGCAACTGGAAGCGACGCAGCGCCTCTACCGGGTCGATCCGCAGCGCGCAGATGCGCAGATAGATGCGATGAAGACCCAGGTGCGCGAAAGCATGGCTGCGCTCCGGCGCACGATCGCTGGTTTGCGCACCCCCGGTCTGGGTGATCGTTCGTTGCATCAGGCGCTGCTGGAACACTGCGTGGCAGTCAGCCAGCGCAGCGGGATGAACGTCAATTGCCACATTGATCCTGCAATCGACCGCATCCCGCCGGTCCTTGCCGAAACGTTGTGGATGGTCGCGCAGGAAGCCCTGACCAATGTCGAGAAGCACGCACACGCCACATCCACAGAAGTGGCCGCAACAGTTTCGCCACAGGAGGTGCGCCTCTGCATCCGCGACAACGGCGTGGGTCTGCCTGCGGACGCCTTCGAGCGCCCTGGTCACTATGGTCTTCGCGGCATACGGGAACGGGTGGAGGGAGTCGGCGGCATCCTGTCTGTAACCTCACATGGGCATCATTCATGGGCGACGACGATTGAGGCGGCGCTGCCGCTCATTGCGCAGGAACGCAAAGCGTGCTGATGTTGCAGCAATCCGGCGGGATGTGATAGAACGCATCCAGACGAAGGGAAGGCATCATCGTGCAGCAGTCGGACATATCCATCCTGATCGTCGAAGATCAGACCCTCATGCGCCAGGGCTTGAGGACCATTCTTGATCTTGAAGAAAGCATCCGTGTGGTCGGAGAAGCGAGGGACGGCGCAGAAGGGGTGCGAGAGGCGCTCCGGTTACGGCCCGACATCATCCTGATGGATGTGCAGATGCCGGTCATGAACGGTGTGGAGGCCATACGCGCGATTATTGCCGCGTGGTCTCAGGCGCGCATCATTGTGCTGACCACCTTCGACCGTGATGATTATGTGTTTCAGAGCGTCCGCGCCGGTGCGATGGGCTACCTGCTCAAAGATGCCCCAGCCGAAGCGCTCCTGCAGACGATCCGGCGCGTTCACACCGGTGAGGTCTTCATCCAGCCAGAGATCGCCTCGCGCACCCTGCGCGAAGTGGCAACCGGCAGACGGCGCGCCGGGACCACGCCATTCGACCTGTCGGAACGCGAACGCGAGGTGCTGGTGTTGCTGGCGCAAGGGTTGAGCAACCGCGAGATCGCCGGGCGTCTCTCGATCACCGAGGGCACGGTCAAGAACCACGTCTCGAATATTCTTGCCAGACTCCAGGCAGAGAACCGCACGCAAGCCGCCAACATCGCCCGCCGCGAAGGGTTGACAGATTAGGAGGGTGCGTGTTTTTGCACCGTTTCCTGGCGTCTGGACGCTTTTCTGGTATCATGCAACACAGCGCCGCCCGGACTGAGACGTAGAGGAGACCCGCATGCAAACAACTGAAGCCCTTCCTGTCACCGAGCCATACGTGCTCGCCGACTATGATGCGCGTGGCGTGGTGCGACTGACGCTGAACCGCCCGCGACAGTTCAACGCGCTCTCCGAAGAGATGCTCGCCGCGCTCCAGGCGGAACTGGACGCCATAGCAGCCAACCCGCAGGCGCGAGTAGTCGTCATCGCGGGGCAGGGGAAAGCCTTCTGCGCCGGTCACGACCTGAAACAGATGAGAGCCAATCCCAGTCAGGCGTACTATGAAGACCTGTTTGCGCGTTGCTCGCACATGATGATGACGATCCAGCGCATGCCGCAACCGGTCATTGCGCGTGTGCACGGCATCGCCACAGCCGCCGGATGCCAGCTGGTCGCCATGTGCGACCTGGCCGTCGCTTCCGAAGATGCAACATTTGCCGTTTCCGGCATCAGCGTCGGGTTGTTCTGTTCGACCCCGGCGGTGGCGTTGTCACGCAATATCGGGCGCAAAGCCGCCTTCGAGATGCTGGTCACCGGCGACTTTATCGACGCCCGCACCGCACAGGCGCTTGGTCTGGTCAACCGGGTCGCGCCACCTGCCGGACTCGACGCTGAAGTGCAGCGGCTGGTCGATGCGATCATCGCCAGACCCGCCGAAGCGATTGCACTCGGCAAATCGCTGTTCTACCGCCAGATCGAAATGGGCATCGAAGATGCCTACCGGCTGGCGGGCGAAACGATGGCGTGCAATATGATGGAACCGTGCGCGCAGGAAGGCGTCGATGCGTTCATCGAGAAACGCGCGCCAGTATGGGCAACCAGAAAGTAACCGCTACCTCAGCGGAATGCCGTAGTGCAGTCGGTAGAACGCCATTTTGATCAGTTCAGCGGCAGCGTAACGCCAGACACGCACACCGCGACTCAATGGGTCGGCGAAGGTGTCGAGGAACGGCGCAACACTCGCCGTCACCTGCACATCTGGAATGATCGCGCGAAAGGTGCGCACAGCGCGTCGCGTGTGGTACGGGTCGGTGACAATGATCAGCGAACGCCACCCGTGATGCGCTGCCAGGTCGCGCACCAGCGTCGCTTCGTCGTAGGTGCTCTGCGCGGTATCCACCACCAGCGCGACCTCTGCTGGCAACCCACGCGCCAGCGCATACCGCAGTGCAACCCGTGCCGATGAAATTTCAGGCGGTTGACCGGGCAGCGCGCCGCCGGTGAACACCACCACCGGCGCACGCTGCTGTTTGTAGAGGTTCAGCGCGTGGATGGTGCGGTTCGGCGGATATGCCTCGCCTCCCAGAACAACAATCGCATCCGCCGTTTCGCCAGCATCATCGACAATCAGCCAGGGCGCGACAAGCAGCGGGAGGATCAGGCTGGCAATCAGCACAAGAACGCCAAATCCCATTCCTGACCAGGAAACAGTGCGAACTGACGAGCGACGATAGGGTAGCGCAGACACAGCATCTCAGGAAGCGCTTTGCGCTTCTTCAATTAAGAGAGCAGTATTGAGTATCCATTCCTTCAGCACAGGCATTATACACCGAACATACGATCGCCGCCAACCATCTGTTCGCAGTCAGATCGGCGACGTTTGCCGTGGAGTGAGGGTGTCCCGACCTCGCAGGGCAGTCGAGAGCACGCTGCCCGCGCTC
>AFSR01006651.1_pt1 | contig 10464 bp, 8 predicted proteins | sample 296848 | NCBI WGS metagenome assembly AFSR01 (sample SAMN02954305, study PRJNA68063) | hot springs metagenome | biome: terrestrial; feature: Mushroom and Octopus hot springs; material: microbial mat core samples; isolation source: Yellowstone National Park Mushroom and Octopus hot springs ...
TGCGCTGGTGAGCATTAGCGAACCGTGTAAGTCGCGATCACCTCATCGCCGCGCTTCAGCGTGGCCACGTCGCCGACTTGCCACACGGCTTCGAGTTGGTTCCAAAACAAGCTGGTTGGCGTGTCCACGCCGCTCGTGGTATAGATGTTAATGAAGCTGTTATTGGGGAACACCACGCTGCCGAAGGTGTAAGTCACCCCGCGCGATGTAGAGAGCGTCCAGCCGGTGAGGTCTACTGTTTCTCCCTCGTTGGCGAGGATCACCACCTCGCGCGCGCGCTGGCCGGGATAAATAATGTTGCTGATGCGCACGCGCGGCAAGTTCGCAGGGGAAGCGGGTGCGCGTGGCTCGGCGGCAGTGGGCGCAGGCAGATCAGCAGGGGGCAGCGCGCCGGCGCTCTGGCTCGTCGCTGGGGGGCTGGGGATGGCGGGTGTCGGCGAAGCGAGCGCAGTCTGCGCTGCCGGCGGGGTCGAGCGGTTGACGGTCTCGATGAACGTCCGCACGACCAAAAGGGAAGCAGTCGCTGAGACGGCGACGTTAACGACCAGAAAGATCAGCCAATGATGCAAGCGCAGCGCGGGCTGCATGGCCGGGATAATAGCATGGGCCTAGGCAGGTTTACAAACAGGCTGCCCACATCATGACCCTGAACGCCAGCGCGCTCCCGTCCGACCACACGCGCTGCGGCGTTGGCAGCGGGCGCGGCTTACCTTCTGCCGGCGCGCCTGCTGCGCTCCGGCCCGCCACCGCGCGCGGGCGGTGGCGATGACTTCTTGCTGCCGTTGCCGGTTGGGCGACGCGGACTGCCGCGTCCGCCGGCGCGGTCAACTTCCTGCGCCTCTTCTAGGGTCATACCTTCGAGCACTGCCCGCCGGCTGAGGCGGATCTTGCCGTTCTCGTTGCCGATCACCATGACCGTGACCTCTTGGCCTACTTTCACCTCGTCGGCCACGTTGCGCACAGGGTGATCGCTGAGCTGCGAGACGTGGATCATGCCGTCTGTATCGGGCAGGATCTCGACGAAGGCGCCGAACTCGGTGATGCGCACCACTTTGCCGGTGTAGATGCCGCCCAGCGTCACTGTGCCGGTCAGCGCTTCGACCATCTCTCGCGCGCGGCGCGCTGCCTCGCCATCGGTAGCCGAGATGAACACGCGGCCGTCATCCTCGATGTCGATCTTAGCCCCCGTCTGATCCTGGATGTTGCGCACAGTCTTGCCACCTGGGCCGATGACCGTGCCGATCTTCTCCGGGTCAATGTTGATGACGAGCATGCGAGGAGCGTGTGGTTTGAGGCTCGGGCGTGGCTCGGCGATCACGGCCAACATGCGCTCCAGGATGGCCAGCCGGCCTTCACGGGCCTGCTCAAGCGCCTCTTTCAAGATCTGTGGGGTGAGGCCGGAGATCTTGATGTCCATCTGCAGCGCAGTGATGCCTTTCTTCGTGCCGGCCACTTTGAAGTCCATGTCGCCGATGTGATCTTCCAGCCCCTGAATGTCGCTGAGGATGGCGTAGCCTTCGGAGATGCCGCCTGGCGCGGTGACCAGGCCCATGGCGATGCCGGCCACCGGCGCTTTGATCGGCACGCCGGCGTCCATCAGCGCCAGCGTGCTGCCACACACGCTGCCCATCGAGGTCGAGCCGTTTGAGGAGAGCACCTCGCTGACCACGCGCAGCGTGTAGGGGAATTCATTCTCATCGGGGATCACCGGCAGCAGCGCTCGCTCAGCCAGTGCGCTATGACCGATCTCTCGGCGGCTGCTGCCGCGCAGCACCTTCACCTCGCCGGTGGAGAACGGCGGGAAGTTGTAATGGTGCATATAGCGCTTCTCCTCGATCGGATACAGGCCATCCAGTGGCTGTGCGTCGGACTTGCTGCCGAGCGTGACGATGGAGAGGATCTGGGTCTCGCCGCGGGTGAAGAGGCCGGCGCCGTGTGCGCGCGGGCTGAGGTGGTCGCCCACTTCCACCCAGATTGGGCGAATTTCCTTGGGCCGGCGGCCATCGGGCCGTATGCCGTCGCGCAAAATGCGCATGCGCACCGCTTCGCTAGTCACGTCCTTCACCACCTGATGCAGCTCATCTGCGTTCACGTCGCCGATGGACTGCATCTGGGCCAGCACTTCGCCTTCCAGCGCGTCGAGGATCGCCTGGCGTTCTGCTTTCTCCAACTCTTGCTCGAGCGCCTCTTGGATGCGGTTGCCGAGCGCCTCGCGCACACGCTGGTTGAACGCCTCATCGCGCCCGAACTTCGGATAGTCAGCTTTGGGCTTGCCGATCTCCTGGCGCATCCTGTGCTGCAAGGCCACGAACTCTTGAATGGACTGATGGGCCAGCTCGAGCGCGCGCACCATCGTCGCTTCGTCCACCTCGTTGGCGCCGCACTCCACCATGACGATGGCATCTTTCGTGCCGGCAACGCGCAAATCCAGGTCGCTATATTGCATCTCGGGGATGGTGGGGTTGATCACCAACTCACCGTTAATTAGCCCGATGCGCACCGCGCCGACCGGGTTATCGAACGGCACGTCGCTGATCATCAACGCAGCGCTGGCTGCGTTCACCGCCAGCACGTCAATATCGTTCACCTGGTCGTGCGAGAGCGCGGTGATAATGACCTGCACGTCGTTGCGCAGGTCTTCGGGAAAGAGCGGGCGCAGCGGGCGATCCACCAACCGCGCGATGAGGATGGCTGCCTCGGGGGGACGACCTTCGCGGCGGAAGTAGCTGCCGGGGATGCGGCCGGCAGCGTAGAGCCGTTCCTCGTATTCCACGTTAAGTGGGAAGAAGTCGATACCTTGGCGGACCGTCTTGGACATGGTCGCGGTGGCCAACACCATCGTGTCGCCCATCCGCGCCGTGACCGCGCCGCCGGCTTGTTGTGCCAGTCGCCCTGTCTCGATCCGAATCTCTTTGTCGCCGATCCGCGCCGTGTAAACGTAGTTTGTTGGCTTAGGCGCTTCGATAATCCGTGTTACGTTTGTCTCTGACATCGTTCGCTCCCCAGTTCAGCTGACGCAGGCTAAGCACGTGTAAACGCCTTACGTCAATGTGTCTCCTCTTCAGCTGGCGCGGGGAGGGAGCGGTTAGAGGTTAGAAGTCAACCGCCGAACGGGCGTTCAGAAGCTGGCTTCTAACATCTATCCCCGCCACCTTCCCGCAGCCATCATATACACACAGAGGCACGCTGAACGTGCCTCTGCGAATTCGCTACTTCCTCAGACCCAGCTTGGCAAGCAACTGGCGGTAGGCTTGTGGGTCCTTGGCAGCCAGATACTTCAGATGCGCGCGCCGCTTGCCAACCAGCAACAGCAATCCGCGCCGAGAGCTTTCGTCGTGCTTATGCACCTTCAGATGCTCGTTTAGCCTGTTGATGCGCTGGGTGAGCAGCGCCACTTGCACCGCCGATGAGCCGGTGTCGTTCGGATTGATCGCAAATTGCTTGATGAGCATGTTCTTCTCGTCTTTGCTCAGCGCCACTGGAACTCTCCACTCCTTAATATGCTCATTTCCTGTCGCAGCCAGGCAGAGGCTGCGCTAGAGCGCGTATTTAACGATCCAAAATTCTACCATCATCGCGCATCGGTGCATGGGCGCGTTCACCGATTGGGGTAACTGCTCGTGGGCCGCTCACCGGCGAAAGCGCTGGGTGGCAGCAAGACGGTCACCTGACTGAGGTGCGCGATTGCGCGCATCCTCGAGGGGTGCATTCACAGTTGGGGGCGGGGCTGGTCTCACGCGGAGAACGCGAAGAAGAAGTAGAAGTCACAGCATCCTTAGCCATTGCCTAGAAGGCGCGCTATGTTGCTCCTATTAGTGAATGCACCCTCCTCGAGCCTCGAGAAGGGCAGATGCTAAACTCCGCAATATGCCTGAGCGCCGTGGACTTGTCGAGGAGCGCGAGCTTGCCGCGTTGCTTGGTCGGTTTGGCCTGGCCGGCTTTCGCGCGGGCCAGCACGAGGCCATCATGCACGTGTTGGCCGGCAGGGACACGCTGGTGGTCATGCCCACCGGCAGCGGCAAGTCATTGATCTACCAGTTGTGCGCGCTGGCTATGCCCGGCACGACGATGGTGATCTCCCCCCTCATCGCCCTCATGAAAGATCAAGTAGATCGGCTACAGCGCCTGGGCATACCGGCGACGTTCATCAACAGCGCGCTGAGCGCTCAAGAGCAGCAGCGGCGCATCGAAGCGCTGGCGCGCGGCGATTGGCGGTTGGTATATGTCGCGCCGGAGCGCTTGCGCAGCGCGTCGTTCGTAGAGGCGCTGAAGCAAGCGCGCATCAGCTTGCTGGCCGTGGACGAGGCGCACTGCATCTCGCATTGGGGACATGACTTCCGCCCTGACTATCTGCGGATCGGCAAGGTTCGGCAGATGCTGGGCAATCCCGTCACCCTGGCGCTTACCGCGACGGCCACGCCAGAGGTACAACAGGACATCCTCGAACAGCTCCGGATTCCCGATGCTGCGCGCGTGATCACCGGCTTCGCCCGGCCCAACCTTGTGTTTCACGTTCAGTTCACGCCCGACTTGCCGGCCAAACAACGCGCCGTGCATAAAGTGCTCGACGTCGTGCGCGGCGCCGGGCATCATCTACGTCGGCACGCGCCATGAGGCCGAGGTGCTGGCCGCTGAGCTGGAGGCGACGCGCCGCGTGCCGATCTTCCTCTATCACGGCGGCATGGAGCGCAGCCGGCGCACGCTGGCCCAGGAGGCGTTTATCCATCAGCCAGATGCGATCATGGTGGCGACCAATGCCTTCGGCATGGGGGTGGATCGGTCGGATGTGCGCTTCGTGCTGCACTACCACATCCCTGGCTCGCTAGAGGCATACTACCAAGAGGCCGGTCGTGCTGGGCGCGACGGCAAACCGGCCCAGTGCGTGCTGCTCTATGCGCCCCAGGATTGCGCCCTGCAGGAGTGGTTCATCCAGAACGATGCGCCTTCGCGCCATGAGATCGCGCGCTTGTTCGAGGCTATCGCTGCGCGTGCGAAGGATGGCCTGGCCCGCCTGACGCTCGATGAGTTGTTCCGCGCCACGCGGCTCTCTGAGGTGAAGCTGCGCGTTGGCCTGGCCCAGCTCGAGCGGGTGGAGGCGCTGACGCGCGTCTATGAGGATGGCCAGGTTGTGCACTTCGCCCTGGGCGCGTTGACCGAAGCGGCCCAGGAGAGCATTCAGGCGCAGGTGGAGGCGTGGCGGCATTACAAGCGGGTGCAGCTTGACCAAATGGTGAAGTATGCCGAGACCACGACGCGCTGCCGGCAGGAGATGCTGCTGGAGTATTTCGGCTCGCGCGAGCCGGTGAACGCCCAACCGTGTTGCGATTTCCACGTGCGTCAGGCGCGCGGCGAGCCGCATCCCTCGTTCGCTGTTCAAGAACCTATGCACGGTCGCCGCGCCATCCCCCAAGGCCAAACCTCGCTCGACGTGACGGCCCAGTTGTTCCTCGCCGGCCTGACCGTTCATGAGATCGCCGCCAAGCGCGGCTTGAGCCTGACCACGGTATATAGCCAGGCGGCGCAACTGATCGCCCTGGGTCGGCTGGCGCTGCGCTGCGTCGTCAGCGAGGCCGTCGAGGCGCAGATTCGCCAGGCGCTGGCCGCGGCAGGCGCCTACGAGAGCCTGGCGCAGGTCAAAGCCTCTTTGCCGGCGAATGTTGATTACGGCGAGATCCGCTGCGTGCTGGCCCAAATCAAGCGCGAAGGCTAGGCCGGCAGCGCCCGCGCCATGAGTTCGATGGTGTGCATGACCGGCAACGGCTGACCGGCCCGACGTAGATGGGTGCGAATCTGCACCAGGCAACCGATGTTGCCGGTGACCACTGCCTGCGCGCCGGTGGCGAGGATATGGCGCGCCTTGCGCTGCCCTAGCCGATCGGCGATATCGGGGTGCTCGATGTTGTAGCTGCCGGCTGAGCCGCAACAAAGGTCCCCTTCGGGGATCTCGACCAACTTGAGGTTGGGGATGGCCGAGAGCAGGCGGCGTGGCGCGCCCCAGATGCCCTGCGCATGGCCCAGGTGACAAGCATCGTGATAGGCGGCCGTCAGCGGCTGGGGAAGTGGCTGAAAGGGCTGCGCTAAGCCTAAGTCGTCCAGAAACTCGCTGATGTCTTTGACCTTGCGCGCAAAGGCGCAGCCCTTGGCTTCTAGGGGCGTGCCGCGAAACAGCAACGGATATTCCTTCATCGCTGATCCACAGCCGGCGGCGTTGGAGATGATCGCGTCTACGTCTTGGGGAAAGGCGCTCAGGTTGCGCTCGGCCAGCGCGCGCGCGCCGGCCAGATCGCCGGTGTGCATGCCCAGCGCGCCGCAGCAGCCCTGGCCGCGCGGCACGATCACCTCGACGCCCTGCGCCGCCAACAAGCGCAACGTCGCCCGGTTGATCTCCGGCGCGAGCACCTGCTGGACACAGCCGGTCAACAGCGCGACGCGCGCGCGCCGCTGCCCGATGGCGGGCTGCACGGCGGGCAGGCGAGGCCCAGGTGGTGGAAGGTCGGCGGGCAACAGGCCGAGCATGGCCGAAAGCGAGCCGGGCAGCAACTGCTTAAACGGCATGGCCAGCCGGCCCAGTTGTGCGGCCAGCCGAAAGCGCGCCGGATAAGGCAGCGTCTGGCGCACCAGCCAGCGCGTCGCGCGCGCCATCCCAGGGTTCGCTGCGGCCGGCTCGACGTGAGCGCGGTAGGCTGTGAGCAACTCGCCATACGCCACCCCCGAAAGGGCAGGCCGTCACGCACCCCAAGCAGCCCAGGCAGCGGTCAATGTAGGGTGCAGCGTCCTGGGGCGTCAGCATCCCCTGGAGCACGTCGCGCATCAGCACGATGCGCCCGCGCGGTGAGTCCATCTCCTCGCCCAAGACTTTGTAGGTTGGGCAGGCTGCCAGGCAAAACCCGCAGTGCACGCAGGCCGCCACGGCCCCTGCCATCGTCTCTCCGTGCGGCCCCAGCCGCTCTGTTGGTATCTGGTGTTGCATGGCTTACAGTCGGAACTTGCCTTCGGGGTCCAACGCGCGCGCCACGCGCTCGGCAAAAGGATTGGGTCGCCACCAGCCGATGCGCGGGTCGCCTTGAGCGTTGACCAATACCAGGCCGGCCAGCGCTAGCGACTTCAGGATGGCATCCAGCCTGGCGAGGTCGTCGGTGGCGATCCAGGCCACGTTGCCGCCGACGCTGTAGCGGCGCTGAAGGCCGCGCAGGTGGACGTCCAGCGCCGGGATGCGCGCCGGCGTGAGCGGCACTTTGACCGCGCTCTCCCCGGCATGTAGCCAAGTGAACGCGCGCGCCGCGTGCCAGAACGCGGCTTCGTCTGCTTCGTCCATCAGCTCGCCGGCGCCGCACAGCGCGCGCACGCGCGCCATGCGCTGCGGCAGGCCAGCGGCCAGCCCGCCGACGCGGATGAACAAGGTGGCTCGTTCGTCCTCTGGGTCAACGAGGATGTCAATTGCGTTCAGGTCGTACGGGCAGTTGGTCAGCGTGGGCAGCAACGCCAGCGCGTCGCCCAAAGACGGCAGCGCGACGCGCAACGTCGTATAGGCCTCTGGCTTGGGGAAGACTTTGAACGTCACCTCGGTCAAGATGCCCAGCGTCCCCAGGCTGCCCACCATCAGCTTGGGGTAATCGAAGCCGGCGGCGTTCTTCACCACCTTGCCGCCGCCCCGGATCAGCGCGCCGTTGCCGTCTATAAATTGCACGCCGATCAGGAAGTCGCGGGCGCCCCCGTAGCGGTAGCGCTCCGGCCCGCAGGCGTTGGCGGCCACCGTGCCGCCCAGCGTTGCCCCGCGCTCGGCCAGCAGCGGGTCGAAGGGCAAATACTGGCCGTGCCGGGCCAGCAAGCCCTGCACTTCGGCCACCGGCGTGCCGGCCCAGGCGGTGATGACGAACTCGGTCGGGTGGTATTCGATCACGCCGGAGTAAGCGCTCAGGTCGAGCGCGCGCACCCCCTCCTGAATCGGCGCGCATTTAGTGCACGCGCCGTGCGCGCGGACGCGCGCTGATTCGCGCACAGCCTCTTGCAGGTCGCGCAGGTCGGTCGCCATGCTCACTCGCGCGCGATCACGCCGGCGCGCTCCAAGGGGTGCGAGCCGACATGATGAGCTTGGGCCGCGGGCGCATCGCCGGGGAAGACCTTGCCGCGATTGGCCAGCTCGGCTGGGTCAATTGCTTTGCGCAGCGCCCACATGGCGGCCATGTCGCTCGCGCTGAATTGGCGCGGCAGATACCCTCGCTTCTCCATGCCCACGCCGTGCTCGCCGGTGATCGACCCGCCCAGCCGGATGCACAGGTCAATGATCTCGCTGGCGAGCTGCTCGGCGCGCGCCAGCGCACCCGGCTCGCGCCCGTCAAACATAATCAGCGGGTGCAAGTTGCCGTCGCCGGCGTGGAAGACGTTGGCCACCCGGATGCCCCACTTGGCGCTGAGCTTCTCGATCTCGGCCAGCGCCTCGCCCAGCCGCCGGCGGGGCACCACGCCATCCTGGACGATGTAATCGGGGCTGAGCCGGCCAGCGGCGCTGAAGGCGCTCTTGCGGCCCTTCCAGATCTTCGCGCGCTCTTCTTCGTTCTGCGCCACTTTCACCAGGTAAGGGCCGGAGGCATGAATGACTTCTTGCAGGCGCTGCCATTCGGCCTCGACCTGGGCGCGCTCGCCCTCCAGCTCGACGATCAGCAGCGCTGCTGCGTCGAGCGGATAGCCGGGGTGGACGGCAGCCTCCGCCGCCTGGATAGAGAGGTGGTCCATGATCTCCATCGCGCCGGGGAGCAGGCCGCTGGCGATCACGCTGGAGACGGCGTCGCCGGCGGCTTCCAGCGAGCGGTAGGCGGCCAGCAGCGTGCGGTAACACTCTGGCTTGGGCAACAGCCGGACGGTGATCTCCAGGGCGATGCCGAATAGCCCTTCGCTGCCGCCGACAGCCCAACGTAGTCGGCCTCGACGCTCTCCAGCGAGTCGCTGCCCAGCTCGGCTACTTCGCCATCGGGCAGCACCACTTTTAGCGCGAGCACGTGGTTGGTGGTCATGCCGTATTTCAGGCAGTGGGCGCCGCCGCTGTTGAAGGCCACGTTGCCGCCGATCGTGCACACCGGCTGTGAGGATGGGTCGGGGGCGAAGAGCAGACCGTATGGCGCCGCCGCCCGCGTGATGTCCAGGTTGATGACGCCCGGCTCGACGACCGCCAGGCGTTGTTGTGGGTCCAGGCGCAGGATGCGGTTCAGGCGGTTCAGCGCGATCACGATGCCGTCCTTGATCGGCAACGAGCCGCCGCTGAGGCTGGTGCCGCTGCCGCGCGCGACGAACGGCACGCCGAAGCGATGGCAGGCCTTCACTGCCGCGATGACCTCTTCTTGCGTGACGGGGATCACCACGGCAAGGGGGCGCTGCTGGAAGGCGGTCAGCGCGTCGGACTCATAGGCAGCCAGCGCCGCCGGCGCGGTCAACAGACGATCTGGCGGGAAGACCGTCCGCAGATGGTCGAGAAACGCTGCGCTCATCTCGGGGAATGAGAGTGTATCAGCGAAGCCGGATTTTGCTAGCTGCATTCGCAGCTAAACCCTGGGTGGGCGACGGCATTGCCGTCGCTCATCATAAATTGACTTTCGCCGGTTAGTGGCGGAAGGAGGGCACATTACCAAGTAAGGACGTGGCTGCTCGCTCGCCACGCCAGCCCGTCACGCTTGCGTGCCCACCTAATACCTGCCTCACCGTCATGCCGAGCGAAGCATCTGAAGTCCCGTCCCACCAATGTCCAGCACAGCCACTAATGAGGAATGCGCTGTCCTCATCCTGCGCTCATGCCTCGAAGCGGATGCCTTGGGCGAGAGGCAAATCGCGCGAGTAGTTGATGGTGACGGTCTGCCGGCGCATGTAGCTCTTCCAGGCGTCCGAGCCGGCTTCGCGCCCGCCTCCCGTCTCTTTCTCGCCGCCGAACGCGCCGCCGATCTCCGCGCCGGAGGTGCCGATGTTGACGTTGGCGATGCCGCAGTCTGAACCAGCAGCGGAGAGGAACTGCTCGCTCGCGCGCAGGCTATTGGTGAAGATCGCCGAGGATAACCCCTGGGGCACTTCGTTGTTCAGGTAAATGGCGTGATCCAGCGATTCGTATTCGATAAGGTAAAGGATGGGAGCGAACGTCTCGCGGCGCACCACCGGCGTCTGCCAGGGCATCTTCACTAGCGTTGGCTCGACGAAGTTCGGGCCGATGTCGGGTCGCGGGCGACCGCCGAAGATCACTTCGCCGCCTTGCGCGCGCGCCTCCTCCAGCGCGTCCAAGTAGCATTGCACGGCGCGCGGCGTCGCCAGCGGGCCGATCAGCGTGTGATCGTCTAGCGGGTCGCCCATCCGTTGCGTAACCTGGGCGTAGGCGTCGCATAGCCGGCGGGTCAGCGCCGGCATCACCGACCGATGGACGATCAGGCGGCGGGTGGTGGTGCAGCGCTGGCCGGCGGTGCCGACCGCGCCGAACACGACCGCGCG
>AFSR01003494.1_pt1 | contig 10459 bp, 6 predicted proteins | sample 296848 | NCBI WGS metagenome assembly AFSR01 (sample SAMN02954305, study PRJNA68063) | hot springs metagenome | biome: terrestrial; feature: Mushroom and Octopus hot springs; material: microbial mat core samples; isolation source: Yellowstone National Park Mushroom and Octopus hot springs ...
GTGCACAGCTCCTGGCTCAAGCCGTCGTGACAAATCTGCCCGCAGCCACCCCGTCGGTGCAGGGGGAAGATACGTTTTGGGTTTCTGACTACACGGAGCGGTTTGCGCTTTTGGCGGCGCGCTTCTGGGGTAGGCCTATCCTCCTCCAGAAAGCACCGGCCTTTGTGGGGGTGTAGAAAGGAAATGGTGAGGGGCCTTAGCCATAGCGCTTTGGCCAGATAGGTGCTGGAGATAAAGGCTCTTGGAAGGCCTGGTAGGATAGCCTATCAGCTTGGTGCGTCTCCCGCTCGCTTGCGGTCGGGCGCCTGGCAGTGCCCGCCGCCTGTAGGTGAGGAGGTTTTTTTCGGAACGATTGGCGTGAGATAAAACAAAGGGGGCCTCTTTACGGAGGCCCCCCTGTCTTTGGGTTGCGCCTGTCAGGCTGAGCTTTTATTCCATCACGAGGCGGTGGGTGATAGTGCTACCTTGATAGGTGGCGCCGAGGAAGTACACCCCTGTCGCGGGACGGAGGGGAAGGACTTTCTTGAATTCAGTAGTGGTGGGCGTGAGGGTTTCTTCATAGAGGGTTCGGCCGGTGAGGTCAATCAGGCGCAGGTGCACCGGGCCTGGCTGGGGCAGCGAAAAGCGCAGAATAGGTGCCTCGCTAGCGGGGTTAGGATAGGCAAGGAAGTTCCAATGGGGTAGCTGGGCCGACGCTACGCTATTGGATGTGGAGCGACGGGCTACTACGCCGATGGCATATTCCACACTCTCCCGGTCGCGATAGGGTGCCCACAGCCCGCCAATACCTTCAAAGCTGGCCCGGGAGATGGGCACAGACGCATCTTCCACAATAAAGTTGTCCACGTTGGTGGCGCTTGCCGGGAAGTCCGTCTTGAGTCCCACGACCAGCCCATTCCCGGCTTGCAGGCTGATGGGATTTTGGAGCGGTAGGGTGTAACGACGAAGCCGGAAGATATCGTTATTCTGGTTTGTAAAGGTATTTAGCGAGTCACCCGAAGGAAAGTTCGTTGGTTCCAGCGTTAGGGTATCCAGGGCTTGTCCTACAGCGCCCGTAGTGGGATTGTAGGGGTATACCCAAACGACAATACGGTAAAGATTGGCCCCGCCCTCCTTATAAAGCATATCGAAGCTTACTGCTTCTACTGCGAGGTCTTCGGGAGCGACGATGGCCATTCCACTGGCAAAGGCGAGTCCGCCCACATCTTCATTCTGAGGGTCCCAAGTTCCATCGTCATAACGCAGGATGTAGCGTCCCCCCGGTAGCGTATCGCAGATAACGATCTCCGAGTTGTTGCTGTTATTGCCAGCGAACCCATCTCCCGAGAAGTTGAGGGTCACGATGCAGTTGTAGCTGCCGGTGGAGAGGTTAGAGGGTGTACCGCGGGTATTGTGATCGAAGGGTTTGGTGAAGTTGGCCGTGGCGATTTGTCCTATGGCTGGTGCCGGAATGAAGACCGTATCCCGATGGATGATAGTGTTACCCGGAGCGGGTCCGCGGACATTGAGGATATTGCGGATGGTAGCTGAGATAGGCTGATTCCCGCTATTGAGCACGCCGGCTTGGAAGGTGGGCGCGGAGCCGCCTTTCAGCGCAAACCGCCCCACTCCATCCGAGTTTAGTACCCACTCTAACTGCGCATCCGTACTGCTGCAAGTGAAAGTACGCGGATGCCAGATTTTGATAGCGAAGTTTTGGAAGGGCACAGGCCACGCCGCCGCAATATTCAAGCCCGATTGACCAGTGATGTTTTCCATGCCGACGACGTTGTAGTTACCATTCCCGTAGCCGCTATAATAGCCACCCTCTATGAGCTTGTACTGGAGGGTGATGGAGGAGTCGCTGGGGTCTAAGATGATCTGGAAGGAGTTGCGGCCCTGCCACTCGCCGGGGGCGTTACGATTCCAGTAGGGGACGCTGTCCCAAGTGATGACGAAACGGCCATTCGCGTCTGTACCATATAAGAGCTTAGCACCAGGGACAGGGTTACCATCTCGGTCTGTGAAGGTGAGGTCCGATAAATAAACGCCAATCCACTCATTCGGCGCAGCCGCGTTGGGGAAGCGCTTGAAATAAGGAGGTGGTCCGCTGGAAACATTGTGCCCCCGCCCGAAGGTGATGTACCCATTGGAGCCGACATAAACTTTGCTGTAGCTATTCCAGTAATACACGAAGGAGAAGGGCAGATTGATCGGTCCGGCGTACTTATCATCGCCGAGGCCAGAGAGGAGCTGCCCCGTGCTGGAGATGTCCACCCAGTTGTAAGTCGGTGTAGAATCCGGGACGGTTAGCTTGCGTGGTATACCACCGATAGCCGCAGGCATCACCGCCTGTGGGGGCTGGCGCCTGTCCGTACAACGTTGTGCTCCCGATTAGGAGCAGTGAGCTGATTATTGCAAGGTGTCGCATAGAAGCAAAGATAAGGCACTTGTGGGGATGTGTGCGCCTTACTTGCGGTTTTTTGGGATAATAGGGGCCATGGGCTGGATAGGAGGGGAGGGCGATGTACCTTTGTGCATGCGGTGGGCGTGGGTCGTGTTTGGGGTGGTGTGGGCGCAGGTGACGATATACCGGGATAGCTTCGGGACGCCGTATGTTTTTGGCCGGACGGATGCCGAGGTAGCGTATGGCTTAGCGTGGGCGCATGCCGAGGATGACTTTGCGCGGCTACAATATGTCATAGCCTTAGCGAAAGGTCGGTTAGGGCGCCTTATCGGGAAAAATGGAGCTGCCATGGACTACTTTGCGCACTTTACGGGGGCCTTCCACCTGGCCGGTAGGCAGTACGATAGCCTGCCTGCGGATATTCGTCGCGTTATAGAAGCTTATGTCGCCGGTCTCAACGCCTATGCCCAAGCGCACCCGCACGAGGTTCTGGATAAAAAGCTCTTTCCCCTCACGCCGCAGGAGCTTTTGCAGGGGTATATCGTCATTCTTAGTGGGATGATTGGAGCGGGGCAGGCCCTGAGAGCCACCCTATCTGGGCGTCCCTCTGACTACCGGTTCAGTGTCCAGGCGGGCTCGAATGCTATCGCTATCCACCGCTCTCGCACCGAAGAGAACCAGACTTTTCTCCTGGTCAATCCGCATGTCCCCATAGAGGGGGCCCTTCGCTGGTACGAGGCGTACCTCCATAGCGATGAGGGCTGGCAGGTGCTGGGGGGCTTTTTCCCGGGAAGCATCGCGCCGGGATTGGGTACTACCCCTCATCATGGCTGGGCCGTCACGTTTAACTGGCCCGACTTCGTGGACATTTATGAGCTCAAAATGCACCCTAAAAATCCCCGCCTCTATCGGGTAGATGAAGCCTGGGAGACGCTTCGGGTAGAGAAGGTTCGTCTGCAGGTGCGGCTCTTCGCCCCGCGCGGGAAGGTCGTCCAAGGATGGCCGGTGCAGGGGTTTTCTCCGGTGCGGGGACCTTTTCTCACCGTTTCCAGAAAGTTGGAATGGAGCTTATTCGGACCGGTCGTGCGCACGAAAAAGGGTGTGTATGCCTTGCGTTTCCCGGCTGAGAAGCTCTTCCGGGCGCCCGAAGAGTGGTACCGTCTCAGCAAAGCCCAGAACTTTACTGAGTTTTACCAGGCTCTGCGCCTGCAGGGTATTCCCCACTTCAACTTCGTGTATGCCGACCCCGACACGATCTTTTACCTTTTCAATGCGACGTTGCCGGAGCGGCCAGCGGGATGGAATTGGCAAGGGGTTTTGCCCGGCGATACCCGAAAGACCCTGTGGCAGCGCTACCTGACCATAGAAGAGCTCCCCCAGGCGCTTAATCCTGACTGCGGCTATGTGTTTAGCGTGAATAACAGCCCCTTTCTGGTAAGCTGTCCAGAGGCTTCGCCCCGAGAGTCGGACTATCCACCTGGGGAGGGGTGGGAGTGGAACTGCCACAATAATCGGGAGCGGCGGCTACGAGAGCTGATGGAAGGGAAAGAGCGTTTTTCCTGGGAAGACTTTGTGCGCATCAAGTATGACCGGCAGTATCCTTCGGCGGGTCCTGCCGCCCAGATCTGGCAGAGTTTTGCGAGTTTGCCAGATACGTCGGATGCGCTCTTGCAGCAGGCGCTGCGGGCAGTTCGGCAGTGGGACCTATCGGGGGCGGGAGAAAACCGGCAAGCGGCCTTATGTGCCTTATCTGTCTACTGGGCCTTTCGGCAGTACAAGCTGTCTGGATATAATTGGTTAGAAACGGCTCAGGTGGAGATTCCCATAGAGGGCCGGTGGAAGGCCCTGCGCTGGGCGGCCACTCGCCTGCAAAAGCACTATGGTCGGCTGGACCCGCGCTGGGACGAAGTGCAGGCCATAGAAGCCCAGGGACGCCGCTATCCGCTGGGAGGCCTACCTGAGCAGTTAGCGCCGGCCTATGGCTCCTGGGACGAGCAGAGCGGCTTTCTCCGGGTAGAAGGGGGTGACACGTACATCCAGATGGTGCGCTTCCTTCCCCGTCAAGTGGAGGGGCGGCAGCCATCTCCCCTGGTAGAGACTATTTTGCCGCTGGGGGTGTCCGGACGGCCGGGCACGCCACATTATGCTGACCAGGTAGAGCTTTTCCACCGGGGGCAGCGTAAACGCATGACCTTAGACCCCGCCGAAATCGCCGGAAAGAGCGTACGGAGTTATACGCTGATGCCGCGTCTCGTGGGAGAAGCGGCACGCCGGGGACAGGGGAGCGGCGAGTAGGCTTTACCCGCCGAGGGCTTGGTCCAGAAAGTCCAGCGCTAAGGTTTCGACTTGGCCCTGGGAAGGGAGGCTGCCCATCATGCCGTACATGGCAGCGGTGCGGCGGGGCGGTTCGTTACTGCGGGCTGTCCGGGAGACCCATCGGGCCATGGCCCGCACCCACCGTTCGGGCAAGACTTTTAGACCGGTGCGCACCAGACTTCGGCCTATCCGACGCGAAAGCGGCGATGGCTGTTGTCGTCTGACTTGCGCTATCAGCGCTTCCAGGTCAGCGAGGAATTCTTCTACCACGCGGGCATGCCCTCGGCTTACCGTCAGGTGCAGGCTGGGGGGCTTTTGCTGGCGGTCTATAAACCAGCCCCGTTCCGACAGGCCATCCCCTATCGTATAAATATCATAGGGCGGTCGTGCCCCCACAGCCAAAATCGTCATGCGGGGCTTCCCTACGATGTAAAGCTCCGGCAGGGCCTCAATGGCTTCCTTGATGCGCTGGGTGGTTTCGTAGGCGAGGCGGGTAGCCTCGATGTAGCCGCTTTCGCCCAGGTAGTGCAGCACAGCCCAAGCGGCGGCAATCGCCCCTCCTGCCCGCGTCCCTAAAAAAGTGGCCGACGGATAAATACCCCCCGGCCATCCGCCATAGACGAAAAACTGGTAGCGCCGCAGAGCCCGGCTCCGGTATAAAAGCACCGAGGCGCCCTTCGGCGCATAGCCGTACTTGTGTAGGTCGACCGAGATGGAGGTAACACCCTCCACCCGGAAGTCCCACGGAGGGACGGGATGCCCGAGCTTTTCTAAGAAGGGCCAGACCATGCCGCCCACGCAAGCATCTACATGGAGCCAGAGGTTGTGCCGGCGAGCCAGGGACGCTATGGCCGGAATGGGGTCCATTATCCCGTGCGGGTAAGACGGCGCCGAGCCAATGAGGAGGATTGTCCGCTCCGAAATCGCCGCCTCCATGGCCTCTACATCGGCCGCGCCATCGGCATCTGTGGGCGTGTGAATGACTTTGAGGCCCAGGTAGTGCGCCGCCTTGTCAATAGCCGGATGGGCGGAAATAGGCGCTACGACTTCCATCTGGGAGAGGTATGGCCGCTGCTGCACCGCATAATCCCGCGCCGCTTTGAGCGCCAGAAAGAGGCTCTCCGTCCCCCCACTGGTCATCGTGCCGCCGCCGCCCTCAGGCCTGTGCACGAGGCCGCCCACAATCTCCACCACTTCCCGCTCCATCTGCCGCAGGCTGGGGAAGGCCATGGGGTTGAGGGCATTTTCCGCAATGTAGAAGCCGTAAACCTTCTGAACGAGGTCATGCAGTTCGGGACTGTGATAATAAACCAAGCTCCAGGCCCGGCTTCCGAGGGCATCGACGTCATGCTGTTTGCGGCGGTGGATTTCCGATAGGATAGCTTCGGGCTGTTGGCCGTAGGGGGGCAGGTGATGGGAACCCATAGGCGGTCAAAGTTAGGGTTTGTAGCGGATACAGGCAAAAAGCTTTTGCCGGGACCGCTAAGAAAACGCTCCGTTCAAGGGAAACGTTTGTCTCAAGCTGGCATTATGTCTGGACGCCCCTCTCCCCTCACAAGGCCGCCACTGTACCCCTTTCCTGTACATACGACAATACCACCTCAGCCGCATACGCAAGCTCCTCAGGGCGGCTGGCAAGGGTAGGCAGGATATAGGCCACAGACCCCAGCGGCCGCAGGTAAACGCCCCGACTTATTGCATAGGCTTTGAGATGGTGGCGGTGTTCCGCTATGTAGCCTGGCGTGCCGGGTAGGTCTATGGCCAGGACCAGCCCCGTGTGGCGCACGGTATGAGGCGGTAGGAGCTGGCGAAGCTTGTCGGCTAAGGTGGCCTGTGCCTGCACCAGCTCATGGAGTTTTTGGGTGGTTTCGGGCCGCTCCCACAGCTCTAAGTTCGCTACGGCGGCGGCGCAGGCGATAGGATTGCCTGTGTAAGAGTGGCCATGATAAAAGGTGCGCAGGGGGTCTTTCCCCCGAAAAGCTTCGAAGACGTGCGCAGCGGCCAGGGTCAGCCCCAGCGGCAGAAAGCCCCCCGTAACCCCCTTGGAGAGGCACAAAAGGTCGGGTTTCTCCTGGCACTGGTCAGTGGCTAAAAAGCTACCCGTCCGCCCAAAGCCCGTGAAGACTTCATCTGCAATCACCAGGCCCCCAGCCTTGCGCACGGCTCGGGCGATCGCGTCCCACGCCGCCGGGGTATATGACCGCATGCCCGCCACCCCCTGGAGAATCGGCTCCCCAATAAAGCCAATAATATCGGGGTCGTTTTCTATCTCGGCGAGGGCAGCCTGAAAGCGCGCTTCATTTTCCGGGCTGGGGAAGGGCAAAAACTTCACTTCAAAGAGGAACGGTTCAAACGGCCGGGTAAAAAGGTCTCGCGCCGAGGCGGCCATGGCGCCGAAGGTATCCCCGTGGTAGGCGCCTTCCAGCGCTAAGAGGGTCTTGCGGGGCCGCCCCTGGTTGAAAAAGTACTGAATGGCGATCTTGATGGCCACTTCGGTGGCGGTGGAGCCATTGTCGGAAAAGAATACATAGGGTAGGCCGGTTTTCTGGCTGAGTTTTTCGGCGAGGATTTCGGCGGGGGGGTGGATGAGGTCGCCAAAGAGCACGTGGTCCAGGGTAGCGGCCTGTCGGGCGATGGCCTCGGCGATGTAGGGGTGGGCATGGCCGTGGACGGTGACCCACCAGGCGCAGGTGCCATCCCAGAGGCTACGGCCGTCGTCGATGTAGAGGTAGGCGCCTTGTGCTCGTACGATGCGGAGGGGCGGCGGCGTCTCGTCGTGGTGGGGCGTGAAGGGGCGCCAGATGGGCATCCCTCAGGCTTTTAGGCCAAGTTCTCGGAGACGCTCTTCTAAGAAGGCTTCCGCCGTAATGTCCGGATAGGCCTTCGGCCGGGAGGGCGTAATGCAGGAGGGAAAGCACGCCAAGCTCACCTCCGGCCGCGGATGCAGGAAAAACGGCACCGAAAAGCGCGGCAGATGCCGTTTGTCAGGCGGCGGAAGCACCACCCGGTGCGTGGTACTACGAAGGTAGTTATTCGTCAGGCGCTCCAGCATATCCCCTACATTCACCACCATTTCGTTGGGGGCTACGCGCGGGGAGAGCCAGCTGCCCTGCCGGGTTAGTACTTCCAGACCTTCCGCACTCGCCCCAATCAAAAGCGTGATGAGGTCGATATCTTCATGTTCGGCGGCTCGGGTGGCCCCTTCTGGGATAGGCTGATCAGGTGGCAAGGGATAATAATGCAAAAGCCTTAGCAAACTGGGGCCATTTCGGATGCGGCTGTCAAAGTAATCCTCTTCCAGGTCTAAGTAGAGCGCGATAGCCCGTAATAGCGCCTGCCCCGTCTGGAAAAACTTCTCGTAGGCCGCTTGGACGACCTCCTTGAAGCCGGGTACTTCGGTAGGCCAGACATTTTTGGGGAGGCGGTGATAGAGGGGGTCGGTCGGGTCGGTGATCTCGGGGCCGACGTGAAAAAACTCCTTCAAGTCGGGCACGGCGCGGTCCTTAGCGTGCTCAAGATTTTTCGGGGTGTAGCCCCGCTGCCCAGCAGTGCCCGGAACGACATACCGGGCCTTCACTTCATCGGGAAGGCGGAAAAAAGCTTCTACCTTTTCATACAGGGCCGCTTGCAGGTCCGGCGGCACAGCGTGATTCTGAATAATCACAAATCCAATATCGTGGAAGGCCTGACCCAATGTCTCAATGAACCGGCTCCGGTCCTGCGGGGTGCCCTCGGTGAAGAGGCGCAAGTCAGCCACTAAGAGGTTTTGCATACCTTTGCTAAGGTACGAAACTGTGCGAAAAAGGCGCCGTAGTTCAATCGGATAGAACGGGAGTTTCCTAAACTCCAGATGCGGGTTCGAGTCCCGCCGGGGCCACAAGCGGATGTGGCGGAATTGGCAGACGCGCTGGACTTAGGATCCAGTCCCGAAAGGGGTTGAGGGTTCGAGTCCCTCCATCCGCACGTGAGCGTAACTTTTGTGAAGCCCTACGTAGCAGAGGGGCGGATAGAGATTCCAGTGGAGAAGTATGGACCTACATACAAGGAGAACCTCCGGGCGCTGCGTCGAGCGGCGCAGCTGCCGGGCTTTCGGCCTGGGCATGTGCCTACGGAATACATCCGCAGCCGCTTCGGCAAAGAAACCCTGGAAAGGGTGCTAACGGAAATATTCCGGGAGGAGCTGGATCGGACGCTCTCGGGAAGGCCGCAAATTGGAATCCCCTTCATCAAGCGGGAGCCGGCTGAGCTTGTCCCAGAGCCGCCCTACCCGGACTACGCCTTTAACTTCAAGGCCTTGGTGCGGCCGGCGGAGCCCCTGCGCTTTCAGGGTGCGCTGCCACCGCGCTACACCCACGAAACTGCCCATGAGGAAATAGCGCTCTTTCAGCGCTACATCCGAATGCTCATGGGCGAGCGGCAGTCCTTGCCCGAAGTGCCTGCTGAGCTGCCTGCAGACAGCGAGCTTTACGTCAAGCTCTCCCTCCCTCTTCCTGGCGAAGAGATAGTGAGTTTTTCGTGGGTGAGCTTTATCGCCCCTTTTCCCTATACGTACTTGGCCGGGAAAAAAGTCGGTGATGAGTTTGAGCTACCCCCCTCCCACCTTATGCCGTATGTTGAAGCGATTCGAGCCGTGGTGCCGGACTTTTCGCCGCTGAGCATGGAGAAAGCCACCGTGCAAGTGCGCGCCGTAAATGCCTTTACGCCCGTATCGGATGAAAAACTGGCCGAAATATTCAAGCTCCCCGAACTAAATGAGGAGTTTTGGCGCACCCTCTTAGCGCGCGAGGTGGACCGCATCCTGGACAGCCTCAACCTCCACACCTACCGGCATACCCTCCTCCACGCCGTGGGCATAGAAGTTCCACCCGAAATCGCTCAGATCAACTACCTCACCTACCTCCAGGCGCGGGCAGGTAGGGAGCAGTCCAGACCCCTTAGCTATGAGGCCTTTACGGAGGAACTAGCCTGGCGGCTCTTCATGGAAAGCCACATAGACCACGTCCCCGACCTGGAAATCTCCGACGAAGAGCTCGATGCCGACATCTGGAAGGCTTTAGAAGCCCGCCTCGCCACCACCGAAGAAGGCCAATCCCTCCTGGCCCAAACCGCCAGCGATGACGAGCTTAAGCAGAACCTCCTGCGTAGCTTCTTAGGCGAGAAAGAACGGGATGAAGTCCGCGACTACATGCGCTACAAGCGCTTCGATGAATGGCTCCTTGCGACCTACGGCCCCAGACCGGAGAAGGCACTACCTTTGCAAACCATTTTGTTAGCCGCTTTATGAGTAGTCTCGGACAGGAGTTTCGGCGCTATGCCATGGGCCATTTAGGCATTTCCAGCCTCCGACTGGACCAGTACGAAGCCCGCGTGCAAAAAGGCATTTACAACCTCACGCCCAACATCATTGAAGAGCGCCAGCTCAACATCGCCGTCATGGATGTTTTCTCCCGGCTGATGATGGACCGGATCATCTTTCTGGGCTACCCCATCGACAGCCAGATTGCGAATATCGTAACAGCGCAGCTCCTTTTCCTCGAGTCGGCCGACGCCAAGCGAGACATTTACATTTACATTAACTCCCCCGGTGGCTCCGTGTATGATGGCCTGAGCATTTACGACGTGATGCAGTACGTGAAGCCGGATGTGAATACCATCTGCACGGGTATGGCGGCATCTATGGCGGCGGTGCTTTTGGCAGCCGGCGCAAAAGGCAAACGTTCTGCGCTTCCGCACAGCCGGGTCATGATTCATCAGCCC
>AFSR01006693.1_pt1 | contig 10409 bp, 9 predicted proteins | sample 296848 | NCBI WGS metagenome assembly AFSR01 (sample SAMN02954305, study PRJNA68063) | hot springs metagenome | biome: terrestrial; feature: Mushroom and Octopus hot springs; material: microbial mat core samples; isolation source: Yellowstone National Park Mushroom and Octopus hot springs ...
CATCGCGGTTGGTCGAGATGCTTAACGCACGCGACAGCGCGCGCAGCACCTCGTATATCTTGTTGAGCGCGCACTCCCGATGCAGGCGCAGCGCCTCGGCAGTCACTTGGGCGGTGACGTTAGGGTTGCCATCACGGTCGCCGCCGATCCATGATCCAAACGTTAGCCAGCGCCGTGGGACGCGCACACCGGGGTAGTGCTTATCCAGCGCCGCTTGGAAATCGTCGTAGAGCTGCGGGATGACCTGCCATAGCGTGGCTGTGAAGTACCACAAGCCGGTCTTCACCTCGTCGGTCACCGCCGGCTGCGCAGCTCGCGAACGGTCGGTCAGCCAGAGCGCCACGATCTCACGGCGGATCGCTTTGATGAGCGCTTCACTCTCGGCGTGCTGTGATTCATTCTCTTTCAAGAGGTCGCCTAGCCGGCGCAGTTTGGTCAGCACAGTGCGTCGCTTGGCCTCGGTGGGGTGCGCGGTAAAGACCAGCTCAATCGAAAGCCGGTCCAACATCGCTTGCAACGCCTCATGGCTCACCCCGCGCTCCTTTAGGGCGATCAGGGCAGCTTCAATAGATTCCCGGATTGGCTCATGGCGGCGGCCGGCGGCCCGTTCGGCGCGGTAGTGGCGCAGCTTGGCCGTGCGGTAGTGCTCCTCGCACAGGTTCACCAACTCAAAGTAGGTGGTGAATGCCATCGCCATCTCGTAGGCTTCGTCCACGCTTAGGCCGGCGATCACTTGGCGCAACTGCTCGGCGGCGCCCGGCTCGCCGGCCCGGCTTTGCTTGGCCAGCGTGCGGATGCGCTCTTCCAACGCAAGCGTCTCTGGGCCTTCCAGCGCCGTAATCACCTCACCCAGCAGCCGGCCCACAAAGCTCACCTGCTCGGCCAGGGCGCTGCTGCCAGCAGCCTCCGCGCTTTGTCTCATCCTGTTATCGGACATGCATCAGCAATATACACTCGTGCGTATTGGGTGGTGCATTTACCAATAAGGTAGGCAGGATGCTGGTGTCCCTTTTGTGCGCTTTATGCTGGTCACGCCAAGCGTTAAACTCCGAACTCTCGTTTCCTAGCTCATGCTATTATCCAGAACATGCAGCCGGCGCTGCGCTTGTACCACTGGCTTCTCTTTCTGGCTGTTAACGTCGTGGTCTCCACACTTGCTTCTCTGTTGGTCGTGCAGGCATTTATTCAGACGGTGAACCGCTCCACCCTGCCGGCAGCGCAAACGGTGTGGCCTCGCCCACCTTGCCAGCACCCAACGACGAGCGAGAGCGCCGGCGCGCTGCCCCCTGCTGATCTGCCCGCGCCCACTGCCGCCGAGCCACGCGCGCCCGCTTCCCCCGCGAACTTGCCGCGCGTGCGCATCAGCAACATTATTTATCCCGGCCAGCGCGCGCGCGAGGTGGTGATCCTCGCCAACGAGGGAGAAACAGTAGACCTCACCGGCTGGACGCTCTCTACATCGCGCGGGGTGACTTACACCTTCGGCAGCGTGGTGTTCCCCAATAACAGCTTCATCAACATCTATACCACGAGCGGCGTGGACACGCCAACCAGCTTGTTTTGGAACCAACTCGAAGCCGTGTGGCAAGTCGGCGACGTGGCCACGCTGAAGCGCGGCGATGAGGTGATCGCAACTTACACGGTTCGCTAATGCTCACCAGCGCAGCGCTCAAGAAACTCATCGCCGCCGGATCAAAGGAAGATGTTGAGATCCTGCCGGCGCGGGCAGCGACGGCAGAGCGCATGGCCCGCGCGCTGGCCGCGCTGGCCAACACCCGCGGCGGCGCGCTGATCGTCCCGTTCGATTTTAAGGAAACGAGCGATCCCAGCGCCGTGCGCGACCGCGCGCTACAAGCCCTACTGACGATCGAGCCACGGCTGATCGTCCCCCTGCCCTATCTGGTCGGCGAGGAGGGCGGCCCGCCGGAGGCGCTGGTCGTCGAGGTGCCGGGCGGCCTGCCCCACGTGTATGCCGTGGATGGGCGCTACTTTGGGCGAGAGGGCGGACGCAGCGCGGTCATCGGCGCGCGCGCCTTGCGCGAGCTGATGCTGCTGCGCGGCGAGAACACCTGGGAATCGGCTGTGCCCAGCGGGGCCAGCTACGACGACCTCGACCCGGCCAAAGTGGAGGCTTACGCACAACGCCTCCCTACCGGCTACGGAACCATTGAAGAGTTACTGCTGCGGCGCGGCTGCGTCGTCAAGCGCGGGCGGACGCTCAAGCCGACGCATGCCGGCTTATTGCTCTTCGGTCGGCAGCCACAGCGCTGGGTGCGCGGGGCCGAGCTGATCTGCGCGCGCTTCAGCGGCACGGCTATGGACGACACCTTCATCCGCCAGACGATAGACGGGACGCTGCCGGAGCAGATTCAGCGCGCCGAGGCTTTCTTGAACGACCACCTGCCGCGCTACGCCAGCCTGAGCGGCTGGCAGCGCCAGGACGCCCTGCCCTACCCGCCCGGCGTGCTGCGCGAGGCGATCGTCAACGCTGTGGCCCACCGCGATTACCGCCTGACCGGTAGCCAGATTCACGTGCTGCTCTTCGCCGACCGCACCGAGGTGCACAGCCCAGGCCGGCTGCCCGGCCACATGACGCTGGACAACCTGGTGCGCGAGCGCTATTCGCGCAACGAGGCGATCGTCCAGGTGCTGGCCGACATGGGCTTCATCGAACGGCTGGGCTACGGGATTGACCGCATGATCAGCGCGATGGAGGCCGCCGGCCAGCGCCCGCCGGTCTTCGCCGAGCGCGAGGCCGGCTTCACCGTCACCCTCTACGCCCGCACCGTTGACCCGCTGGGCCTGCCAAAGGCGCAGAGCGCCCAACAGGAACGCTGGCAGAAGATGCTGGCATACCTCAAAGCCCACGGCCGGATCACCAACCGCGAATATCAAGACCTGTGTCCCGAGGTCAACCCGGAGACCCTGAGACGCGACTTCGCCGACCTGACCGCGCGCGGCGTGATCCTGCGCATCGGGGACAAGCGCGGCACATATTACATCCTGAAATGACGCTCACCCCGCGCGTCCTCTTGTTGATCTACAACCCGCTCATCGAATCCGCGCCGAGGCCGGCGCGGCTGAGCGACCTGCTGGGCTGGAACGACCCCGACCGGCTATGCGCACAATACATCGAGGACGTGGCCGAGGCATCGCACGGCCAGGTGCGCTACGCGATCGTCGAGCGCGTCGAGCTGGATGCGTATCCGGTCAAGGTGGATGGATTCCGCTACGACGACGCAAGCTACCTGCGGGCCTGGCGCACGCAGGCCGGCTTCCACCAACCCGACACCGCCGACTACGCAGCGATCTTGAAGGACGCCGACTTCTTGGCGAGGCTGGAAAGCAACCAAGTAGATGAGCTGTGGGTGATGGCCTTTCCGTATGCCGGCCTGTATGAATCGTGCATGGGCGGGCGGGGCGCGATCTGGTGCAATGGCCCGGTCATCGCGGGCACTGCGCACGTCGCGCGGCGCTTCGTCGTGATGGGCTTCAACTACGAGCGCAGCGTCGGCGAAATGCTGGAGAACCTCGGCCACCGCGCCGAGAGCATCATGGCGCACGTCTTCGCCGGCCTGCCGGAGCAGCCCAAGCCACCGGCCTGGCAAACCCTGTTGGGTGCGCTGGGCATCGGGCGAGCGCGACCTGCGCCGGCAACGGTTGACCTGAACGGGAACCTGTGGGCGCACTTCATCCGCCACGAGCGCACCCATCCCGGCGCAGCCAGTTGCGGCAACGTACACTTCGCGCCGAACAGCACCGCCGACTACGATTGGGGCAACCCGCGGCCGGTGCTGAGCGACGCCGACGACTGGTTGAACTACCCGCACTTCACCGGCCAGCGGCGCTGGATGAGCTGCGCAGATTGGGGCAACGGCGACATCCGACTGCATCACCTCTGGTGGATGAAGCGCTTTCCCCACGTCGAAGGCACGACGCCAACCGGCCGGCTCAATAATTGGTGGCACTACATCATCGGCCTGGCGTTTTAAGTGCGGACGCTGTTCGACAGACCCCGGAAGCGCTTCACGCCACATTGGCTGGCGTTGGCGATCCTGATCGCGCTGATCGGGCAAATCCGTCCGCCGCACCTGTTGGTCACGCTGGGGCCGCCGCAGCGCGTCGCCACGCGCAACCCGCTGGCCGGCGTGCACACCCGCTTCGTGGAAGAAGTAGAAGCCTGGAAGATCAAGCGCGGCATGGAGATGATCCGCGAGATGGGCGCGCCGTGGATCGTCGAGTTCTTCCCCTGGGCGTATTACGAGAAGGCCAAAGGGCAACGCGACTTCGCCGCCGCCGAGCGCATCATCGCCCACGCCGAGCGCCAGGGACTCACCGTCATCGCTCGGCTGGGCTTTGTACCGGCCTGGGCGCGACCGAGCGAGACGACTTTCACCTACCTCGACCCCGAACGCTACGCCGATTTCGCCGACTTCGCCGCCGCCTTCGCCGCCCACTTCAGGGGTCGGGTGAATCATTTCATCGTTTGGAACGAGCCGAATCTACAGAACGAGTGGGGCATGCGGCGGGTGGACCCAGCCGGCTATGTGGCGATGCTGCGCGCCGTCTATCCGGCCATTAAGCAGGCGCATCCAGGAGCCATCGTGCTGGCCGGCGCGCTCGCGCCGACCATCGAGCGCAACCGCGATGTGGCGTTGAGCGACCTGGAGTATCTAGAGGAGATGTACCAGGCGCTGCGCCGCCAACCCGCCATCACGGGGCTGCTGTGGGATGGCCTGGCCGTCCATGCCTACGGCGCGACCATGCCGCCCGAAGCGCCGCCCGATCCGGGCGCGATCAACTTCCGCCGCGTGGAGCTTCTGCGCGCGATCATGGAAGCACACGGCGACGAATCGCCGATATACATCACGGAGGCCGGCTGGAACGACGACGTAAGCTGGGTGAACGGCGTCACGCCCGCCGAGCGCATTCATTACACGCTGCGCGCGCTCGACTACGCGCGGACGCATTGGCCCTGGGTGCGCTGCGTGGCGTTCTGGGTGTTCAAGCTGCCCGCGCCGGCCTACGGCTATCGCGACCATTTCACCTTCGTCACCCCCTCGCTCGAGCCGCTGCCCATCTACGACGAATTGAAGCGCGCGCTTCAGCAGGGATAATCCAGCACATGACCACACAAAACGCTTTCGGCTCAACGGCCACTTCGCGCCAGCAGTGGCATCACGGCCCATCCTGGCTGTGGCTGCTCTCGTTCATCGCCTGCGCTGTCGCCGACTGGCTGATCGGGCGTTGGACGATCCTGCCCATCTACGTCGCTGCGTTTTATCTGGGCATGGTGGTGATAGACCTCTTCACGTATCCGATGTTAGAGCGCTGGCGCGCCTGGGTGCGCCGGCATGGCTTGCGCGGCTGGTACCTCATAGAGGTCGGGCTGATGTGGCTGGGCACGAGTGCGGTACTGATCGCCTTTGCGCCGGCCTGGCTGAACTGGACATGGGCCGGCCCGCTCTGGCTACAGGTGCTGGGGGGCATCGGCGTGGTCGTCTCGGTGCTGATCGGCGTGTGGGCAGCAGGGCAGATGGGCTGGAAGCGGCTGCTCTTCGTGCCGGCGCTGTTCCCGCCGGGCGAGATGGCGCAGCGTTACGACGTGCCGCAGCGGTTAGTGGTCGCCGGCCCTTACCGCTACGTGCGCAACCCGCTCTACCTCACCGACATGACGCTGATCGGCAGCGCAGCGCTGCTCACCCAGAACTGGTTTCTGGTGGCGACGCTGTTGATTTACATCGCCCAGGTTGGGATGCAAGTGCGCCTGGAGGAGCGCGAATTGCGGCAGCGCTTTGGGGTGCAGTATGAGCGGTACTTGAAGGCCGTGCCGCGCTTCATCCCTCGGCTGACGCCGGTTGACCCAGAGGCGATCTACGGCGTGGAGGAGAACGCCTGAGAGCGCCGGGGCAGACCTCACCAACTGATCAGGACAGGCTTGCTGCCGGCTGCTTGGGGCACAGCGTCGCAAACAGCACGGTGTTCTGCCCCCTATCCGTGAATCACCCCCTGCTGCTCAGCCTACGGGCGGTCGCTATAATCGCGCAGCCATGCCAGCATCCTCGAAGCTGCGTTGCCTCATCGTCGGCGCGAGCGGCTACACCGGCGGTGAGCTGCTGCGCATCCTCAACAGCCATCCCCACGCTGAGCCGGCCCAGATCACCTCGCGGACGCGGGTGGGCGAATACGCCCATGTGCCCCACCCCAACCTGCGCGGCACGCCAGCCGGCAACTTGCAGTTCATCCGCCCAGAGGACGCTCAGCCGGCTGACGTGGCCTTCCTCTGCTTGCCCCATGGCGAAGCGAGCGCGCAGATCGCGCGCTGGGCCAGCCTAGCCGAGGTCGTCATTGACCTGAGCGCCGACTTCCGGCTGCGCGACACAGCGAGCTATGAGAAGTGGTATGGCAGCCCCCACCCTGCCCCGGACTGGCTCTCGCGCTTCGTCTATGGCCTGCCTGAACTTACCCGCCAAGACCTGCGCACGGCGCGCTATGCCAGCGGTGTGGGATGCAACGCGACGGCGACCATCCTCGCGCTGCTGCCGCTGGTGCGCGCCGACCTGCTCGACCCTCACCAGCCGCTGATCGCCGACGTCAAAGTGGGCAGCAGCGAAGGCGGCGCGGAAAGCAGCCCTGCTTCGCACCATCCCGAGCGCAGCGGCGCGGTGCGCTCGTATGCGCCGGCCGGCCACCGCCACGCCGCCGAGGTCGAGCAGATGATCCGCATGATCCAGCCGCACGCGAGGCCCCGCGTGCACATGACAGTGACTTCTATCGAGATGGTGCGCGGCGTGCTGGCCACTGTCCATGCCTTTCTGCGCCAGCCGGCCCAGGAGAAAGACCTGTGGAAGGCCTTTCGGGCCTGTTACCAAGGCGAACCCTTCGTGCGGATCGTCAAGTCCAACGTCGGCATCTTTCGCCTGCCTGAGCCAAAGCTGCTGGCCGGCAGCAACTGGGCCGACGTCGGCTTTGCGCTCGATGCAGATGGCCAGAAGGCGACGCTGCTGTGCGCAATTGACAATCTGATGAAGGGCGCTGCAGGCAGCGCCGTGCAATGCCTGAACGTGATGATGGGTTGGGACGAGCGTGCCGGCCTCGAGTTCGTCGGCTTGCATCCGTAAGAATACGTCATGAGTTCTCATCGCCCGCTGGTGGTCAAAGTCGGCGGCTCCGCCGGCATCAACTACGATCTGGTCTGCGACGACGTCGCTGCGCTGGTCAAGGCAGGCCGGCGCGTGGTGTTGGTACACGGCGGCTCGCACGAGACCAACCTGCTCAGCGAGCGGCTGGGCAAGCCGCCGCGCTTCCTCACCTCGCCCCAAGGCTACACCTCGCGCTACACCGACGCTGAGACGCTGGACATCTTCGCCATGGTCTATGCCGGCAAGATGAACACGCGCATTGTCGAGCGCCTGCAAAAGCGCAGGGTCAACGCAGTCGGCCTGAGTGGGTTAGATGGCCGCTTGTTGGAAGGCCCGCGCAAGGCCAGCGTGCGCGCAATTGTGGATGGCCGGCAAGTGCTGGTGCACGACGACTACACAGGCAAGGTGACGCGCGTGAACGCTGCGCTGCTTAACTTGCTGCTCGACCACGGCTACACGCCGGTCGTCTCGCCGCCGGCGTGCAGCAGCGAGGGCGAGGCGATCAACGTGGACGGCGACCGCGCTGCCGCGATGATCGCCGCAGCACTGGGGGCAGCGCAATTGATCATCCTCTCGAACGTGCCTGGCTTGCTGCGCGCCTTCCCCGATGAGCGCACGCTTATCCCTCACATTCGGTATGCCGAACTGGAACAAGCGCTCTCGTTCGCTGAAGGGCGGATGAAGAAAAAGGTACTCGGCGCTGCCGAGGCGATCGCCGGCGGCGTGGATCAGGTGATCTTCGGCGATGCGCGCATCGCGCAGCCCATTCAGCGGGCGATGAGCGGCGCCGGCACGGTGATTGCGCCATAAAAACAGCGCGCTGCTGATTCGAGCCAGGCCCTTGCTCTGTGACCGATGGGAGTGTCCTTCGTTAGTCTCCCAGAACAACCAGGGGCTTTTCAGCCCTCGGCCTGCCGCAGCAGCGCGCTGTCTACATGCTTAGTTTATCTCAACGTTGGCAGTTTGCAAGTTGGGCTTATTGTCGCGTCCGCAACCTGATTGATGATGCGCTGGGCAGCCGGCACAAACAGCGCGATGCGCGCGAATCACGAATGCGTGTAGGTGTGAGTATGGAGTGGGGCGACGACTCATGTCGTCATTGCCCGTTTGAGTACCTACCTCAAACTCACATCCGTGTGCCAAGCAAGCCTATAATTTTCAGCGATGGCCTTCACAATTAACGACCTACAGGACTTGACGCGGTTGCTGCGCGAGCGGCCGGAGTGGCTGAGCGAAGTCCAACGCATCGTACTGACCGACGAGTTGCTCGCGATGCCGCGCGAGTTGGCTGAGCTTCGGCGAGACACTGACAAACGTTTCGCGGAGCTGGCTGAGGCGCTTAGACAGCTTACCCTGCGCTTCGAGGAAGCCCAGCGGCGCAACGATGAGCGCTTCGCAGAACTGGCTGAGGCCCAGCGGCGCAATGACGAGCGCCTCGCAGAGCTGGCCGAGTTCCAGCGCCGCGCGGAGGTGCGCTTTGCCGAGCTGACCGAGGCGATCAAGCAACTGACTGCACGATTCGAGGAAGCCCAGCGGCGCAATGACGAGCGCTTCGCAGAGCTGGCCGAGTTTCAGCGCCGCGCGGAGGTGCGCTTTGCCGAGCTGGCCGAGTTTCAGCGCCGCGCGGAGGTGCGCTTTGCCGAGCTGACCGAGGCGATCAAGCAACTGACTGCACGATTCGAGGAAGCCCAGCGGCGCAACGATGAGCGCTTCGCAGAGCTGGCCGAGTTCCAGCGCCGCGCGGAGGTGCGCTTCGCCGAGCTGACTGAGGCGATCAAGCAACTGACTGCGCGCTTCGAGGAAGCCCAGCGGCGCAACGATGAGCGCTTCGCAGAGCTGGCCGAGGCGATCAGACAGCTCGCGCTGCGCTTTGATGAATATCGCCAGCGCACCGATGACCAGATCGCCGATGTGCGCGGGAAGTTGCTTGAAATTGAGTATCGCAACAAAGCCGGCGCTATCTTTGGCGGCCGGCTGCGCCGGCCACAGGTGTTTGACGCCGGAGAGCTGTGGGAGCTGCTCAAGGAGCGCCAGCTCGACGAGTCAGAGATTCAGCAAGTGGTCGCTGCGGACCTGATTATCCGCGGCAAGCTATATCCTCCCTTACAGCGACCGCGAATTATGGCTGGTTGTTGAAATCTCCAGCGTCATTGACCGCAACGACGTGGCGCGCGCAGCGAGGCGCGCTGCGCTGCTGCGCAAGGCCGGCCTGCTGAGCCTGCCGGTTGCAGCCGGCCAACGGCTTACGCAGGGCGCAGCAGACTTATCCGAGCAGTTGCGTGTTGTCCTGGCTAAGAACGGTGGACTGGCCGGCTGGGACGTGTCCTTGTCGAATGCGCTGGGCTACTCCGGCGGGCCAGCGTCACATTAGCCCAAAGAAGAAGTTCCCGCGCAGGCGCGTCACGCTGAGGAAGATCAACACCAGCGAGACGACGGTCAGGATCAGCGCATTGCGATAGCGTCCTTCGCCTTTTTGCGCCGGCGCTATATGCGCCAGCGCGGTGGCCAACAGGCCGTAGAAGGCGTGCTCGATGTGCGCGCCAGGTCGGAATGCGCCGTTCACGGCGAGCAGCAAAAGATTTACTGCCCCCAGGACGAACTGAACCGTCATCACGGCAGCATACGCCCCGCCAAGCTGTCGGTCAATCGGCGCGAAGCTACGCCGGCTTAGCCAGCCAGAGGCATAACGAACGATCAGCACGATGGCCAAAGCGGCCAAAACCCAACGGATAAGTCCATGAACAGTGATTAAAGTTCCCAACATAAGTGCTCCTTTTATCTCGCTTTCTTGTGCCTCGCCGCGCGCCGGCCAGGTTGCGCGCGCAGGCGAGCAATCACCTCGTCTAACCATGCTACCTCGCAGCGCAAGCGATAGGTCTGGTGATCGATCAGCAATTGATACCCACTTTGATGTTGCGGGGCGGCCTGGGCAGTCGCCAGTTGCTGGGCCAGGGCGGCCCGGCGCTGCATAAGCAGTTGACAGGCCTCGTCAGCCGGCAAGGCATCAAGGAAAGCCAGGCTGATGCTGCCATCGTCGTCGGCTGCGCTCAGGCTGCGGCGCAGCAATTGTTGGAAGGCGGCCTCGCCGGCGGGCGTCAGGCGATAAATGCGCTTGGGCGGGCGCATGCCCTCGCGCACCTCCTGAGCGCTCACCCATCCCTTGGCCTGCATCTTGTCCAGCAGGGCATAGGCAGTCGCCTTCTTCAGGTTGGTGCAAAACGCCAGGTTACGCTCAATGAAATCGTGGAGCTGATAGCCATGCGTCGC
>AFSR01000563.1_pt1 | contig 10404 bp, 6 predicted proteins | sample 296848 | NCBI WGS metagenome assembly AFSR01 (sample SAMN02954305, study PRJNA68063) | hot springs metagenome | biome: terrestrial; feature: Mushroom and Octopus hot springs; material: microbial mat core samples; isolation source: Yellowstone National Park Mushroom and Octopus hot springs ...
TCTACATCCAGGACGATCGGTATATCAAGTCCACCATGCCGATCTCTCCTGGCTGCGACTGCTACACCTGCACACACTATTCGTCTGGCTATCTGCACCATTTGCACGCAATTGGCGAGACCCTCTTCTATCGCCTGGCGACGATCCATAATCTCCGGTTTATGAGCATCCTTACCGACCTGTTGCGTGCCAAGTTATCCAGCGCCTCCGGAAGCACAATCGCAACACGTTAATGAAGACTGTGGCCGACAGCAATGCAGGCAGTGTGCAGGTCGGAGTCTGGAGTCTGAGTGTGAAGGACGATAACAACAACCCGACCAGTGTCAGTGCGCAAAATGTGCACTCGCCGCTCGATGGGCGCTATGGGCGCAACTCGCTGCTGTTCCTGAGTGCGCCTGGTGCTTATGGCAAGCAAGTGGCATTGAAGCGTGATAGGGTAGCGGTCTTATCCCTGCGGGAAACTTCCAGACGTGGAATTGCGTCTCCTGTTATGTGACGCTACAATGCTCCGCATAGCCAGAGCAAAGGAGTAATCATGAAATACGGCTCTATGCAACGCGCGGCGATGCTGGTGATTATCGCGCTGGCGCTTGCCGCCTGTGGTGTCGCACCGACGCCATCACCACCGGTGGCAGCGCTCCCGATGGAGGGCGCAACCGCTGTCAGTCCGCCTGCCGTTTCACCGCCTGCGGCGACACCGTCACCGGCGCCAACTCCTTCGCCTGCGCCGCGCTCATTGGCGAGCGGCGTCGAGGTGATCACCGGCGAATTCGAGTATACCAACGACATCATCACGGTCTACTACGTGGAACACGCGGTCGGGCTGGTCGATCTCTATGGGTTCGTCACCCGTGATGAGGAGTGGGAACTGCCGGTTGACAGTCAGGTGTTGGGACCTCTGACGATCGATACCGATCAACAGCGCGGCACATTCCGTCTGTTGCTTCCCGCGCGCCCTGCCGGGACGATGGTCGATGTCGATAATGACGGTCAGCGTGATGCTGGCGTGCAGGTGTTTGTGGTGGCGTACTGGCCCAACCTGTACGGCAGTCCGTTTTCCGAAGGGGATGATCGCAGTTTTGGCTGGCCCGCCTATCTCGCTTCGACGGTCAATGATCCGGAGAATAACGATGAAGTGACCGGCGGCAAACTGGTCGTGTGGGCGCCGGACGATGCGCAGCAGTTCCCGACAGACTTCGGTCCTGATGGATTGCTGTTCACCGATGACGATCCGGTTGGTCCGCTTCCCGCCGGGTATTCGGTGATCGATCTTGATCGGCGACCGTTTGCCATCGAGCGCGACCGCGAGGTGCAGGTCACGCTGTATGAGCCGCCGGATGCAGCGATCAAGGATTTCTCCGATCTGTCGTATACGAAGGCGTTCGATGCGATGTTCAACAGGGTGCGTGTGGAGTACGCCTTCAACGGCATTCCCGGCAAAGCGCCGGATTGGGATTCGCTCTACGCCGAACTGGCGCCGCGTGTGGCTGAGGCAGAGCGTCGGGCGGACCGAAGGGCGTTCTTTGACGCGCTGTTCGATTTTGCGAATGCTTTCCGCGATGGGCACGTCAGCGTCAGTTCGCCACTGTCCGATGCGCTGTTTCGTGAGCGAGCGTCTGGCGGGTATGGTTTTGCCATTCGTGAACTGGACGATGGTCGGGCGCTGGTGGTTTTTGTGACGCGCAACGGTCCTGCTGATCGCGCTGGGATGCAGGTGGGAGCGGAACTGCTGGCGTTCAATGGCGTGCCAGTCAAAGAGGCGATCGCCGCGGTGGAGCCACTGGGTGGTCCATTTTCGACCGATTTTGCACTACGCTATCAGCAGGCGCGCTACCTGTTGCGCGCGCCGGTTGGAACATTAGCGCAGGTGACCTATGCCAATCCGCGCAGTGCGCCCCAGACGGTCACGCTGCGCGCCGTCGAGGAGCGCGACAGTTTTCTTGCAACGTCGATCTACAAGAAGCGCAATCCGGCAGCGCTGCCAGTTGAGTTTGAGCAGCGACCATCCGGTGTCGGGTATATTCGCATCAACGGCAGTTACGACGATCTCAACCTGCTGATCAGGCTGTTTGAACGCGCGCTGAAGACGTTCGACGACCTGGATGTTCCCGGCATTATTATTGACATGCGCCAGAACAGCGGCGGTGCGCCGCTTGGTCTCGCCGGTTTTCTGACCGATCAGGAGATCATCATCGGTCAGGATGAATACTACAGCGAACGCACCGGTCGCTTTGAGCCGGATGGTCCGGTTGATAAAATTCTGCCCAACCAGAATCAGTACCGTTTCGATAAAATTGTGCTGCTGGTGGGTCAGGCATGCTTCAGCGCGTGCGAGTATGAGTCGTATGGGTTTAGCAGGGTTCCAGGCGTGATCGTTGTCGGTGAAACGCCAACTGCGGGAGTGTACGCCGAAGTGTCGCGCGGGCAGTATGTGTTGCCGGACGGTATCTTCCTGCAAATCCCGACCGGTCGCACCGTGTTGCCCGATGGGACGCCGCTGCTGGAGGGGGTAGGCGTTGTGCCGACTATTCGCATACCGGTCACTGCGGAAACGGTGCTTTCTGATCGTGATGTAGTGCTCGATCGGGCGGAGCGCGAGATCGTCGGGCGCTGACGTCTACCGCAGATACTCGCTCACCTGCCGCACCCGGTCGGCGATGCCGTACCAGATCAGGAACCAGAGTGTTGTGAGCGTCAGGAGGGCGCCAGCGCGCTCACGACGCCGGAGTTCTGCCAGCGCCGCGCCAGCGCCCACACAGAGCGCCGGATAGACGAAGATCGTCCAGCGCACCGGCTGGTCGCTGATCAGCAGCGTTCCCAGGCTTGCGCATGTTCCCAGCCAGCATGCTGCCAGCATCGCGCCCAGACCGCCGCGCCGCGAGCGGTTGATCAGCACTGCACCCGTGACCCCGATTGCCAGCGCAAGCGGCGCCACAGGTGCGCCGGGGGGGAAGATCAGACCAGGAATCCACCAGTTCAGTTTGCTGAGCAACGGATCGCCGGGCGGGCAGACGATGCCCTGCGCGGCAAGCCCTGCCTGTGCGATCCGACGCTCTTCCGCCACGTATCCGAATGCTGAGTAGAAAAGCGCCAGCGCTGCAATACCGGCAACCGCAAAAACGCCAATCGGTCGCCAGGGAAGCGCTGTGCGCCAGCGTGCGCTGGTTGACGTTTGAGCCGATGGTCTCCGCCAGACCGTGTGGAGCAGGAGCCAGACTGCCAGCATTGCGCCGGTCGAAAGCGCAACACCGCCGTGGCTGAGCAGGATGATGAGGGTCAGCATTGTCCCGACGAGCGCAGCTCGCCACGACACCGTATCCCTTGCCTGCGTCAACCAGATCATGAGGGGCGCCACCCATGCCTGTGCGATCAGGTTTGCCATTTCGCCAACCGAATAGGAGCGCAGGATCGGCGGTGCAACGGCGTAGAGCAGCGCGCCGTACAGCGCCGCGCGCCTGCCTGCGTCCGCGCGTCGGAGCAGCAGCCAGATGATCGCAGTCGTCGAACTCTCCAGCAATGCTGTGCCGCTCTGCACCAGCAGGGTCAGCGCCGCGCGATCGGCGCCGGTCAGCAGCACGAAGGGAAGGAGCGCCAGATACCCGCCAGGCGGGTAGGGTTGCGGTCCGGCGCCGGCGCGACAGGGGAGCCCTTCGGTAAACAGCAGCATGCCGCGCGCCACATCTGCCAGATTGTTGACGTGCAGCCCCAGATCGCTGGTGAGTGCGTAGGGGTGCACCATTCCTGCCATGCGAACAAACCACGCGCCTGCGGTCACGCCGGCTGCGGCGGCTGTATCATCTGCCGGTTGTGTCGCTGTGAGCGCAGCGTCAATGACCGGTATCAAGACGTAGGCTATCCAGATCAGGATGGCGATGGTCGGCGCGACGATCGTCAGGTCCATCCGACGGGCGGCGATCATCCAGGCGAATAAGAGCGCTGTTGCCAGCACAGTGAGCGCCGTAATCGTCGTCGGTGCGTGCGCTCGATGCAGGATCGCAGCAGTACCGGTCAGCGCTCCGGCGAGCCAGGCAAGCGTCATCCATGACGGGCGATAGGGCGCCGTTCCAGTCGGCGATGCCACAATGCGGAAGACAGGCATCCCCAGGATGCGCGGATCGGTGGCGACGTTCAGGCGCGGCGTCTCGAAGGTCAGGCGAAGATCACCGGATGGGTCGGTGCGCACAAGGAGCATGTATGTCCGGGGCTGCGCGTCGATCTGAAGCGATACCGGCAGGTCGTCAGCAGATCGCCAGACGCCGATGACCGGACTGCCATCGGGTCGTCCGCTGGCGGCAGTGACGTGCAGCAACCAGAGGTCGCCGCCAATGCCGGGGAGCGTCACCGTTGAGGTATCGCGCGTCCAGCGGTATGGTGGGGCATCCGCTGCGTACCACGGACGGTCTGGCAGATGTGCCGGTTCGGGGTCGTTGAAATTGTCGAGGAACGGGGTATCGAAACCGCGCTGACGCGATACCCGGTCGCCGCCAATATCGAGGCGCACGGTCGGTGCAGCCTGATATGCCAGTGACCAGAGCGCCAGCGCGACTCCCAGCGCACTCCACCACAACGGCGCACGCGCTGCCACAGCAATCCGCCTGACTTCGGCGGTGAGCCAGTGCAGCAACGTGGCAGCGGAACGGAATGAAAGCGACGTCACGACAATAAACGCCGGAAACCAGCGCGGATGTCAAACGGTCGCATGTCGCGCTTCGCGCACCGTGATCGACTCTTCATTGCGCTCACAGGACATGCCACGTCAGGTATTGACATCAATAACGATACGCCCGCGCACCTGACCGGCGACGATCTCATCACACAGTTCCTTCACCCGGCTGAGCGGTTCGACGCGACTGATCCGGTCGAGCAGATCGACCGGAAGTTCGCGCGCCAGGCGTTCCCACGCGGTGCGGCGACGAGCCGCCGGACACGTAACCGAGTCGATGCCGATCAGACGCACACCGCGCAGGATAAACGGAAACACGGTGGTGGTCAAACTGGCGCCGCCAGCATTGCCGCATGCCGCCACTGCGCCGCCGGTTGCGGTGGCGCTGAGCACGCGCGCCAGCACGTCGCCGCCGACCGTATCGACGGCGCCAGCCCAGCGCTCCGATTCGAGCGGACGTCCTGGCGTTGCCAGTTCGCTGCGCGGGATGATCGTCGCAGCGCCGAGTTCACGCAGATAGTCGTGGGTCTCGGTGCGACCGGTGGAAGCGGCGACGCGATAGCCGCGCTGCGCCAGGAGTGCTGTGGCGATGCTCCCGACGCCGCCGGATGCGCCGGTGACCAGCACCTCGCGCTCTCCTGGTTGAATGCCCGCCTCTTCGAGCGCCATCACCGCCAGCATCGCAGTAAACCCGGCAGTGCCAATCGCCATCGAATGCAGCAGAGTCATACCGTGCGGCAGAGGAACCAGCCATTCCGATTTGACGCGCGCGCGCTGCGCGTACCCGCCCCAGTGACGTTCACCGATGCCCCATCCGGTGAGGACAACCGGATCGCCAGGGTGGTACTCCGGGCTGGAGGACTCAATCACCGTACCTGCCAGGTCGATGCCGGGCACCATCGGAAAGAAGCGCGAAATCTTCCCCTTGCCGGTTACGTTCAAGCCATCCTTGTAGTTGAGGCTGGAATAAACGACCTGGACCAGCACATCTCCCTGCGGCAGATCATCGTTCGTCAGTTGGCGAAACTCAGCATGGATCGCGCCATTTTCCTGGGTCAGCACAAGGGCTGTGAATGTATCCTGACTCATATCCGCCCTCCCTCCTTGTCGCGTCACCGCTTCTCCGGCAGCAGCGTGTAATCGGGGAAGTTGCCGTACAACCGCTCGCCAGGAGGACCGACAGTGACTGCCTGCACCAGATACTTACCGCCGACGAAGCATCCCTTCCAGCTTTGCCCGATGCCGCCGAACACTTCGTCCCGATCGCCGCGTGAGCGTATGGTGTTGATGCCGACCTTGAAGGCGCGCACTTCGGCAGCGATCTGCTGTGCCAGACGCTGATTGTCGCAGGCGACCGACGCCACCAGGCAGCCGTTGGAGACGTTCATCTCATTGATCAACTCTTCCACGCTATCGACCACCACAATCGTGTCGACCGGACCGAACGGCTCATTGTGGTACAGACGCGCGCTGCGCGGAACATTCAGCAGCGAAACAGGCGCCATATAGGCGGAAATATCCTGGTTCGGCAGGAAATCGTCTGCACAGAGGGTTCCCTGATACAGACTGATCGCACCGCCGCCGATCGCTTCGCTGATCAGCACCTGAAGTTCATCAACCTTGCGGCTGTTGATCAGCGGTCCAAAGTCGAGCGTGGGCAGCGGCGCCTCTGGATGATCGACCAGGGTTGGATTGCCGATGCGCAACGATTTGAGCACCGGCAGGTACATATCGAGGAACTGCGGGAAGAGTTGACGCTGAACCACAAAACGAACATAAGCAGTGCAACGCTGTTTACCGTAATCGAAGCCGCGGCGCAACTGTTTCGCCAGCACATCCCACTGCGTGAACTGCCAGATGCCGTAGGCGTTGATGCCTTCCATCTCGAGCATGTAGCGCTTCTCGCGGTCGTACAGGCTGGCGGCGATGTCGCGTCCGTTGGTTTTGCCGCCGACGAATGCCAGGCAGGCGATCTCCGGTCCGCGCACCAGCGCTTCGGAAAGCTTCCCGCCGGAGCCGCTCACCAGCGAGACCGGCAGTCCGCAGCGTCGCGCCAGCGCCAGTGATACGGTCAGTGCAAACAATCCGCCATCGCTGGGCGTTTTGGCGATCACCGGATTGCCTGCCAGCGTCTGCACCAGCATGGCGTGCACCAGCACCGACAGCGGGTAGTTCCAGGAAGCGATGTTTGAGATCAATCCAAGCGGCGTGCGTCCTTCCAGCATGGATGGAATCTGCTCGACATACCACTCGACGCCGCTGATACAGCGATCAACATCGGTCATTGCCTGAGCATAGGGTTTCCCGATCTCCCACATCAGCAGTCGTCCGATGAGTTCACGATGTTGACGCAGCAGGTGGACGCATGCATCGACGCGCTGCTGGCGTTCAGCAAGGTCAGTTGTCGACCAGGCGCCGAATTCGGCGGCAGATGTGGCAACGGCATGACGGGCGGTGTCGAGGTCGATCATCGGATAGTAGCCGAGAGCCGTGCCATCAACGGGTGAGAGGAACAGTTTGGGATGACCAGGACAGCACCACTCGCCGCCGATCAGGTTGAGCGGATGTCCTTCGTGGCTGAATGCTTCAGGAACGAGGGTCTGTGCCTGTTCCAGCAGGTGTGCCCATTCCACGCCGGGGGCGATGATCTTGTTGCTCATAGGTGTCGTGTTCCGTCATGATAGTGAAGGGCGCAGTTTCCTGCGCCCTTGAAGTCGCTGCGCAGATGTGTCCGATCTACTCCAGTTTGCTCTCCTTGATACGCTGTACCAGATCTGGAACGTACCGCGTCGAGATTCGGCCTTCGCGGAACGGTGGATCTTCGAGCATCGCCAGCGTGAATGGAATGGTGGTATGAATGCCGGTAATCACAAATTCACGCAGCGCGCGTTCAAGGCGAACGAGCGCTTCGTTCCGATCGGCGCCCCACACGATCAGTTTCGCCAGGAGCGAGTCGTAATAGCCGGGTGGAGCATACCCGGCGTACAGGTGCGAATCGACACGCACCCCCGGTCCGCCGGGCGGCAGGTAGTACTCGATCTCTCCACCCGACGGCATAAAGTCGCGGTCAGGGTCTTCAGCGTTGATGCGCGCTTCGATAGCGTGCCCGCGCATCACCACGTCCGACTGCTTGATCGTCAACGGTTCGCCAGCCGCAATGCGCAACTGCCATTTGACCAGGTCGATGCCGGTGACCATTTCGGTGACCGGATGCTCGACCTGGATGCGTGTATTCATCTCGATGAAGTAGAAGTTGCCGTCCGGATCGAGCAGGAACTCCATGGTTCCTGCATTGACATAATTGATGGCACGGACGCCTTTGAGCGCTGCTTCGCCCATGCGCTCCCGCAATTCGGGCGTCACGGCGGGCGAAGGCGCCTCTTCGACAATCTTCTGGTGGCGGCGCTGCGACGAGCAATCGCGTTCGCCGAGGTGAATCGCGTGACCGTACCGGTCTGCCAGCACCTGAATTTCGACGTGGCGCACCTGCGGCAGGTATTTTTCCATCAGCAGGGCGCCATTGCCGAACGCCGCCTCCGCCTCGGCTTTTGATGTCGGGTAGGCTTTGATCAACTCCTGTTCATTCTGCGCAACGCGCATCCCGCGCCCGCCGCCGCCGCCCGATGGTTTGAGCAGCACCGGGTAGCCGATCTGATGCGCAACCTCGACCGCTTCTTCGAGGGTGCGCAGTTCGCCGCGTGATCCCGGCACGGTTGGGACCCCTGCATCGCGCATGGTTTTCCTGCCCAGCGCCTTGTCTCCCATCATCCGGATGGCGTGGGCGTCAGGTCCGATAAACGTGAGTTTGTACTCCGCGCAGATTTCAGCGAAGTACGGATTTTCGGAAAGAAAGCCGTAGCCGGGATGGATCGCTTCGCACCCGGTCATCAACGCTGCGCTGATGAGCGCCGATGGATTGAGGTAGGAACGCGCCGATGCAGCGGGACCGATACAGACGGCTTCGTCAGCCAGGCGCACAGCAAGCGAATATTTGTCGGCTTCGCTGTACGCTACAACGGCTCGCACGCCAAGTTCGTGACAGGCGCGAACGATACGAACCGCAATTTCGCCACGGTTGGCGATGAGCACTTTGTTGAACATGGCACCCGGGCTTTCTGTCAGAACAGGCGCTTTGACCCTTTCATATACACATACCCGTGTACGAACAGAGAGTGAGGGGTCAAGGGTGCGGGGTCAAGAGTGCGAGGTTAAGGGTGCGGGGGTCGGAGGCGAAGGGTCAGAGTCCTTGCCTTGACCCTTACCCCTCGCCTGATTGCCTTACCACCTGCAACGTTCAACGTTCTCACCTTCAACCTTCAACCGCTTCCCGCTCGCCTCACGCCTCACGCCTCTCGCCTCACTGATTATACCCCATGTTCCAGGTTTTGAAGCATTTCAGACCACGCCTCGTACAGTTCGTCTTTGTCTTTGAGACCTGCGCGCGGAAGCGCATGGTTGACAACGTAGGTCGCACCCTGATGGCGATTCTCCCACATTGCCTGATGCGCCTGGGGCAGTTCGTGCCACTGAACAAGGGTTGGTTCCGTGATGCTGAGCAGTCCTGCGCTGATCTCGTCATTCAGGCGCACGATCTCGTATGCATTCGAGAGGTGCGTGCCCCAGATATTCGCCGTTGGCATGTAGATCCGCCGCTGGCGCATCCAGACCTGCGGGGCGAAGAACGAGTAGCGACGCCCATCCATATTCTCGAAGTAGACGACGCGACCGGTAAACGGCTTGATCAGCATAACGCTGACCGCCAGTGAGTCGTGACCGGCGCGCTCGATAATCAGATCGGGATACCCGCGTGGATTATCGTTGCTGCGCAGGAACTGTCCGACCGCTGACCCCAGCGGCTTGAAGGTCAGGTCGTTGAACCGGCGCACTGCCGCCTTGAAGGTATTGATGTCGCTCTTCGCATCGGGCAGCGGCGGCATCGTTTCGGGCCAGTCGAACTCATCGCCATAGCGGCGCTGCAACTCTTCCAGGCTCACGACACCCTTGAGCGATGCGCCGAATCCCAGGCTCAGCACAAATTCGCGCTGTGCGTCGGTGTAGGTCACCACAACGATGCGCGCTCCCATCGCACGCGCCGACTCGATCGCTTCCAGGCCGACCTGATCGACGAGACTGACGCGATGCTCAAGGGTATCTGGCGCAACACCGGACTCGTACCCCTCGTCACCCAGGTATGACCGATCATCGACGCCGTAGTAGATCATAACCGCTTCACCGGCGCGCAATCCTGCCCGACGCAGCATCTCCACCGGGTCGGCAGCGCCTGGCTTGCCGAGGAAGGTAAAGTGGTAGCCGCTCGACGCGCCGTAGAAGGTCAATGTCGGGATATGACCATTGTGCGGTTCGCCAAGCAACTGAAAACTGCGCGGGAACGCCGTTTCTCCGGCGTGCGAAACGACATAATCCGCCAGGTGACCGCCGTTCTGCGCGCGGAAGTCGTCGAGCAGCGGACGCCCGGCGGCTTCCCACTCTGCCCACTTCGCCGGATCCTCCGGCACGCGGGTGAAGATCCCGGCGTAGCGCGGATCGCGACGGTTGATGACGCCGACGGCGCCAGCTGCGCGCACAACCGCTGCACGCTCCTGCGAACTGACCATGCCGGTGACATACAATCCGTTGCGCGCAGCCGAACGTGTTGCATCCAGACCGGTACCGGTCGCGGCGCCCTCAACAAAAATGCGGCGACCGGGCTGAATCTTGAGCGTGGTGAACAGCGCGCGATA
>AFSR01001353.1_pt1 | contig 10391 bp, 4 predicted proteins | sample 296848 | NCBI WGS metagenome assembly AFSR01 (sample SAMN02954305, study PRJNA68063) | hot springs metagenome | biome: terrestrial; feature: Mushroom and Octopus hot springs; material: microbial mat core samples; isolation source: Yellowstone National Park Mushroom and Octopus hot springs ...
GCAGTGCGCTAGAGATCGCGCTCATCCTGGTCATCATTGTGCTTATCTACGATTTCTTCTTCATCTCGACCGGCGTAGCGGATGACAATATGAGCCCAACCCTGCGCGCCGGACAGCAGGTGTTGATCAGCCGGCTGCCCTACCGACTGGCCGAACCCCGCCGGGGCGACATCGTCGCTGCGTCCAGCGGGCAAAACCCTGCTGTGATCCGGTTGTATCGGGTCATCGGCCTGCCATATGAACGGGTGGTTATCCGCAGCGGTCAGGTGACCATCAACGGCCGGCTGCTTCAGGAAGGCTATCTCCTCGAACCAGCTCAGCGCTCTATCCAGATCGGCATGGGTGACGGGGAGTATCGGATCGGCCCGAATACCTATCTGTTGCTTAACGACAATCGAGCCGATCGCAGCGACAGTCGGGCCTTTGGCTTGGTGCCCAGGGATGCGCTGGTCGGCTGTGCCTGGTTGATCTACTGGCCGCCTGAGAGCGTTGGGCTGATCAATCATCAGCGCCCAGTGCTGGGCGGGCCGTAAATACGTGAGCGCGTTCACCGCCATGGTACTGCGAGAGAAGAGCAGAGGCTGATGAGGATCGGTGAATGCTCCCTCTGCGCCTTGACGACTTACAATCTGAGCCATGGCGAAGACCTACCCCGACGTGCGCGATTCCATCCTGGAGACGATTGGCCGAACGCCGTTGGTGCGCTTGCGCAAGGTGACGCGCGGCGTGGCGCCCGACGTCCTGGCCAAAGTGGAATTCTTTAACCCTGGCGGGTCGGTGAAGGATCGCATCGGGCTTTCGATCATCGAAGAGGCCGAGCGGAGCGGCCGGCTAAAACCCGGCGGCACCATCGTCGAAGCCACCAGCGGCAACACCGGCGTCGGCCTGGCCATCGCTGCCGCCGTCAAGGGCTACAAGTGCATCTTCGTCATGCCCGACAAGATGAGCGACGAGAAGATCCGCACCCTGCGCGCCTTCGGGGCAAAGGTCGTCATTACGCCGACAGCGGTGGATAAAGATGATCCCCGAAGCTACTACAAAGTAGCGGAGCGCTTGGTGCGCGAGACGCCCAATGCCATCCTGGGCAATCAGTACCACAACCCCGCCAATCCGGCGATTCACTATGCCACCACCGGCCCTGAGATATGGGAGCAGACCGGCGGGCAGATTGACGTTTTTGTCGCCGGCATGGGCACCGGCGGCACGATCACCGGCGTAGCGCGCTATCTGCGGGAACGCAAACCAGACGTCAAAATCGTCGGCGTGGACGTGGTCGGTTCGCTGCTCTTCGATACATGGCGCAACGGGCGCGTGCCAGAGAACCCTATCCTCAAAACTTATAAGCTCGAAGGCATCGGCGAGGACTTCATCCCCAGCACGTTGGATTTAAGCCTGTGTGACCTCGTGGTGCAGGTCAGCGACCGCGAATCGTTCCTGATGGCCCGCCGCATCGTGCGCGAAGAAGGCATCTTCGTGGGCGGCTCTTGCGGAGCCGCCGTCGCCGGCGCGCTCAAGGCCATCCCTCAGCTCAACCTGACTGCCGAACACACCATGGTGGTGGTGTTGCCCGATAGCGGCTCGCGTTATCTCACAAAGTTCTTCGACGACAACTGGATGCGAGAGAACGGCTTCTTGAACACCGACTGGTCTCAGGGCACGGTGGGCGACTTTATCCAGGCCAGCCCGCTTCGGCCGGTTGTCACCGCGACATCGGAAGAAACGCTGGGGGTCGTGATCAAGCGCATGAAACAGCACGATTTCTCCCAACTGCCCGTCGTGGATAGCGAGGGGGTGCTGCAGGGCATGGTGAGCGAGAGCGACATCCTCAGCTACATGCTGGATAACCCCCACGCTGCTATTGACACCACGACGATTGCCCCGTTGGTGCGCGAGGCCGCGACGGTGGACGAGAGCACGCCGCTTAACACGCTCAGCGACATTTTGCAAAAGGCCAAAGCGGCTGTGTTGGTGGATGAGCGTCATCGCGTGCACGGCGTGATCACCATGATGGACGTGATTGACTTCCTGGCCGCGTGAGCATGGCTCGCTGGGGACAACGCTTTCTGGTGCTCTGTACTGCCTGGCTAATCACCGGCCTGTGTTTTGGCAGCGCCTTTGCGCGGTCTCTGCAATCAGGGCAGGAATTGTTTATCCTGCGGGTGATCGCCCCTACGCCGGCGGCTATCGCGCAGCTCACCGACGGGCGCTATGACCTGCTTGAGGCCCGCCAGGGCGATGCCCTGTTCGTGCTGGGCGATCAAACCGTCCTCCGATCGCTGCGGGCAGAGGGATTCGAGGTCTCAGTGTACGCCCGCTTGCCCGAGCGCCGAGAAAGTTTCGCGCCGTTTACCTACTTCGGCGGCTATCGCACGGTGGCCGAACACTACGCCCACCTGGATGCGGTCGCCGCTATGCATCCTGAGCTGGCCACGGTCGTGGATTACGGAGATTCGTGGCGAAAGGTGAATAACCGGCCCAACGGCCATGACCTGCTGGCCATCTGCATCACCAAGCGACGCCCAAACGATTGCCAGCTCACCCCCAACACCGACAAGCCGCGCCTCTTGTTGATCGCGGCGATCCACGCCCGCGAGCTGAGCACCAGCGAGATGGCCTGGCGTTGGATAGACGAGCTGGTGAATCACTACGGACAACACCCCGACATCACCTGGCTGCTGGACTATCACGAGATGTGGGTGATCCCAGTGGCTAATCCCGATGGCCGGCACTTGGTGGAGCAGGGCGGCAGCGCGCCGTATCTCCAACGCAAGAACATGAACAACTCGGTCGGGACGTGCCCGCTGCCGGGCGATCCAAGCTACGCTTACTCTCAGCCCGGCGTTGACCTGAACCGCAACGCTTCGTTTAAGTGGGCGGGCGCCGGCAGCAGCAATGCACCTTGCGACCAGACATATCGCGGCGCGACAGCAGCCTCAGAGCCAGAGCAGAGCGCGCTTGAGGTGCTGATGGCGCAGTTGTTCCACGACGCCCGCGGCCCGCTGGACGGCGACGCTGCGCCGATCACCACCACCGGCGCGATGCTCACGTTGCATTCGTTCAGTGACCTCATCTTGTTGCCCTGGGGCTGGACGAACTGTGGTGGGCCTTGCCCGCCCAGCCAGCGCGCGCCGAACGACGCCGGCCTGCGCGCGTTCGCCTTTCGCATGAGCCACTACAACGGCTACGCCGTCGGCCAGGCCTCGGAACTGCTCTATCCGGCCAGCGGCACCACCGATGATTGGGCCTACGGCACCCTCGGCGTGCCCAGCTTCACCTTTGAGATCGGCCCGATCGACGGAACGTGCGGCCTTTTCACGCCGGCTTATCGCTGTCAAGATGACCTCTTTTGGCCGCTCAACCGACCGGCCTTCCTCTACGCGGCCAAAGTCGCTCGCCGGCCTTATCAGCTCGTCCACGGGCCGACCACGTTCACGGTCACGCTGAGCAGCCCCGCCGTGCTGTCCGGTCAACCGGTGACGCTTACGGCGCTGATCCGCGACGACGCTTATGGATCGGCGCCGAATAGCGTCGGTCGCCCTGCGACATATAGCATTGTTGCTGCCGAGGCCTATGTGCGCCTTCCGGATTGGGCCGGCGGCACAGCCATACCGATGGCAGCCCAGGATGGCGCGTTCGACAGCCCTGCCGAAACCGCTACGGCTGTGATAAACACCAGCGGACTAAGCGCCGGGCGATACCTGATCTTCGTCCGCGGACAGAACGCCGCCGGTTATTGGGGGCCGGTCACGGCGCAATGGCTGACGGTGCTCGGCGAGTGGTATTTCCCGGTTGTCCGTCGCTGATGCGTGGTCAGGGATACGGTCGCTTGCTGCGGCGTCGCGGTTGGCTGGTGTTGATCGCGGCTGCCGGCGTTTATCTCGCGTTCGCGCTGACCAACCTCAGCGTGCCAGGCCCAAACTATGACGAGGTGGCCGACGCAATCCCTGCGCTGGAGCTGCTGCGCGGCGAAGCGCCGGCCAGTGCGCTCAAGCAAGTCGTCGTGTTCGGCCAACCCCTGCCGCTGATGATGTCGCACTATATCGGCCCGACCTCGACCTACATCAGCTTGCTGGGCTTCCTGATCTTTGGCCCGTCCGTCGAATCGCTCCGGCTGACCCAAACGCTCCTCGGCCTGGTCACGCTGTTCTTGCTATGGCAGCTTGCGCGGACATGGTTTGATGACCGGACGGCGAGTCTGGCTGCTCTGCTGGCGGCCACTATGCCGGTATTCATCTGGTGGCATCGCGCCGGCATCTTCTTTGCCTCGCCGATGTTGCCGCTCTCGCTGGGCATGTTGCTCGCGCTAACCCACTGGTGGCGCAGTCGTCACGGCGCTGCGCTGATCGCGGCGTGCTTTCTGTTCGGCCTCGGATGCACAACCAAGTTGCTGTTCGCCTGGTGGCTGATCCCGCTGGGGATCACCGCGCTGTTTGGCCTCGGCATCGGGAGAATCCGCGCGCGGCTTCCCGGTCGGCTGACCTTCGCCCTGGCTGGCGTGGCCTGCCTGGCCGGCCTCTCCCCGCTGCTGGTGCACAACATCCCTAACCTGGACACGCTGAGCTTCATTGCCCAGAACCTCATCCGCTCACAGCTCTACGGCCACAACAACTTGGACTTCTTTAACAACTTGCGCTTCCAAGCCGAGCAGTTCTTCCGCTTGATGGGTGGCGACACGCTGGAGTTCAACGCGCCGGCTGCGCTGCCGCTGGCCGGTTTCGCCTTTGTGGCGAGCGCGGGCCATGTGATGGCGTCGCTTAAGCAAACCGATGTCAATGCTCGCCTGCCCCGGCTGTTTGCTGTTGTGAGCGTATTGACAATCATTCCCCTGGCGACGTTTAGCGTCTCGTCCATCGGCGGTCGCCATCTCTTCATCTTGCTGCCCATTGCGGTCATCCTGATCGCTTGCGCGCTGGTGGACAATATGCGCCGATTGTCCGGCCGGCCGGTTCGCCACCTCCCGCTTGGGCTTTTGGGCGCGCTCGTGCTCAACAACCTGGTGGCCAACTTCGCGATCTGGCAGTTCTTCGCGCAAAGCGGCGGGCGAGGGCTATGGTCCGACGCCATCAATCGCACTGCCGAGGTGTTGGCGACAACCTTTGCTGGCCGGCCAATCGTCGCCATGGACTGGGGTTTTGAGCGCAGCGTTGCGCTGCTGACGAAGGGACAGGTGCGGCTTCGAGAGGCTTACGAATACACGCAATCGCCATCAGCGCGCTTCGCCGAACTTAGCGCAGTGCTGCTGCGCGAACCAGCACATGTGTATCTCTTTCACGCGCCGCAGGTCACTGCCTTTAGCGGCCATTGGCCGGTCTTCCAGCGCGCAGCCCTGACAATGCGCCGCGAACTTGTGCAGACGCACGTCATCGTCGAACGGGACGGCACACCGCATACGCTGATCTACGAAGCGCGGCCGATGCCGAGACTGTTCGATCAGCCGGCCTTGCGTAACCCGCGCCATGCGTGGGTCGGCGACGGTCTGGAATTGCTGGGCGGCGACGTAAGTTATGATCCCACCTCGCGCGAAGTATTCGTGATGCTCTACTGGCGTGCGCACAGCGACTCATTGCCCGACGACACGGTGTTGGTTCACATCGTGAACCAGGCCACAGGTGAAGTTGTGGCCATCGGTGATGCGCAGCCGTTCTACGGCCACTATCCATTCTCGGGGTGGCGAGCCGGCGAGGTGGTAGCTACCCCCTACTGGGTGGTGCTGCCGGCTGACCTGCCGGCTGGGGTCTATCAGGTGCGCGTTGGCGTGTATGACGCGCAAACCGGCCAGCGGCACAGGATTGCTGATCCCAAGAATGACGCAGCCGGCGATAGCTTGATGCTCCAGACGTTCGCGCTGCCCTGATCATGAACCAACGCAGAGACTTCTGGCTCGTTGTCATTCTCACCCTGCTGGCTTTTCTCCTGCGGCTGCTCGACTTGGATGCCCGCAGCTTATGGCTGGACGAAAGTTTTACGCTATTTCGTTTGTATGGCAACTGGGAATACATATTTAATAATACTGTTATTCGACAAGGTATAATATACACTGTTGATATAAATCCGCCGTTTTACTTTGCTTTGCTTAAGGCATGGGGGGAACTCGTCGGTCAAAGCACCTTCGTCCTTCGCTTCTTCTCGGCGATCTTCACCGTCCTGGTCGTGCCCGCGAGCTACGTCTTGGGGTATCGTCTTTTGGCGCGGAGGGAGATTGGCCTGGTCAGCGCTGGGCTGGCCTTGCTTAATCCTTCATATCAATGGTATACCAGTGAGTTAAGAAATTATTCTTTATTACTATTCTTGAGTTTAATAACCTCTTATATTTTTCTGATATATTCGCAAAAAAGTAGATTATTGTATATAGTATTATGGACTCTATTCGCGTTTATTACTACTTTTACCCATTATTCTGCTATAAGCCTATTGCTTGCACAAGCTATTTTACTTGCATTAATCACAAGCTTAAAAAGTTATAAAATAAAGATTAAAGAATTTATACATATATTAATAGCAATTTGTGTCTTACTATTCATTTTGATGCTCTCTGCACCGTTATGGACGCCGACACAGGAGCGTGCGCTACAGCTCGTGCTGGCCGTGTTGACGACGCCGACCGGACAGGGGGTGTCCTTGATCAGTTGGCTTGCTGAGATTGTTAGCGCATTCGCATTTGGTTTCAACGCCGGCGATCCCACTGGTCCAAACGGTATTGTCACGATACTCATTAGTATTCTTGTCATAATAGGCTTAAATACAAATCTACATAATCGAGAGAAGATATTCTTATACACATTTATATTTATACCGATTCTGTTCTGGTTCGGATTGTCTTTCTTTATAGAAAATAAGCCGAGTTTTAGATATGTTATCTTCATATTTCCCTTTCTAAGTATATGTCAAGCAAACGCCCTCTCATCGCTTAGGGCGATGCTTTGGAGATGGCCAGCAGTTAGCTGGGTGCTTAGAACCATAAGCGCTATCCTCGTGTTTGGCAGCGCCGCCTTCGGCACAGCCATGACTTTTGTGCGCACTCCAACCTGGCAAGATGATTGGCGCGCCTTCACCAACCATATACGTCAACACTGGCGCCCTGGTGATGTGCTAGTGATTAATCTCTATACACCAGAGCAGGTGCTAGATACTTACCTACGCGACCTCCCCATTGATGTTGTCCCTATACAGCAGTGGTTGCAAGTGCCGCCAGAAGAAACGCGCCGCGTCATCAGCGCGCACTACCAACGCATCTGGTATGCGAATACTGGCGGTGATGGGGGTCTCCACAATCTAGAAGCACAGGCCTTATTTAGCCCATACCTCCTGCGCAGCCGAATTCCCTTTCCGGCCCGAACGAATATCATCGAGCTTCTAGAGTATGAAGTGCAACCGTTCGTCAGCGAGCGCCTGCCGGCCCAAGCGATCGCGCTTCCAAATGTAGCGCCTCACCGGACCCAGCTCGTGGGATACGACATTGAGACCGGCAACCCTTACTTCCTCTACCCCAATGTTTGGTTAAACCTCTACTGGCGGCGTGGAGAGGAACAAGCAGCCGTTCCCCATACTGTTGCGATCCGCCTGCGGGACGAGCAGCATGTGTGGTGGGATTGGTCTGTGCCGGCGCAGCTCTCCCCCTGGCCAGCGGACTGGGGAGCCGACAAGATATTCCGAACTCGCCACGTGCTCCCCCTCCCCCTCGGCTTGCCGATCCAACCCTACCAGTTAGAACTCCGATTACTGGCAGGCCCGAAAGGCGAAGTTGCACAAGCGGTCCAGACCACGCTGGATGAGCGGATCATTTCGCTGCTGTTTGCGGATCGCACAATGGCCAGGCCAGCAGGGGGCAAAGCCGGCAATCGCTCTCAGAGGTCGCCGTGCAAGTGGAATATCCACAAGTCCTGCGCCCAAACCAGCCCCTGCCCGTGGTGCTCACCTGGCACTTAGCGAAGTCACATCTACCGAACTGGCAGACTCGCCTCAAGCTTGAAGGGCTGCTGGGGGGCGAAGTGGCTGTTGTTGAGCGAGCAGCCGGCACGCCAGCCTTTCCGGTCTCAGCCTGGCCGCCGAATGAACCCGTGCGAGACCCTTACAACCTGACGCTCCCTCCGACCCTCTCGCCGGGAATCTACCGGCTGGGACTGGAACGCTGGCAAGGGGACAGACGAGTAGACGGGGCGTGGCTGGGCTGGTTGCGCGTCGAGGATTATCCGCGCGTTTCTGTAGCTGACCAAATTCAGCATCCTTCAGAGGCGCGCGTGGGCGAACTGCAATTGCTGGGCTACAGCGCAAACGGTCAACCCAAGCGCGGCCAGGTGACAGACTTCATCACCCATTGGCGCGTGGTGGAGAGGCCGGCGCGAGACGGCGTGATCTTTCTACATTTGGCCGATGCACAGGGAAGGCTCATCTCTCAGGATGACAACCCACCAATTGTGGATGGTCTGGTGCGCAGCACCATCACTTACCGTTCCGGCGAAGGCATCAACCAACTGCACCGCCTGGAGATCCCGCGCGACCTGCCGGCCGCTCGGTATTCGCTCTACGCGGGCGTTTACGATCGCCAGAGCATTGTGCGCTGGCCGGCCCAACAAAATGGCCAGCCAGCAAAAGACGACCTGGTCTTCTTAGGAACCATCACCATCGAGTGATATCCCAGACGACGGTAGAACTGGACATGCGTCCCAGTGCCTGGTTAGAGCGATTGGTGATGGGCCTGCTCTTGCTTAGTGGGCTGGCTGTCCGAGTTCATCACTTGGGCTTCCCTGAGCTGGCCGGCGATGAAGGTTTCAGCTACGTCTTCATTCAACGCACTTACGCCGAGATCATCGCCGACACCTTGAGCTTGGGTGAGCCACATCCGGTAGGGAGCTACTTTATCTTTAAAGCATGGAGCAGCCTGGTCGGGAGCAGCGAGTTTGTGCTGCGCTTCCCCAGCGCCTGGTTTGGCATTTTGACGATCGCACTGGTTTATCGCTTGGGGCGCGAACTCGATTTAAGCGCCGGTGCGCGCATCGGCGCGGCATCGCTGATCGCGCTTGGTCCGTTCAGCGCTTTCTACAGTCGCGAGATGCGCATGTACGGAATGCTGCTGGCGCTGACGGTGGCCAGCACGCTGCTGATGTGGCGCCTATCCAGGCGCTTCGGATGGCGCACTTTCATCGCCTACGTTGTAGTAAGCTGGTTAGCGCTAAACACGCACTACTACGCTGGCTTCGTCCTGATCGCACAGAATCTCTTCTTCCTCGGCAACGTCCTGTTGCGCCGAGTCGAGCACATGTCTCGAACGCTGGCGGGCTGGATTCTTGCTCAAGCAGGCGTATTACTTGGCAGTTCGCCGTGGCTGATCGCCGCCCTGAGCATCGCAACCGGCTACCACGGTGCCACAGATCGCAGCCCCGACTTGCTAAGCGCTCTGTTCGTTTACCTCGGTTCGTTTCTGGCTGGGCAGCACTTTCCGGTCACGGAAGCGACCCCGGCGCTGGTTTGGCTCTGTCTAGTGCTGCTCGTCGTCGGCCTGGTCAAGCTTTGGCTGGGTGGGACAGATAAGCGGAGTGTAGGTGCGCTGCTGGCGATCTATCTATTTGTGCCGCTCTTGCTGGCTTGGGCCAACGGCCTGAACCGACCGATCTTCTCGCAGCGCTACGCAATCGCGGCGCTCGGCCCGCTATACCTAATAGTGGCTGAGGCAGCCTGGGGGCGTTTTCGACTCCATGGTTTGCCAGGCGCGCTGCTCGGTTGGGGGCGAGCCGGTGCGGGCCTGCTGATTCTCGCGGCCACGATCGCCGGCCTCCAAGGCTATCTGCGTTCCGATAAAGTAGACGGCCACCCGCATATCTGGCGCAAGTTTATTGATGTCATCAACCGTTACGCTGAATCGCTGCCGGCGAGCGATGTGCGCGTGGCGTTGAACTTCCCTGACCCGGTTTTCACCTACTATCATCGTCGTTACTTGCCCAATGGTCCCAGCTTTACCGCCCTGCCGCCGCGCGCCCAAGACATTGAAGGGGCAAAAGCGATCGCGCGTGAATGGCGGGCGCAGGGCGCAGAGCGGGTGCTGCTTCAGATCGTGGACAGCTTCTGGGATGGCCGCGGCGTCGCCGCTGACGCGCTGGCCAGCGAGTTTGCCTATCTGGGCGAGACGTACACCGGCCAGTGGATCGTCAAGATCTATGGCCGCCCTGGATCAGACGACATGCAGCCGTTAAATGTGCAATTTGTCAACGGCCCGCGCCTGAGCGCTGCTTTTGCGCGACCCGACGTTAAGAACAGGCTACTAGAGGTGTACTTTAGCTGGGACGCCGATGGATCGCGCAGGCGCGAGAAGTTCTTCATCCACGTCAGCAAAGCGGATGATCCTTTTGCGCTGATCGGCCAACGCGACGAGCCGCTTGTCTTGAACGCGCCACGAG
>AFSR01000107.1_pt1 | contig 10371 bp, 8 predicted proteins | sample 296848 | NCBI WGS metagenome assembly AFSR01 (sample SAMN02954305, study PRJNA68063) | hot springs metagenome | biome: terrestrial; feature: Mushroom and Octopus hot springs; material: microbial mat core samples; isolation source: Yellowstone National Park Mushroom and Octopus hot springs ...
ATCGAGATCCCCAACTGAGCTTGCTCCGTCGGAGGTTCCTGCCCCTCAAAGCTGAGCACGGAGCCCGTCGGCTAAGAGGAACAAGTTTAAGCCCGCTTTCGATAACCGATCCGTTTGATACCAAGGGGAATGGGTGTGTCCAACGATTGGAAGCTCCCCCTTCCAACAGCCGGCATACTGCAGTTGCTGAATTGCTCCTCTTCGATGCCTCTGTGAGTTCTGGGCATCTCGATCTTCAAGAGGGATCCCTGAGGTGGCCCATGTGAGTGAGGTCAAATCCCGGCAACCGAGCAGACCGATCAACCCAAACTGAGGAGAGCTGACTATGAGATGAGCATGAATAGGGCTTCTACCTTCCCCTTAACCTGGCTGTGGACGGGATCCCTGGCCCTGGGGGTGACGGCCCTGGTGACCCGCCAAGTGATCTGGGGGCTCTTACCTTTGGCAGCAGCCTACCCTGCCATCCGCCGCCGCGAAGAACAGCTTGGCCAAGTTCTGGAACAGACCTGGACACAGCAGCAACAGACAGCAACCCAACTGGAGACCCTGCAAGCGCGTTTCGAGGTGCTGGACGCTCGGCTCACTGCTGAACCGTCCCTTCTGCAGCAGACCTTGGCTTCCCCGGCTGAAGCCATTCAAGAGCTCGAGCAGAAAGTAAAGGTTTTGGAGCCCATCTGGGTACAGCAGCAGCAGACGGCGGCCCAACTGGAAACATTACAAGGGCGGATCGACGCCCTCGAAGCTCGGCCCACGTCTCATCTGTCCGTGCGGCAACAGCTGGCCCCCATCACCCAGGCCATCCAGCAAATCCAGCAGCGGTTAAAAGCCGTGGAGCTGCGGTTGAATGCTCTGCCGGTATCCCAGCCCCAAGTGACTTTGGAGCAACTGGAGTTGGTGCAGGCGCAACTCCAACACCTGCAGCAGCTGGTGGCATCCCAGCCGAACCCTGCTTTTCCCCGCAAAGCCCTGGGGGTGTTCATCGACGCGGCCAATCTCCACGCCAGCGCCCAGCAGTGGGGATCCCATCTCGACTATCCCAGTCTGCTCAGCTGGCTGGCCCAGGGCAGATCCGAGATGGAAGTGCATGTCTACAGCGGGGTAGATCGCCACAACCTAGCTCAGCGTCGTTTCCTGCGGGAGTTGAGAAAACAGGGCTATCGGGTGGTCACCAAGCCGGTGGTGATCCACGCCGACGGCAGCCGCAAAGCCAATCTGGATGGGGAGCTGATCGTGGACTTGATGGCGATGCACTCCCACTACGAGACGGTGCTGCTGCTGAGTGGGGATGGAGATTTTGTGCCGGCCCTCAAGCATATCCGCCGCCAAGGCTGCCGGCTGGAGGTAGCCGCCTACAGGCCGAACACGAACCCGGCGTTAATTCGGATAGCCGACCAGTTCGTGGATTTGTGCGCTTGGCAGGGAACAGGAACGCTGGTGCCGCTGCCTGCAAAACAGACTCCGGCCACCGGCTAAACCTTGCCATCTCAGCACAGTTACATCGATCCCTGACTCCCCTCTCCCAAGGCAGGGAGAGGGGCTGGGGGTGAGGGTAGGCGGCACAGCGTCTTAACCTTGTTTGAAGTGATCAGAAGTGCTCATCTTCTCTAACCATTTTCTGATTTGCAGTCTCAACGCCTGAGACTCGCTTGGATCAACCTTGCCCCAGCAGTCAACTTAACCCCAATTGGAGAGTCCAGATGTCAACGCAACTCACACAGCGGTTTGTGCAGGCAATGCACTATGCCCATCGCTGGCATGCTTCTCAGACCCGCAAGGGAACCGGGATCCCTTACCTCAGCCATCTGTTGGCCGTAGCAGCCATCGCCCTGGAGCATGGGGCGGATGAAGATGAAGCGATTGCCGCTCTGCTCCACGACAGCCTAGAGGACGGCCCCCACAACACAGGCGAGCCCCGGGCCCAGATTGAGCAACAGATCCGGGAGCACTTTGGAGAACGGGTGCTGCAGATCATCCTGGGATGTACGGATACCGAAAGCGATGGCTCCCGAGGCGAGCCCAAAGAAAACTGGAAAGAGCGCAAAACCGCCTACCTGAAGCACCTGGAAACGGCAAATGCCTCGGTTTTGTTGGTGGCCGCCTCTGACAAGCTGCACAACGCCCGCTGCATCTTGCGGGATTTTCGCCAACTGGGGGATGAACTCTGGCAGCGGTTTTCCGCCGGAAAAGAGGGATCCCTGTGGTATTATCGATCGTTGGCAGAGATTCTGAGGCGACGGCTGCCCGGCAATCTATCGGCGGAGCTTCAAGAGCTGGTGGCTGAGTTGCAATGCCAAGCTGGAGCGGTAATGCCTTGACAGAGACAAGCAGGGCTGAAGAAAATGCTGAGGGCAGCCCTATTCATCACACTTTTTGGGTCACGCACCTATGGTTCTCGCTGTTGGCACCCCTGCTCCTGGGTTCAACACCACTGACACCCAAGGCAACCAGGTTTCGCTGGCTGATTTTGCCGGCAAAACCGTTGTCCTCTATTTTTACCCCAAAGACGACACCCCCGGCTGTACCAAAGAAGCCTGTGGATTCCGCGACGCCTACGCCGACTACCAAAGCAAGGACGTGGTGGTGCTGGGGGTGAGCATGGACGACCAAGCTTCTCACCAAAAGTTCACCGAAAAGTACAACTTGCCTTTCCCCCTACTGGTGGATAGCAGTGGGGTGATTACCCGCGCCTACGATGTGGATGGGGGCGGCTATGCCAAGCGGGTGACCTACGTCATTGATGGCGAGGGCAAAATTGCCAAGGTCTACCAGAACATCAATACCGAAACCCATGCCCGCGATATTTTGGCGGATTTGGGTTTGTAGAAACGCTGCCTCTTTTCAGTACTCCTCGCTAGATCCCGGCCTTTGCGCATGAACGACGACATTCCGGTCGCCCGTCGCCAGTCCACTCCGGCGAAAAAAGCGCAAAGTTCGGTGCCTGCCCTGAGGTCCCGTCTAGTCTTGGGCCTGGTGCTGGTTGGGCTAGTGCTCCTGGCGGGTTGGGGGATAGAGAAGTTACCGGGATCCCAGCAGGCGGCGGATCCCCAAGTTCTGGAAGAAGCCGGTCAGCCCCCTCTGCCGCAGCCAACTGTGCAGAATGGGCGACCTTCTCTGTTGGGGCACTATGCCTATTCCGAAGCCCCTGCAGACAGCTTGCGGGTGGTGGGCAGCTACCGTGGTCGAGAGGTGCGCCTACGCCAGGCGGCTGCCGAAAGTTACCTTCGCATGAGCGAAGCAGCTCAAGCTGCCGGGATCCGCCTTGTCCCCATTTCCGGGTTTCGCTCCATTGCGGATCAGGAATTCTTGTTTTTTCAATTGGCTCAATCCCGAGCCTTGCGACCCGAGGAACGAGCTGCGGTCAGTGCTCCCCCTGGCTACAGCGAGCACCACACTGGCTATGCCATCGACCTTGGGGATGCCGGGTTTCCGCAGTGGGATACTCAAGAAGCCTTTGAGACCACCCCGGCCTTCCAGTGGCTGCAGAGCAACGCGGCCCGCTTTGGCTTTGAGCTGTCTTTCCCCAGAAACAACCCTCAGGGGGTAAGCTACGAGCCCTGGCACTGGCGCTTTGTGGGCGACCGTGACAGCCTGGAGACCTTCTACGCTCCCCAAATCAAACCATTCCCAAATCAGCCCAATCAAACCGAGACCCCTACTCTCCCGTCTTCCAGAGGGAGAAGAGCTGGGAGTGAGGGCTGACTCCTTTGGGGAGAGAGGAAAGGGGGAGCTCCTTGGGACTACCGTCACGGCCCTCTCCCTTGCAGGGATCTCATTCCCCTCTTGAATGGGTTCACAAGCCTAAGCAAGCGGATGACGCGATTCGAACGCGCGACCGTCTCGTTGGCAACGAGAAGCTCTACCACTGAGCTACATCCGCGTCGGGAAATTTATGATGGCAAGTTTTGCGGTGGTTTGTCAAGTCAGGGATCCCTGGCGCATTTTGTTCCAGAATGAGAGAAGTTCATCTTTCTTTGCAGTTGCGCAAAGTCTGGGCGGGATCCCGGGCAGCGCCTGTTTGAGGGTATTGCTATGCGGGTAGCCATTATTGGGGCCGGATTGGCCGGGTTGGTGACGGCAGTCGATTTGGTCGAGGCAGGACACGAGGTGCAGCTCTACGAGGCGCGGCCTTTTGTCGGCGGCAAGGTGGGATCCTGGCAGGATGCCGATGGCAACCACATCGAGATGGGGCTACACGTTTTTTTCTGTAACTACAGCAACTTGTTTGCCCTGATGAAAAAGGTGGGGGCCTACGAGAACCTGCTGCCTAAGCAACACACCCACACCTTTGTCAACCGAGGCGGGCAGACGGCCAGTCTGGATTTTCGCTTTCCCCTGGGGGCACCTTTCAACGGCCTCAAAGCCTTTTTCACCACCGAGCAGCTCTCTTGGGCGGACAAGCTGCGCAATGCTCTGGCGCTGGGTACCAGCCCTTTGATTCGCGGCTTGCTGGACTATGAAGGGGCAATGCGGCAAATTCGCGCCTTGGATCGGATGAGCTTTGCCGATTGGTTTCGGCGGCATGGGGGATCCGAGGGTAGCCTGAAGCGGATGTGGAACCCGATTGCCTATGCCTTGGGCTTTATCGATACAGAGCAGATTTCTGCCCGCTGCATGCTGACGATCTTTCAGATGTTTGCCAGCAAAACAGAGGCCTCCAAGCTCAATTTCCTCAAGGGATCCCCGGACACCTATCTCACTCAGCCTATCGTCCGCTACATCCAAGCCCGTGGGGGCCAGATCCACACCCGCAGAGGGGTCAGCCGCATTGAAGTGAACGACTCTCCTCCCTACGCGGTGACCGGCTTGCTCTTGGCCAATGGAGAGCGGGTGGAGGCAGATGTGTATGTGTGTGCAACGGCAGTGGAAGGGGCCAAACGGCTGATCCCGGAAGTATGGCGGCAGTGGCCTCAGTTCGACAACCTCTACAAGCTGGAATCCGTACCTGTGGCCACGGTGCAGTTGCGCTTCGATGGCTGGGTGACGGAGCTGAACCCCCAAGGCCAGGCCAAACGAGCTGGCGAACACCCAGAGGCTCTGGGCATCGATAATCTCCTCTACACTGCCGATGCCGATTTTTCCTGTTTTGCCGATCTGGCCCTCACCAGCCCCGCCGACTACTACAAACCCGGCCAGGGATCTCTATTACAATGCGTGCTCACGCCGGGGGATCCCTTCATTTCCATGCCCAACGAGCAAATTGCCCAGCACGTGTTGCACCAAGTCCACGAGCTGTTTCCTTCATCCCGGCAACTGAACATGACCTGGTACAGCGTGGTGAAACTGGCCCACTCCCTCTATCGAGAAGCGCCGGGCATGGATCCCTATCGCCCACAGCAAAAGACCCCAATACCCAACTTCTTTTTTGCCGGCAGCTACACCGCCCAAGACTACATCGACAGCATGGAAGGGGCCACCCTCTCCGGCCACCTGGCTGCTCAGGCCATTCTGGCTGCCCACAGGGATCCCTGATAGGAGCATGACTCTAGTCAATAATAAGCTCAACTATACTGAAAATAATGTATAATATGTTCAGTACGGATTACTACCAGTTGATCTTTCTGTTTACTTTCGAGTCTGCCAACATGGTAGCCAAAGCAAAGCAGAAAATTGGTAGTAAGACGACACGGAAACTGCGCTTTGGGTATTCTACTCAAAGCTTTGCGGGATACCGCCATTCTGGTTGGAAACAAACAGAATGCTATCGCTGCATAGTTGAACAGTGATGTTCAGCAGTGTTCAGCGTAAATGTATCAGGACTTAAAACCGGCTTAAAACCGTCGTGAAGCCGCTTGCCAACTCCAAACTGCTGTCTCCTTTTATGGAAGAAGGGGACTTTTGCTGTGGGAAAAGAGCTGGAAGTGAGCGCAACATAGCAATGGGGAGCTGGAACAGGCTCCGCTCGCAGCTCTGGAAACCCGCAGTTTATGGCTCGACTGGAAGATCTCACCCCTGGCGCCAAGGTCAAAGGGATCCTGCCCAATCAAACCGTTGCCATCGTGAGTGTGAGGTGGTACGGCAGCAGCACCATCGAGGCCATCTACAAAGACACTCAGGGGCGTCTCCATTCAGAGCTTCTGTTTCGGGATAAAGAGCCAACCCTAGAGGTGGTAGCCGAGGGATCCCTTGGCAACTTCGAGGGAGACGGCGCCTTATTTCGCCTAGCTTCAGAGGCCTATCGGATTCGGCTGGCGCACCTGTTTGATCCCTTGCTGGCCGTTCACACCTCTCTGGTAGAACCCCTGCCCCACCAGATCAGCGCCGTCTATGGGGAAATGCTCACGCGGCAGCCGCTGCGGTTTTTGCTGGCCGATGACCCAGGTGCCGGCAAAACCATCATGGCAGGGCTTTTGGTTAGAGAGCTATTGATTCGAGGTGACTTGCACCGCTGTCTCATCGTTTGCCCGGGGAGTCTAACGCTGCAGTGGCAAGATGAGATGGTGCAAAAGTTTCATTTGCCCTTTGAGATCTTGACCAACGATCGCATTCAAGCCGCCCGAACTGGCAACCCTTTCCTGGAGATACCTCTTCTCATTGCCCGCCTCGATAAGCTCAGCCGAGATGAGGCCCTGCAGGAGAAACTGAGGCAAACTGATTGGGATCTGGTTATTGTTGATGAGGCCCACAAACTCTCCGCATCCTTCTTTGGGGGAGAAATCAAAGAAACCAAGCGTTACAAGCTGGGCAAGTTGCTCTCGCAGCTAACACGCCACTTTTTACTGATGACAGCCACTCCCCACAACGGTAGAGAAGAAGACTTTCAGCTTTTTTGGCTTTGCTGGATGGGGATCGCTTTGAGGGGAGATTCCGAGATGGAGTTCATACCTGTGATGCCTCGGATTTGATGCGGCGGCTGGTGAAAGAAGACCTGCTCAGTTCGATGGCAAGCCTCTCTTTCCCGAACGGCGAGCTTACACCGTCCAGTACGTCTTGTCTGACCTGGAAGCCAGGCTCTATAAGGAAGTGACCGATTACGTGCGCGAAGAGTTTAACCGCGCGGAAGCTTTAGAGCAAGGTAGCCGCAAAAGGACGGTCGGTTTTGCTTTAACCATCCTGCAACGTCGGCTAGCCTCTTCTCCAGAAGCGATCTACCAATCCTTGCTGCGAAGACGAGAGAGACTGCAGCGGAAGCTAAAGGAAGAACAATTGCGCAGCCGGGGAGACAACCTTGCTTTTACCACTTCCCTGCTAGACGAAGAAGGCTGGGATGAGGATTTTGAAGACTGCCCTGCTGAAGAGCGGGAACCGCGAGAAGAAGAGCTGGTAGATCAGGCAACTGCCGCCCGCACAATTGTCGAGCTGCAGGCAGAAATTCAGCGGCTGCAGGAGCTGGAAAAATTAGCCTTGCAAGTGAGACGTAGCGGCAAAGACCGCAAGTGGGAGGAGCTATCGAAACTCTTGCAAAATCAGGGGGAGATGTTTGATGCCGGCGGACATCGGCGCAAGTTGGTTATCTTCACCGAACATCGAGATACCCTCAACTATCTGGCTGACCGAGTGGGGAACTTGCTGGGCCAACCGGAAGCGGTGATCACCATTCACGGCAGCATGGGTCGAGAAGAGCGCAAAAAAGCCGAGGAAGCCTTTAAACAGGATCCCGCCGTTCAAGTACTCATTGCTACCGATGCTGCGGGAGAAGGGATCAACCTTCAACGGGCCCACCTGATGGTGAACTACGACCTGCCTTGGAACCCCAACCGCCTGGAGCAGCGCTTTGGGAGAATTCACCGCATTGGTCAAACCGAGGTCTGCCACCTGTGGAACCTAGTGGCCGAGGAAACGCGGGAAGGAGATGTCTACTTGGCTTTGCTGAAAAAAATAGAAATCGAGCAAAGGGCCTTGGGGGGCAAGGTCTTCGATGTCCTGGGCAAAGCGATTGCCGGTCAAGAACTGCGAGAGCTGCTGATCGAGGCCATTCGCTACGGGGATCGTCCAGAGGTCAAGGCCCGACTCAATCAAGTGATTGCAGATCGCCTAGACCACGAGCGGCTCAGGGAACTCCTGGCAGAACGCGCCCTGGCCCACGACTCGATGGATACGACCAAAGTGCAGCAAATCCGGGCGGAAATGGAGCGAGCCGAGGCCCGCAAGCTCCAGCCTCATTTCATTGCCTCCTTCTTCCTAGAAGCTTTTCAACGCTTGGGTGGCACCATTCGAGAGCGGGAACCCAAACGCTATGAAATTACCCATGTGCCGGCAGCAATTCGCAATCGCGACCGCCAGATTGGGTTGGGCGCACCCATCTTAAAAAAATACGAGCGGATTACCTTTAACAAAAACCTCATCAGCGTCCCCAACAAGCCCCCGGCAGAGTTCATCTGCCCAGGCCATCCCCTGCTGGATGCCACTCTGGACTTGGTTTTGGAGCAACACCGAGATTTGCTCAGACAGGGATCCATCCTCGTCGATGAAAACGATCCCGGCGAAACACCACGGATACTGGTGTACCTAGAGCATGCCCTTCAGGATGGGCGCCTAGACCGAAATGGCCAGCGACGGGTTATCTCCCGACGGATGCAATATGTGGAGATCTTTCTCCCCGCTCCCCAAGGGCTAGGAGGAGGAGAGAGCGTCAGGGTAAGAAGCGCCGGCTATGCTCCCTACTTGGACTACCGGCCCCTAACTCCCGCAGAGCGCGACCTTGTGAAAGCGAAAGCTGGATCCCACATCCCCCAGCTCTCGGCTTCAGAGGTAGAAAGCCAAGCCATCGCTTACGCCATTGAGCGTTTAGTTCCCCAGCATTTCCAGGAAATCAAAGCTCAGCGGGAAGAATTGATCAACAAGACGGAGCTGGCTGTTAAAGATCGCCTCACCCGAGAAATTAACTACTGGGATCATCAAGCTGCACAGTTGCGGCTGCAAGAGCAAGCCGGCAGGCCCAACGCCAAGCTCAACTCTGCCAAGGCTCAGCAGCGGGCGGATGAGTTGGCGGATCGCCTTCAGAAGCGCCTATCGGAGTTGGAGCAGGAGCGCCAGCTATCCTCCTTGCCGCCGGTGGTAACCGGGAAAGCCTTGGTGATCCCCATCGGACTGCTGCAGCGGCTACAGGGCAAGCGAGGGTCAACCCCTACCACCTTTGCCCGCGAAACCCGGCGAGTAGAACAAGCAGCAATGGCTGCCGTTATGGCCATAGAGCGGGCGTTGGGCTACGAACCTCGTGATGTCAGCGCTGAAAACCTGGGCTATGATATCGAATCCGCTGGAAGGGAAGGCCTTCGCTTCATTGAAGTCAAAGGCAGAGTTGAGGGAGCAAAGACGGTAACCGTTACCAAAAATGAAATCTTGACAGCTCTCAACAAACCCGACCATTTCATCCTGGCTTTGGTAGAAGTGCCAGCCGATCCCGCCTTTCCAGAAGGGGATGCCTTCAGGGTAAAGACCCCTGCAGGCACCTACACCGTGCCGGGCGAAGGCTGCCAGGTGCGGTATGTGCGGCGGCCTTTTCAACGGGAGCCGGATTTTGGGGCCAGTAGCGTCAACTATGATTGGAAAGAATTGTGGAATCGAGGAAGGGATCCCAAATAGATACTAACTTTCATTGGTAGGATGAATTCATGCTACTGGAATTGCGGCAAATCCATGTTCCAGCAGGTCAGCGAGTTGTCTTGCAGGGCATCTCTTGGCAAGAGTTTGAAACCATACTGAGCGAATTGGGAAACCAGCGGGGGTCTCGGTTGGCTTACGATCATGGCTTGCTGGAGATCATGATGCCGCTTCCAGAGCATGAGGATGATAAAGAGATCATTGGTGATTTAATTAAAGCGCTGTTGGAAGAGCTGGATATTGAGTTCCGCAGTTTAGGTTCGGTGACCTTAAGAAAGCCTACAACTTATGGCCTGGAGCCTAACCAGTGCTTTTATATTCAGAATGAGCTAGCAATTCGCGGCAAGAAACGAATAGATCTCATGATCGATCCACTACCCGATCTTGCAATTGAAGTTGATATCACATCCCGAACCCATCTTGATCTTTACGCAGCACTTCAGGTACCGGAGCTATGGCGATTTGATCAAGGCATTCTTCAAGTTAATGTACTCCGATTTGGCAATTACCAAGAAGTTGATGAAAGCCCAACTTTCCCAGGCTTAAACCTAAAGCAAGTTATCCCTCATTACCTACAGGAGAGCAAAGTCTTAGGTAGAAACAAAGCAATTCAAGCATTCCGCCGATGGGTACAAGGACAAATCCAGTCGTCGTCCAGAAAAAGTAGCAACTCAATCGGCACCCAACATGGCTTGTCCCAAATCAAGATGCCTTAGTTGCTCTTGAACAGGCTGGAGCCATCTTTTCGTTGAGCCCGCCTTCCCCTCAGACTAAACTCTAAACTGCAGCCTGTTTAACCCGAGTAAACTACCCGACACCAACCGCTAGGCG
>AFSR01000411.1_pt1 | contig 10353 bp, 12 predicted proteins | sample 296848 | NCBI WGS metagenome assembly AFSR01 (sample SAMN02954305, study PRJNA68063) | hot springs metagenome | biome: terrestrial; feature: Mushroom and Octopus hot springs; material: microbial mat core samples; isolation source: Yellowstone National Park Mushroom and Octopus hot springs ...
CAGGCATCAGGACGCCCAGAATCCCCCTTCTCCCCTTGTGGGAGAAGGGGGCAGGGGGATGAGGGGCAAAGACGCACCGGAATGCAGAAAATCACTCATCTCTCCCAAGAAATCCACCCTTGAGAGCCAGGATGCGGGAGCATCGGCACGCGGGCGCGACGCGCGTGAACCCAGGAAGTGAGGGGCATCGGCACGCGGGCGCGACGCGCGTGAACCCAGGAAGTGGGGGGCAATGCGGGCGAGACGCCCGCGCTCGCAGGAAGTGGGGGGCAATGCGGGCGAGACGTCCGCGCTTCCAGGATGTGGGGAGCAATGCGGGCGCGACGCCCGCGGCTCCCAGGAAGTGAGGGACATCGGCATGCGGGCGCGACGCCCGCGCTCTCAGGAAGTGGGGGCATCGGCAAGCGGGCGCGACGCCCGCGCTCGCAGGATGTGCGGGGACATGCGCCAGTCGAACCGCAGTTCTACCTGCGCCATCGTGGACGTGCTAGCGTGGAGTTGCGAATACCTGCGTCCAGTATCTTCCATACGATCCGCCATCGGCATAGGCGACCCCAATTTCGCGCAGATCACAGTTCAGCATATTTTGTCGATGTCCGGGGCTGCTATACCATCCCTGCACCACATCCCCGGCAGTGCGGTAACCGGCGGCGATGTTCTCAGCCGCACTCCGGTAGGAATACCCGGTTCGCCTGATTCGATCCCAGGGTGTGGAACCGTCTGAGCCGGTATGGCTGAAGAAGTTGTTCTGCGCCATATCCTGGCTGTGAGCTGCTGCTGCCGCAGTGAGTTGCGGCGACACTGCGAGCGGCGCACATCCTGCTGCAACACGGTACGCATTGGTGAGATCGACCACCTGCTGCGCCAGCGGCGGTAGAACGCTCGTGTTGCTGCTATCCGTTGTCCCTGGTTTGAGCACGAGCGGCAGATACGCTGTGTGGCTCGCCATGGGCGTACTGCTCATCTCTGAGTGGATGGAACTCAGCGTATCGTCGGTTGTGGCCGGTTCACCAATGCTGGTGGGGAAATCGGTCGTCGTCTGGGCGAAGAGCGCTGGCGTCGTTAACGCCAGCGCAGCGGCAAGCAGCAGAAGGGTGATACGAAGAGCGTAGGGTAAAGAACAATGCATGGAAGCGCTCCCTGAGACGTCCTGGTACAATGCACGCGTTGCACCTCTTTACCTGAATTTTACGGTATGCTTCTTCTCCTGCAAATAGCCCGATAGTCCCCGCTGCCCGTAGCTCCTGGTACGCCGGTTGGATAGGTCTGCTGGTTAATGCGCCAGAACATAGCACATTGGCGCGCATTGACGCACAAAGCCCTTGAGTTCGAGCACCGTCAGTGTTGCGGATACTTCGTGGACCGGCATGGATGTGCGCCGTTGCAGATCATCAATATGGAGCGGCTCATACCCGACCAGCGCCAGCACTGCCGCCTCGACAGGATCATCGGGCAGAGCGGCGCGCACCTCTTGCTGGCTCGCCGCCGTGCTCATGTCGAGCGCTTCGAGAATATCCCCGGCGCACGTCACCAGCCCTGCGCCGTTGCGGATGAGGCGATTGGTTCCTTCAGATCGCGGGCTGAAGATCGGTCCGGGCACGGCGAAGACGTCGCGCCCCTGTTCGAGCGCATAATCGACGGTGATCAGCGCGCCGCTTTTGATGCCGGCTTCCACCACCAGCACGCCGCGCGCCAGTCCGCTGATCAGGCGGTTGCGCACCGGGAAGAGTTGGGGTGTTGGCCGCGTGCCGGGCGGGAACTCTGAGATCAGTGCGCCGTGGTCGGTAATACGGCGCGCCAGGGTGTCGTGCCGTTCGGGGTAGACCAGATCGATGCCGCATGGCAGTACCGCCAGCGTTCGACCGCCAGCGTCGAGCGCCGTCGTGTGGGCGATGCTGTCGATGCCCAACGCCAGACCGCTGATGATTGTCACGCCGGCTTCAACCAGTCCGGTCGTCAGGCGGCGGGTCGCCTCGCGCCCATATGCCGTCGGCTGGCGGGTGCCCACCACGGCGACGCTCCAGGAATCGACGTCGGAGAGAGCGCCACGCACGTAGAGCAACGGCGGCGGTGACGGGACATGGCGCAGCGCTGCGGGGTACGCGGGACTCTCACGATCAATGAGAGCAACTCCGGCGCGCTGGAGACGTTCCATTTCCCGGTCGAGGTCGAGGGTGCGCCGGGTTTCGATCAGCGCCTCGATCAGTTTGGATTCCAACCCAATCGCCATCAGTTCGGTAGCAGAGGCATGCCAGGCTGCTTCGATCGAGCCGCACTGTTCGATCAGGCGATCCAGTCGCACCGGACCAATGCCATTCACGTAGTTGAAACCGAGATAGTAGCGCGTGTTGTCCATGACGCCCCCGATGTTTCTGCAAACGCAACCGATGGCAGCGCTCGCCTGCCGACCGTGTGTAGTATATCGCTTCGACATTACCATAGATCGCGCAGAGGGCGCAGGGTTGCGGCAATGTCGGTCAGATCGGCGTCGAAGCCATACCGTAACGCCAGGTCGTGCGCGCGCTCCCTGAGGGTTGTTACCGGCGCTGGCATACGACCGGCGCCGAACAGCACCAGCGAATGGCGCAGCGGCGCTGCCAGTGTTGTGCGGAAGGACGTGCGGAACACGTGCGCTTTCGCAGCAAAGCGTGGGTCGCTGCGGAGCAGGTTGATACCGATAACGCCGCCGGGCAGCAGGCGCTTCTGACAGAGGGCATAGAACTCAGCCGTTGCCAGGTGATCCAGATGGTCGCGCGCATCGCTGAATGCATCCATGAAGATGATGTCGTAGCGGTGCGGCGATTGCCGGAGGTACTCCTGTGCATCGGCGATGTGGAGACGCTGCCGCTCATCGAAGGTCACTCCGAAGTACGTGGCGGCAACCATCTCAAACGCTGGATCGATATCGACATTATCGATAATGACGTTGGGGAGATGCGCGTGGAGCGCCAGTGAGATGCGCCCTCCGCCGAAACCCAGCATGCACACACGGCGCGGTGATGGACGCCAGAGGAGGGTGAGCAGAAGTGCGCGATTGTACGGTGCAAGGAGGTGGAGCGGACGCTCAATGTCGATCCGCGACATCGGTCCATCGAGCGCGCCGCTCGCCGGGTTCAGAAAGAAGAGGCTGATAAACGTCCCTTCTTTGATGACCCACAGACGCACCTGCGGCAACGAGCGATCGCAAAGAACGCCGTCAGGGAGTGCGCGAAGCCGATCCAGGCGTTCGGCGAGCGCAGCAGTGTACGATGCCAGGCGAGATTGTGCGCTTTCCAAAGCCATGGATGATCCTCCGCGAGACACCCGCTCTGCACACGCGCAGTCGTCAGGACGCGGATACAGACCGTGCTCACCGCTCGCTGCGGGGCCAGATCGTCCACAACGTAGCGCCAGCAGCCGCAACCCACGACCAGAACGCCTCGTCGGCAAAGCCGTTGATCCGCAGCAAGACGCCGCCGATGAACAGCGCCGCTGCGATGATGCCGCCGGAGAGTCGATTGGTCGCCCGCTCGACGCGCTTCATACCGCGTTCGAGACGCGACAGATCGACACGCATTTGCAGTTCACCGCGGTTGGCTGCTTTGTAGTACGCATCCATCTGACGCGGCAGTGTCGCTGCAACCTGGCTGAGCGCTGTCACTTCGCGCCGGATCTCCTCCAGCCAGTCGCCATTTTTTCGTTCACGATCAAGCATTGCCTGTGCGAATGGTTGCGTCTCCTCGAACAGGTTAATATCGGGATGCAGCCCGGTCACGATCCCGCTCACCAGACTGATCGCCCGTCCCAGGTAGATCAGGTCTTGTGGTATCTGAAAAGGCAGATCACGCACGAGATGCTCGGTTTCATCGAACAGTTTTTCAACGTCGATGTTTGTCAGTTCTCGCTGCGTGCGCGCGTAGGTATGACGCAGCACAATCTGCAACGCCTGCACGATCAAGCGTCGGTCGGCGCCCGGCAGGATCATTCCCAGGCGGTCGAGGGCATCGACGATCCGCTCTGGATCGTTGGTCGCCAGTCCAATCACACCGCTTCGAATGATTTCCATAGTTTTTGGTGGCAGATAGCCAACCATGCCGCAGTCGAGCAGGATGAGGGTGAAGGGTGCGCCCGGTTTAATGCCGTTGGTTTGAGGCGGCGGCGGACCTTCGACGCGCACGAAGATATTGCCGGGATGAGGATCAGCATGAAAGAAGCCATCGAGGAAGAATTGTTTCAGGTAAGCGCGATTAAGCCGGGTTGCGACTTCGGTGCGATCCACGCCAGCACGCTCGAGCGCAGCGTAATCGGTGATCTTGATGCCGCTGATCCGTTCCATGATCAGCACGCGCCGGGTTGAGAGTTCGGGGTACGGTTTGGGAAAGTAGACACCTGGCGTATCGGCAAAGTTGATCCGGAAACCGCAGCGCGTGTTGCGCCTCGCGCTCATAGTCGAGTTCCTCGCGCAGCACACGCGCGAATTCTTCAAATAACAGTTCCAGGTCTGCCCGCCGCCGGATCAAGGGGTAGTTCTTGACGACGCGCACCGCCCATAGCACGGCGCTCAGGTCGATCTCGACAATCTCATCGATGCGTGGGCGCTGAATCTTGACGGCAACCGATCGCCCATCGCAGAGTTCACCGTAGTAGACCTGACCGAGCGATGCTGCCGCTACAGGGGTTGGATCGAAACGGGCAAAGATGTCCGCCAGCGGTCTACGGAGTTCGGTGATGAGGGTTTGCAGCACATACGGAAGCGGCGCTGGCGGCACCTCATCCTGCAGGCCGGCCAGTTCATCGGTGATGACTGCAGGGAGGACATCGGCGCGCGCGCTGAGGAACTGACCGAGTTTGATCAGCACGCCTCCCATTCGCACTGCCAGGCGGCGAAAATCGCGTGCGATGCGCTGGTAGCGCCTGATGCCGGTGCGCTGCGCGTACCAGCGCGTCAGCCGGTAGCGGTTGAACAGAATGTCGAAAATGAAGACATGAACGATAACGCGGAAAAAGAACCAGGACACACGAAGAAACCGCCGCCGCCTGGGTACGGGAAAAGGGCGAAGATCGGGCGGCAGCGGCGGAAGGGCAGATATGGCGCCGGTGCTGGAACCGGTCGTTGTCGGCTTTGTGACCGTTTGCACATGTCGTATTATAGCATCACAGAAACCCCGGCGCGAAAGCCGCCACGCTGATGAAGATTAATGTAGTGCTAACTCAATCGTCAGGGTCGTTATAAAAACCTCCTGGCGCGTCTCCTGCGGCAATGACAGCACCGGGAGGTATATTTAGAGCTTATCCGAATAACCCGGCGGCACGCACGGCGATCACGCCACAGGCGAAACGGTTCCAGTTGTTCGGATAGGCTCTGAGCACACCGGGTCGCATGACGGTTTCGCGTGGCGGAACGACGAACCTGGTGCGACAGGGTGGTTCCGCTCGCCGCCTGGCGACTGAAGTCGCGGCTGGCAGGCGGGAAGCCCGCCTGCGCGGGCGTGAGGGAGCGCATCCCGCTCGCCCGTAGCCAAGCCCGTCGGACTTCCACGTCTTAGCGCCTATCCGAAGAACCCGGCGGCGCGCACGGCGATCACGCCGCAGGCGAAGAGGTCACAGTTGTTCGGATAGGCTCTTAGCAGTTCTCAGGTACGTTGGCCCTTGCCTGGATTTCTGGAGCATTCAATCTTCGTGCGCCTCCGGCGGGCTGAAGCCCTGTCTGAAGTCGGGCAAGCCCTGCGGGCTAAATCAACCCGGCGCCCCCCGGCAGAGGGAAGGGTGACGGACACGCCAGCCCCGCAGGGGCTTCCACGCGCTCAGGGAGGGCTTAAGGACCCTGCAAACTAACCTGTGTGTTTACCCATCACGTCAATCGCTCTCGCCGGGTTTCCACCATCCCCCGATAGAACTTGCGCGACAGCTGCTCAGAGCCAGGCGCAAAAGCATTTGATCAACGGACCTGTATTGCAGACAACCGGCGCTTCAGCCATACCGGGCCTCGGCTGCAACGTCCATCGACTCATCGAACTCCGAGACTCGATAGGCGCACAGCAGATCGAGAAACTCGCGCCGTGACAGACCGAGCGCCTGGGCCGCCCATCCTGATGTAATCACGCCTTGATCGTACAGCCGGACGATCAAGGCTTCACGGGCCAGCGCGCGTAAACTCTCTGAAGTCTGATTGGGCAAAGCGAGAATATCATCCGGTAGATCAAGGTGTACTGTGGTTGTCTCTGTCATACTCCTCTATAAGGCAGGTAATCTGGCACTGTGCGCTCAGTTCATTATAAACAGGTTTGGGGAGGACCTTTAGCTTCACAGCGGACAGGACGCCCATGGTACAATCCCATTGTACGGCGCCAGAGAAGACGACCTGAATGTTTGGGGTATTCAGAACGTGCGCACCAGCATCTGGCTCATTCGCCACGGGCAGACCACGCTCAACAAACAGCGCCGCTACCAGGGGATCACCGATGGCCCGCTCACGCCGTTTGGCATGCAACAGGCGGAAGCGCTGGCGCGCCGTCTCCGGCGCATTCCCTTCACCGTTGCGTTCGTCAGCCCGACCGGGCGCACGCGCGCCACGGCAACGGTTGTGCTGCGGGGTCGGACGACGACGGTCATCGAAGATGCGCGCTGGAGCGAAACGAACCATGGTCGCTGGGAAGGGTTGACCTACGCCGAGGTGCGTGCGCGCTTCCCCGACGAGTCGGTTGCACGCTTCGCCGACCCGCTGCATGGACGGGCGCAGGGTGGTGAAAGCCTGGCTGAAGTCAGTGACCGCATCCTGGAGGCATGGCACTCCCTGCTGCGCGATCATCGCGGCGGTCGCATCCTCGTGGTGACCCACGCAACCCCTATCCAGATCATCCTGTGCCACGTCACCGGTCTGTCGCCGACCGATCACTGGCGCTGGCGCGTCGATCCGGGCAGTCTGACAGCACTCGATGTCTACAACAGCGACGCGATCATTATGCGCGTGGTCAATGAAACGCCGCGCCTGACGCAGCAGGGGAGCGGTGAGGAACACGCCTGAGGGCGACACCTCCGCGCGGTTCACTGTTCACCACCGAACATGTTCAGCAGCATCACACCGATAATGATCAGCACAATGCCGATGACTCCCGCTGTATTCAACTGCTCGCGCCACACGATCACCCCGATGACCGCGATAGCCGCCGTGCCCAGACCCGACCAGATGGCATAGGCGATGCCGAGCGGAATGGTGCGCAGACTGAGCGACATGAGGTAGAATGATGCTCCGTACCCGGCAATGACCAGGAGGGTTGGCAGCAGACGTGTGAAGCCGTCGGTTGCTTTAAGGGCGCTCGTTCCAATGAGTTCGCATACGATTGCGCCGAAGAGGAGCGCCAGCCCGCGAGGATCCATATCACCCCCTTATTGAGACAAGAGTACGCATCGTGTCATCCGAGGATACCACATCACAGCGTGCGCCGCGCAACTGGTGGGGACCGTTCGCTCCCATCGGCGAGGCGCTGCGTTTTCTTACCATTCTTCCCGTTCCGGGTTTGCCGCCAATGAGCGAGGAAGCGATCCCGCAATCAATCCGCTATTTCCCGATTGCCGGTCTGGTGATCGGAGGCATACTCGCTGCGGTTGGCTGGGGCGCTGGCGTGCTATGGAACGAAACGGTACGCGCGGTTGTCCTGGTGGTCGCCTGGGGAGTGTTGACGGCAGGAATGCACCTCGACGGCTTGAGCGACACCTTTGATGGGGTGATGAGCTGGCGTTCGCGTGAACGCAAACTGGAGATCATGCGCGACAGTCGGATAGGGGTGATGGGGGCGCTGGCGCTGGCGGCGGTGCTGGGATTGAAAGCGGCGTTTCTGGCAGGCGCCGGGGACGCCTGGCTCACGGCGGTCGTGCTGGCGCCGGTGCTTGGGCGCTGGGCGGACGTGTACGGCATTGTGCGCTTTCCGCCAGCGCGCGAAGGGGGCTGGGACGCACCTTTCAGTCGTATCTGCGTCCCGGTGATTTTGCCGGCGCCAGTGTCGCAACACTGGCGCTGGCGCTGATTGTGGGCGGCGCTGGCGGCCTGATCGCGCTGGCGCTGGTCTGGATGGTGACCCACCTGCTGGGGCGCTGGTGGACGCGCGATCTGGGCGGGTTGACCGGCGACACCTATGGGGCGCTGTGCGAGATCGCCGAAGTCGTGGCCCTGGCAACCCTGACATTGAGCGCGCCGATGCGTCTGCTGGCGACGTGATGCACTACTCCTGGGTCCACAGGTTCATCACGCTGCGCATGATCGCCAGTTCGCCAATATGGTACGAATTGTGGATCGCAATAATGTTAATCTCGCGCAGGATCGTGTGATGGTATTCGCCGCTGTTCGGCAATGGCGCAAAGAGATCGACAGCCGGATCGTTGATGATGTCCACCAGTTGCTTCTGGTCGGCGAGAAACTGTTCAATCGTGCGGTTCCAGCCGGCGAGATCGGTCGTTGCCGATTGGTCGGGCCAGAGATCGTCGGGGAACGTGGGCCAGGTGTAATGGTCGGACCGGATGTATTCGAGAATGTCGTGCTGACAGATGCGCAGATGTTCGAGCAGATGCCAGAAGGTGTACGGGCAGTTCGGCAGTCGGGTATTGATATGCGTTTCAGGGAAACCGGCAACCGCGTCCTCGAAGATCATGTGCGCCTGGCGTTCGGTCAGCATGCGGGTCAGTTGGGTTCGCAATTCTGTGCTGGCATCCATTGCGAGGTTCCTTTCACGATAGTTCCGATATTTCGCTGCGCGATCCGCTGCCGGTAAACCGACGCTGATCGTCTGGAAAAGGGGGTGGCATGACACATCACGCGCTGCTTGATCGTATGAAAACCAGTATCGATACGTGGGAGACGAATGGTGATCGGAGAGCGATCTTTCTGGCATGCTACGCCCTGATGACGCGCAACATGATCGATGGCATCGACGCGGGTCGGTTTGATGACAATGGTTGGGTGCACAGGCTGGTGCACAATTTTGCCGAATACTACTTTATCGCGCTGGAAGCGTATGAGCGCAGCGCCGGATGGTTGCCCGAAGTCTGGAGACAGGCGCATGATCTGACCCGTGTGCCGGAGATGCCGCCGCTGGTGCACCTTTTGCTTGGCGTCAACGCGCACATCAACTGCGATCTGGTGCTGGCGCTCGATGATATGCTGCATGACGAATGGGACGATCTGACGCTCCAGGTGCGCCAATCCAGGCTCAACGATTATCTGCTGGTGAACACGATCATCGGAGAAACTATCGATAGTGTACAGGATCATGTGCTGAAACGCTACTCCCCCGCGATGGGTGTCGTAGATGTCGCATGTGGTCGGCTCGATGAGTGGTGCACTGCCCGCCTGATCCGCAACTGGCGTCGTGATGTCTGGGATCAGGCAGTGACGCTGATACAGACAAAGGATGCGCAGATGCGCGCGGCATTACGACGCCAGGCGGATCTCCAGGCGCTCGGACGTATGCGCCTGGTCGTCGCGGGTGGCGCGTTTGGGGCACGGGTCTTCGGGTATTCACAGCGCTGGTTGCGTCGTCTGCGGGTGATGCCGGATCAATAATGCGCGCGGGGGTCGCGTGTGGCAGGAACGCTACCCCCGGCACGCGACTGTCTGAGGATCGGGGTTGCTCTGAACCGGATGGGCAATACTGTTCACCTGGGTGGCCAGTTTCTCTGCGTCGGCGAATCCCAGGTTCACGAAGCGCACCACTCCCGTTGCGTCGATAACCACGGTCGCGGGGGCGGTCAGGATGCCGAGATGATCGACCAGGTGCGGATACTCCGACACTGGCAGGGTGCGCACCATCACCCGATCGCCCAGGTTGGCGCTCAGTCGCGCCAGTGCCGGCGCCTGACGGGTGCGACACTCAACGCAGCCAGGGGTCGAAAAGCAAACCACGGCGGGCTTGCCCGGCGGAATGATCCCCGCAAATGGCGTCCTGCGGGCAAGGGAGCGCAAATGCTGTGCACGCCATGCGCGAATCGCCATCCACGCCAGCGCAATCACAACAGCAACAATGACAATAATCAGCAGTCGTTCAATCATCTTTCAGAAGCGCATTCGAACAAGGTGAAACAGTCCGGCTACCGACTGTGCGCCAGGCGCTGAATCTGGAAGAAAATGAAGCATCCGACGCAGAAGCCGAACACCAGGTTGATCGCCGCCAGCGCAACGACCAGCAGCGCCAACGCCCATCCAACCGTCGGTGCACCGAGAAACAACGCAAGACTTGCCAGAATGAGCACCGTCGCCCCCATCCCCTGTGCAAAACGGTGCGGCGCCGCATCTTCCTGATGAATATCGGGTCGCAGCAATCCGGCAGGGCGCAACACATCCCGGTAGAGACGCTGGAACAGCGCCAGTGAAGGTGAGATCGC
>AFSR01004646.1_pt1 | contig 10344 bp, 11 predicted proteins | sample 296848 | NCBI WGS metagenome assembly AFSR01 (sample SAMN02954305, study PRJNA68063) | hot springs metagenome | biome: terrestrial; feature: Mushroom and Octopus hot springs; material: microbial mat core samples; isolation source: Yellowstone National Park Mushroom and Octopus hot springs ...
TGGTTCCCCTCGCGAAGCGGGGCGCAACACACCCCCGCTCGGTTCCCCTCGCGAAGCGGGGGGAACCTCAAGGAGGGGGGATAAACTCCAACGCTCCCCTCGCATGGCAAAGCGTCTTCACCCACTTCGCCTGCGCGGACAGCGACCCTGAGTTTACGGCGGAGCAGCTGCGCATGTTTTTGGAGGGCGTGCGCCGCTTGCGTGCGGGGGGCTTCCCCGAAACGCCGTTGCACGCCGCCGCCAGCGCGGGACTGCTCACCGCACCCGACAGCCTGCTAAACGCCGTGCGCTGCGGGCTGCTGCTATACGGGATTGCGCCGACGGGGCTGGAGTCGCACCCGCTGTGCGCCCAGCTGCGTCCCGTGCTAAGCTGGCGGGCGCGCGTCATCTCCGTGCGCACCATCCCGAAGGGGCAGAGTGTCAGCTACGGCGCGCGGTTCCGTGCCGCACGCCCGACGCGCGTCGCCACGCTCAGCGTCGGCTACGCCGACGGCTACCCCATCGGGCTAACCAACCGCGCCCCGATCGCCCTGCACGGCAAACTCGCGCCCCAAATCGGGCGCGTGTGCATGGATATGCTGATGGTGGATGCGACCGAGCTGCCCGAAGTGCAGGTCGGCGATGTGGCGACGCTGATTGGACAGGACGGCGCGGCGTCCGTGCGCGTTGAGACGCTCGCCCGCCTGCTGGAGACCACCCCGCACGAACTGACGACGCGCCTCGGCAAGCGCGTCGCGCGCCCGCAGGTATAATCCCGCGCGATGGAGAGCCTACCACGCACCTATGTGCCGCACACGAACGCACTGCTGCTGGACGGCAAGCGCGTCGCGCAGCACATCCGCGAGTCGCTCAAGGCGCGCGTCGCCGCCCTGCACGCGCGCGGCATTACCCCCTGCCTCGCCGTGATGCTCGTCGGCGACGACCCCGCCTCGCACACCTATGTGCGCACCAAAGCCAAAGCGTGCGAATCGGTCGGCATCCGCTCCATCGTGCGCCACTTCCCCGCAAGCGTCGCGCAGGCGGAACTGGAAGCGCAACTGGACGCTTGGAACGCCGACCCCAGCGTGCATGGCGTATTGATTCAGCACCCTGTGCCCGCGCCGCTGGACGAACCCGCGCTGCTGCGACGGTTAGACCCGCGCAAGGATGTGGACGGCATCACGCCCTACTCGCTCGGCGCACTGGTCGCAGGCGAGCCTGCCTTCGGCGCGTGTACCCCGCTGGGCATCATCCGCCTGCTGGACGCCTACGAACTGCCCATCGAGGGCAAGCACGCCGTCGTGGTCGGGCGCAGCGTGATTCTGGGCAAGCCGATGGCGCTGATGCTGCTCAACCGCAACGCGACCGTGACGGTGTGCCACTCGCGCACGCGCGATTTGACGAGCCTCACGCGCCAAGCAGACATCCTCGTGGCGGCGGTCGGCAAGCCCGAGTTCATCACGGGCGCGATGCTCAAGCCCGGCGCAATCGTCATCGACGCGGGCTACAACCGCGTAGAGGGGCGCACGGGCGATGTGGGCGATGTGGCGTTCGACTCCGCCGCGCAGGTCGCCTCGGCGATTACGCCCGTGCCTGGCGGGGTCGGACCGATGACCGTCGCGACGCTTTTGCAAAACACCGTCGAGGCGGCGGAGCGCTACGGCTAACGATGCAACCGCAGGAATATGCGCGAATGTTCCAGTGGGAGGGGGACTACTGGTGGTTTGTGGCGCGTCGGCGGCTGGCGCGAGCGTTGCTGCAGGCGCACCTGCCCGAAGTCTCTGGGCGGATGCTGGACGCAGGCTGCGGCACGGGCGCGCTGCTAAGCGAGTTGCACGCGCAGGGCGTTGCGGTCGGCGTGGATGTGGCACACGAGGCGTTGCGCCTGACGCGCCAACGGGGCGCGCTAACCGTCGTGCAGGCGCGGCTGGAGGCGTTGCCGTTCGCCAGCGCGTGCTTTCAGGTCGCCTTCGCGCTCGATGTGCTGGAACACCTGCCCGACGAGCGTCCTGCGCTGCGCGAGTTGCATCGCGTGCTGCAGGCGGGCGGCTACCTGATTGTGAGTGTGCCCGCCTATTCGTGGCTGTGGAGTAAGCACGATGTCGCGCTGGCGCACTACCGTCGCTACACGGCGCGCATGTTGCAGGCGCGGCTGTGCGAGGCGGGCTTCCAGGTGCGGCGGCTCTCGTATGCGCTCGGCGCGCTGCTGCCGCTGATTGCCCTCGCGCGCTGGCTCGATTGGCTGCGTCCGGGCGCGCCCGCCGCAACGGTCATTCCCCTCCCCCACTGGCTGAACCGCGCGCTCATCCGCCTGCAGGACTGGGAGACGCGCTACCTGTTGCGCCGTCGGTTGCCCTTCGGGGTCAGCCTCGTCGCCGTCGCCCAGCGTGAGTGAACACTACTCGAACAGCTCGCCCACCCGCACCCGAAATTCAGGCAGCAGTTCGCCGCCTGTGAGCGTGTCGTCGGCTTCGAGCGTCTGCACTTCCAGCGGCGTGCGGTAGCGATACACCTGTCGGCGTTCGGGCAGCAGCAGCCACACCTCCTGCGCGCCCGACTCGAAGTATTCCGCGACCTTTTGCAACAGCTCGGCGGCGCGCTCAGACGGCGAGACGACCTCCACCGCAAGGTCGGGCGCGCCGTCCACGAACTCGTCGGGCGAGACGCCGTCGGGCAGCCGCTCGCGACGCATCACGGAAGCGTCGGGGCTGCGGATGTTCCCGTTGCGCATGCGGAACCCGACCGCCTCGCTGTAGAGCGCGACCGTCGGCGTCTTCGCGGCGTGCAACCGCCCAATCAGGTTGCTCACAATCTCGCCGTGCCGTGCGCCTGTGGGCACAATCTGCAGCCTCCCATTCACCAGTTCGTACTTGCGTCCATCACTGGGCATCTGGAGCAGGTCGTGCTCCGTAAGCCGCTTGCGTCTTGGGCGCGCCGTCGCTGTCGGCATCGTTTTCACCCCCTGCAGTATACCCCGCGCAGGCAGGAAAGCCCCCCAACACGGCGTATACACCCCGTGATGCCAGAGCCAGACCTGAAAGATGTGCTGCACGCGCTGCTGTTCGTGGCGGACGCGCCGCTGAGCCTGCAGACGCTCTGCGAGGCGACAGGCGCGCCTGCCGAAGCGGTGGAGGCTGCCCTGCACGCGCTGCAGGCGGAACTCGCGGCGCGCGGCGCGGTTCAACTCGTCGCGCTGGCGGGCGGCTACCAACTCGCCACAAAGCCCGAATACGCCTTCTACATCGCCCGCCTGCTGAACCCGCCGCAGAAACGGCTCTCGCGCGCCGCGCTGGAGACGCTCGCCATTATCGCCTACGAACAGCCCGTCACCCAAGCGCAGATCGACGCCCTGCGCGGCGTGGACAGCAGCCATACCGTGCGCCAACTGCTCGCCCGCGGGCTGATTCAAGAGGTCGGACGCAAAGACGCGCCAGGCAAGCCCGCCCTCTACGGCGTCACCCCCCAGTTCCTGCACTACTTCGGGTTGAACAGCCTGGAGGAGCTGCCCGAACGCCCCGAAGGCGAATAATCACGGCGCAAGCCGCACACGCGCCCAACTCCCGTCAGGCTGGCGCGTGAACAGGATCCGATCGTGCAGGCGGTTCCGACGCCCCTGCCAAAACTCGATGGCGTCGGGGATGAGCCTGTAGCCCGTCCAGTACGGCGGGCGGGGCACTTCGCGCCCCTCGAACTCGCGCTCCACCTCCGCGGCGCGCTGCTCCAGCCACGCACGGCTCGGAATCGGCTCGCTCTGGGGCGAGACCCACGCCGCGAGCTGATGCCCCCGCGGGCGGCGCGCGAAGTAGGCGTCCGCCTCCGCGTCGCTCACCTGCTCGATGCGCCCGCGTAGCCGAACCTGTCGCTCCAACGCGCCCCACCAGAACACCAGCGTCGCATACGGACGATGCGCCAGCTGCCTGCCCTTCGCGCTGTTGCCGTTCGTGTAGAACACCAGCCCCGCGTCGTCCAGACCGCGCAGCAACACGAACCGCGCGTCGGGGTTGCCCTGCTCGTCCACCGTCGCCAAACACATCGCGTTCGGCTCGATCAGATTCGCCTGCAGCGCGTCGTCCAGCCAGCGGCGCAGCAACGCGAACGGATCGTCGCCCGCCTCCGCTTCGGTCAACTCGCTCAACTCATAGCTCTTGCGAATATCCTCAATCATAGCGCGTACCCCATACGAACTGCTCACGGAATCTTACCCCATAAACAAAATCCCCCCGCCCATAATGCAGGCGAGGGGCGATGGAAGGAGGCAGGACAGATTGCGTCTACCGCTTGCGGCGGCGCAGCCCCAGCAAGCCAATCAGCCCCGAACCGAGCGCAAGCATGCTCGCAGGCTCTGGGACAACCTCGAAGTTGTAGGTCGTGTAGGCGCCGTTGAAGCCGAAGGTGATGTTGTCTACCGCGCCTGTGAAGGTTCCGTTCCACCCAGAGCCTATCCCTGCGTTGACCGAGATGACAAAGAGGGTGGCGCCTACAGCGTTGGCAGCACTCACCCACTCGGGAATGGTCTTGGACACATTCGCCAAACCCCAGCGAAGCGGTCGCCCACAGTTTGTAGTTGCTGCCGATAATGTTATCCGACTGCCAGCTGCCGATCGGCGCAGCACCGAACCCGTTGTAAATGCGCTCGAATGTCAGGTAGCCCACGGCAGCCGTGTTGTCTGAGTTTACTCGCAGGATACCCAAGCGCAACACAGGATGCAGCGAAGCAGGCGCAGTGGAGCTACCGGCTCGATACCACTCGTAGCTTAGGTGTGAGAGGTCAGCGAGCGGTCCGAGAATTGAGGACGGGTTAAAAGGATTGGGTACGAAGTTGCCGCCAGCGTTCACGGGGTCGGCAAAATACTCGATATCCGCCTTCCCCGAGCTGCCTGGGCTGTTGAAGTAAACCGAGCCGTTGCCGCTGCGCGGGTAGTTGGTGCGGATGCCGACGCTGCCGCTCCCGCGCGTGTTGTTGTAGACCCAGTTCGGGTTGCCGAAGCCCAGTCCGTTGATTGGTCGAGCCAGTGTTTGTAAACAGGTCGCCAGGTGCAGGGTTTTGCGAGTAGACAGTCACAGTTGCTTGCGCGAACGCTGAAGCCGCAACGAGTGCGGCGCAGAGACCCAGGATCAGTTTGCTGCTCTTCATCGCTTACCTCCATAGTGTGAGAGATTTCCTCTCCGCGCTTAATAGACTCAAAACAGCGCGGAAATCGGACACTAAATCAGCAAACAGCGTGCCAAATGGGGGATAATTCGCCTGTGAGGAGTGTCAGATTCGGTGTTGGGTATGTTCTTTGGCTAATGGTGTTCCCAAAGTCTGGATAGCGCGCCTGAGAGCCGCCACGGGCGTGTTACAGGCCTCCACCCCAACCCTCCTCGCCCGCTGATAAGGGTACATCGTTTGGGTTCACTGTGTGCAAGGCGGCTACGCTTTTTCGTTGCCCTCACCCCCAGCCCCTCTCCCACAAGGTGGGAGAGGGGTGTAGGGGCGAATGGCTGTTCGCCCTGCCGCTGTTTTCCCCCTCTCCCGCGCGGCGGGAGAGGGGGACACAGGGGGTGAGGACAAAAGAGCGTGCTTGCCTTGCTGCAACTGCGCACGGAAAATTCGCGCCCACTCCAGAGATTCTGTACCTAACGGCTGTACCCTTAGCAGGGGTTGGGGTGAGGGCGCGATGTCTAAGTCTCTATGCAAAGACACTTATTAGCAGGAATCAATCGTCGCGCGTCCAATAGATGGGTGGGCGCACGCGCCCGAACGAAATGCTCGGAGGTGATACGATGGCATGCATGCGTATGATATGGCTCACAGCACTGACGGGGGGCTGGCTGTTTGTGCAGGCGCAAACAGCGACCCAGATTCTCGACCAGACGACCAAAACTATGCCCAGCTGCAGTCGCTTCGCTTAGAAGTGCGCAGCGAGATGACCGCCGTGATGGGGAGTTCGGGCAACGAGATGCGACTCACACAGAAAACCACGCAGCAAGCGCTGGTAATGCGTCCTAACTACATCCGCATAACCGCGCGATACGACCAGCAAGGCATGACCAGCGGCGAGATAGGCATCTTCTGCGACGGGAAGGACTTATACATGCAGAACCCATACTTCCAGCAGACCTTGAAGCAAGCTGCGCCCAAAACCCTGCGCGAGGTTTATACCGACGAGAATCTGCAACAGGCGGGCTACATGCTGGCGGGCTTAGACCCCATATACCTCATGGTGCATGGCAACTGGCGCAAGATCGCGGGGCAGCCGCGCTTGGTGAAGCGCGAAACGCTGGGCAACCGCACCGTCTACAAGCTTAGCGTGCCAATTAAGCCGCCTCAGATGTTTGCAGGCGACACACCCGCAGGAGTGCGCGTCCGTGCGTACCAAATCTTGTGGATCGGCGTCCAAGACCGCCTCATCTGGCAATCGCAAGTAGTGATGAATCTTTCGGAAGGCAACTCGCGCATCTCGATGCGCATCACGGAGCGGTACACGCGCCAGGAGATAAACCCGCGCCTGCAGCCGACGACTTTCGCTTACAAACCGCCTAAAGGCTACGAGATTGTCTCGGAGTTCAAGATGCCCGACTTTGCAGGCGAGACGAGCGCACTGAAGGGGCAACCTGCGCCCGAATTCGCCCTCAAAGACCTGCAGGGCAACGAGGTGCGCCTTGCCGACTACAAGGGCAAAATCGTCGTGCTGAATGTCTTTGCGCACTGGTGCGGTCCGTGTCGCAAAGAGGCGCCCGAACTGGAGAAAGACCTCTGGCAAGCCTACAGGGAGCGCGATGTGGTCGTGCTGGGCGTGGCGACTTGGGCGCGTGACAACCCCACGAAACGCGCCGAAGAGTTCGCCCGCGAATTCAAGCTCACCTTCCCCGTGCTGGTGGACGCCGAGAACAAGGTCGCCGAGATGTATAAAGTCAGCGGCGTGCCCACGACCTTCATCATCGACCGCGAGGGCGTCGTGCGCGAGTTCGTGGTCGGGGCAGATGTCGCAGCAATCAAGCGGGCGATTACCGCTCTACTCGACGCGCCCCAGCAGCCGTAGCCTCCTCCTTACGGCAGTTCAATCAACTCCACCGTGCGGAAGTGGATCTCGCCGCCTTCGGACTGGAGGGCGATTTTGCCCGCCAGCACTTCCGCGCCCGTGCCCTCGTTGACCACCTCGCCATTCACCTTGAGAATAATCTGGTCGTTGTAGACGATGATCTCGTACTGGTTCCACTCAGGCGCGGGCTTCTCCATGCTCTTTTTGCGCCAGCGGTGGCGTTCGGCGTTTTTGTCAACATATTCGGGGTCGGTCTGCAGCGGCGCGCCGTCAATCAGCCAGAAGTCGCCCGCGTTGGTGTGCAGCAGTTGCGCCTCCACCGAGCGGGGCCAGATTTTGTGTTCGCCGTGCACGCGCAGCAGCACACCGCTGTTGCCTGGCTTTTTGTCGGGCGCCCAGCGCCACTCTACCTTCAGGATATAGTTCTTATAGTCGCGCTCCGTGTAAATATAGCCCAGCGGCTCGCCCTTGCAGATGAGGATGCCGTCCTCCACGCGCCACACATCTTCCATCTTCGCGTTCGGGTCTGCCAAGTACGCCTTCCAGCCCGTCAGGTCGCGCCCGTTGAAGAGCTTGATGACCTGCACGCGCTTCGTCTCCTGCGCGTCCAGCGCGCCGTAGGTCAGCGCCAAGCACCACAGTGCAATCGCCCAGATAACTCGCATCGTCGCCTCCGCGACGGATGTTTCGCCTAAAAAGCGCCGATTCCTGCCGCCTAACAGTGCCAGTCGATGTCGGTCGTCTCTTTGGCGTGTTCTTCGATGAAGCGTCGGCGCGGCTCCACCTTGTCGCCCATCAGCACGCTGAAGATGCGCTCGGCTTCCATCGCGTCGTCCAGCTGCACCTGCACAATCACGCGCCGTTCGGGGTTCATGGTCGTGTCGGCGAGGTCGTCGGCGTTCATCTCGCCCAGACCCTTGAAGCGCGTGACCTGCACATTCTTGCGCTTGATTTTCTTGAGGATGTCCTCCAGCTCCTGCTCATCTTTGGCGTAGTATTGTTCGTCCTTACCCGCGCGGATGCGGAACAGGGGCGGCTGCGCGATGAAGACATGCCCGTTCTCAATCAGCGGGCGCATGTAGCGGAAGAAGAAGGTCAGCAGCAGCGTGCGGATATGCTCGCCGTCCACATCGGCATCGCACATAATCACGATGCGGTGATAGCGTAGCTTGGAGATGTCGAAGCGGCTGTCCGATTCGCCGCTGCTCGCGCTCCCGTTCGTGTCTATGCTAATCCCTGTGCCGAGCGCGGTGATGAGGGCGCGAATCTCCTCGTTCTCCAACGCTTTGTCGAGGCGTGCTTTCTCAACATTCAGGATTTTGCCGCGCAGGGGGCAGCACGGCTTGGAATCGGCGGTCGCGTCCCATTTTGGCGGAGCCGCCCGCCGAGTCGCCCTCCACGAGGAACAGCTCGCACTTGCTGGGGTCGCGTTCGGTGCAGTCGGCGAGCTTGCCGGGCAGCGAGCCGCTGTCCAGCGCGCTCTGGCGTTTGACCAGCTCGGCAGCGCGTCGCGCCGCCTCGCGCGCCCGCTGCGCCGTGAGCGCCTTCTCGATAATCTTACGCGCCACCGACGGGTTGCGCTCCAGATACTCGCTGAACGCCTCCCCGACGATGGAGTTCACCAGCCCCTGCACCTCCAAGTTGCCCAGCTTCGTCTTGGTCTGCCCCTCGAACTGCGGGTGCAGCAGCTTCACGGCGATTACGGCGGTCAAGCCCTCCAGCACATCGTCGCCCGTGAAGTTTTGGTCTTTGTCCTTGAGCAGTCCCGCCTTGCGGGCGTACTGGTTAATCACGCGCGTGAGGGCGGTTTTGAAGCCCGACAGGTGCGTGCCGCCCTCCACTGTGTGGATATTGTTCGCATAGGAGAGCAGCGTCTCTTGGTAGCCCGTGTGATACTGCAGGGCGACCTCTACTTCGGTCTCGTCGCGCGCGTTGCGGAAGTAGACCACCTTGTGGATGGGGTCTTTGTTCTCGTTGAGCGCGTCCACCAGCTGCGCGATGCCCTTGCTGAACTTGAAGGTCTGCTTCGGCTTGCCGTTCAGCTCGTCGGTGAAGGTGAAGGTCACATTCGGGTTGAGGTACGCCAGCTCGCGCAGCCGCTTGACGAAGATGTTGGGGTCGTAGCGGTAGTCGCCGAAGATTTCGCGGTCGGCGAGGAATCGCACGGTCGTGCCGCGCTTGGTGGTGGGTTTGAGCCGCTTGAGCGGGGCGACGGGCGTCCCGCGCTCGTACTTTTGGTAGTGCAGGTAGCCGTCGCGCGCGACATAGACCTCCAGCCACTCCGAGAGCGCGTTCACGACCGACACGCCGACGCCGTGCAGCCCGCCCGACACGCGGTAGCCCCCGCCGCCGAACTTGCCGCCCGCGTGCAGCGTGGTCATCACCACCTCCACGCCTGGGCGCCCCTCTTCAGGGTGGATGTCCACGGGGATGCCGCGCCCGTTGTCAATCACCGACACACTCTGGTCGGCATGCAGAATCACATCGATATGGTCGCAGTGCCCCGCAAGCGCCTCGTCGACGGAGTTGTCCAGCACCTCGACGAACAGGTGGTGCAGTCCGCGCACGCCTGTGTCGCCGATATACATCGCGGGGCGACGGCGCACCGCTTCCAGCCCCTTCAGCACCGTGAGCTGCTCAGCGGTGTATTCACCTTCCACGACGCCGCTAAGACCGTTCGTCGCATCGCCGATGACTTCCACGCCACTGGTCTCGATGGGTTCGCTGATGGGCGCGGGCGTCTCCGACTTGCCTGTTTTCCGCTTGACCGCCATAGATTTCGTATGCCTCCCTGCTAAATGCTCGGCTGGATACACAATAAGTATACCTAATCGCGGCTGGGGTTTAATATGCGGCGGATGGCGTACCTACTGGCGATTGAGGCGACGGGCGCGGTATGCGGCGTTGCGCTGGTGCAGGACGGCGCGTTGGCGGGTGCAGTGCGCCTCGCGCACGGGCTGAACCTGTCGGGCAGCCTGCTGCACGCGGCGGAGTGGCTCTTGGGGCGGCGCGGGATACCGCTGGCGCAGGTGGACGCTTTCGCGGTGGATGTCGGTCCGGGCGCGTTCACGGGGCTGAAAATCGGCGCAATGCTCGCCAAGAGCTGGGCGCACGCGCTGGGCAAGCCACTAGTCGCCGTGAGCGCGTTCGAGGCGTGCGCGGCGCAGATGCCCGCAGGCGCGCCGACGCTGGTCGCCTTGCCTGCACGCCGCGACGCGCTCTACCTGCAGTGGCTGCTGCCTGCCGACGCGGGTCTGCCCCAGCCACTGGGCGAGCCTGCCTTCGTCGTGCGCGACGCGCTCCGCGAGTGGCTGGCGCATAATAACGGTTCCCCCCGCGT
>AFSR01000746.1_pt1 | contig 10306 bp, 7 predicted proteins | sample 296848 | NCBI WGS metagenome assembly AFSR01 (sample SAMN02954305, study PRJNA68063) | hot springs metagenome | biome: terrestrial; feature: Mushroom and Octopus hot springs; material: microbial mat core samples; isolation source: Yellowstone National Park Mushroom and Octopus hot springs ...
TCACGGAAGTAGTAGTGCCCGGATACTTCGCCGCCGAAGAGTGCGTTCTCGTTCGCCATGCGGCGCTTGATGAACGCATGCCCGACACGCTCAATCAGCGGTACGCCGCCAGCGGCGCTGATCAGGTCGCGCACTGCCCATGATGCGCGCACGTCGTAGACGATCTTGCTGCCGGGTGCGCGTCGGAGCAGGTAGCGCCCCAGGAGTGCGGTCAGAAAGTCGCCCGAAATGAAACGCCCGCGGTCGTCGATGACAAAGAAACGATCGCCATCGCCATCGAAGGCAAACCCGGCATCCGCCCCCTCTTCAACGACGCGCCGCTCGAGTTCGGCGCGATTCTCCGGCATCAGCGGGTCGAGACCGTGATTCGGCAGGTTGCCGTCCGGTTCCAGATACATTCCGATAAAATCGATCGGCAGGCGCCCGTACACGCGCTGGAGGATGGGTCCAACTGTGCCATTGCCGGTATCGGCGATGACTTTGAGTCGTCGGCGTTCCAGAATGTCGCTATCGATCAATCCGAGAACGAATGTCACGAACTCGTCTGACAGATCGAGGGCGCGCATGCTGCCGGTGCGCGTCGTCGGCGCGTAAGCATCGTTCTCAACAATGCGCCGCAGATCCTGGATGCCTTCGGCGCCGCTGAGCAGATACGGCATCTGGCGCACCATCTTGAAGCCGTTGTACTGCTTCGGATTGTGCGACGCCGTGACCATCATTCCCGGCAAGCCGAGCCTGGTGCAGGCGAAATAGTACTGGTCGGTGCTGACCAACCCAATGTTCACCACGTCGGCGCCCTGATCCATAATGCCGCGCGTGACTGCGTCGAAGATGGCCGGTCCTGACAGGCGCATATCGTGACCAACGATCACCTCGCGCGCCTGGAGGAATGTCACAAACGCGCGACCAATCGCATACGCCCCCTCTTCGTTCAATTCCGTCGGATAGATCCCGCGAATATCATACGCCTTGAAAATGCCAGGCGCGATCTGCATGCTTCCCTCCTTTCCAACCGCACGCGTCGCGGCAAGACCCAGAGGGATTATACCAGCAATCCGAGTCGAGGGCTCACGGTTCGACGCCGATTGTCGGGGAACAGATGCTGCTTCCGTTCCCTTGGCCCAGCAATCCGAGTCAAGGGCTCACGGTTCGACGCCATACCATTCTTTGAGCCATTGTCGCATCTGCGTAATCTCGGCTTCCTGCGTTGCGATGTAGCGCCGCCAGTTCGCCGATCTCGCAGTGCTCCGCCTTCTGCAAGGCGTCGCGCGCCATCGCAACCGCGCCTTCGTGGTGTGGAATCATCGCTTCCAGGAACCGCCGGTCGAAGGGGGTCTCGCCAGGCGCAACATCCATCGGTCCCATATCCATGCTCATGCCTGCGGTTGGCGGCAGGTCGGGGTACCAGGCGGCGCGCCAGGCGCGCATGCGTTCAATTTCCGCCTGTTGCGCGGCAATGATCTCCTCCGCCATACGCCTGATCTCCGGTCGATCGGCGGATTGCAGCGCCTGACGCGCCATCGTAATCGCGCCTTCGTGATGCACGATCATGCTGTCGATGAACAAAGCATCATACGGTTGCGACGCGGTCGCCCCGCCGTGATCGCCATGGTTCATTCCTGCTGCTGTGGGGGCGGAAGGAAACGGCGTCGGCGCCACAACTGGCGCAGTACCGCATGCCGCTACGGTAAGCACGAAACAGAGGATGATCGCATTCTGGAACGAGATGATACGCATAAACACTCCTTTTCTGGTCTCATCAGGATATGGTTTGCGCAATGCACACGCGCCTTCGCACGACACGGCGCCTCACACTTCGAACTTCGAATCTTTAGAGCGTTTCAGCAGTCGGGGCGGTGTTTTGCTCACGACGCGCGTCGATCACATCAGGGAGACGGTTGAGTTTGTCGAGGATAGAGGTCAGTTGCGCAATGCTCTGGATGCGGAGGGTGACGGTCAGCACTGCGCGACCGGGGCGGCGGGTCGGCACCTGCTCGACCGCATCGATGTTAATGCCCGCATCGGCGATAACACCTGAGACATCACGCCACAGTCCAACGCGATCCCAGGCTTCGATCCGTACCGGTACCGGGTATCCCTGCTTTGGTACGCCAGCGCCCCATGCCACCTCCACCAGACGCGCGCGGTCGCGTTCGTTCAGGATGGTGCGGCAGTCGGCGCGATGCACGGTGATCCCTTTGCCGCGGGTCACAAAGCCGACAATCGGCTCGCCCGCCACCGGATTGCAGCAGCGCGCCAGTCGTGTCGGCACCTGCGTGTTCTCAATGCCGCGCACACGGATGATGCTGGTATCGTTAGGGCGTTCAATTGTCGGAGCGACCTGCGGGATGTCCGCCAGGTCGTCTGCACCGACCGGCGTGCGGTGGCTCAGAATCTTTTGCGCAACCTGACGCGCTGTGATATCGCCGCTGCCGATCTGGGCGAACACATCATCGATCGACTTGAGACCGGTGATGGCGACAATTTCCTCGAAGGGCACCGACAGACCGAGACGTTTGAGTTCTTTTTCCAGCAGCTCGCGCCCGGCAGTGATATTTTCAGTGCGGTCGAGACGCTTGAAGTAGCGGCGAATATGGTTGCGCGCGCCGCTCGTCTTGACGAAGTTGAGCCAGTCGCGGCTCGGACCGCGCGGCGTCTTCGAGGTCATAATATGGACGATTTCGCCGTTGCGCAACTGGTAATCGAGCGGAACAATCCGGTTGTTCACCTTTGCGCCGACGCAACTGTGCCCGACATCGGAGTGAATGCGGTAGGCGAAGTCAACCGGCGTCGCTCCAACCGGCAGGTCGATGATTTTGCCCTTGGGAGTGAACACATACACTTGCTCTTCGAGCACATCGGTCTTGAACGAATCGACGAACTCGCGGGCATCGGTGAGATCGCGCCGCCATTCGATCAAGCCGCGCAACCATGCCAGTTTGCTCTCGAACGACGCATCGATGCGTCCAAACCCTTCTTTGTAGCGCCAGTGCGCCGCAATACCGCGTTCGGCGACTTCGTGCATCTCGTGGGTGCGGATCTGGATCTCGCAGGGTTGACCGCCGGGTATCAGCACGGTTGTGTGCAGCGACTGGTACATGCTTTCCTTCGGCATGGCGATATAATCGTCGAACTCGCCGGGCACGGGGGGCCAGGTTGCATGCACCAGACCGAGCACGCGGTAACAGTCGGCGACCGTATCGACAATCACGCGCACCGCAAGCTGGTCGTAGATCTGGTCGAGGCTGACGCCCTTGCGTTCCATCTTGCGATAGATCGAATAGATGTGCTTGGGTCGCCCCGTAATATCCGCTTTGATCCCTTCTTTTTCGAGCACCTGGCGCAGACGCTGGATCACGCGATGGACGAGGCGCTCGCGCGCATCGCGCCGCAATGACAGTTGACGACTGATCTCCTGATATTTTTCGGGGTTGAGGACGGCAAAGGCGCGGTCTTCGAGTTCCCACTTGATCTGCCAGATGCCGAGGCGATGTGCCAGCGGGGCATAGATTTCGAGCGTTTCGAGCGCCATGCGTTTCTGGCGCTCTTCGGAGAGCGAGCTGATAGTGCGCATGTTGTGCAGGCGGTCTGCCAGTTTGACCAGCACCACCCGCGGATCGTCCGCCATTGCAATGAACATTTTGCGATACGTCCCGACCTGCGCTTCTTCGCGGGTGCGCGCTTCCAGCGCCGAAAGTTTGGTGACGCTATCGACGAGATTGGCGATCTCGGCGCCGAACAATGCTGTCAGTTGTTCTTTGGAGACGAGGGTATCTTCCAGGATATCGTGGAGCAGTGCGGCAGCAACTGACGCCGCATCGAGCTGCAGGTCGATCAGAATATGCGCAACGGCAACCGGATGATCGATATACGGCTCACCCGAGTCGCGCTTCTGTTTGCCGTGCGCTTCACAGGCGACGGCATACGCATTGCGCACCAGTTCCTCGCTGCGTGCCATCCGATCGGTACTGCCGTTCGGCTGGCGCTGGTAGAGTTTCAGACGCGCAACCAGCTCATCGGCGACCGGGCTATGGGTAAACTCGGGATTTGGACGCAGCGGCGGCTGCGGCGCGGCACTGGTACGGCGCGTTGAACGAACAGAGGAGTCGGTGGCGACATCGCCACTGCTCACCGCGAGTGTTGCTGGTGAGTCCATAGTGCTGCCCTGCGACGCGGCGGCAGAGGGCCGACGGGATAGTGGCAGTCAGAGTAGCACGAAGGAGAAGGGTTGTCAAGGCAGCGATCGTGCGTCAATACACGACATCCACGCGCGTCCCAATGTCCGCCCAGTGATAGAGCCATTCCGCATCATCGATATTCAGATTGATACACCCATGCGACATGCGCACTCCGGTGCCCCAGGCATCGTGCCAGTAGGTGCCGTGGAGCGCCACGCCGCCAACGACATACTGAACCCATGGCACATCAGGGACATACCACGACTCGCCGCCAGCCGAACCGGTCATCGTTTGCCTCGGCAGTTTGTAGTAAATGGCAAACGATCCGGCTGGCGTGTTGAAGCCATCGCGACCGGTTGCGACGGGAGCGCGATAGACCGGCACATCCCCCTCGAAAGCGGTCAGCATCTGTTGCGTCAGATTAACTTCGATCCGGCGCTCGAACAGTTTGGGCGACCAGGCGGGCGCACCGGGCATGGGACCGACCGCATGCGGGGTATGGCCACGGCGCTGCATCGCCTGGCGTCCCAGATCGCCCAGCTGCACTTCGTGAAGCCCGGATAATATGATCCCGTTCGCCCGTTCCATCTGACGGTAGAACGCGGGCAACTGTTCGGGATGATATTCAAAACGGGCGCGCTCAAAATACTGGGTGATACGCACCTGACCGTCGATCGGGCTGATTTCCTCGAACGGCTCGCTGATCGGGTAGCCGAAGATGCGCAGACCGCCGCGTTTCTGCCAGAACCTGAGAAACTTCCCGCCAAGCGTCTGGCGGGTTTCGGGGAAGTAGAGCCGCCCCTGCGTCGGTTGACCGTCGGGGAAATCGTACCCCTGGGTGATCTCGTTGCCGAGGAGCGACAACATCACCTGATATTCGGTGCCCAGGTTTTCTGGATGGTACTCGAAGCGTGCACGCTCGAAGTACTGCACGATCCGCCCGTCTTCAACCAGTTCGCCGCTGATCGGGTAGCCGAAGATCAGTTCACCGCCGTTCCTGCGCCAGAAACTCAGGAAACCGGTGCGATCACTGATGTGAAAGCCGGAGGACGCGAAGTACATATTTTGTACTGCCGGCAGCGGAACTGCTTCCGCTGCGCTTTGCTGCTGCATCCGTTCGGCGGCGCGCGCGGCAGCGACGACTGCCTGCGCCTCGGAAGCCGGGAGCGGCGGGGCGAAATCGGCGACTGCGGGACGTTGCCGCGCGCGCAGTTCGATCGGCGCGGCAATGGCTGTTGCGATCAGGATTGCGATGCCGGTCATGATCAGGTGCGGGTGGTGCAGTCGCCGGTTCATAACGCTCTTCGCCCTTCGTTCAGCGCCAGGACGTTGTATCACTTCAAATTATACATCTTTCAGGCTGCGTATGAGGTTACGGTATGGTGAATGCGCAATGCACCGCTACCACTGCGTAACGAGTATGGACGCTCCGTCTGCATGAGAACAGAGGGGGCGAGCATCACGTCGGACGCCCACCCCCCGCCGATTCCTGACTACTCCCGCTCAGCGAATGCGCTGAATGTCCTCTGCCGTGTTATCCGGCTTCATAATGTAGATCCGGTCAGTATTCATGCGATAGATGGCGAACGCTCCGCCCCGGAAGTACTGCTCCACAGCTTTGTCGGCGCTTTCCGGTTCAACCGCCCAACCGAGCGTCTCGCGGACGAACTGGTTCTCGCGCCACAGTTTGCCGAACCCGCGGATCGGCTCGAACAGACCCGGCGGAGGCGTCATCCCGCCGCTCACCGGCTCCCCTTCACGCCAGTAATCGGGGTGGAGTTGCCAGACAAGCGAGCCGCGCGCGTTGTCGTAGAAGACCACCCAGATATTGCCAGCCTGCCAGGACGCAATGTCACCCGTGTTGGCAACCCAGTACATGGCGCCGCGCTCGAAGCGCTGCGATGCTGCCGGAACCGCCAGTTTCGGGAATGGCGATGGACACCCGAGAATGTTCGGATATGCGCGGGTGGTGGGACCGAGGAACGGCGCCGGTGGAGCGCAGCGGTCGCTAACGGCGGTGTATATATCGCGCCCCAGCAACCCAAGCAGCACCTCGTAGCGCGTTCCTGCCAGTTCGGGATGGTACTCCATCCGTCGTCGCTCGAAGTACTGCACCGTGCCGGTCCAGAGTTCATCACCATTCGCCAGCGTTTCGGTCATCGGTTCGCTGATCGGATAACCGAAGCGCATCAAGCCGCCGTTGCGCTGCCAGTACTCAAGGAACTTGCCGCAGAGCGAGTGTCCGGTCTCCGGGAAGAACCGGCATTCCTTCGGGATCGATGTCGGGCGCGGCAACGATTGCCAGTAACGTCCCTGGTATTCGAGCGCCTGGGCGCCCAACCGACCGGCGAGGACGCCGATCGAGCCGTGATCCTCGAGACGGTCACGCTCGAACCACTGCACCGGTCCGCTCCAGTTCTCGACCTGCTCGATCCGCAGTTCGCTGATCGGGTAGCCGAATACGGGCAGACCGCCGTTGCGCTCCCAGTAGCGCAGGATCGCGCCGGAGACGCAGTAGCCGGTTTCCGGGAAACATCGCTGCCGTTCCGCCGCACTTGCTGGCGCTGCTGCAACAAGCGCACCGGTAATTGCCAGCAGAAGGGTGACCAGAAGGATCCCGCGTTTCATGGTTTTCTCCTTTCTTCAGCGGCGTCAATATGCCGCTGTTCACCTCGAGTCTACGCCTGTGCGCGCATACGAGGAATGGAAGATGCGTGGTAGAACGCTGGCAGGATGCGTCGAAGATGAAAAGATGATGAGAGCAGTGCTTCGCACTTCTCTGTCGGCGCTGGCGCGCGCCCCCGTGGGCGCTCAACGAACTCCACCGATGCAGAGCATTCTGCTGAACCGGGGGTGAAGAGGATAAGGTTCTGTCCTGTAGCAGCGCTCGTTTGGCGACTCGCCGATGACATCACATCTGGTAGAACACGACGCGCGATACGGTGATGTTCGTTCCCAATCTGCGCTGTTTGCCACAGAGCGAGGGCGTCCCGCATTCGTGGAGTGGTGAGGGCACGATGCCCTCGCTCCCGTGACGGGTCGTATCGCTGCGTGCAGGCGAGATGCCCGCGCATGCGGGGACGCACACCGTTCCAGCGCGCCAGGAACACCCCAGAACGACCTGTGTCTCTCACTATCTTTCTTTCGACCTGGCGTGCGCTGGTATCCGGTTTCATCAATAGCGGAAGACCGCTGCGATCCCGTTGCTGCCGGGAATTTCGGCAGCCGCCACTGCAATCGCCTCGCCGCTATGCAGGATCGTCTGGTGAGCGGCGACATCCAGCAGGTCTTCGTCGCCGGGCAGTGGTTCGTCGTGCAGTGAGACGGTCTCCTCATCAGGGTTATAGCGCCCCCAGACCTGCCGGTCACTGGCGACGAGGAGGCGCTCTACACGCCCGATGTGCGCTGCGGGCAAGATGGTGCGCAAATTCGTGCTGGCACGCGGCGGATTGGACTGAAGCAGCGCTTCGAAGCGGTCACGCTCATCCGTGGCGCGACGGCTCAGGTCGTCCATCAGGACGCCTGCACCACGTTCACATAACGCTTCGTCGCTCAGGTGATCCGGGCTGCCGCTGATATGACCATCGACAACATGCGCATATCCGTTCAGCGAGCGATACATCGAGACCATATACTCCACACCCGCCAGCACCAGCGGATCACGGGTGCGATTCATGGCGCGTTCGACAGCGTTGCTCACTGCCTGGAGATAGCGATGCACCTCCGCTTTTTCGTCAAAAATGTTGCCGCCATGTCCCGGATACATGGCGCCACTTGCGCCGCCGCGCATTGAACGGGTGACGTGGCGTTGCGCCTGACGACCGGTCGGGTCGGTTTGCGGCAGATCGTCGAGTCCTTCAGGTGCGTCGGGCAGCGGAACTGTCGTGATGCCGGACGGTGTGGCGTGCAGCAACCGCACGCGGCTTTTGCTCAGTGCCAGCACATAGAACGAGTCGGTTGCCGGGCGCGGGATGAGCAACGGTTTGATGTATGGACGCTGCCCCACCATCACCGCATCGCTGACACGATGCGGCAACTGGTAGAGGTGAACCTGACCAGGAGCGACATAGATCGCCAGACCCGCATCCTGGTATGCTTCGAGTGCTCGCGCATCGGTCATGTCCCACACCGGCGCCAGCATTGCGCGCATATCATCGCGTTCATATCCACCGGATTCCAGTTCCGCTTCGGCGCGCCGCAACAGATTTTCGAGTTGAACTGCACGCTGAAGCGTTTCACCCGGCGGATAGGGCGCCAGGAAGAACGAGACCCACGGCGTCCCACCCTGCTCGATCAGTTCTCGTACTTCTTCGCGTGATACTCCTTTGAGCAGAACATTCATACGTTCCTCCTGAATTCCACGATGACGCATGATTTCGAGCCATTCAGCCATCATGGATCGCATCAGGTGGCGCCTCGTTCCAGCGCTTCATCGGAACGAGGCGCCGGTGCATAGCCGCAAAACGCCTCGGCGAGGAGCGCGCGCACCTCCTCATCACTGGTTGGCGTGAAGTCGCTGTACCACATGCCAATTGCGTAGAGCAATTCAGGCGTCGCCAGCGCAACAACCTCATCCACCAGCGGTTCGATTTCCGCGACACTCTCAGGAGCAGCAACCGGCGTTGCCACAATGATCCCGGACGGACTGCCCCGCCGAACCGCTTCGATCGCAGCCTGCATGGTCATCCCGGTCGCCAGACCATCGTCGATGAGAATGACACGCGCGCCTTCAACCGTCGGCGGACGCCGATCGCCGCGGTAGAGGCGTCTGCGTTGTTCGAGAATACGTTGTTCTTCAGTGGTGATATGCTCGATGATGTCTGACGGTATGCCAAGTTCTCTGATGACTGCGTGGTTCAGGACGCGCACACCGCCTTCCGCGATGGCGCCCATCGCCAGTTCGGCATGTCCGGGGACGCCGAGTTTACGCACGAGGACAATATCGAGCGGCGCGTGAAGCGCACGCGCGACCTCATACGCAATCGGTACGCCGCCACGCGGCAGCGCCAGCACCAGCAGATCGGGAGTGTTGGCTAATGCCGCGAGCCGACGCGCCAGCAACATACCTGCCTCGCGTCGGTCGCGGAACAGCGGAGGAAACTCTTTAACCCTGATACGCATTGCAGGCGCCTCCGCACGCCACCGGAATGGCGGCGATTGGCGCCGGGAGGGCGCAGCGCCGCTGCACCCATGCTGTGGAGAACAACGACGCTCTCATCCGCCGCGACATTGCGGTGGCGCATAGTGTGTTTGTTATTTTCTTATTGTAGCGCGTCCTGCGCAATTTGGGGTAGTCGTTGCTTCACGCAGCGTGAGCGTCGGGATACAGGGCTTCGGCAGTTGATTTCGCAGTGATATAATGCGCACAGAAAGGGAGGTATACATCTGCGTATGCGATATTTTCTGCTCCTTCTCATGACGGGAATGGCGTTTTTCTCGACGGTCCCTCACGCAACGGGTCGGAGTGCTGAACGCTGCTTCTCTGAAACCGGCTTTTGCATCTCAGGACGCATACGATCATTCTGGGAACAGAACGGCGGATTACCGGTGTTTGGTTTTCCCACAGGACCTGAGCAAGACATGGCTATTGAAGGGCGTATAGTGCGCGCGCAGCAATTTGAGCGCAATCGCCTCGAACTGCATCCAGGCAATCGTCCGCCCTACGATGTCTTACTGGGAAGACTGGGCGCCGAGCGTCTCTCTCAGATGGGACGCGACTGGCAATCCTTTCCGCGGAGTCAACCGCAACCAGGATGCCGTTTCTTTCCAGAGACAGGTCACAATGTGTGTGGGGATATTCTTGCTGCGTGGCGTGCAAATGGACTTGAACTCGATGGTCGGCATGGTACGACCGAGGCTGAGAGTCTGGCGCTCTTCGGTTTGCCGTTGAGCGATCTTGTTTCAGAAACACTGAGCGATGGCAAAACGTATCAGGTGCAGTGGTTCGAGCGTGCGCGATTCGAGGTGCATCCGGAACTTGCCCCTCCTTACCGTGTCTTGTTAGGATTGCTGGGCAATGAAATTCAGCACATTGGGCAGGCATCGCAACAACCATCCCTCCCATCGAATGACTGGCTCGAACGAGTCAATGCATATCGCGCCCGTGCTGGTGTTCCGCCGGTCACTGC
>AFSR01000311.1_pt1 | contig 10299 bp, 4 predicted proteins | sample 296848 | NCBI WGS metagenome assembly AFSR01 (sample SAMN02954305, study PRJNA68063) | hot springs metagenome | biome: terrestrial; feature: Mushroom and Octopus hot springs; material: microbial mat core samples; isolation source: Yellowstone National Park Mushroom and Octopus hot springs ...
GGGGGATTGCGCCGCAGGTGGTGTTCGAGGTGCTGTCGCCGGGGAACACGGCGGAGGAGCTGACGGAGAAGCGGGCGTTCTAAGAGCGGTACGGGGTAGAGGAGTACTACGTGTACAACTTGGAGACGGGGGCGATGGAAGGGTGGCTGCGGCGGGAGGGGCGGTTGCAGCCGATTGCGGAGATCGAGGGGTGGGTGAGTCCGCGCCTGGGGGTGCGCTTTGAGCGGCAGGGGGAAGAGATGCCGCTGTAGCTGCCGGACGGGCGCCCGTTTGTGAGTTTCGTGGAACTGCAAGAACAACTGGAGCAGGAGCGGCGCCGGGCGGAGATGGAAGCGGCGGCGCGGACGGAAGCGGAGCGGCACGCCGAGGCGGAGCGGCAGCAGGTGGAGGAAGAACGCCGACGGGCAGCGGCGGAGCGGCAGCGCGCCGAAGCGGAAGCGGCAGCGCGGGCGGCGGCGCAGGCGCGTGAAGAAGAAGCGCGACAGCGCGCCGAGGCAGAGCGGCAGCGCGCAGATCGCCTGGCAGCGCAGTTGCGCGCGCTCGGCATCGATCCTGAGTCCGAAACGTCATAGCGCGCTATGTTTCAGGAGAAAACCCGGCAGCAGGAGGATAAATCCCCTCCAGAGAGCAAGAGAGCACAGGACAAACTCCTGTGCTCTCCTGTTGTTCCGAAGGTTTCCCTACCGCACGATGAGCGGCAGCATCACGGTATATCCGCCGCCCGTCGTTGATGCGAGAGTCGCCGGTCCGTAGATGTGCGTCGAGCCATCGACGGTCTCTTCGATCAACCAGTAGGTGTAGCGTGTTCCCGGCGCGGCTGTCGTGTCGTTCCACTCGTATGCCGCACCGCTGCTGACGCTGCCCCTCGCCGGGATCAGGCGATCGGTGATCCGCACGGCATCACTGCGGCTGCCGGTTGCGCTGCGTTCCAGGTAGAAGCCGCGCGTTCCGTACTCCGCAGCCGTCTCCCAGCGCACGACGACGCCCTGTGCGCCGCGTTCGGCGCTGAAGCGCGTCAACTGGATGGCGGTCGGTGAGATTGGCGACAGCCCCATGAACCAGGTCGGGTCGATCTGCCCTGGCGTCAGGGTGAAGATCGGCGTCAGACCGGTTGCCGGGTCCGCGTCACTGTCGGTGCTGCGGTCGTTCCCCTGCCGGAAGGGGCTGACGTAGTAGCCGGATGGGACGCTGAACGCGATCCGGTACTCGCCCGGTTCGACATCGGTGAACATGAAGTAGCCATTTGCATCGGTCATCTGTGTGGCGACGACCGTTCCATCGCTGCGTAGCAAGCGTACCTCGATGCCACCGATCCCCGGTTCATCCGCCTCGCGGATTCCGTCCAGGTCGCGGTCGAGCCAGACCAGGCTTCCAACCGATGCCAGTTGATACAGACCGATATCGATGTCGCGGCGATCCTCGCCGATGGCAAGTGTGATCGGGTTACTGCGCCGGGTCGCCCGATCAATGTCGGAGTCGAGCGCCGAGTCGCTTCCTGCTCCACGCGGGCTGATGCTGCGCCCCGGCGTCGCGCCAACGCCCACGATGTACGTCCCGGCGGCAGGTTATCGAACAGGTAGTTGCCGTTCAGGTCGGTCGTCGTGGTGATCAGCAGCGTGCCGGTCGAGTCGTAGAGTGCGACAACGATGCCGCTGACTCCCGTTTCTCCGGCGTCCTGGATGCCATTGGCGTTGGCGTCGTTCCACACGCGGTCGCCGATGCTGGCGGTTCCACGGTAGCCGAAGTCCACATCGGTGCGCGCCTCACCGCTGGTGAGCGTCACGCCGGTAACAACGCCAGGCGTCCCGATGCCGTCCAGATCGTAGGTGGCGCTGACCCCGCTCGGCAGGGTTGAAGCGTCCACCCGCACGGTGTACGTTCCGGCGAGCAGCCCGCCGATCAGATAGTTGCCAGCGGCGTCGGTCACGGCGAACGGCTCATCGGCATCACGCACACCGTTGCCATTCAGGTCCAGGTAGACGATAACACCGCTCAGACCTGGTTCACCGGCGTCCTGCACGCCGTCGCCGTCGCGGTCGAGCCACACGCGGTCGCCGATGCTGGCGGTTCCACGGTAGCCGAAGTCCACGTCGGTGCGGGTCGCGCCCGCCGCCAGCGATGCGGTTGCCGCGTGTGGTGTTGCGGTTGCGCCGTCCAGGTCGTAGGTCTGGCTGACGCCTCCCGGTAGCGTGGTCGCATCCACGCGCACGGTATACGTTCCGCCCGCCAGGCCGCCGAAGAAGTATTGACCGTTCGTATCGGTAACTGCTGTTGGCTCGCCAATATCACGCACGCCATTGTTGTTCAGGTCGAGATAGACCGTCACGCCACCAATCCCTGGCTCGCCCGGCTCCTGTGCACCGTCGCCGTCGCGGTCGAGCCACACGCGGTCGCCCAACCCCGCATTAGCCAGTTCCCCGAAGTTGTACTCGATGCCGTCGGTTCCTGCTGACAGTGTAATGTTGCCGATTACGTCGTTGCTGACGAGCGCGCCGACGGGTGTTCCGCCAATCGTGCCGATGCTCTCCAGCCCATCGCTATAGATCAGCGGTTGCGTCTCGCTGATTGTGTAGGTTCCCGCCAACAGGTTCTCGAAGCGGTAACTGCCATCCGCCTGTGTCAGCGTTGTGCGCGTCACGGATTGCTGTTGGCGTCAGTTCCGGTGAGTGTGATCGTTACGCCGCCAATGCCGCTTTCACCCGCATCGAACACACCATTGTTGTTGCTGTCCACATACACGTAGCCGCTCAGGGTGCTCACGGTCTCACCGAAGTTCTGATCGGTCAACCCTGTGAGCGGGACAGTCACGCTCAGGGTATTGGGCGTCGAACTGCCGTAGCCGGTTGGCTGCGTCTGCTCGATGGTGTAGTTGCCGGCTGGCAGATTGTCGAAGCGGTAGCTGCCGTCTGCCAGGGTTGTCGTGGTGGCGACAATGTTCCCAAGACCATCGCGCAGGGTGATGGTGACACCGCCGAGTCGCTCGTTTTCGCCACTGTCGAGCGTTCCGTCGCGATCGGTGTCGATCCAGACGATGCCGCTGACGAAGGTTCCCCGTTCGCCGAAGTCGTAATTCACGGCATCGACCCCTGCGCCAAGCATAATGTTGCTGACCTGATCGTTAATCAGGTCGCCGCCTGCCGTCCCGACGCGATCAATCCCGTCATTGTACGCAGCAGGTTGCGTTTCGCTGACGGTGTACGTCCCCGGACGCAGGGTGTCGAAGCGGTAGTAGCCGGTCACCGTCGTCGTCGCCGTGAGGTTCACAGGGTTGCCCAGGTCGTCGGTGCCGGTCAGGATGATGGTGACCCCGCCAATGCCCGGTTCGCCTGTGTCGGGTATCCCGTTATTGTTGTCGTCGCGGTAGACCCGCCCCGACAGGCTCGCCGGACGCAGTTCGCCGAAGTTGTTGTTCAGGCTGGCAGCGCCGGGCGTCAGGGTGATGCCGGCGATCCGGTCATTGAGCGTGGTGTCGCCGCCGAGGGTTCCTGCCGTGTCGCGCCCGTCGAGATAGCCGGACGGCTGGGTCTCGCTGACCGTGTAGGTCCCCGGACGCAGGTTGTCGAAGGCGTAGAAGCCGGTGATCGTGGTCGTGGTCGTCAGCAGCACGCTGTTCCCCAGGTCGTCAGTCCCGCTCAGGGTGATGGTGACGCCGGAGATGCCGCTTTCGCCCGTGTCGAACACGCCATCGTTGTCGTCGTCCTCGTACACGAACCCGGCGATGCGCGCGGGCAGCAGTTCGCCAAAGTTGTTGTTCTCCCCGTTGGTCGAGGCGTCAACTGGCAGAACAATGTTGCTCAACACATCGTTGCCGGTCGTGCCGCCCTGTGTGCCAATGGCGTCGGTTCCGTCCAGGTAGCCGGACGGCTGCGTTTCGATCAGTGCATATGTGCCCGGATAGAGATTGTCAAAGCGGTAGAAGCCAGTGATCGTAGTCGTGGTCGTCAGCAACACGCTGTTGCCCAGATGATCGGTTCCCGACAGCGTGATGGTCACGCCGCCGATGCCGCTTTCACCAGTATCGAAGATGCCGTCATTGTCGGCATCGACATAGACAAAGCCGCTCAGACTGTTACTGCGGATGGTCATGGTGTCGGACGAGTCGACCGGCGTCTGCACCCGCTCCGTCGGATCATCGCCTGGCAGACTGGTCGAACGCGCCATGCGCGCCGTGTTGACAATCGTTGCGCCGGGCGTCACTGTACCGGTCAGGTTGACGCGGAAGGTGAAGGTCACCGTTGCACCAGCCGGGATCGGTCCGCCCTCGTAGCGTACCTCGCTACCAGTGCGCGATGGGGTGAACGTCGCCGGATAGTCGCTTCCCGCCACGCCGAAGGTCGTGGTTGCAGCGTCGAAATCGGGTGGCAGCGTGTCGGTAATGACGACGTCGAAGGCGTCCGATGTGCCAGTGTTTGTCACCGTCAGCGTGATCGTAATCGGATCACCCGCATTTGCAACAGTCTGAACGATATTCTTGGTGATCGTCAGCTGCGGTTCGACAACGCGCACAGTTTCGGTATCGGTGAACGTTTGCGTGATGTTCGAGCCGTCGGTGTAGCGCATCGCTGCGGTGTTCGTCAGGGTGGTCTGCCCCGGCGGGATCAGCCCGACCATCCCCGGTTCGTCGAGCGCCCGCACGCGCACTACGACCAGGAAGCGGTTGTTCGCCGCATTGTTGTCGCCCGTCACCACAACGTCGCTATCGAACGTCAAGGTGACATCATCGCCGCTGCCCGCGCCGCCGGTCACGGTGATCGACGGAACGGTTCCGGCGAAGTCCTGCGTCAGCAGTCCGCCGCTCTGCGCTGCGTCGGTGATGACCGTGAACCCTTCATAGTCGAGACCCGCAGGCAGATCGTCGGTCAACACCAGGTTGCGGATCGTGCCTTCCGGCAGATCGACGATCAGGGTATAACTGATGATCTCGCCGATGGTGATGTCCGCGCCGCTCGTATGTGTTGCGCTGGTGGCGAAGAGCGCCTTGCTGAACGCGCCCTGCCCGGTGGAAAGCGTAACGCTGCTGCCGGCGCTGCGGCTGCGCTCGCGATCGGTTCCATCGCTGACGCCGGTCGTGTCCGGGCTGAGGTCCTGGTTCAGACCGGGCAGACTGGTGGAGGTCAGAGCGACGGTGTTGGTGATCGTCTCGCCGGGCTGTACGCTTTGCCGCAACACGCCGGTGATCGTCACCGTGACGGTCGCGTTGAGCGGCAGCGTAAACGGCGTCGTGGTCGTCAGCGTGTTGCTCGTGACGCCAAAGTTGCCGGTAATATCACCATCAACCGAGTGCGTGGCATTCACCTGTGCAATCGTGATCGGCGCCGTGAGCGATGAGCCAATCGTTGCTGGCAGCGCATCGGTGATCGCCACGTCGAAGGCATCTGCCAGGCTGCGCGCCGTATGGCTCAGGGTGATCGTGTAGGTCACCGGGTCGCCGGCATCGCCGCTGGTCGGAGCGACCGACTTGGCAATCGCCAGTTCCGGCTCGACGACGGTGACGGTTGCGCCGTTGGGATCGATCAACAGGTTGACCGGCGGTTGCGGCGTCGAGGGCACATCGAACTGCCCGCTGTTTGTCAGCGTTGTCTGGCTGCCGTTGAAGCCGGTGTTGCCGGGCACATCGAGCACAACCACCTGGTAGCGGATGAAGAACGTATTGTTGCGGGTGTCGTTGTCGCCCGGCAACGTGATCTGGTCGAACGTGAAGCGCACGCCGGTTCCGTTGAGGAACTGCGGGCCGCCGATCGGCGTGACCGCCGGATCGGTCGGATCGCTGAAGACGCCGTTGAACGCGAGCGTGCCGGCGCCCGCCAGATGCCCGCCGTTGAGCGGCGGATCACCTGCAGCAAGCGCGCTGGTCACGAGTGTGGCGCTGCCTGGCAGGTACGCCATTCCTGCCGGAATCGTGTCGGTGATGACCAGTCCACTCGTGACGCCTTCCGGCAGGCTGATCGCCAGGCGATAGGTGACGATCTCACCAATGGTGACATTCGTGCCAGTCGTTGAAGGCGCCACTCCCTCGATCACCGACTTCGAGACGACCACCGGCGCAATGGCGGTGGTTGTCACCGATGAGATGAGACCGTAATTGTTGAGTTGTGTGTTGTCCAGGTTGCAGTTGCCAGGCAGACTGCTGCATTCCGGCGGGTTGGGAACATCGCTCCCATTGCGCTCATCAGGGTTGGCGCCGGGAGTGCTGCTCCAGAACATCGACGCGCGGTTGGTAATGATCTGATCGGTCGTCACCGTGCTCGTTAGGTCGCCGGTGAAGGTGATGATCACCGTCGATCCGAGCGGCAGGGTGATCGGCGCGGTCGTGCGCAGGATGCGATCCGATCCAACGGTTACGATCTCGAAGTCGGCAACATCCACGTCAGGCGCGCCTATTGCGCTGACCGCGACAATCGTCGGGTTGATCAGTTCGGGCGCAATCGTGTCGCTGATCACCACATCGTAGGCGGTCATCTCGCTACGTGGCGCGCTGTTCTCCAGACGGATCGTGTAGGTGATCGGGTCGCCGGCGTCGGCTGCCGCGCCGCTGACCGACTTCAGGATCGATGGCGTCGGCTCGACAACCGTCACCTGCGGCTCGGTCGGATCGCGCAGTGTCACATCCGCGCCGCTGTACCCATCGTTGTAGCGCAGCGCACCGCCGTTGGCGCGGGTTGCGCCGCTCTGGTTCGCCATTGTGTTCGTCACAATCAGGCGCACACGGATGATGAAGGCATTGTTGTTCGGGTTGTTGTCATCGGCAACCGTGACATTCCCGAACGTGAACAGCGCGTCCACACCATCGTCGCCGAGCGTGCCCGTGCCGGAGACGGTCAGGGTCGGCGATGCAACCGCCGCCGGATTGCTGAAGTTTTCGGTGAGCAGACCGCCAGCAGAAGTAACGATCTGATAGCCGACGCCGTTGAACGACGTGTCGAAGCGCATGCCATCGGGAACGGCATCGACCACCCGCAGGTTGTTGGTGGTTCCTTCGGGCAGAGTGACGAGCAGGTCGTAGAGTACCGCTTCACCGACGGCGACGTTGCTGCCGGACGTGCCCGGCACGCTGGTGTCGTCATCAGAGATCGAACCACCCTGGAACTGCTTGTCGAAGGAGGGTTGCGCCAGACGGTTCAGCGCGATTGCGCCGACGCTGTAGTTGTTCCGAATGGTGTTGATCGATGGCGACGAGTTGTTGATCGGGTTGGGCACATCGCCGCCGGTGCGCTCCCCGTTCTGCGTTCCGGCAGTTCCGGCAGCGACGCTCGATCCGGTGGGGTTGGCGATTGTGCCGCGCTCGCCGGGGAGGCTGGTGTACTGCACTCGCGCCGTATTGGTGATCTGCGCGCCGGCAACCGTTCCCGGAACCACGCGCACCGTCGCTGTGACGACCACATCGGTTCTGCCGGAGGTAATGTCCTGGACTGAGTCGAGCCGGTCGAGCGTGTAACTGATCACCCCGCCGACACCCAGAGTTGAACCATTGGTCGCCGTCGTTCCGGTCGGCGCGTCGATCTGCACGCCGAGGAGTTCAAGGGTCGGCGGCAACTGGTCGTAGAGCGTCACATCGAAGGCGGTCACCTGATCGACCAGCACGAATGTCAGTGAGGTTGTGATCGGTGTTCCAGAGGGCGCCCCTAAGACCGCGAACGTGCGCCCGGCGTTGATCGTTCCACCGGTGACATAGACCTGCGAACCGACGACCGCTTCCAGGTGAGAGTCGAATTCAGCCACCCGTTCGAGGTTCATGGTCGATCCGCTGAAACCGGTCACGCGGTAGATACCGTTCTGGCTGGCGGTCGATTGGTTCTTGACGAGAATGCGTGTGCCGACCGGGAAGTTGGTTGCGTCGACCGTTACTCCGTCAATGACCGTTGCCGTTGTGCTGAGCGTGCCGCGCCCGAGCGCTCCGCCGGTCGCGCTGAACGTTCCGCCGCTCAGATTGCCAGTCGTTGCGACCGCGACCGTCAGCGCCGGATCGACGTCGCGCCAGAGGATCGGTCCGGCGTTGATCGACGACGGCAACGGCTCATCCAGGTAGTAGGTTCTGCCTGCCAGCGAGCCTTCCTGAACGATCACGCGGTAGCCGATCGCCAGTTCGGCAGTGCTGTCCAGGTCGGTGGCGCGATCCCAGGTGCGCGCGCCGGTGAACGGATCGATGAAGACCAGCGCATAGACGCCGTTCTGCTCCGGGTTCGCCTGGCTGCGCACCAGGATGCGGTCACCGACATTCAACGTCACGCCATCGACGGTTGCGGGCGCATTGGTGAACTGACCGGTTCCGCCGAAGCCGCCAGTCGGATTGAACCCGGCGATGTTGCCGGTCGTGGCAACGCGCACCGGCACAGCCGGCGAGGAGGGCCATGCGACGCCGTTGGCGAAGCGCAGCGTGTAAGTGAACACGTCACCGGCGTCTGCCGGAGGCGCGCCGCTGATCGTCTTGCTCAGATTGTTGATCTGCGGCTCGACGACGGTGACGCGATTGACATCGTTGGTCACAGACGTCGCGCCAACCTGGATGCCGCTGCGGAAGTAGCGGAAATCGTTGTTCAGTTGCCTGCCGCTCTGGTTACCATCGCTGAATGTATTGAGCACCTGAGCATTGAACTCGACAACCACAAACTCCAGATCATCGTCGTTATCGTTGTTCACGACGTTCCCCAGGCGGAAGTACACATCACTCCCGTCGTTGAACGTGTCGGTGTCAGTAGTAACAGTGCTGGTGTTGGAAACATTGCCGTCAAATGCCGTTCCTTCGCCGATTGCCAGCCCGTTGCCGCTTCCGACTGCCAGGCTCAACCCGATGACGCTATCCTGGTTGCCGGTGATATTCAATCCTGCGCCGCTGAGCGCGGGAACCTGCGCACCGGCGCTGGTCGAGGTGATGACGCCACTATTGCTGATGAACGCCACGCGCACGGTATCATCGTTGATGAAGCGCATGCCGAAGGGAATACGGTCTTGCAATTGCAGGTTCGGCGACGTGCCTTCAGGAATGGTTGCGACCAGACGGTAACGCACAATCTCGCCCGGCACGGCCGCATTGCCGAACGCGATGACCGCATCGATGTCGATGTCGAACTGAGCCGTGCCATTGTCGCCGCGGATTTCGAGCCGGGTGATGTTGCGCAGGTCGAGACCCGGTGTTGTACCGGCGGCAATGGTTGTGCTGTTTGGTCCGATCAGGCTCTGTGGCACGAGCGTGAATGTCGAGAAGTTGAAACTGCCTGCAGAGAAGCGCCAGCGCCAGTTGGTGCCGTCGGCGTCCTGGAGATGCACATCGATAGTATCAGCGCCGTTCCCGGCGACCAGGCGTGCCGAAAGCGCCAGCGCTGTGTGGTTGGAGAGGTCAACCGGCGAAGCGAAGTCGATGAATGCTCCGCCGCGTTCAGTTGAACTCCCTGCAATGCGCACGAACGTTGGGAAGGTTGTGACATTGCCCGGCGCATCGTCCCAGGTGTTGTTGCCGCCGGTAAATACTGATCCGGGGATAAAGCCGCTAAAACCGGCATTGGTGAAATCCGCCAGCACCAGCGGGTCGGCGGTGTGCGCTTCGGACGTGGCGACGATCCGCTTCGCCAGCGTCGGTGAGACGATCGTAACAAGCGCCGTGTCGCTGCCAGCATAGTCGTTGATCCCGCCAGAACCGTTGCGCTCGCCGGTGGCGCTGCCGCCGGAACCCGCCGTTGAGCCGAAGAAGCCGCCGGTGCCGTTGCTCCCCGGCAAACTGGTGTAGGTCAGCGTTGCAGTGTTGGTGATCGTCTGCCCCGGAATGACCGACACATTCAGCGTCGCCTGGTAGGTGACGGTCACACTGCACCCCGGCGGCACACGCCCGACGGTGACATCGACCGTGTTCCCGGCGCTGTTGTTGGTGATGCCGGTGGCGCAGGAAGATGTGACTGCGACACTCCCGGTGATCAGGGTCATATCTGCGGGCAGGACATCGAGGAGACGCACATCGAAGGCGTCGGTCACCGTCACGCCGGTCGCGTTCGTGTAGGTGACCGTGTAGGTGATCACATCGAACGCATCGCCCGATGTCGGCGTCGCAATTTTGTTATTTGTCGCGGCGTTGAAGGGAATGTTCGGTTCAACCACCGTCACCGTCACCTCTGGCGACGGAGCGGTCTCGAATGCGCCGAAGCCGGGCGGATTCATGCGCGCAACGACGGTGTTGGAACGCACATCGCCAGCATCGTTCGGGTCAAACGTGTCATTATCGACGATCGCGTTGAACTCAACAACGATAAACTCTTCACCCGCATCATTGTCGTTGTTCGACAGATTACCGAAGCGGAAGAACACGTCCGT
>AFSR01001869.1_pt1 | contig 10292 bp, 5 predicted proteins | sample 296848 | NCBI WGS metagenome assembly AFSR01 (sample SAMN02954305, study PRJNA68063) | hot springs metagenome | biome: terrestrial; feature: Mushroom and Octopus hot springs; material: microbial mat core samples; isolation source: Yellowstone National Park Mushroom and Octopus hot springs ...
CGTTAGGGGCGGTTGGCATATCGGCTGTGGGGCTGCCGTTCGGCTTGGGCTGCCCGTTTTTGAGGGGCTGCCAGTCGCCTGTGCCGTCGCGTGCGATTTGCACCTCGTAGCGCAGGGCGTCGCCGTCGGGGTCGCGCCCGCGCCAGCGCAGGGTATGCTTGCCGCTAATCGCCTTGTAGGGCGTAAGCCCGATCAGTTGCACCTCTGGCGGGCGGTTCTGCGGCAGGTAGCTCACGCTGAAGCGGTGCAGCGTCGGCGAGGCGTCCCCTGCGCCTTTTAGATGCACGCGCACCTGCAGGTACTGCGCGGGCGGGCTGAGAATCGTGCTGCCTTCGGGGTTCTCGTAAGCGGTCGTCCACGCGCTCCAACTCGCGTCGGGTTCGGGCGTGTTGCCTGAACGGGTCTGCAGCGTCAGGCGTGCGCCGTCGGGCAGGCTCGCGCTCCAGCGCAGTGCGCCCCAGCGCGCGGGCGCGCCTGCATCCAGCACGGGCGAGAGGTAGACCCCCTCGGCGGCAGGCTCCAGCGCGTAGAGGCGCCCATCCGCCGACGCCAGATGCAGCCGCTCGCCGACTACACCGCCGCCGATGAGTTGTAGCCCTCGCTGGCGGAACATCAGCGCGGGCTGCGCCGTCCCCGAATCGGTCGGAATCAGGTACACCTCGTCGGGCGTCAGCGCGTACAGGCTGCCGTTGTGCATCACCAGCGCGCGCCACTCGCGTTTCAGGTCGCTGTGCAGTTGGGTTAGCCCGCCAGCAGGCGTCCAGCGGTAGAGGTGTCCCGACGGCGCAGTCGCGATATACAGGTTGCCCGTCGCGTCGGTCGCCAGCGCCGCCACGCTCGGCTCAGGCAGCGTCGCTATCGGGTTGATGGCTCCCGCAGGCGCGATGCGGTAGACCATCCCGCGCTCGGATGTGCCTGCGTAGACCGCGCCGTCCGCGCCGACGGTCAGCGCGCTGAAATGCGTCTCGTCGACGGTTAGCAGGCGACGCAGCGTGTTGCCGTCCCATGCCAGCACTTGCGCGGGCAAGCCCGTCGCGAGATACAGCACGCCGTCGTGCCAGCGCATCGCGTTCACATAGCGGGCGTTGAGTTGCGCGATGGTCTCGTAGCCGCGCTGCCCGACGCGGCACAGCGTCCCTTCGGGCGACAGCCCCGCGTACAGGTCGCCGTTCTCGCTGCGTGCAAGCGCGGTCACGAACGCGCCTGGCAGGGCGGGGTAGGTCTGCTCGGACGGCTCCGCGCCGACGCGCACGATGCGCCCGCCAACGCCCCCACCCAGCAGCAGCCCCGCCTCACCGTCGGGCGCGACGCTCCAGACGAAGTTCAGCGGTGCGCTCGGGCAACGCGCGCGGGGCGACCGACAGGCGTATCGCGCCGTCCATGTCCAGCGCCGCGCCCTCAAATGTGCCCCGTCGGAGTTGGTCGAACCGTGCGGGCTGCCACTGGCGCGCTGCGCGGCTGACCGCGCGCGTGTCGGGGCGTGCGCCCGCCCCTGACGCAAGGTCGGGGAACGACGGCTCGCCCAGCGGGGGCGGGGGCGGGAGGTTGGCGACAATCGCGCTCGCCTCCGCCGACGGCAGCGACTCCGTCTCGTCCACCTCGGCGGGAGTCTCCTCGCCCTCCACAAAGGGCGGCGGGGCGAACCTACCGAACGGGCTGCGCCCCGTGTCGGCAGGCAGCACGGTAATCATGACGCTCTGTGCGCCCTCCAGCACATGGGGCGTGTCCACCACCTGCTTGATGCGGTCGGGTGTCTGCTGCGCTTTGGAGACGCGCTGGCTGACGAACACACTGCGCATCAATGGGGGCGGCTGCAGTAGCGGCGCGCCTGCCACGCTGATGGTCGGGAACGGCAGGTTCAGCGCGACGGTCATCTGGTAGTTGCGCTCGCGGCTGAGGAACTCGCGCAGTTGCGCTTCGGTGTCGCCCCCACCGCCGCCGAACGCGCCTTCGCCCAGCAGCAGGGCAAGCAGCCCTGTCGCGCCCGTCGGCGCGCCGCCGCCCCCCGCGCTCACCTGTAGCATGTAGCGCCCAGGCATCATATCGGCGGGCAGGCGCAGGCTCGTGCGGTAGGTGTCCAGTCGCACCATCGCGCGTGCGCACTTGCACCGTCGCCTCAATCCGCTCGCCGGGGCGGTAGGTGAAGCGGTCTACCTGCAGGCTGTCGATGACCGCCGCGCCCCTGCCAGGCTGCACCTCCATCTCCAACTCGATGCGCTCCAGTTCCACTTTTCGCTCGGGGGCGTTCATCAGCAGGTTCAGCGCGTAGTTCAGGTCGCTCAGCGCGGCGAACGCCAGCGAGTCGCGCGTGGCGACGCGGTTCTCGTAGCGGATCTCGCCGAACGGGCGCGTCTGCAGTCGCCAGCGCACGGTCGCGCTCGCCTCGCCCATCTCGAAGTGGACGCGATCGAGAAACTCCAGCGCGGCGGTGAGCGCAATCTGCCCCGTGTGCATCGGGTGGTTGAACACCTCGCAGCGGTACTCGCGCTGCACAGCGCGTGCGGGGTTCGTGATGCGGGCGGTCATGGGGATCATCTTCGCGCGTTGCCCCATGCGCCCCGCGACGGCGAACGCGCCGTCATAGTAGATCGCGCCCAGCGGCTGCGCACGGTTGCCCAACTTGAAGGAGACCGCATACGACGAAAAGACATCCACAATCTCGGCGGCGTGCATGGGCATCTCTACCGCGCCCACGCCGAAAAACGGATGCCCGAACGCCAGCACATAGTCGCCCTTGCGGTAGGTTAGCGTGCCAATCGCTGAAAGGTCGATGTCGCCCGTCGCCAGCGGGGTGGCAACCGCCGCGCCAGGTTCAAAGCGCACAGGCACTTGCTTGGCGGTGCCGCCGCTCGGCACCATCAGCGGGGTGAACCCGTGGCGCTGCAGCATCGCCTCCAGATACTTCATCGTGCGGGGCGAGACGCCGCTGACCATAATCGGGGTCATCAGCGGGCGCGCCCACGCGACATTCGGCGTCGTGGGCTGCTCGTGCCCGATGTAGACCCCCGCGTAGCGCACACCCGCAATCCGCACGGGCTTGCGTATCATGTGCCCGCTGCGCAGGTCGGCGAGTTGCGACTCGGCGCGCGGGTGCAGGTTGGTCAGCATCGCCTCCAGCGGCGTCACCAGCGCGACAGGCTCTTTGGGGAAGATGAACCCATACGCCAGCGCGCCCAGAATCTTGCCCTCGATAAAGATGGGGCTGCCGCTCATGCCCGCAATCACCATCGCCCCGCGCTCGGTAATCGGTCCCCCGCGCATCATAATCATCACCAGCGGGTAGCCGTACAGGGCGTTATCCAGCACGCCGACCACTTCCACCTCGAAGCGTTCGATCTTCGTACCCTTGAATACCGTCAGCCCATAGCCGCGCATACCAGGCTTGAGTTGCGACACGGGGAACACATCGCGCAGCATGGGGCGCACATCGGGGGCGTCTTGCGACCACGCGAACACCGTTAGCCCCACAAGCAGCGTCAGCAGAATCCAGCGCATCATGTACCTTGCCTCCTCGTGGGCAATTCGTTCGGCGGGCGCGCGGGGATTCCTGCAGGCTAAGCGTGTCGGGCAGGGTCAATTCAGGGCGCAGGGGGCACACCGCCCCCTGCATGGCTTACCGCTTCGGTCGGAACTGCGGCTTGGGGATGTCGTCCTCGGCGGGTTGGGGTTTTTCGGGGCGCTGAGGGCGGTCGCCGCGTGGGGGCGCGGGGCGTCGGTCAGGTCGGGGCGCGCCGCTGCTCACAGGGGCAGCGACTGCGCTTACCGCGCCGAACTCGGCAGGTTGCTCCAGCCCGCGCGTGGTCAGGTTGATGCGCCCCATGTGGTCGATCTCCTTGACGCGCACGCGCAGCGTATCGCCCACCTTGACCACCTCGTCGGGGCGGTTGACGCGCTTATCGGTCAGGTCGCGCAAGTCCACCAGCCCTTCTTTGCCGGGCAGCACCTCCACGAACGCGCCGCGCGCCATCAGGCGCGTCACGCGCCCCGTGTAGACCTCGCCGACGGCGACCTCTTTGGTCAGCGCCTCGATCATCTGGCGCGCCCGCTCGCCCGACTCGCCATCGGGCGCGGCGATGTAGATTTTGCCCGTCTGCTCGATTTGAATCTGCGCGCCCGTCTCGGCGGTGATTTTCTTGACCGTCTTGCCGCCCGGTCCGATGACCTCGCCGATTTTGTCGGGGTTGATCTCCATCACGAAGATGCGCGGCGCACGCGGCGACACTTCAGGACGCGGCGCAGGGATGACCTCCAGCATCTTCTGCAGGATATACAGGCGCGATTCGCGGGCGCGGGCGAGCGTCTCCTCGATAATGGGCATCGGTAAACCAGGGATTTTCAGGTCGAGCTGGATGGCGGTGATGCCGTTCGCTGTGCCTGCGACCTTGAAGTCCATATCGCCGCAGGCGTCTTCCATGCCCTGAATGTCGGTTAGGATGGCGTAGCGGTCGTCGCTTTCGTAGACCAGCCCTGTGGCGATGCCCGCGACGGGCGCCTTGATGGGCACGCCTGCGTCCATCAGCGCGAGCGTGCTGCCGCAAGTGCTTGCCATCGAGGTCGAGCCGTTCGATTCCAGCACCTCCGAGTAGAGCAGGATGGCGTAGGGGAACTCCTCTTCGGGGGGGATCATGCGCATCAGGGCGCGTTCGGCGAGCATGCCGTGTCCGACCTCGCGTCTGCCCGGACCGCGCAGCGGGCGCACTTCGCCGACGCTGAACGGCGGGAAGTTGTAGAAGTGCATGTAGCGCTTGGTCTCTTCCTCGCTGAGCGCGTCGAGGATTTGCGCCTCTTGCAGCGCGCCGAGCGTGCAGGTGGTCAGCACCTGGGTCTGCCCGCGCTGGAACAGCCCGCTGCCGTGCGTGCGGGGCAGGATTCCGACCGCGCAGTGGATTTCGCGGATTTCGTTGGGCGCGCGCCCATCGGGACGCTTGCCCTCGTCCAGAATCAGCTTGCGCACGGTCTCCTTGATGACCTCGTCGACCGCCATGCTGAGTTCCAGCTCGCGCCCAGCGTAGGGCGGCGGCGATTCGGGGTCGGGCGGGGTGTTCATCTGCACGACGATTTCGTCCTTGAGCTGGCTCAGTCCCGCCTCGCGCGCGAGCTTGTCGGGGTTCTGAATCGCCGCTTTGAGCGACTCGCCCGCGAACGCCTTGACCGCCTCCTTGATTTCGGACGGCACAAGGTACATCGGCAGTTCCGCCTTCGGCTTGCCCACCTGCGCCCGCAGTTCCTCAATCAGCGCAATCACCTTCTGGTTCTCCAGATGCGCCAGTTCGATGGCTTGCTGCATCACGGCTTCGGGCACTTCGTTGGCGTCCGCTTCGATCATCATCATATGGTCGGGACGGCTGGAGACGACCAGCTCCAGGTCAGAGAGTTCCGTGATGTCGCTGTTGGGGTTGACGATGAAGTCGCCGTTCACATAGCCGATGCGCACCGCGCCGAGCGGTCCGTTCCACGGGATGTCGGAGATGGTCAGCGCGGCAGACGCGCCGATGATGCCCAGCACAGCGGGCGGATGGTCAAAGTCCACCGACAGCGGCAGCACAATCACCTGCACCTCGTTGCGCATGCCCTTCGGGAACAGCGGGCGGATGGAGCGGTCTACAAGGCGTCCCTGCACAATCGATTCGTCGGAGGGGCGCCCCCCGCGCTTGACGAACCCGCCAGGGATTTTGCCGACGGCGTACTTGCGCTCCTCAAAGTCCACAATCAGGGGGAAAAAGTCGATATCGGCGCGCGCTTTCTGGCTCATCGTCGCGGTGACCAGCACCACGCTCTCCCCATAGCGCACGACCACAGCGGCATTCGCTTGATTCGCTAAGACGCCTGTCTCCAGCGACAGTAGGTCTCCGCCGATCTCGGCGGATACAACGATTGGTTCTCGCATTGTGTGCAATCCTCCTCTTTACCGCTGCGAGCGCAGACCCAGCCGTTGTACCAGCGTGCGGTAGCGCTGAATGTCCTCGTTGGCGAGGTAGTTCAGCAGCTGCCGTCGCTGTCCGACCAGTTTGACCAGCCCGTAGCGGGAGTGATAATCCTTCCGGTGTGTCTTGAGATGTTCCGTCAAATAGTTGATGCGCGCGGTCAGCAGCGCAATCTGCACTTCGGGCGAGCCTGTGTCGCCCTCGTGGCGTTTGAACTCGTTGATAATCGCCTGTTTCTGTTCGGGCGTGAGCGCCATAGTGTTCACTGTACCTCCTTGACACGGTTTGTGTGCGCTTGGGGCGACGCCGCTTCACGAAACCGCCCACAGGCGGCTTGGTGAAACAGCCTTCGCCCCGCATGCGCAACGCGTATTATACCCGACGGCGTAGTTTTTCGCGCTATAACTCCAACGCGCTCTGTTGAGGCGCGTCGGCAGGGGCAATCAGGCTGGGGTCGTCGTTGGCGGGGCTGTTGACGCGCGTGCCCACAGGGTAGGCAATCAGCAGGTCGTCGGGCGCGGGGCGCAGCAGCGGCGCCAGCGACGACAGAGGCGCGTCGGGGTCAAGCCACAGCGCGTAGGCGTCGGGCGGCAGGATGACCGCCATACGGTCGTGCAGTGGGCGCACCGTCGCGTTCGCGTCGGTGGTGATAATCGTGCAGGTGTGCAGTTCGCTCCCGTCAGGGCTGTGCCAAGTCGCCCACAGCCCTGCCAGCCCCAGCGGCAGGTCGTCGCGCGCCCGCACGAAGTAGGGACGCTTGGCAGCGCCTGCCTTCTGCCACTCGTAGAAGCCGTTGGCGGGGATGATGCACCGTCGGTAGCGGTAGGCGTCGCGGAAGGCGGGCTTTTCGTGCAGCGTCTCGGCGCGGGCGTTAATCATACGGTTGCCGATGGTGGGGTCTTTCGCCCAGCGCGGCACGAGTCCCCACACAAGGTGCGTCCATTCGCGTTGGCGCGTGTCAGGGTTGTGGCGCAGGGCGAGTAGGGGTTGGCTCGGCGCGATGTTGTAGCGCGGCGGCACGGGGTGCGGCACGGGCAGCCCGAACCGCCACGCGAGTTGCTCGCCGTCTGCATACAGCGCGTAGCGTCCGCACATTACTTTGGCTGATACGCCGCCTTCATCGCCCGCACGCGCTCGGCAATCTGCGCAGCAGCGGTCTCCAGCGGCAGTTTGTCGGGAGTCTTGTCCGCGCGCAGGCGCACCTCCACCTGCCCGTCCTGCACCGCGCGCCCGACCACAACTTGGATGGGAATGCCGATCAGGTCGGCGTCCTTGAACTTCACCCCGCTGCGCTCGTCGCGGTCGTCGTACAGCACCTCGATGCCGTGCGCCTGCAGGGATTCGTACAGCTGCTCGGCGGCGGCGCGCTGCGCAGCGTCTTCAGGGTTGACCAGAATCAGGATTACCTCGAACGGCGCGACGGTAATCGGGAAGCGGATGCCGTCCTCGTCGTGGTGCGCCTCCACGACGGCAGCCAGACAGCGGCTCACGCCCAGCCCGTAGCAGCCCATGATGATGGGGTGCTGGTTGCCCTCCGCGTCGGTGAACAGCGCGCCCATCGCTTGGCTGTATTTCGTGCCGAGTTGGAAGATGTGCCCGACTTCGATGCCGCGCACCTCTTGCAGGATGCCTTCGGGGTGGCGCGGAGACGGGTCGCCCGCCTGCGCGACGCGCAAGTCCGCCCAAATCGGTTCGGGGAAGTCGCGCCCCCAGCAGACATGAATCAGGTGCGCGTCCGCCTCGTTCGCGCCCGTGATGAAGTCCTGCAGCCCGCGCAGTTCGTAGTCGGCGTACAGGGGCAGGTCGGCGGGCAGCCCGACGGGTCCCGCAAAGCCTACTGGCGCGCCCGTGAGTCGCTGAATCGTCTCGGCGTCGAGCATCTCCACGCTCTCGCCGTGCAGGGCGTGCATCAGTTTGTAGGGGTTCAGTTCGCGGTCGCCGCGCACCAGCGCCGCCACGGGCTTGCCGTCCACGCGCATCAGCAGCGTCTTGACCAAGCGGTCGGGCGTCGTGTTCAGGAACGCGCACACCTCCTCGACGGTGCGGGCGTTCGGCGTGGCGACTTTTTCGGCAGGCGGGACGCCTTCAATCGGCGGCGGGGTCAGTTTGGGGTCGGGCAGTTCGCACCGCTCGGCGTTCGCCGCGTAGCCGCTCTTGTCGCACTGTAGCACGCGGTCTTCGCCCCCAGGCGCGATAATCATGAACTCCTCGTTGCTGCCGCCGCCGATGGCGCCCGCTTCGGCGTCCACAATCAGCGTCGGCAGCCCCATCCGCTGGAACATGCGAATGTACGCCTCGCGCAGTTTCTGGTACATCGTCTCCAGCGCATCGGCGTCCGTGTCGAAGCTGTAGCCGTCGTACATGATGAACTCGCGTGCGCGGATGACGCCCCCGCGCGGGCGCGGCTCGTCGCGGAACTTCGTCTGAATCTGGTACAGCAGCAGTGGCATCTGGCGATACGAGCTGACCGCGTGGCGGATGATGTCGGTGATGACCTCCTCGTGCGTGAAGCCGAGCGTGAAGGGGCGTTGGTGGCGGTCTTTCAGGCGGAACAGGATGTCCAGCCCGCTGCGTCCCGTCTCGTCCAGTAGCTCTTGGGGCGCGAGCGCGGGCATAAAGAGCTCAATCCCGCCGATACGGTCGCTCTCCTCGCGCACGATTTGCTCGATTTTGCGGATGACGCGCCAGCCGAGCGGCAGGTAGGTGTAGACGCCTGCAGCGAGTTTGCGGATGAAGCCCCCGCGCAGCAGCAGGCGATGGCTCGGCAGCTCCGCCTCGGCGGGCGCCTCGCGTAAGGTCGGCATAAAGTAGTGCGATGCTCGCATAGGTATTGCACTGCCTCCGTTGCCGTGCGGGGAATAGTGTACCCTGTGGCGGGTTGCGTTAGCGCTCTTTGGGCGTATCCCAGTGAATGGTTACGACGCACTCGCCCTCGGTCTGCGCAAGGGTCAGTGTTTTGCCAACCTGACAGAAACCGTCTCTAATCGCCGACTGCGCCGAAGTTGAACAGTACGATTAGCAGATCAGCGTCGTCCACCGCACCATCGCCGTTGCAGTCGGCGGGTAGGTTCGCGCCTGTCTGCCCGAAGGCAAATAACACCTGCAGTAGGTCGGCATCGTCAATCTGGTTGTCACGGTTCGCGTCGCCGTTGGTTAGGCTCCAGTTCGCCGTGACGACGCCGCTGCTGCCTACAGTAAGCGTCTGGCGCTGTCCTAACCAACCAGGCACATAAACGCGCGCCTGCACGGTTCCCGTTATGCCCGTTTGCAGCGCATAACTCCCTCCGCTCCCCAGCACTACGGTGGCAGTGTCTGTTTGCGAGCCGCTGCTCAGCGTGAACTGCGCGGTTTTGCCTGCAGGATTGGGCAGGTAGTCGTTCAGCACGACTTGCCCGCTGAGAGTTGGCGGCGGGTTGATGCGCCAGACGCCTGCGCCCGCGATGTTCTGGCTACCCTGCTGGATGGTCGCCACGACATAGAGCGCGCCGTCAGGGCTGGCAACGAGCAGTTCGGGTGATTCATCGGCGGCGCTAAGCGGGGGCAGGTAGCCCTGCGCCATCAGCGCGCCGTCGTTGCGGAACCACTGCAACGCGGGCTTCCAGCGGTCTGGGTTGGGAAACAGTTCACCAATCAGTTGCGCCAGTGCGCCCGTCGCCGTGCGCACGCCCGCTATCGGGCGGTAGACGCCTTCCAGAGTGGCGGTTCGCAACGACGCGCCGCTGGCGGTTCCCAGCAGCGTGGTGATCCCGCGCGTGCTGGCGGTCTCCCACGCGCCCGTCGCCAGCCACACGCCGCCGCTCGCCGCCAGAATGTCGGGAATCGCATCGCCTGCCACTTCCGCCAAATCCCACTGCCCCAACAGCGTTCCATTCGCAGGATTCACGCGACACAGGCGCAGGCGCATCTGCTGGCTGGCGGCGTCCCAATAGTCGCCCAGCAGGTAGAGCGAGCCGTCGTCCGCGCGCGCCCAACGCTCCGTGCGCAGTGGGAACAAAACCTCGTACACTGTGCCCCCTGAGTTGTTAATCGCGCGTAGGTAGGTGCGCGAGTAGCCTTTCAGGAGGGCGTCTACCTCGCCGTCGATAAACATCACAAGGGTCGTGTTGGTATCCAGCAGGAGCATTCCTACGGGCGTGCGGTTGGCTAACATGGTGGCGGGCGCGCCGTAGCTATTCGCGAGCAGTTGGTTGCCCGAAGCGTCATAACGCAATCGTGCAAAGCCTATTCCGCCGCTCCCAAAACTGTGTAGCACTTCCGCGCCGCCGTCAGGACGCACGAGAATCTGGCGGATGACATCGTATACACTGAGGTTAATCTGCACGGACCATAGCAGGTCGCCGTTCGCAGACCAGCGCTGGAGGAACGCGA
>AFSR01001456.1_pt1 | contig 10279 bp, 7 predicted proteins | sample 296848 | NCBI WGS metagenome assembly AFSR01 (sample SAMN02954305, study PRJNA68063) | hot springs metagenome | biome: terrestrial; feature: Mushroom and Octopus hot springs; material: microbial mat core samples; isolation source: Yellowstone National Park Mushroom and Octopus hot springs ...
ATGCTGCATGTAGGCATCTTGCCGCATCATACGCGCTGGGCAGCGTTCTTCCGCAACCTGCGCTATGTGATCCTGGACGAGGCACACGCCTACCGCGGGATATTCGGCAGCCACGTCGCCAACGTCCTCCGCCGGCTCAGGCGCCTATGCGCGTTCTATGGCTCAGCGCCCATCTTCATCCTCGCCTCGGCCACAATCGCTAACCCAAAAGCGCACGCCGAGCAGCTCATTGAAGCACCCGCAACGCTCGTAGATGACGACGGCAGTCCGCATGGCGAACGGCATGTCGTCATCATCAACCCGCCGATCGTCGAACCGGCGCTGGGGTTGCGTCGCAGCGCTGACTTCGTCGCCCGTGACATCGCAGCCCGCCTCATCAGCGAGGGCTTGCAGACCATTTGTTTCGCCCGCTCGCGCAACGCTGTTGAGGTGCTATTGACCTATTTGCGTGAAGCGCTGCCTGAGTCAGCAGCGGCTATCTCCGGCTATCGGGGCGGCTACCTGCCGGAAGAGCGCCGCGCCATCGAACACGGGCTGCGCCAGGGACGCACGCGCGGGGTGGTGGCGACCAACGCGCTGGAGCTGGGGATAGACATCGGTGGGCTGGATGCCTGCGTGATGCTCGGCTATCCCGGCAGCATCGCCGGCTTCTGGCAGCAGGTGGGGCGCGTTGGCCGCCGGCAAAGCGCCAGCGTCGCTGTCATGGTTGCCACTGCCGACCCGCTCGATCAATATCTGGCTGCGCATCCGGAGTACCTCTTCCGCCAGTCGCCCGAATACGCGCGCATTGACCCCGATAACTTAGGTGTATTGGCGGCCCATGTCGCCTGCGCCGCGTTTGAGCTGCCGTTCAATCGGGGCGAGCGCCTGGGCAGCGCGGACGTTGACGATTTGTTGGATGCGTTGGCTGAGACGGGTGAGCTTCACGTGAGTGACCCTGGTCCGCTGCCGCTCTTCCGCGCCGGCGGCGCGCCCAGGCCGGCAGCGCGCTACGCCTGGGTGGGACAGGGTTATCCCGCCGACCGCGTGAGCCTGCGCGGCGTTGGCGAGCGCATCAGCATTTTGGACGAGCGCGGCCAGCTCATCGGCGAGACAGAGCGCGCCACTGCGCTGGCGCGCCTGCATCCCGGCGCAATCTACCTCCATCAGGGACAGACTTACCTGGTCACCAAGCTGGAATGGACCACCGGCCAAGCCATCGTGCGACCGGTTCGCGTTGATTACTACACACAAGCCAGCGCGGTCGCCGAGGTCATCGTGCTGCGCGAATACGCGCGCAACACAGACCCAATACCGGCAGCCATGGGCGAGCTGGAGGTGACCACGACTGTCAGCCGCTATCGCCAAATCCAGTTCAACACTCACCGGCTGATGGGATGGGGGGAGCTGGACTTGCCTTCGCAGACGCTGCTGACGGCCGGCTACTGGTTTGCCATTCCCGAGGCGATCTGCCGGCAGTTGGAGCGCATCGGCCTCCTGGGCCGGCCAAATGACTATGGCCCGAACTGGGAGCAGCAGCGCCAAGCTGCCCGCGCCCGCGATGGCTACCGTTGCGTGATCTGCGGCAAGCCGGAGCCGCCCGACCGACCGCATCACGTACATCATCGTCGGCCGTTTCGGGCCTTCGGCTATGTGCGCGGGGAGAACGACCACTATCTGTTGGCGAACGACCTGGACAACCTGATGACGGTATGCCCCTCATGCCACGCCAAGATCGAAACCGCCGAGCCGGTCAATCGGGCGCTGAGTGGGTTGTGCTACCTCCTGGCGAACCTGGCCCCGCTGTTTGTCATGTGCGACCCAGGCGACCTCGCGGCGACGTTTGAGGTGACCAGCCCGCATACGCGCTTGCCCACCATCACGATCTACGAGCTGACGCCGGGTGGCACCGGCCTGGCCGATGTGCTGCTCGAACGGCACGCCGACCTGTTGCGCATGGCTGCGCAGCGCGTCCGCGAGTGTCCCTGTGACCAAGGTTGTCCATCGTGCGTAGGCCCATCGCTCGATCCCCAGGCAGACGCCGACCGCAATCTCAAGCGCGACGTCCTGCGCCTGCTCGAATCGCTCACGGCTGCGTTAAACTGAGCGTCATGAAGGCAGTGCGGATTCATCGCCACGGCGAAGCGGATGTCTTGACGTACGAGGACGTGCCTTTGCCCGAACCTGGTCCTGGCGAGGTGCGGGTGAAGGTGGCTGCTGCCGGCTTGAACTTCATTGACATTTATCAACGCCGCGGCTGGTACAAAACGCCGCTTCCTCTAATTCTGGGTCAAGAGGCCGCCGGCACGGTAGATGCCGTTGGGGATGGCGTGACCGAGTTCAGGCCCGGCGATCGCGTGGCTTATGCGATGGTCCTGGGCGCGTATGCCGAGTATGCAATCGTGCCGGCGGCGCGGTTGGTGCCCGTGCCGACGGAGCTTTCGCTTGAGCTGGCCGCCGCGGTCATGTTGCAAGGGATGACCGCGCATTACTTGGCCATCAGTACGTATCCGCTCAAGCCGGGCGACGTGGCGCTGGTGCATGCCGGCGCAGGCGGCGTGGGCCAGTTGCTCATCCAGATCGCCAAACGCTGCGGAGCGACGGTGATCGCCACGGTTGGGTCAGCGGAGAAGGCAGAGTTGGCCAAGACAGTCGGCGCCGACCACGTTATCCTCTACCGCGAGCAGGATTTTGAAGCCGAAGTCAAGCGCCTGACCGACGGCGCCGGCGTCCATGTGAATTACGACTCGGTGGGGAAAGAGACCTTCCTGAAGGGGTTAAACGTGCTGCGTCCGCGCGGTTATATGGTGCTCTACGGCCAGGCCAGCGGGCCGGTTGAACCGTTTGACCCGCAGTTGCTCAATCAGAAAGGCTCGCTCTTCCTCACCCGCCCTTCGCTGGGCCACTATCTGCTCACGCGCGAGGAGCTGCTGGGTCGTGCGGGTGACCTCTTCCGTTGGATGACAGCCGGCGAGCTGATCGTGCGGATTGATCGCACCTTCCACCTGAGCGAGGCAGCAGATGCCCACCGTTACATGGAGGATCGGCGCACGCTTGGCAAGGTGCTGCTGGTCCCGTGAGCGGGATTCCTTTGCGCAGTTTTGATAGATAATATCCGGCGATGGCCTTTACTGTCCAAGATTTTGAAGATCTGCTTCGACTGCTCGACGAGCGTCCGGAGTGGCAAGCGGCGCTGCGCCAGCGCGTGCTGACCGGCGAGCTGCTCGAAGTGCCGCGCCTGATGCGCGAAACTGCCGAGTCGCAGGCTAGGACGCAGCAAGTGCTGGAGGCATTCGGCAGACGCCTCGATCAGCGCGAGCAACAGATAGATGAGCTTGCCCAACTGATGAAGCAGCTCGCGCTGCGCGTGGATGAAATTGCTCGACAGTTAGAGCAGCTCACGCGCCGCGTGGATGTGCTCGCCCAGCGGGTCGAAGAGATCGCCGCGCAGTTGGCGCAGCTCACGCGCCGCGTGGACGCGCTGGCGGAACGGGTTGATCAGCTTACCCAGCGGGTGGACGCACTCGCCCAGCGGGTCGAAGAGATCGCCGCGCAGTTGGCGCAGCTCACGCGCCGCGTGGACGCGCTGGCGGAACGGGTTGATCAGCTTACCCAGCGGGTGGACGCGCTCGCCCAGCGGGTCGAAGAGATCGCCGAGCAATTGGCGCAGCTCACGCGCCGCGTGGACGCGCTGGCGGAACGGGTTGATCAGCTTACCCAGCGGGTGGACGCGCTCGCCCAGCGGGTTGAAGAGATCGCCGAGCAGTTGGCGCAGCTCACGCGCCGCGTGGACGCGCTGGCCCAGCGGGTTGAAGAGATCGCCGCGCAGTTGGCGCAGCTCACGCGCCGCGTGGATGCGCTCGCAGAACGAGTTGATCAGCTTGCTCAGCAGGTTGAGCAATTGACGAAGCAGATGAACGAGATGGCCAGGCAGTTTGCCCAGTACCGAAGGGACACCGATCAGCTCAAGGGCATGATGCTGGAGATGCGCTATGCGCAACGGCCCTATGCCTACTTTAAGGATCTCATTCGGCGCGCGCGCACACTCAGCGTTGATGAGCTGTATGACTTGCTGGAAGGCCTTAACCTGACGGAAGCGGAAGTGCGCGACGTCGTGGAGTGCGATGCGCTCATCTTTGGCAGAGATCCAGAGGACGGCAAACCGACCTACTTGCTACTCGAGGCCTCTTGGACGATTGACCTGGAAGACGTGGAGCGGGCCAGCCGGCGGGCGGCCTTGTTGAGTCGGGCCGGGCTCACCGTCGTCCCCGTTGTCGCTGGCTACGCAGCGAGGCCCAACATCCTGGAAGAAGCTGCGCGACGAAATGTGCGCTGCGTGTTCGATGGCCGCAATTGCGAGTCGGATGAGGTCGCATAATACATAGCGCTATGCACAATCAGTTCTACACGGTCAACGTCGCAGGGGTAGAGCGCCAGTTGCCCCTGATGGAAGTGGCACCCGGGGTGCGGATTGCCGTCTTGAATATCCTGGGCGACACTGAGCTGGTGCAGGCAGCAGCGCGCTCGCTCGCGCCTCGCTTGCCAAAGGGCGCGGATTATCTGGTCACTGCCGAGGCTAAGAGCATTCCCCTCGCCCACGCGCTCTCGGTAGAGTCCGGCCTGCCTTACATTGTGTTGCGTAAATCGCACAAGCCCTACATGGGTGATGCGCTCTCCGCTGAGACGCTTTCCATCACCACCAACAAACCCCAGACCTTATTCCTCGACGAGAAAGACCGCGACGCGATCAAAGGCAAGAAGGTCATCCTGGTGGACGACGTGATCAGCACCGGCAGCACCCTCCAAGGAATGCGCCTGATCATGCAGAAGGCCGGCGCTGAGGTGATCGCCGAAGCAGCGATCTTCACCGAAGGCGACCGCGCGCGCTGGAACAATGTGATCGCGCTCGGCCATCTGCCGATCTTCACCAGCGAATGAGCAGCAGACAAGCCCCCTGGGCAAGATTCTTCCCTCTATCTCAGCGCCTATTTAGTGAAGGCACGCACGTGTGCAAATTTAGTAAACGCACACGTGACATGCGCTACCTGCATGCTGGTGTAGGAAATTGTCTGTGCTAGGTGGAACGAGTTGCCATTTAACAGGCTTGTGATAGAGTGGTGTGGGTTTGAAAGCTGCGAAATACGCTTACCCTCAGGAGCATCTGTATGCGACTCGGACACCCCCAGGCGCTGTTCATTATCTTCACTTGGTTTCTATTCCTGTTGAGCGCCTCTGCGTATGTCAGTCAAGAGAGAACGACTGTCGTTCATGCCGCACCCATTTCGTCATTGCCAGATTTAAGCATCTACAGTGATTCATTGGCATCTGGGTGGTCGAATTGGTCTTGGACCTATATTACAATAGCTAACTTTTTTAATACTTGGCCAACTTATAATGGTAGCGCTCGTTCTATTGCTGTGACCTACACGTCAGGATGGGATGGTTTGTCCTTGCGCTATGACTCGCCTATTGATGCCTCGCTCTACCAGGCGATTGTCTTTTGGGTGCACGGTGGAACTGGGTCAGCTAAACAACTGCGGGTTTATATCCAAGAGAGTGATAGCGGGTCCGATTCCCCCGCGCATCACTTTACCGCGCCGCCAGGCACATGGACGCCGATAACCGCAACAATGGCTGCGCTGGGTAACCCGAGTTGGATCAAGCGCATTAATATCCAAGATACGACGGGCAGCGTCCAAGGAACTTTCTACATTGACGACCTGCGTTTATTAGCTGCCCCGCCGCCAGCCGGCTTCCCGGCCACGATCCACATCCAGGCGGGGAGCGTCGTCACCCCCTTTAGCCCATATTTGCTGAGCAGCAACCTACCGACCTGGCTCGGCCCGTCGCGCCTGGGCAACACCACCTTTCGCGCTCGCACAACCGCTGCTGGCTTGAAGCTGCTGCGCTTGCCCGGCGGCAGCTGGAGCAACAGCTACGGCTGGCTGAGCTGCGAGCGGGGGTATAACCAACCAGGCGTTGCGGATTGTCCAGCGTTTTGGGCTGCCCGTCCGACCGACTTCATCAACTTCCTGAAGGCCACCAATACCGAGGGGATGTGGGTGGTGAACCCCAACGCCACCTCCAAGGAGGCCGCTGCCCTGGTCGCCTTCTTCAATGGCTACGTCACCGACACGCGGACGATCGGTGTAGATATCAAAGGCACCGACTGGTATACCGTCGGGCGCTGGGCGGCGCTGCGCGCCGTCGGCGGCAACCCCAACCCAGTGCGGATCAAGTTCTGGGAGTTCGGCAATGAGGTCTACGCCAGCAAAGCCAGCCATGCCACGCCCTCCAGCGCCGGCCTGTGCCAATCGTGGGCGTGGGAGGACACCTGGACATGCGATGGGTTTGAGTATGTCAATGGTGTAGGAATCGGATCTAGCCGTCGCGAAGGTTATCTAGAGTTCAAGCAGGCGATGCAGTTTGTTGACCCGACGATCGTCGTGGCAGCGGTGGGCTTTGAATATCCAGGGACGCCAAGCGATACAGGGTCAACTGGCAGACCTACGCCGGCTGGGGCAGCCGGGTGATCTCGGCAGCCGGCGCGAACCTAGACATGTACTCCATCCACCCCTATCCCTACTTCAACCTGCCGTCCAGCATGTCGGCGACGCTGAGCAGCCCACAAACCTTCTGGCCAACTATCATGAGCGGCATCCGAAACGCCTTCAACGCCTATGCCAACGGCCGGCAGGCGCCCATCGCGGTCACCGAGTTCAACCTGGTGTCGGCCTCGAGCCAGGACAACAACCAGTGGATGACCCGCGCGGTGAACATGCTCTTCCTGGCCGACTCGATCGGCCAAGCCGCCCAGAACGGCGCGGCGATGTTCGCCCAGTGGGACCTGGCCAACGGCCGCGACAACAACGGCACGGAATACGGCCTGATGCACGAGGACAACAACTACTATCGAGCACCCCAGTACTATGTCTATCCACTCTGGTCGCGCTTCGGCAGCTACATGCTGCCCGTGACCAGCACGGCCAGCCCAGCGACCGAATTGAGCGTTTACGCTGGTTGGGTCAATAGCACCACCGTGTCGCTATTGGCCGTGAACAAGACCAACCGGCCAGTGACAGCGACGATTACGGTGAGTGGCTTCGGCCCGCTGATCGGAGGCGTTGCATACGAGGTCAAGGCGAATTCGCTGATGGCGCAATCGGTGACCTACAACGGCAGCGCCAACCCTTCGGATAACCTGAGCGAGCCGCCGGCGTCGTTCAGCGCCTCTGGGCACAGCGTCACGCGCGTCTTGCCGGCCTATTCGGTCGTCCTGCTGCACCTCTACCAAGACCCGCCGCCGCCGCATCACGCCCAGAGCGTTTGTGCCCATCACCCTGCGCTAGCGGAACCACTTGAACTCGCCGGTGTATTCGTGGCGGTGAACGCAGCCCGGTTCAACTTGTGGGATGAACTCGCGCACCATCGTGAGCGTCTGGGCGCTCAAAAAGGTTACCGTCATCGTCACCACGCCGTCGTTGATCGCGGTCGGGCCGGCGAACTGATACATGTTCGGCGCCAGGCGGATCATGCGATAGGGCGCAGGCTCCTGGTTCTTCCATTCGAGGCCGTCTTCCAGCGGGGTGATCTGCACCAAGCCGTAAGCCGGCAGGATCGGCCCGCCGCTGCACTGGCCTAGCGTTTGACCCGGATCTACTTTGGTGTCCCAGACCGATCGCTGCTTTGGCGCGAACTCTTGGACCTCCGGCGCGGTTGTTGGGCGCGGCACGGGAGCAGTCGGGGCCTGAGTAGGCGCTGCAGTCGGCGTGGCCGTCGGCGCGGGTGAAGGGGGAGATGATCTTTCGCCCGCGCCACAGCCGACCAGGGCGAGGAGGAGCGCGCCGAGCAGCCCAATGCGCGTGAGCATGAGCGTGCATGCCTTATCCTCCGTCCACCGTCAGCAGCACCTTCAGCACGCCGGCGCGCTGGGCGTGCTCGAAGGCCAGCTGACCCTGTTCGAGAGGATAGCGGGCGTGGATGAGCAAGCACACGTCCACCCGTTGCTGGGCCAGCAGGCGCAGCGCGGCCTCAAACGGCCCACAGCGCGAGCCGACGACAGTGATCTCGTCCACGACGACCATCGTCAGGTTGACCTGCGGCAGGCCGTGGTAGGTGCTCTTCAGGACCAGCGTCCCGCGCGGGCGCAGGAGCTGGCGGGCGTGCTCGAAGCCGGCCGGCGAGCCAGTGCACTCCACCACCACGTCGAAGGCGCGCAGCGGGGCCTCGTCCACATGAGCAGTGCGTAGCCCCCACTGGTGCGCCAGGCCTAGCTTGCCGGCGTGCTTGCCGATCACGGTCAGCGCACAGGGCGCGCCGGCAGCGATGACCTGTGCACACAGCAGGCCCAGCTTACCATCGCCCAACACGGCCACGCGGTCGGTGGGCCGGATGTGCACCTGTTCCAGCACCTGGCAGGCCGCCGCCAAAGGCTCGACGAAGACGGCCTCGTCGTCGCTGACGTGGTCTGGGATGCGGTGCAGATTGACAATTGGCAGGGTCGTGTAGTCGGCAAAGGCCCCGTCGCGTCCGGCGATGCCCAGCGTGGTGCGGTCGGGGGATTGGGCGCGCGGGCAGCGGTGCGGGCTGGCGAATCGCACGGCACGCAGTTGATCTCGCCCACAACGCGATCGCCGACCTGGACGTGGGGCGTTTGGCTTGGCAGCGGGTTGAGTGCCTCCACGACGCCGACGAACTCGTGGCCCAGCACCCCGCGAAACCCGAAATAACCCTTGACGATCTCGAGGTCGGTGTTGCAGATGCCGGCGCGCGCCACGCGGATCAGCGCCTCGCCGGGCGGCGGATCCGGCCGTGGGTGATCCGCAACGAAGGCCAGTTGGCCATCTCTGACGAGCAGCGCGCGCATAAGATGAGCAGGCAGCGCACCTCTGCGCTTTATCCGCCTAGGTTGATGCTCAATCCCTGCTTGCTGCCTTCGGCTGAGGGCAAGTACTGGGCGATCGCGCCGGCCAGCTTGGACATCGGCATGCTCTGCAGCCAGACCCTGCCGGGGCCGGTGAGCGTGGCAAAGAGCAGCCCTTCGCCGCCGAACAGGATGTTCTTAAAGCCCTTCACCAGCTCGACCGAGAACTCGACCGACGGCTCGAAGAGCGCCACGTGGCCGGTGTCCACCTTCAGGCGTTCGCCTGGCCCCAGCGTATATTCCACCACCTCGCCATCCAGCGCGACGAACACCGTGCCCGGGCCGTCAAAGCGCTGCATCAGCAGGCCCTCGCCGCCGAAGAAGGCACCGAAGCGGCGCTGGAACTGAACCGCCATGTTGACCGACTTCTCGGCGACCAGGAAGGAATCACGCTGGGCGATGATGGATTGGCCCTGCGCCAGGTTGAGCGGGATGATCTTGCCAGGGAACTCGGCGCTGAAGGCGATCATGGCATTGTCGCGCTCGGCGGTGAAGTTGGCCACGAAGAGCGATTCGCCAGTGAACACGCGGCCCAGGATGCCGCCCAGCCCGCCGCGCATGTTGGTGTCCATGCGGATGCCCTCCTGCATCCAGGAGAGGGCGCCGGTCTCGGTGTAGACGGTCTGGCCGGCGCGAAGGTGCATGACGACCGTCTGCATGATCGTGCCGAGCACCTTGTAGTTCGCGCCGCCCATCGTCGTACCGCTAACTGCGACGACGGGATCGGGGATGTCCAGCCGTTGGCCGGGCACGTTGGTGTATGCCTCTGACATGATTTAATCCTCCTATACGTGTGAAGAAAGCACCGTATGCTGGCAGAAGTGCGCTGCCCACGCGCAGGGCTAGGATAGCACAGTTCCAGTGCTATTCGTGGTCAGTTGAACCGTTCATTCCATCCCAGGGCTTTGCGCATCTCGCACGCATGAGCTAATTTGCGCCGGCGCGTTCACATGTCATGCTGAGCATCTAAACGCCTGCCCAACCAAAGCTCAACGGGCATCACCAAAGCCACATCCCATCCCATGTCATGCTGAGCGAGGCGAAGCATCTAGAATCCCGCCCAGCCAAAACTCCGCGAAGTCACCCAACCTCCTGCCTCAGCGCCCCCGCAGCGCTTCAGTCCGGCGCGCAGGGGCGGTTTGCGAATCGCCCCTGCTGCGCTGGCGCCCAGAATAACAGGGTGGACAGGATGCCGGTGTCCCTTTTGTGCGCTTCATGCTGGTCAGGCCAAGCGTTAAACTCCGAACTCACGTTTAGTTATCATCGTGAGGGCGTGATGAGCGATGCGCTTGCCCGCCGGCTGACGCTAGGGCTGTGTGGATTCGCCTTCGCCTTTGGGACGTTCACGTTGGATGCGCGAGCGCTCTGGGGCGACGA
>AFSR01000699.1_pt1 | contig 10211 bp, 7 predicted proteins | sample 296848 | NCBI WGS metagenome assembly AFSR01 (sample SAMN02954305, study PRJNA68063) | hot springs metagenome | biome: terrestrial; feature: Mushroom and Octopus hot springs; material: microbial mat core samples; isolation source: Yellowstone National Park Mushroom and Octopus hot springs ...
TGCTGGATTCTGCGACGCCTCCACCGGTGCTCATCGGTATGTGCCAGGCGCTGGCAACCCCTGCCTGTCGCACGGCAGCCGAGCGTGGACGTCTGATTCTCATCCGTCTGCTCAACGCTGCACGCGCCGATGTGTCGCTAACGCTGACAATTATCAGGGCACTGGGAGCGATCGGCGGCGATGAGGCAGTGTCGGCGCTGGCGCCGCTGGCAGGCAGGAGTGCGATTGAGCGCTTGCAGAGCGTTGTCCCATCCGATGCGCTCGACCTGCCGGTTGGAATCTGCCTGGAACAGGCACTCATTCCGCCGCCAATGATCACCCGCCTGCGCTGCGCTCTGGCATGCGCGCCAACCATTGCGGAGCAACCGACGACACTGGCGCAGTTTCTGGTAAACGAGGCGAATCTGGTGCGGTGCGCTGCGATTGAGGCGCTGACCGTCTGCGGCGGAGCGCGGGCGCGTGAGGCGATCCTGATCGCGCTGCGTCACCCGGCTGCACCAGCAGTCGCCGCAGCACTGGCTGTATCGCTCGACACGTCCGGCAGCTCTCACGATCTGCTGAAGGTGTTCGCCGATGCTGGCATCGACCCGACCATACGCTGGCATATCGTTGATCGACTGGCACAGCGTGCTGACGGACTGGCGCTCTTACGCGACGCCTGGACTCAGCATGACATCGATGCATATGGACGTGAACTGATCATCGATGCGCTGGCACGTTATGACGCCTGGGCTTCCGCGTCGTTCCTGGTGCGACTCGCAAGTGACGCCGATCTTTCCCCTGTGTTGCGCGAACGGGCGCTGGCAGCGCTTGAAGGAGTGACCGACGCGGCATTTGAAGAAGCGCTTGTACAACTGATTGGCGATGGGCATCTTGATCCTGGACTGCGCGGCAAAGCAGCGGCGAGTCTGCCGGTTTCGCTCACCCCCACAACATGCGCGATCCTCCGCGATCTGGTGCGCACTGATCCTCCGCCAGCACCACTGCTCATCGGCGTCCTGCGGGCGCTTGGTCGCTGCCGGGACGCGGCTGCGCTTCCCATTTTCCTGCGCTACATCCCCGATGAGCGCACAGAAGTGGCGCAAGCAGCTATCGAAGCGCTTGCCGCCTGCTGTGATTCCATCATTACTCCGGTGCTCGTGCGCATTGCGCTGAGTCCGCAGGCTGGCGCCGCAACAAAGTTGAACGCTATCGAGGCGCTGGTACGACTCGGCGATCAGGACGCAGTTCGCCTGCTGCGTCCCTATCTGTCACATCGCTCAATCATTCTGCAAATGCGCGCATTTCTGCTTACTGGCGGAGACGGCACAGATCGGCGGCGAAGCGGAACGCCTGGCGCGCGACCGGCTCTGTCCTGCGCCACTGCGTCTGGCAGCGTTGAACCATCTGTCCGCCGGATCGTCATCCGAATCGTTGCTGGCAGCGCTGGTTGGCGATTCCGGCGAGGACCCGACCATCCGCGCGGCGGCGGCAAGTCGACTGCGTGCATCCGGGCATGTCTCGACCCTGGGTCGGGGTAGCGCTCGATGCAACCGCACCGATAATAGTGCGATCGGGATGCATAGCCAGTCTGGGCGCCTGCAATGCGACCGACGCCTGGTTGGCGCTCAGTACGCTGGCCAGTTGCGAGGAAGAACCCGCCATGCGCGAACTGGCGTTGCACGAACTGGATCATCTGACGGTACAGCCGTTGAGCGATAGAGTAAACCATGGAGAACAAAAGCGCCACGATCATGATCGTCGATGACGATACCGCGATCAGCAGCCTGATCAGCCACCAGCTTCGCAGCCTTGGATATCGCACCGTGTGTCTGCATGACGGTCTTCAGGCGCTCCAGCACCTTGCTGTCGTTCAGCCCGACCTGGTGCTGCTCGACGTTATGATGCCGCATATGAGCGGCTGGGATGTCTGCCGCCAGATCCGCACATGTTCTGGTACGCCGATTATTCTTCTGACAGCCAAGGATGCCGACGCCGACGTGATGACCGGTTTAAGTGCAGGGGCGGACGACTATATTGTCAAACCGTACCGGATTGCGCAGTTGCATGCGCGTATCGAGGCGGCGCTACGAAGGTCGGCGCAACGTTCACGATCACGTTCCACCACGCACACCGCAGCGGAAGTCGTCGGCACGCCCTCGCCTGCACCGGCGGCAACGCCAGCGCAGACATCTCCGACTGCTTCGACTGTGGTGACGGCGCCACAGCAGCCGCCACGTCCCCGGCTTGGCGCAACCCTGCGCGAGGAGCGCCGCCGACGAGGGGTATCGCTCTACCAGGCGGAACAGGTCTGTCGCGTGCGATGGGATTATCTCCAGGCGATTGAACAGGAACAATGGGAGTATGTGCCACGCGCACATCGACAGGCGGCGATACGAGCGTATGCCGCATATCTGGGCGTTCCCCTGCGTCATCCCCGCCCTTCCCGCATACCGCTCGCGTCGGTGGTGGCGCCGGCGGTCGCCGTCATGGTCATGCTGGTAGTTGCGGTCATCTACTTCCTCTGATGCCTGCGCTCTCGCAAACGAGACCAGCGGGTGTGGTGTACTGAAAAAGAGAATTCATAGCAGCGGACGACGGGCGTGGGAGAGAACCGCGCAAGCGGTCGCCGAAGGAGCAAGCCGGGGTTGCCGGACCCTGCGCGAATCTCTCAGGCGAAAGGACTGCGCCCTGACGACCCTCTGGAGAGCCTGTTCATACGGGCGCCGACGGAGTAACCCGTCATGCGGGGCATCTCTCAGGTCAACGGACAGAGGTCAGGCGCGATGTCTGACCCTGTCTCTTTTTATTTGACGAGGAGGTCGCCTGATGAGTGAGGCGGTTGGGTTGCGTCGCACGCCACTGTACGAGCGTCATCTGGCGCTGGGTGCGCGGATGGTGGCGTTTGGCGGTTGGGAGATGCCGGTTCAGTACAGCGGGATCATCGAGGAACATCGCGCAGTGCGCGAAGCAGCCGGTCTGTTCGATATCAGCCATATGGGTGAGGTGGAAGTGCGTGGACCAGATGCGCTGCCGTTCCTGCAGTATCTGGTGACGTATGATGTTGCCGCGATCCCTCCTGGTCGGGCGAATTATGCGCTGATGTGTCGCCCCGACGGTGGGATTATCGATGATACGTTCATCTACAATCTCGGTGATTATTACCTGATCGTCGTCAATGCCGCGAACACCGCAAAAGATGTCGCGTGGATGCACGAATGCGCAAAAGGCTTCAACGTTACAGTGTCCGATGTTTCAGACCAGACCGGCATGCTGGCGCTCCAGGGTCCGCTGGCTGAGGCGCTGCTGGCGCAGGTCGCCGACGCAGATCTGGCGGCGTTGCCATTTCACGGTGTTATGCAGGGGCGCGTCGTGCACACGCCAGCGATTGTGGCACGCACCGGTTATACCGGCGAAGATGGGTTTGAAATCTTCGTCGCCGCCGGAGATGTCACGCGGGTGTGGGACGAACTGCTCGATGCCGGGCGCACTATCGGGTTGAAGCCATGTGGTTTGGGGGCGCGCGACAGTCTGCGCTTCGAGGCATGTCTGGCGCTCTATGGTCATGAGATCACGGAAGAGACCAATCCATACGAAGCACGGCTCGGATGGGTGGTGAAACTCGACAAAGGCGATTTTATCGGGCGTGAGGCGTTGCAGCGCATCAAGCAGGAAGGAGTCGCGCGGCGTCTCACCGGCTTTGAGATGGCAGGGCGCGGCATTGCCCGCAGTGAATATGAAATCCGTGATCTCGAAGGCGCTCCGATTGGCAGAGTGACGAGCGGCATGCCCTCACCGACGCTGGGAAAAAATCTCGGCATGGGGTATGTGCCGGTCGCGTTCTCGACCGAAGGGAGCGAGTTTGATGTCGTGGTGCGCGACCGACCGGTGCGCGCGCGTGCGGTCAGAATGCCGTTCTACCGTCCACGCTACAAGAAGGGCTGAACGCCTGATGTTTTGTATCGCTCTATCCACAGGAGGATTCCTATGGCTTTCAAGACGCCAGCCGAACTGCAGTACAGCAAGACGCATGAATGGATCCGGATCGAAGGAGATGAGGCGACGGTCGGGATTACGGATTATGCGCAGGATGCCCTCGGTGATGTGGTGTATGTCGATCTGCCGCAAGTCGGTGCGCGTTTCGAGGCGGATGGCGTATTCGGCGCTGTCGAATCGGTCAAAGCGGCGTCCGATCTGTATCTGCCGGTTGCCGGTGAGATTATTGCTGTGAATGAGGCGCTGGTGAACAACCCTGAGTTGATCAACAAAGACCCATACGGTGAGGGGTGGATCGTGAAGATCAGGGTCGCTCCCGGCGTCGGTGCGTTGATGAGCGCAGATGCGTATGCGGCGTATGTGGATACGATCAAGCATTGAGAACTGGGAACTAAGAACTAAGAACTGAGAACTAAGAACTAAGAACTAAGAACTGAGGAGAGAACTGAGGACTGAGAACTGAGGACTGAGAACTGAGGACTGAGAACTGAGGACTGAGAACTGAGGACTGAGAACTGAGGACTGGGGATCAGGAACCGGGAACTGAGCAACCGGAAACAGGATGGAGTCGCAAATGACACACTATATTCCGATTACAGACGCAGATCGTATCGAGATGATGAAGACGATCGGCGTCGAACGTCTCGAGGATCTCTTTGAGGCGGTGCCGGCGGAGCATCGTTTTCCGCCGCTCCAATTACCAGAACCGCTCTCTGAGCCGGAACTGCGTCGGGAGTTGAGTCGGTTGGAGCGGCTGAATGCACAGGCTGGCAGTCACCTGATCTTTCTTGGCGCAGGCGCATACAACCATTTCGTGCCAGCCGCGATCGATCAAATCTTGCGGCGCGGTGAGTTCTACACGGCATATACGCCCTATCAGCCAGAGGTCAGTCAGGGTACGTTACAGGCGATTTTTGAGTATCAGAGCCTGATCTGCGCACTGACCGGCATGGATGTGGCGAACGCTTCGCATTACGATGGCGGTACGGCGCTGGCAGAAGCGGCGATCATGGCGATCAACGTTGTGCGCGGGCGGCGGAAGATCGTCGTTGCGCCAGGGGTGAACCCGCAGTATCGCGCGGTTATGCGCACGCTGTTGCAGGGTGTCGATGTCGAGATTGTCGGTGATGAAGATCCAGAGGCGTCGCTTGCGGATGTCGCATCGCTGGTGGATCATACCACGGCGGCGCTGATGGTGCAGAGCCCCGATTTCTTTGGCGTACTGCATGATCTGCGACCGCTGACCGCCGCAGCGCACGCAGCTGGTGCGCTGATGGTTGCGCACTTCGACCCGATTGCCCTTGGTCTGTTCCAGACGCCGGGCGAGGCGGGCGCCGATATTGCAACTGCCGAGGGGCAACCGCTGGGCGTCGGTCTGTCGTTTGGCGGACCCTACCTGGGTATCTTTACCTGCCGCCAGCAGTACGTTCACAAAATCGCCGGTCGTCTGGTGGGCGTGACCCGCGATCTCGAGAATCGCCTGGCGTATGTGCTGACATTGCGCGCGCGGGAGCAGGATATCCGGCGTGAGCGTGCGACCAGCAACATCTGCACCAATCAGGGGTTGATGGCGCTGGCGGCTGCGGTGTACCTCAGCCTGCTCGGACGGCAGGGGTTGCGGCGTGTGGCGGAGTTGTGCTATCACCGGGCGCACTATGCCGCTGCGCAGATTGCGCAATTGCCGGGGTATCAGGTGCTTGATCGGGGTCCGTTCTTCAAGGAGTTCGTCGTCAAAACCCCACGCCCGGTTGTTGAGATCAATGCGGCGTTGCGAAACCAGGGCATCATCGGCGGCTACGATCTCTCCGGCGATTACCCGCACCTCGGCGATGCGATGCTGCTCTGCGTGACCGAGATGAATACGCGTGCCGATATCGATGCGCTGGTGACCGCGCTGCGGTCGGCGGCATGAGCGGCGCCGGGCGCACATCACCGGATTGAGGTTGATGATGGACCTGCAACCCGAACTGATCGAGGCGGCGCTGGGCGCTCGCATTCGTGAACTGGTCTCCATGGGGGGTGATCGCTGGATGCTGGCGCTTGCGGATGGTCAGCGGAGCGTAGTGCAACGATTTCCCAGCACCGATGCGCTGACAACTGCCGAGGTGGCGTTGAGCCGGTTGCGCAGCGAAATCGATCTGCCGATTCCACAGATCCGGCGCCTGGAAGTCGCCGATGCGTCGTCAGAGACGCCCTGGGCGCTCTTCATCGGGATCGACGGCGAGCCGCTGGCGCGGAAGTTGCCGCAGATTCCCGACGAGTCGCTCTATCAGATCGGGATGCGGTTGGGGCAGGTTGTCTATCGCATTCATCGCGTTGCGGGCGGGCGTTATGGTGCGTTGACCGGCGATGACCCGTGCGCTGCCGACGAGGAACGCCAGTATATTCAGGCGCGACTCGATCACGATCTTGCTCAGGCGATTGCGCTGGAAGCGTTGAGTGAAGAAGAAGCTGCCGAAGTGCGCAGGGTGTTGCAGCAGTTTCTGCCGCCCGGTCGTCAGGCGGCGCTGTTGAACGGCGGATTGTCGCCGGAGACGCTGCTGGTGGCGCACCGCGATGGGCGCTGGACGCTCGGCGGGGTGTTGGGGTGGGAACACGCCCTTGGCTGGTGCCCGGCATGGGAGCATGTCACCTTTCTGGATGCCTGCGAAGGAGAACGCTGCTTCAGTCTGCGCGTCGGGTACGGCAACGGATACGATAGCGAAACGCAACGCGCCTACGAACAGGTGCGTGAACCGGCGCTGCGTCCATATCGGTTACTCCTGGCGCTGCGGCGAACTGTCGAACATGCCCGGCGCGGCGCCCATGACGACGCCCGCCGAAACAGAACTATTCTGCTGAGACTTGTGCGTTCTTGAGGAGACGTAGCGATGCATAACCACGAACCGCCGATCTTTGAGTTGTCAGGACCCGGTAAAATTGGCGTCAATCTGCCGCAGATCGATGTACCGCAGAGCGAACTGCCCGCCGATCTGTTGCGCGCCGACGATCTCGCCGGTTTGCCGGAGTTGACCGAGCCTGAAGTCATCCGGCATTACACGCGCATCAGTCAGCGCAATTTCGCCATTGACACGACCATGGTCAGCCTGGGGTCGTGTACGATGAAGTACAACAGCAAACTCCACGAGGAGGCTGCGCGCCTGCCCGGTTTCGCCGCTGCGCATCCGCTCCAGGGCGATGAACTGTCGCAGGGTGCGTTGCAGTTGATGTATGAACTGCAGGCGTACCTGGGCGAGATCTCCGGCTTCGATGCAGTTTCCCTGCAACCGGCAGCCGGGGCGCAGGGTGAGTTGACCGGTATTCTGGTGTTTCGTGCATACCACCGTGATCGTGGCGATCACGAGCGAGTCGAGGTGCTGGTTCCCGACTCGGCGCACGGCACGAATCCGGCGACTGCGGCGATAGCAGGGTATCGCGTTGTGGAGGTGAAGAGTGATGCGCGTGGGAATGTCGATCTCGAAGACCTGCGGCGCAAACTGTCGCCGCGCACCGCTGCGCTGATGCTGACGAACCCGAATACCCTGGGGTTGTTCGAGGAGCACGTTACCGAAGTTGCACGCCTGGTTCACCAGGCAGGCGGGCTGTTGTACGGCGATGGCGCAAACTTCAATGCTCTCCTTGGTATTGCAAAGCCGGGTGAGTTGGGGTTCGACTTCATGCACTATAACCTGCATAAAACGTTTACAACCCCGCACGGCGGCGGCGGTCCCGGATCAGGAGCAGTGGGATGCACTGCAGCGCTGGCACCATTCCTGCCGGCGCCGCGTGTGCGCCGTGTCCCGCACGAGGGTGAACCATTGCCGCTAACCGAACGCGGCGTCAGTCTGCGTCCTGCCGGTGCACCGGCGCTGCCAGAGGGCGCATATGAACTATTCGCACCAGAAAAGACAATCGGGCGGGTGAAAACATTTCACGGCAATTTCGGCATGCTTGTGCGGGCATGGACGTACATTCGCTCGATTGGCGCAGCCGGTCTGCGCAGGGTGAGCGAAACGGCAGTGCTGAATGCGAACTATGTGCAGGCGCGCCTGAAGCATGTTTACCCGGCTGCAATTGATCGCACCTGTATGCACGAAACGGTGCTGCAAGGGAAACTGGCTGCCGCGCCAGAGGTGCGCACGTTCGATATCGCCAAGCGGTTGATCGACTACGGGTTCCATCCGCCGACCGTCTATTTCCCACTGATCGTGCCTGAAGCATTGATGATCGAACCAACCGAAACTGAGTCGAAGCGCACACTGGACGCATTCTGTGATGCGCTGCTGGCGATTGCGGAGGAAGCGGCGCGCGACCCGGAGATTCTGAAGCGCGCGCCGACCACAACGCCAGTGCGCCGGCTTGACGAGGTGCGTGCCGCGCGCCAGCCGATCCTGCGCTATGACCCGACTGTGTTTGCGCGGTTACGGGAGGAAGGCATCCGATTCTGAAGGGGATACCCGAGAGAATACTACAGGCGCCCTGGCTTCTCCCGGCACGAGTCAGCGCAGGCGTGGAGTGACCGGAAGTACTCGCCGAAGTTATGGTCTTTGAACAATTATTCCGCTCTAGCCCGCGTATGCGGGCTTCGTATTCCATAGCCAAGGGCTTTAGCCCGACGACAAGAGGCATATACCGGATTTACGATATCATTTTGGCAAAGGTCGGCGCAGGTGCGGGGGGCGTGTTTCCGATGAGCAGAGCCAGGAGCAGTGCATCTGGATTGGGAAGCTCCAGACATCGGCATCGTCTGTGGTAGAGAGCAGGAATGTCAGATCAGGGTGCGCGACCTATCGGACTGTTCGACAGCGGTATTGGTGGAATGACCGTCCTGCGAGAGGTGCGTCGTCTCCTGCCAGGTGAAGACCTGATCTATCTTGCGGATCAGGCGCGCTGCCCATACGGATCGCGTTCGCCCGATGAACTGCGCGCAATTGCTGCCGCGTGCGCGGCATGGCTCATCGCGCGCGGCGCAAAACTCGTGGTGATCGCCTGCAACACTGCCAGCGCAGCGGCGCTCGCCGATCTGCGCTGCCGCTTCCCGGAGACCCCTTTTGTAGGAATGGTGCCGCCGGTGAAGCCAGCCGCATCCTGCACCCGCAGCGGCGTCGTAGGTGTCCTGGCAACGCCGGCGACCCTGGCAGGCGACCTGCTGCACGATGTAATCAGTCGTTGGGCGGAGGGGGTGCATGTCATCGAGCAGGCGTGTCCCGGTCTGGTGGAACAGATCGAGGAAGGCGCGCTCGATTCGCCGGAAACAATGGCGTTGCTCCGTGGCTATGTGACACCGCTGCTCGACGCTGGCGCCGATACCATCGTTCTCGGCTGCACCCACTATCCCCTGCTTGTGCCGCAACTGCGCGCGATTGCCGGCGATGATACGCTGATCCTCGACGCTGCACCTGCGGTGGCGCAGCGTGTGGCGCAGATCGTGCAGGAGCGCGGTCTGATGCGGAATGTGAACACCCTTTCAGGCGCAATAACCTGCGCCACAACCGGCGATCCGGAGCGTTTCGCCAATCTGATCCATCGCCTCGACCTGCCGTGTGATCGCGTGGAACAGGCGGTCATCACCATTGACGCATGAGCCTCGCTATTCACCTGCGCGCCTCGTGCCACAACAACCATTCGTTCTTACATCGTCTTTCGTACTCGCCATCACGAATTGCTCTCCGCCAGCGTTCTTTTTAGTACGGGGCGGCTCAGGATCGCACTGCGCAACCTCGACAGATCGTTGTGCGTATGAGACAATCGGGATATGGTTGCAACATCACCAAAACGGAGGAATCATGCCAGCATACCTTGTTGCGGTCAGCGGCGCGCAAGCCGGGAAGCAGTTTCCGCTCACCGACGCTCCATGTTCGTTTGGACGCAACCCGGATAACGCGATTGTGGTTGCCAGTGCACGCGCATCGCGTCGCCATGCCGAGATCCGCCGCGAAGGGGGAGACTTTATTCTCTACGATCTGGGGAGCGCAAACGGCACGCTGGTCAATGGTCAACGCATCGCCGCACCGCACCGGCTTCGCAGTGGCGACCTGATCGAGATCGGCGATGAGACCTTTCGCTTCGAGCAGCCGCAACCTGCGGTCGATGCGACGCTCATCGCGTCACCCGGTCCCATCTCTGCTCCACCAACCGCACCGGCAACACCACCGCAACCGGCGCAGGGATTTCGGTTGCCCCCATCGCAACCGCCCTCCGCACCACCTCCTTCCCAGACGCCGCCTGCACCGCCACCGTACCAGCCACCCCCCGCG
>AFSR01001385.1_pt1 | contig 10204 bp, 5 predicted proteins | sample 296848 | NCBI WGS metagenome assembly AFSR01 (sample SAMN02954305, study PRJNA68063) | hot springs metagenome | biome: terrestrial; feature: Mushroom and Octopus hot springs; material: microbial mat core samples; isolation source: Yellowstone National Park Mushroom and Octopus hot springs ...
GAAAAAGGCGGCTACACCTTCGGCATCTACGCCCGACCGGCCGAGACGCGGCCCGGGGCCTACTTCCCAGGTGGAATCAGAGCTTGACAAAGCCCGCGCCAGCGAAGCCGTCCAGAAAACCCTGGACATCATAACAGCTTGGGCAGAGAAGCCCTTCGCCAGCGAGGAGGCCCTCGCCGAGACCAGAAAATACCTCATAGCCCGCCTAAGCCCAGAGACCCCCAGCGAATGGGTCAGCACCCTCGCCAACCTCCAGCTGCACGGCAATACCCAGGCACCCAGAGTTCTGTCCATAACCGTGAATGCACCCAAAATCACCCAGCGCTGATGTCGAGTGGTATCTTCGTAGCGATATGTCCTTCCAGACTGCTCGCTTACAGCGCCAGGTGGGCTTGCCCGGCGCGGTTGCGATCGGCCTCGGATCCATGGTCGGCACGGGCATCTTCGTCAGCGTCGGCATCGCTGCCGGCATCAGCGGCCCATCGGTGTTGCTGGCGATCGTCATCGCTGCGCTGGTCGCCACGTGCAACGGGCTGAACAGCGCCCAACTGGCAGCCAGCCATCCGGTCAGCGGCGGCACCTACGAGTATGGCTACCGCTACCTCACTCCTTGGCTGGGCTTCACAGCGGGCTGGATGTTCTTGCTGGCCAAATCCGCCTCAGCAGCCACAGCAGCGCTGGGGTTTGCCGGCTATTTCTCGAACGCGCTGGCGTTACCCAGCGCCGTGCTCGTCCCCTTGGCGCTGGCTGCGGTGCTGCTCCTGACTGCCGTGGCTGCCAGCGGCGTCCAGCGCTCCAACCTGATGAACGCCGCCATCGTGTCGGTGACCTTGTTCGGCCTGGCTGCGTTCGTGGTAAGCGGCTTACCTAACGTCTCGGCCGATCACTTTCTGCCATTCTTCGCCCCGAGCGGCGGGGAGGTACACGCAGTCGGCGCATTCTTGCACGCCTGCGCGTTGATGTTCGTCGCCTACACCGGCTACGGGCGCATTGCGACCTTGGGCGAAGAGGTGCGCGAACCGCGCCGCACCATCCCGCGCGCCATCGCGGCCACCATGCTCGTGACGACGGTGCTCTACGTGGCAGTGGCGGGCGTGGCCGTCGGCACGATCGGCGCCTCAACGCTTGGCCAGGTCACAGCCGGCGCGCTCGAAGCGCGGGTCGCGCCCCTGTCCATCGCCGCGCAGGGATTCGCCCTCCCGCTGGTCTCACAGGTGGTTGCGATCAGCGCTGTGACTGCCATGCTGGGCGTGCTGCTGAACTTGATCCTGGGCTTGTCGCGCGTGGCGCTGGCATGGGCCGTCGTGGTGACATGCCGGTCGCGCTGGCTCAGCTCAACGCGCGGCACTACGCCGACCTGGGCGGTATGGGCAGTAGGCGTCGCGATCAGCGTGTTGGCGCTCGTCGGCAACGTGCAGCTCACCTGGTCATTTAGCGCGTTCACCGTGTTGATTTACTACGCGCTGACCAACGCAGCCCGCGCTGAAGTTGCCGACGAGCCCAGCGCATCTTTCCAGCATGGGTTGCGTGGGCCGGGCTGGCGGCCTGTCTGTTCCTGGCGTTCTGGGTGGAGCCGGCCATTTGGTTGGCCGGCCTGGGTTGCATTGGGCTGGGCCTGATCTGGCACGCTATCGCCCGCGCACTATATCGGCCGGCGATGTGACATGCTCAAGCGCACGCTGCTTGAAGGCGATGAGACAACGCCAGGCGACTGCCCCTGTTGATGAGCGCGCCCCCCAGAAGCTTAGCATTACCCACAAGTAGGAAGGTTTCAAGGGGGCGTTCAACTTTGGGGTGATTTGGCTCACCGAGATGAGAGGCGCAGAGAGCGCAAAAAACTTGAGTTCAGCGTTTACACGCTTGGCGTGACCAGCATGAAGCGCACAAAAGGGACACCAGCATCCTGCCTCACCCTGTCATTCTGAGCGAAAGCGAAGAATCTAAACTTGCGCCCGACTATCGGGCCGGCGCGGCCTTGGTCAACGCGGCCGCTTAGATGCTTCGTGCGCTTAATACGCCAAGCATCATCTACCTGCACGATTCTTAGCAGTGATGACGTGAAGGATGCGCTTGCTGATGACCAAAACGTGCGCCCAACTACGCAGCCTTTCATTCCGAATCGGAACACTCCCCCACCCTCACGCCCATCGCTAGAATATCCCCTTAGTGTGTCGCTGCGAGGGATCAGCGAAGTCGTGGACAGGCTGCCGGCGTTCCAAGCGCTGGTTGAGGCGCTTCGCGCGGGCAGCATTTCCGCACCACTAGGGCTGCCACGCGCTGCACGCCTGCCGGTCTTGGCCGCGCTCTGGCAGGCCTTGCAGCGGCCCACCTTATATGTCACTTCGTCCGTAGAAGCCTCGCGCGTGGCCACCGACGCGCTCGCCAGGCTAGCCGGCGCTGCGCCGTTGCGATTTGTCGAGCCGAACACCGCCTTCTACGACTCCGTCGCGCCCGTGCGCGCCGTGATCGCCCAACGCTCGGCGGTCCTGGCCGCGCTGCACGTTGGGAACACGGGTGCTCCGCCGTTGATCGTCGCTAGCCCGCGCGCGCTGATGCAACCGACGCTCTCCCCAGCGAACTTCAAAGCGCGCACCCAGATCATCAAACGCGACGCCTACCTGCGGCTGGATGCGCTTCTGGAGCATTGGCTGGCGATCGGCTATGAAACCGAATCGGTGGTCGAGCGCGTGGGGACCTTCAGCCGACGTGGGGGGATCATAGACGTCTGGTCGCCGGCCCATCCGCTGCCGATCCGGATCGAGCTATTCGGCAACCTCGCCGAGAGCATCCGCTTCTTCGATCCTGCCACGCAGCGCAGCAGCGAGGCCGCTGAGCAAGTCGCCATCACGCCGCTGGACCTGCCGCCCCCCGGCGAGCAATCACACTCGCTGATTGACCACATGAGCACAGGCGCGCTGCTGATCCTGGACGACGAAGACGAACTGCGCGCGGCGTGGAGAGAACTGGAGTCCAAAGCCGAACGCGAGCGCGAGGCGTGGCTCGCCACCGCTCAACCGGCCGCCGCGCCCGCCTATCTCACGTGGGAGGACTTCACGGCAGCGCGCGGTCGGATCTCCGGCCTCGTGCTCGGCCATGGCGAAGAAGAGGGCCTGAGCGAACATCCGCTCGCCAGGCACTTCGCCCAGCCACCACACTTCGCCGGCCAGCTCACCCCGCTCATGGAGTATCTGCGCAGCCAAACCGCAGATGGCCGGACGGCTGTCGTCGTCGTCTCGCGTCAGGCAGCGCGGTTGGCCGAGCTATGGCGCGAGCGCTACACCGCGCTGGCCGCGCACACCGCGCTCGACGCGCCCCCAGAACACGGCCTGAGCTTCGTCGTCGGCATCCTGCCCCAGGGCTTCCTCGTTCAGCAGGCGACGGCCCGGGGCGAAGGGCAGCTCGCACCTTCTTTTGTCCTGCTCACCGATGCGGAGATCTACGGTTACGTTCGCCCGGAGTGGTTCACCCGCGCGCCGGCGCGCAAGGCCGCGCCGGAGAAAGCCTTCGCCGACTGGCAACCCGGCGACGCCGTGGTGCACGAGGATTACGGCATCGGCATTTACCGCGGCCTGGTTCGGCTGACCGTCAACACCGGCACGCCGACGCAGCCGGTCGAAGGCGAGCGCGAATACCTGTTGCTGGAATACGCCGATGGCGACCGGCTCTACGTGCCGCTGCATCAGCTTGACCGCGTGACGCGCTACGTCGGCAGCGATGACGCGCAGCCCAAGCTGGATAAGCTGGGCAGCGGCGATTGGGAGCGCGCCAAGCAGAAAGCCCGCCGCGCCGCTGCCGAATTCGCCCGTGACCTGCTCCATCTCTATGCCGAGCGCGAGCTGGCCACGCGCCTGTCTTTCGGCAAGGATACCCCCTGGCAGATAGAGATGGAGTCCGCCTTCCCCTTCATCGAGACGGAAGACCAGCTCCGCGCTATTCAGGAAGTGAAGGCGGACATGGAGCAGCCGCGCCCTATGGATCGCCTGGTGGTGGGCGATGTTGGCTTTGGCAAGACTGAGGTGGCGCTGCGCGCGGCGTTTAAGGCCGTGCAGAGCGGCAAGCAGGTGGCCGTGCTGGTGCCGACGACCGTGCTGGCCCAGCAACACTGGCAGACCTTCACCCAGCGCCTAGCTCCCTATCCCGTCCGCATCGAGTCGCTCTCCCGCTTTCGCACGCCGGCGGAGAAGCGCGCCGTATTGGCCGGGCTGGAGGACGGCACGGTTGACATCGTCATCGGCACCCACGCCCTGCTCAGCGAAGGAGTGCGCTTCAAGGACCTCGGCCTGCTCATCATTGACGAAGAGCATCGCTTTGGCGTGGCTGCCAAGGAGAAGCTTAAGAAGCTGCGCAAGAGCGTTGATGTGCTCACGCTCACGGCGACCCCCATTCCGCGCACGCTGTATATGGGCCTGAGCGGCGTGCGCGCGATCAGCCGGATCGAGACGCCGCCGGCGGAGCGCCTGCCGGTGATCAGCTTCATTGGCCCCTGGGACGATGCGTTGGTCCAACAGGCCATTCGCCGCGAGCTTGACCGCGATGGCCAAGTCTTCTTCGTCCATAACCGCGTGCAGACCATTCCGATGGTCGAGCAAAAGCTGCGCCGCCTGGTGCCCGAGGCGCGGATCGCCATCGCCCATGGCCAGATGAGCGAGCGTGAACTGGCGCGCGTCATGACGCGCTTCGCGGAAAGCGCCTTGGCGCCGGCTGACGAACGGATCGACGTTTTGCTCTGCACCAACATCATCGAAAGTGGTTTGGATATCCCCAACGCCAACACGTTGATAGTGGATCAAGCCGATCACTTCGGGCTGGCGGAGCTGTATCAGTTGCGCGGACGAGTTGGCCGTTCGACGGTGCAGGCGTATGCGTATTTCTTTTACGACCGGCAAAGCAAGCTCACGGCGGAAGCGCGCGAGCGGCTGGAGGCGCTGCGCGAGTCGGCTGGCATCGGCGCCGGCTATGCAATTGCCCTGCGCGACCTGGAGATGCGCGGCGCGGGCGAGCTGCTCGGCCCAAAGCAAAGCGGCCAGGTCGCCAGCATCGGCTTTGACCTTTACACGCGCCTATTGGCCCACGAAGTGCAGCGGCTGCGCGCGATGCGCGACGGGGTCGCGCCCCCGCCGGCAGAACCACAAGCGGTGACGATTGACCTGCCGCTGACGGTGGGCCTGCCAGAGGGCTACGTCGGCGACCCCGCCCTGCGCGTGCAGCTGTACCGCCGCGCGGCCAGCCTGGAGAGCGAGGCGCAAATCCGCGCCTTTGAGGAAGAACTCGAGGATCGCTTCGGCAAGCTGCCGCCGGCGGCGCGCAACCTCACCTATCAGCTTCGCCTGAAGTTACTCGCCAACGCGCTCGGCGCGCGCAGCATCACCACGGAGGGCAATCGGGTGACCATCCGCGCGGACGCGATCGGGCGCATGAACCCACAGCAGGTGCGCCTGGCGATCGGCAGCGATGCGCTCGTGGGGCGCACCCAGGTCTCCTTTCTGCGCAGCGGGACGCCGGAGCAGTGGAAGGGGCGCTTGATGGCCGTCCTCCAACGCTTGGCTGCGCTCAAGGCGTCGCTCCCGCCGGAGACAACCGACGAGCCGCCGAGGGCTGCCGCGACGACCCGCCCGCCGGTGGTCGAAGGGCTGCCGCCGATCGCGCGCGATCAGGATTGGTGAGCATGGCGGGGCGCTCGTTGGGCCGCGCCGCTGCGGTTGTGGCCGGCTTCTATGTGCTCAGCAACATCACGGGCTTCATCGCGCGGCTGCTGATCAACGCGCGCTTTGGCGCCGGCGCGGCTCAGGATGCCTTTCGGGCCGCGTTCGTCATCCCCGACCTGCTCTTCAATGTGCTGGCCGGCGGCGCGCTGGCCTCTGCGTTCATCCCTGTCTACGTCGCGCGCATGAGCAAAGGGGAAGCAGCAGCCGCCTGGCGCTTGGCGCGCAGCGTTGGGTTCATCGTGTGCGCGCTCCTGGCTTGCCTAGCTCTCCTCGCCGCCTGGTTCGCCCAACCGCTGATCCAAAACGTGGTCGCCCGCCAGTTCGACGCCGACCAGGTGGCCCTCACGGCCTCGCTGATGCGGGTGATGCTGATCGCCACGGTGGTGTTTGGCGCGAGCGGGCTGTTCATGGGGCTATTACAGGCAAACGGTCACTTCCTCGCGCCAGCGGTCGCCCCAAGCCTATACCAACTCGGCATGATCATCGGCGCGACCGCGCTGAGCGCCTACGGCATTCACGGACTGGCGCTCGGCGTGGTGTGCGGCGCGCTGATGCACTTGGGGATACAACTCCCCGACCTGTGGCGGATCGCCCGCGCCAGCGAGCAGGCGAGCAACGATGCGCCCGCCGAGATTGGCGCAGACCTGCGCCAAGTCTTCACCCTGATGCCGCCGCGCGTCCTGGGGTTGGGCGCGGTGCAACTGAACAACTTGGTGAATACTGCGCTTGCTTCCGGCTTTCGGGGGGGCGTCTCGGCGTTCAACAACGCATTTGCCATCCTGGTGCTGCCCATCGCGGCGATCGGGCAAGCGATCGGGACGGTGATCTTCCCGGCGATCAGCGCGCACGCCGCGCGCGGTGAGCAGGAGCAGTTTGCCCGTGCCTTTGTCCGCGCGATGAACGGCGTGATAGCGCTCAGCCTGCCGGCAGCGGCGGGGCTGATCGTGCTCGGTGAGCCGCTGATCCGCTTGCTCTTCGAGCGCGGCGCCTTTGACGCGCAGGCGACGGGCTGGGTGGCGTTTGCGTTGGGCTGGCTGGCGCTCGGCCTGCCGGCGCATGCCGCGCTGGAGCTGGTGACACGGGCCTTCTACGCGCTCAAGGACAGCCTGCGTCCGGCGCTGGCGGCCGCCCTGAGCGTCGGGCTGAACATCGCCATGAGCATCGCCTTCTACCGCGCCTTCGAGGCGCTGGGCTGGTTGCCCTTTGGCGGTTTGGGCCTGGCCAATGCCTTGGCCACCACCGTAGAGACCGGCGTCTTATACGCCGTTCTGACAAAGCGGGCGCCGCAGATCGCCATACGGCCGGTGATCACGGCGCTGCGCACGGCGGGGTTGGCCACGCTGGCGATGGCGCTGGTGCTGCGCGGCTGGTTGATCCTGGCCGGCGATGGCGCCGCAGCCACGCTGGCTGCGGTTGTCCTGGGCGTAGGCGCTTACTTCGGCGCAGCGCTCCTGTTGCGCAGCGAAGAAGCCCTCCTGGCGCTCGGCACGCTTCGGCGATCCATTGCCGCGCAGGCGCAGCGGCTGATCTAGGCCAACGCCTGCGCTAGATCGGCGATCAGGTCATCCGCGTGCTCGATGCCGACCGAGAGGCGAATCAACGCCGGGTCAACGGCCAGCGGGGAGTTGGCGACGCTGGTGTGCGTCATGGCCGCCGGCACTTCTATCAGCGATTCGACGCCGCCCAACGACTCGGCCAACGCGAAGAGGCGCGTGGCCTCGGCGACGCGGCGCGCCTCCGCCGGCCCACCCTTGACGACGAAGGAGATCATGCCGCCGAAGCCGGACATCTGCTTAGCAGCGATGGCGTGGCCGGGGTGCGATAGGAGGCCCGGATACAGCACCTGCGCGACGCGCGGGTGCGCTGTCAGCCAGGCGGCGATGCGCATGGCGTTCGCGCTGTGACGCTCCATGCGCAGCGGCAGGGTCTTGATGCCGCGCAGGACCAGGAAGCAATCGAGCGGCCCAGGCACGGCGCCAACGGCGTTCTGAAGGAACTTTAAACGGTCGTGCAGCGCGTCGTCGTTCAGCACCACCAGCCCGCTCACCACGTCGCTGTGGCCGCCCAGATACTTCGTCGCGCTATGCACGACGATGTCCGCGCCGAGCGCGAGCGGGCGCTGTAGATAAGGCGAGGCAAACGTGTTGTCCACCACCAGCAGCGGGCGCGCAGGCGCCTGCGCCAGCACGCCGGCGATGCCGGCGATGTCCGCTATCTTGAGCAGCGGGTTGGTGGGCGTCTCCACCCAGACCATGCGCGTGGTTGACCGCAAGGCAGCGCGCACGGCGTCTAGGTCGCCCATTTCAACGAACGAGAAAGCGATGCCGTAGTCTCGATAGACGCGCTCGAAGATGCGGTAGGTGCCGCCGTATACGTCGTTGCTGGCCAACACGTGGTCGCCGGGCCTGAGCAGGCGTAGGACGCAGTCAATCGCTGCCATGCCAGAGGCGAAAGCCAGGCCGTGCTTTCCGCCCTCAAGCGCAGCGATGCACGCTTGCAGCGCAGTGCGGGTGGGGTTGGCTGTGCGCGCGTAGTCGTATTCGGTTTCCCCGATCTTCTTCTGGACGTATGTCGAGGTTTGATAAATCGGGACCATCACCGCGCCGTAGGCGGGGTCGGGAGCTTGGCCGGCGTGAATCGCAAGGGTCTCAAAGTGCATGATGACGCATTGTAGGCGCTTACTTGCTCAGCAGGGGGCGTTCACCAATAGGAGCAATTGCTGGCGGGCTGCCAACCAGCAAAGACTATCTCGTCGCTACCAAAGGTTTAGCTGCCGAACACATCGATCCCCGTTGCGATGGGCGCTTCAGAAACTTATAATGGCTAAAAATGAGTGCTGAACTTGGGGCGCGCGTCGAGACGCTAGAGTCGCTGATGGCAGATACGCTGCGCATCGTAAGGGCCACCAGCCTGGAGGTGGACCGCCTATCAAAAGAGATGCGCGCCTTTAAGGACGAAATCAGAGCCGATACGCGCGCCTTCAAGGACGCAGTCGATGCCGATACGCACGCCTTGAAGGAAGAAATGCGCGCCCTCAAGATCGAGATGAACAAGCGCTGGGGCGACTTGTCCGCCAGCCTTGGCCTGCTCGTCGAGAACATCGTCGCCCCCAGCATCCCGCGGGTCTTGAGCAAAGTCTTTGCCTGCCCCGAGGAAGCTGTCGAGTCTCTGGGCTTGCGACTCCGGCGCAAGCATGCTTCCCTGCCCAGCCGCAACCGCGAGTTTGACGCTGTGGCCGCTGGCTGCGGCTACGTCCTCATCGCCGAGTGCAAGGTTCGGCTCAACTCCCGCGATGTCGCCGCGTTCGCTAAACGGCTCCCAGAAGCCAAGGAATACTTCCCTGAGTTCGTGGCCAAAGGCTACCGCTTTGCCGGCGCAGTTGCCAGCTTGAATGTATCCCCCAACGTAGTCGCCTTTGCCGAGAAGCTCGGCCTGATTGTGCTGGGCAGCGCCGATGACTTGATGGAAGTGCTGAACTCGCCTGGTTTTACCCCCAAGACATACTGAACGCACGTGTGGCCAGTGGATGATCCCGCTTAATCAGCCTGTTATGCCGAGCACAATCAGGTGGCTAAGCGGGTGAGTTGGTGAGTGGCTGCTAGCAGCCCGAAAAGGGGCTGCTTGGAAGCGATTGAACGGCGTGAGGAGCGCAGATTAAAGCGCGAATCGCTTGGTGCGCTTCTCATGCGTAATGCACTGCCGCGCCTTGGCGATTGAGATCGCCTAGCCAGTCGAATCGTTCTGAAGCAGATTACTCTTACCCCGTCATGGATGTGTTCACCAACAGAGGCAACCACTGGCAGGCTGCCAACTGGCAAAAGCTCGCTCCTCAGAGATAGGCGACAGCACTGCCGTTGCCCACCCAGCGTTCTGCTGAATGCACCCCCGAACAACCTCGTGCACAAGCGCGCCCTATAATCGCCCTTCCCATGGTCCGCTCACTGGCCATTGGATTATTCGTGATTGGGTGGCTCAGCGCGTGTGCCGGCTTTGTGAGCGACCAGATCCCAGGGCCGACGCCGACGCCGGCGCTGCCAACGCCTAAGCCGACCTTCACCCCGCGCCCTACGCCGACATCGGCAGTGGCCACACCGCTCCCCATCCAGCCGCTGGCTACACCCACAGCGGTGATCTACGTCGTCCAAGCCGGTGACACCCTCATCCCGATTGCCAACCGGTTTGGGGTGAGCGTCGCTGAGCTGATCGCCGCCAACGGCATTCAGGACGCCACACGCCTGCAGGTCGGCCAGCGTTTGGTGATCCCCCAGCCCAAAACAGGCACCGGCAGCACTACCGGGGAGAGCACCCTGCTCCCCTCGCCGACTCCTGTAGCGATTGAGATTCGCGGGCTGAACGCGGTGCGCTCGCCGGCGAGTAGTTTGGACGTGATGGGCGAGGTGTTCAACCCTGGGGCCAGCGCCGTCGGCAACGTGAAGGTTCAGGTAACACTCCAAGATGACGCTGGCACGCCCCTGCAGAGCATTGTCGCCACGATCCCA
>AFSR01000986.1_pt1 | contig 10188 bp, 9 predicted proteins | sample 296848 | NCBI WGS metagenome assembly AFSR01 (sample SAMN02954305, study PRJNA68063) | hot springs metagenome | biome: terrestrial; feature: Mushroom and Octopus hot springs; material: microbial mat core samples; isolation source: Yellowstone National Park Mushroom and Octopus hot springs ...
GGGTCAGTTCTTGTTTGTCCGACCGGTCAGAGCCTGACGGTGTTAGGCTGTCTCAGCTATGGCTTTGAAACTGCATACCCGAACGACGTTGCTAGCTTCGGCACTTACCATCACCGTCCTAGGTGTTTTCGTCTGGTTGTCAAACCGCGAACTGGCACGGTTGCTCCACGATGAGCAGCGGGTGTGGGTCAAGCTCCATGCCGTTACTCTGGCAGAACAGATTGCACGTCTCCCAAATGAACAAGCCGGTCTCAATCGTCTTGTCGCCCTTGCCAAACAGGCCCGGCCCGATGCACTGGGCATTCGTGTTTGGGAAAGATCGGGAAAAAGCTACCAGGTCACGGCAAGTTTAGTAGAAGACAACCTTCCACCGCCGGACCCGGCGGCTGTGGCTAATGCCTTGCGTACCCCGGCAATGACAAACTTGCCGACCAAAACGCTGCTGGCCGGTGGGCAGGGAGAAGCTTACTGGATATGTGTTCCGATCAAACGAGCGGGGCGGCCTGAAGGGGCAGTGGAGTACATCGAGCGGGTTGGTTTGGCTACTGGCGTCCTAGCTCGCTACCGCACGCTGGCTCTCTGGTTAGCGCTGGGCTGCGTACTGGCGATTACCTTGGCGATGGGCTGGTTCTTCCGTCGAACGGTTTATGCTCCGATTGAGCGGCTGCTGATGGCGATGCAGCGCGTGCAAGAGGGAGACTTGTCGGCCACTGTGGAAGTCCGCACGCAGGATGAGCTGGGACGGCTAGCCGACGGCTACAACCGGATGCTAGCCCAAGTACGCGCCATGACTGAAGAACGCGAGCAACAACGCCAGCAGCTAGAGGTTCGCGTGGCGGAGGCAACTGCAGAGCTTTCCGAACGCAATGCCCAGCTTGAGACCCTCAACCGTGAACTATGGGAAATGACCCGCCGCCTAACCGACATGGAACGTTTGGCCGCAGCCGGACAAACAGCCGCGCAGTTTGCCCACGAGGTAGGGACGCCACTGAACCTTATCAGTGGACACGTTCAACTTCTTGGAGCCGACCTTGACGGCAACCCCAAAGCAAAGGCCCGGCTTGAGACCATCAGCACACAGATCGAACGCATCGAGCGCATTGTGCGAACAATGCTGGACCGAACCCGGGCTGACGCCAGTGAGCACCAGTTGCTTGACCTAAACGCCGTACTGCGCCGCACCTTCGAGCTCATCCAACCTGCCCTGAACATGCGTCGGATTCAGCTTGCAACGCAGCTAAGCGCGACGCCCCTGCCGGTGCGCGGAGCTTTAGATCAACTCCAACAAGTGTTTATCAACATTTTCAACAATGCCATGGATGCTATGCCCTCTGGGGGGCAACTTACCGTCGCCAGCACCCGTTGGGAAACCGGAACGGGCGTTGAGCAATTCGTCATTGAAGTGCGCGACACAGGGCAGGGGATGCCCGAAAGCGTACGAACACGCATCTTTGAACCTTTCTTTACAACCAAACCGCGTGGGAGCGGAACCGGACTGGGCTTAGTCGTTGCACGGCAGATTGTCCGCGAGCACGGAGGAGACATCACGGTTGTAAGTCAGCCCGAGCGAGGAACAACCGTCCGGCTCACCTTTCCACCGGCTATGGAGCAATCCCTATGACAAAGCACATTCTCGTGGTGGACGACGATGCCGCCTCGTGTGAGTTGCTGCGCGAAATCTTTATGGGGCGCGGCTGGCAGGTCTCTACGGCAACGACGCCGGAAGCCGCCCGGCTATGCTTTGCTCGACAGCCTTTTGACCTAGTTGTCAGCGACATCAATCTGGGAGCTGAGGCGACAGGCCTTGACTTGCTCAACGACTTCCGCGCCCGCTGCCCAGTTATTCTCGTCACCGGATTTGGAACCCTTGATGCCGCTGTGGCTGCGTTGCGTGACGGTGCTTGGGACTTTATTTCCAAACCGTTCAAGGTGGATGAAGTTGTGGCTGCCGTCCAATCGGCTCTCTCCCGGAAGGGAGAAATGCCAGCGGCTGCACCGTCTGGTGACCTCGCCGATGCCTCCGGGCTGGTTGGGCGATCATCTGCCATGGTGGCGCTGTACAAGGAAATTGCGCGGGTGGCGCCCACGCGCTCGACCGTGCTCATTTTAGGCGAGTCTGGGACGGGCAAAGAGCTTGTTGCTCGGGCCATTCACCGGCACAGTCCACGCTCGGCCGGGCCATTTATCCCGGTCAACTGCGGCGCTTTGCCGGAGGCTTTGCTCGAAGCCGAACTGTTTGGGTATGTCCGAGGCGCCTTTACCAACGCTGTTACCGACCGCAAAGGGCTGTGGGAAGAAGCCCATCGCGGAACACTTTTTCTCGACGAAATCGGCGACTTACCGCTGCCTATGCAGGTCAAGCTGCTCCGGGCGCTGCAGGAAGGGGAAGTTCGCCGCTTGGGTGCAGCGCGCCCCCAACAGGTGGATGTCCGGGTCATTGCTGCCACAAACCGCAACCTCGAGACCGAAGTGATGTGTGGACGATTTCGGGAAGACCTCTACTACCGACTGAGCACGGTCACACTGCATGTTCCGCCGCTACGGCAGCGACGCGATGATCTGCCACTACTGGCTGAAGCCTTCCTACTACAGGCTGCGCAGACGGTCGGACGCCCCCTGTGTTTTGAGCCATCAACGCTTGCCATTCTGGCTGCCTACGATTTTCCTGGAAATGTGCGCGAGCTCCAATCCGTAATCGAGTATGCTGCACTCCATGCCCGCGACGGTGTCATCCGACCTGAAGATTTGCCGCTCAAACTACAGCCCGTAAAGCCGAGCGGCTCGAGTGAACCTACAGACAGTGGGCAGAACCCCTTTGCCGACCTGCCAACGTTGGATGAGCTGGAACGGCGATACCTGGTTTATGTGCTTGAGGCCCTTGATGGCAACCGCACACGTGCGGCCGAAGTCCTTGGGATCGACCGCCGAACACTTTACCGGATGGCCGAACGCCTGGGCGTCAAGTTGACAGATGGTAGTAGTCAAGAAGAACCATGAAGTGTCGGGATGAGCGCTGAGGATACCAGCTTGCTGCCGAGGAACAATTTGCATATCTATGCTTGACAGATGCATAAATATGCATAATATCCGCCGTTCGCCCTGGCGGTTAAGAAGAACCAAAAGCCGCCGGTAGGGCCAGACCGAAGGAGACTTGTCGGACGGTAATGGACAAATCCGCACGGCAGCAGGCATTGCTGGAGCTGGTCCACCATGAGCGCCTGAGTACACAGGCGGAGTTATGCGCCGCCTTGGCCGCCCGCTACGGTATTACGTGCGACCAGGGAACGATTTCGCGTGACATCAGAGAACTAGGGCTAGTGCGGCTGTTAGACGCCGATGGCAGTTACTATGGTCGTCCGGTGGGGAGCCTGCCCAGTGCCGACGAAGCCTTTTTGTTGTCACGGTTAGTACGGCGTGTTGCCGCTGCGGGAAATCTGGTTGTGGTGCATACGGACGCCGCACATGCGCATCCAGTAGCCGAGGCGCTGGACCGGTTGGCATTTCCAGAGGTTGTGGGCACTGTCGCCGGTGACAACACTGTGCTGGTTGTTGCCAAAACGGCAAGTAAGGCGCAGCGCGTTGTCGAGCGAATCGTGATGATTGCCGGTCTGAACGGGGACCACGACGGCAAGAAGAAAAAGGACCGAAAAAAGAAAAAGGGAGGAAGCTCCAGGGCATGAAAAAAATAGCCCTAGCCTACAGTGGCGGGCTAGATACAAGTGTCATTCTGGCGTGGCTGAAGGAAACTTATGGCGTACCGGTGGTGGCATTTGTAGCCGACGTTGGTCAGAATGAGGACTTGGCCGCCGTGCGTGAAAAAGCCATGGCAACCGGGGCCGACGAGGTCATCGTCGCAGATGTCCGGGAAGAGTTTGTGCGCGATTATGTGTTTCCGGCATTGGCAGCGCATGCGGTGTACGAAGGCGGGTATTTGCTTGGAACTGCGCTTGCCCGGCCAGTTATTGCCAAGGCTCTTGTCGAAGCAGCGCGGGCAACTGGCTGTGACACAGTAGCGCACGGCGCAACCGGCAAAGGGAACGACCAAGTGCGCTTTGAGTTGACGATAGCTGCCCTGGCCCCGGAACTCAACGTCATTGCGCCTTGGCGCACCTGGTCCTTTACGGGGCGGCGCGACCTGCTGGCCTACGCCGAGCGGCACGGTATTCCTACCCCGATCACAGCGGAAAGACCGTACTCAACAGACGCCAATGCCATGCACATCAGCTACGAAGGTGGTGTGCTTGAAGACCCCTGGCAGGCTCCGCCGGAAGGCATGTTCCAGTGGACAACAGACCCTGAAAAGGCGCCCGACGAACCGGCTTTTGTCGAGATCACCTTTGAAAGGGGCCTGCCGGTAGCGATTGACGGGGAGTCTCTATCCCCTTTCCGGCTGCTGGAGCGGGCCAATGCGCTGGGTGCACGCCATGGAGTTGGGCGAGTTGACATTGTTGAAAACCGCTTCATTGGGCTGAAGTCCCGTGGGGTTTATGAAACACCTGGAGCAACTTTGTTGATGCAGGCCCATCGCGCCGTTGAATCGCTGACCCTCGACCGCGAAGTAGCCCATCTCAAAGAAGCACTCGGGCTGAAGTTTGCTGAACTGGTCTACAACGGCTTCTGGTTTTCACCGGAGATGGAGCTATTGCGAACAACAATCGCCCATACCCAAAGGAACGTAACGGGAACAGCGCGTTTAAAACTCTATAAGGGCGCTGCCTATGTTGTCGGTCGGAAAGCACCAGTCGGCCTCTATGACGCCGAGGCTGTGAGTTTTGAGACGCGCCCACAGGTGGCCCCTGCCGATGCTGGCGGCTTTATTGCCATCCAGTCCTTACGCTTACGACAACAGCTACCCCTAACCCAAAGGAGGGGCGCGGCTTAGTGTTTACAAGTGGGATGCGTTGCTGAAACGTCAAGTTTACGCACTGCTCGCATCGTATCGCGCACTTCTTTTTTGGGTATGGCAAATGCACTGCTAGAAGTTTTTCTTAGAGGAGGTGATGCCATGCCGTTGTTTCCGTTTACTGTCTCTGCGCGGTTTGCTGTTGGAAACAGCCGCCACCAGGCGCTTTTCTGGGAGGAAGTGTTGGCGACACTGGGTTTTATGCTGGCCATAACGACCGCACTGGTTGTGGTGTTTGGAACGCTGCCACCGGCGCGCATCATCTCTAGCATGCTCTTTGTGCTGCTGACCGTAGCCGCTCTTGATGGAGGTGACACCTACCGGTATCTGTTTCTTGACCAGACCTCTGTCTGCAAACACCTCTACCAGAAAAAGTAGGATAGCGGCCATGATTTCCGAAACTCTGACGCTCAGGCGCTGCGGGCTGCATTTACTGCGCCGATGAAAAATGAAATTGCGCACTTTGTTGCGTCAGTTGAAGAAGATCGTCACTTGCTTGAGGCTGACCTGCGCGGTTCGCTAGCTCATGTTGCCATGCTTGAAGCCTGCGGCATTCTGACTGCTAGCCAGGCAGCGCGCCTACGCCAAGGGCTGGAGCAAATTCGGGCTGAAGGTCTTGAGCTTGATCCAGCCTATGAAGACGTTCACATGAACGTTGAGCGACGGTTAGAGGCGCTTATTGGCGAAGATGCGCGCCTGCTCCATACCGCACGCAGCCGTAACGATCAGGTAGCACTGGATTTGCGGCTTTACGTACGCGACTGCGAAAACCACCTGCGGGCTGCGCTGGATGATCTGACAACGGCGCTGGTAGATAAGGCGGAAGCCTATGCTGATGTTGTCTTGCCAGGCTACACGCATCTTCAGCGGGCACAACCAGTCTCGCTGGCGCATATCCTGCTGGCTTACTGGGCTGCTCTGCGGCGCGACCGGGAGCGGTTGCGGCAGCCCCTGATTTCACCACTTGGGGCAGGAGCACTGGCTGGCACGGCCATCCCTATTGATCCGCACCGAACGGCTCACGAACTCGGTGCAGACGGTGTTTTCAGCAACGCCCTGGATGCGGTTACAGACCGTGACTTTGCTGCAGCGTTTGTCTTTGCCTGTGCGTTGCTGGCCGTGCATCTTTCGCAGCTTGCGGAAACACTTATCCTGTGGTGTTCCCAGGAGTTCAACTTCATTCACTTGCCTGATGAACTAACGACCGGTTCCAGCCTGATGCCCCAGAAAAAAAACCCGGATTGCTTAGAACTTGTACGCGCTCGGACAGGGCAGTGCATTGGCGAGCTGGTCAACGTGTTGACCACCCTCAAGGGGCTACCAACCGGATACAACCGGGATTTGCAGGAGACAAAACCACCGGTCATTCGGGTAAGCAAGACGGTGCTAGCTTCGGTCAAAGTCTGCACCCTGGCCGTGCAGCACATGACCGTCCACCGCGAGGTCATGCGTCAGGCAGCGTCAGATGAAAAGCTCTACGCTACCGATCTGGTCGAAAGGCTGGTTTCCCAGGGGACTCCATTTCGGACTGCCTACACAATGATTGGCAATTTGGTGCGGCGCGGAGTAGGCTTTTCACAAGTCACTGGGGATGAGTGGGCAACGCTCGGGATGCGCGTCACGCCAGAAATGCTAACCCCAGAACAGTCCATTGCCGGACGCACCTCGTATGGGGGTACGTCGCCACGGCGAATTGCCGAACAAATTGCTGCTGCGCGCGCTGCGCACCGGGAGGACATACCATGAAACGAGGTTCTTCCACGCTTCGAGCCGTCATTGGCAAAAACGTTTCTATTCAACCGCAGCCCACGGCGCAGCTAGGCGATGTGGTGGCGGTGGAAGTACTCTCCATCAACCAACACTACCCGCACTTGGAACTGACTGACGGGGCCACTACTCCGCTTGTTGTCGGCGAACAAGTAATCGGTGTTCTGGGTTCGCGCCAAGCTTTGCGTGGCTTTGTTGGCTGTGTCCCGAAAACGCTGGCTGAAGGTGATGAGCTTTCTATCCTCAATGTAGGTGGTGTTATTGGCAAGTTTCTCGATGCTACGACAGCCCTTGGAGAAGCTACGCGCGTTCGCTACCTCGGTACACTTTGCGACGAGCGCGGCATCGTCAACCTACGACGTGATGCCTTACCGGTAGCAAGCCACTTGCTTCGACGGCGACCGATTGTGCTCGTGGTCGGAACTTGCATGAACGTTGGCAAAACGATTACAGCGGCCGAGATAATCCGTGTAGCAACAGCCCATGGCTACCGTGTTGGAGCTGCTAAGGTGTCGGGAGTTGGCGCCGTCCGAGACCTGAAGAAGTTTGAGGCAGCCGGTGCTGTTGATGTCAAAAGCTTTCTCGATTGTGGCTTGCCATCAACGGTGGATGCAGATGACTTAGCGCCTGTTGTCAAAACAATTGCCAACGCCCTGGATGGCGAATTGCTGGTCTTTGAACTAGGTGATGGCATTTTTGGGCACTACCGAGTGGATTCCGTTCTTGCTAATGCTGACATCATGGCGTCTGTTGCTGCTGTTGTTGTTTGCGCCGGAGATTTGATGGGGGCCTATGGCGCGCGTCTCTACCTAGAACAGCTCGGTGTGCGGATTACAGCCTTTAGTGGTCTGGCAACGGAAAACATTTCTGGGTCCGACTACCTAGAGAAGCATCTTGGCATTCCGGCTATCAACAGTCTGAAATATCCTGAAAAACTCTATGTCACGCTCGATCTGACCGGCAGCCTACTCCGCATGGCGACGCCGGCGGTGTGTTATACGCCGGATGTAGCCGTTGCATGAGCCTGACTTGAAGAGGAATGGCCATATCATCCTTGACCCCAGCAGCCCGGCAGCGTGTCGCTGTTGTTGGCGCTTCAGGCTACATTGGGGGCGAGCTGCTTCGCTTACTGCTGGCGCATCCGCAGGTTGAAGTCGTCGCCATCACCGGACGCGAAGCTGCTGGGAAGGCCCTGGAGGTGGTTCATCCAAATCTGACTGGGACGGATTTGGTATTTGCCCCCCTGATGGAAACTGGCAGCGCCGAGACCATCTTCTTGGCATTGCCGAGCGGTGAGGCCATGACGCATATTGACGCGCTACCCCAAAGAGCGCGGATTATTGACGCTTCACCTGACTTCCGGTTGTGCGATCCATCAGTTTATGAGGCGACATACGGACGTCCACATACGGCACCGCGCTGGGTTTCCCGTTTTGTCTATGGCTTGCCGGAACTGTTTCAGGCCGACATCAGGCAGGCACAGTACGTGGCTGCACCGGGTTGCTTTGCCACGGCCGTCACGTTAGCCATGTATCCACTCGTTGCCGCCGGGCTACTCGAGCAGGCATTTGTCAACGGCATCACAGGCTCTTCGGGGGCTGGGGCTACACCTCGAGCGACGACACATCATCCTTTTCGAGCAGATGCTTTGTTTGCCTACGAACCATTTACACATCGGCATGTGCCGGAAATTGCCCAAGCGCTGCGGCTCAAGACCGGACAGGAAGTTTTCTTTGTCTTCCAGCCGCACTCTGGACCATTTGTGCGCGGAATACTTGTTACAGTCTATGCGTCCTTGCGCGAGGCAGTTGCTTGCGAAACACTCCACCGGCTCTACAGTGAACACTACGCCGATGCACCCTTTATTCGCTTGCGTAAGACGCCCCCCAACATCAAGTGGGTAAGTGGGACGAACTACTGCGACCTAGGCATGGCCGTTCAGGGAAAAGTGGCTATTGTCTGGGCGGCTCTGGATAACGTTATCAAAGGCGGCGCCGGGCAAGCGCTCCAGTGCTTCAATCTAATGCACGGTTTTCCTGAAACACTCGGCCTGACAGCCTTTGCCTGCAATCCATGAGACATTTTATCAACACCGGTGAATACGACCGCGCTACGCTAGAAGCCATTTTGACCCATGCTATGACGCACCGTGGGGAGCGCTCGGCAGCGCTCAGCGGGCGAACCGTGGCTTTGATTTTCTTCGATAGCTCGCTCCGTACGCGCGCTAGCTTTGCCGTCGGCGTGGCGCAACTAGGGGGAAATTCGGTGACCTTTGAAGTTGGGCAGGGGACGTGGAACCTGGAATACCGGGAGGGAGTTGTCATGGATGGCGACCGCCCGGAGCACATTGCCGACGCAGCGCGAGTGCTTTCGCGTTACTTTGATGTTCTTGCTGTTCGGTGCTTTCCGGCGCTGAGACATCCTAAAGAAGACGAGGCTGACCCAGTCATTGAGGCCTTCCGCCGGTACGCAACTGTGCCGGTTATCAACCTTGAATCAGCGCTGTACCATCCCTGCCAGGCGATGGCAGACATGCTGACCATCCGGGAACGTTTCGGGCGGACAGAGGGTGTGCGGGTCGCTCTGGCCTGGACACCACATATCAAGGCGCTTCCCTTGTCCGTGCCAAACTCGTTTGCCCTGGCAGCCACCCAGCTTGGTTGTCGGCTAACTATTGTTGCGCCGCCGGAGTTTCCACTGCCCGACGTGGTGATGTCGCGTCTTGGAGAGGTTGAAGTTGTTCACGACCAGTCTGTGCTAGCGGATCAAGATGTGGTTTACGCCAAGTCTTGGGCATCGCTTGTCAATTACGGTGCCCCGCCACCGGCCCGCTATCGGGATTGGATGCTGACACCTGAAAAAATTGGCTCGGCGCGGTTTCTCCACTGCCTGCCGCTGCGCCGCAATGTTGAAGTTTCAGATGCTGTGCTGGCGTCAGCACAGAATGATTGCTACGACGAAGCCGAAAACCGGCTGCACGTTCAGAAGTCTATCTTGTTGTACTGTTTGCACCTGATTTGACGCCCTATGGGATTTGACGTCAACGTACTTCGGGAAGCTCTTCCGTACATCAATCGTTTCAAGGGTAAGACTTTTGTTGTCAAGTTTGGAGGCAAGGTTGCGGCTGAAGAAAACACACTCGATTCGTTTTGTGAGGAGCTTGCGCTGTGTGCTCGAATCGGAATTCGGGTCGTGGTTGTGCACGGTGGTGGGTTGCAAGCAAATGAACTCAGCCAGCAGCTTGGCATCAAGCCAAGGACCATCAACGGTCGTCGCATCACCGACGAACGTGCCTTGGACGTAGCTAAAATGGTTTTTGGAGGTAAGGTCAACGTCGAAATTCTTGGCGCTCTACGCCAGGCTGGTGTCCCGGCTGTTGGGCTAAGCGGTGTAGATGGCAACATCCTGACGGCACGCAAACGACCACCACAGGTTGTTGTCAATCTGGAAACGGGCAAGGCACAAACGGTGGATTATGGGTATGTCGGCGAGATTTTGGACGTAGATACCCGATGCTG
>AFSR01007955.1_pt1 | contig 10168 bp, 11 predicted proteins | sample 296848 | NCBI WGS metagenome assembly AFSR01 (sample SAMN02954305, study PRJNA68063) | hot springs metagenome | biome: terrestrial; feature: Mushroom and Octopus hot springs; material: microbial mat core samples; isolation source: Yellowstone National Park Mushroom and Octopus hot springs ...
GCGTGGGTTCGGTTCCCCCTGCTTGCAGGGGGAACCTTAAGGAGGGGGTTATCGGGCATACTCGTTTTTGTGAACTTTGGCTGCGCGATTGGTATTACGCATTTGCTGGTAGCTTTCTTGCTGGAGTTGGGGCATCTGCCCGCCAATTGCCGTACTCAACTGCTTAGGTTCTACTTCAATCAACTGGGCAGGATATCCTCGCTGAGCAAGGAACGCCGAGACCCATACATTGGTATCAATCACGCCCCGCATTCTCGTCTATACTCTTCCCAAGCGGCAGTGATGTCAGCTTCTATCTCTTCAGGTGTAAATGCGGATGTATGCGCATGAACTTGTTGGAGCAGACGATCGAATCGCGCCTGCCACTCCTGGTCAGGGGGAGCGACGCGCTGCAGCAGATAATGGAATGTACGCGAAACAAACTCCTCCGCGGAGCAGTTCAATCGTGCAGCCGCCTGCTGGAGCCGTTCCCAGTCCTGGTCTTCTACTGTGATACGCAACACCTGCATGTATGTGATTATACCCGTGCGAAGGAATCTACTTGGTCGCGTCAGGTACAATTTCCAAGTGCCTCGTGAAATGAGTGTTCCGACGGCGCAAGCACGCATCAACTACTGGGCACTCAGCGCGTTCTGGCTGGGCGTGAGCGTCCACTGGGCGGCGTTTTTGACGATAGCGATGCAGGCGCGGGTGAACGACCTTGCGCCGCTGGAGCAGCGCGGAGCTATACCTCGCATGGCTGGCGGCGGCGGGCGCGCTAATTTCCACTATCGTTGAACTCATCGCGGGACCGATCAGCGACCGCTGCACTTCCCCGATGGGCAGGCGACGCCCGTTTATCCTGTGGGGCACGCTGCTGAGCCTGCCGTTCGTCGTGCTGTTTATGACCACGCAGAGCTTCGCGTTGCTGATCCTGCACTTCGTGGCGATACAACTCTTTCTGAACTGGGCGAACGGTCCGTATCAGGCGGTGATTCCCGACTATGTGCCTGTGCATCGGCATGGGCTGGCGTCGGCGTACATGGGGATGATGACGCTGGTCGGCACGCTGCTTGGGCTGGCGTTGGCAGGCGCGCTGTTGGGCGAGCCGCCGCTGATTGCGGGGCATCTGGAGCGGGGCGTGCGCCTGCAGATTGTGGGCTATACGCTGGTCGGCTTCCTGCTTGCCACGATGCTGTGGACGGTGCTGGGCATGCGCGAACCCCGCTGGCAGCCGCGTACCCCCGACGAGAAACGCCTGCGCTGGACGCTGTTTGTGAACATCCTGCTAAACGAGCAGCCCAACTTCCGCTGGGTGGTCGTCTCGCGCTTCGTGTTCAACATGGGCTTTTTCACCGCGCTGTTTTATCTGGAGTTCTACTTGCGCGACACAATTGGGCTTGGGGGCGCAGCGCCGCAGCATGCGTTCGGCTTTATGGCGACGGCGACGCTGACGGGCGTGCTGGGCAACTGGCTGGCAGGCGTACTGGCAGACCGCATGAGCAAAAAGCGCATCATCTACGCCTGCATCGCGCTGATGTGCGCCTGCGCCGCGCTGTTTCTGACCGCGCAGGGGCTGCTGATGGTCTACGCGACGGGCGCGCTGTTCGGCGTTGCATGGGGCGCATACGCTGCCGTGGACTGGGCGCTGGCGAGCAACCTCGTGCCCAGTCAAGAGTCGGGGCGCTACATGGCGATCTGGCACATCGCGATGACGATGCCGCAGGTGGTTGCGCCGCTGATTGCGGGACCGCTGGGCGATTACTGGAACGCGCAGTACGGGCTGGGCGCGGGCTGGCGCTGGATTTTCGCGCTGGCGCCCCTCTATTTCCTGGCGTCAGCGTTCCTGCTTAGACCCGTGCGCGAGGTTCCCTCGCCAATTGCAGGAAAGTCGGCGGGTGTGTCATAATTAGGGCGGGAACCATAACGACCGCTGCGCAGTCTAAGGCAGCGAGGACGAAGGGGCATAACCATGAGACGCGGATTTACGCTGGTGGAGTTGCTGACGGTGATCGCGATTATCGCCATTCTGGCGGCGATCATCTTTCCTGTGGCGGGCACAGTGCGCGAGAACGCCCGCAAGAGCCGGTGTTCGTCGAATCTGAGCCAGATTTTCGTGGCGCTACAAGCCTACAAAGAGGACTACCGCGCCTATCCACCTGTGTTGGGCGCGTATGCGGTCGATGCGAACGGGAACCTGACCTGCAACCCCGCGCAGGCGGTGCCATTCAACCTTGCCCCGAAGCCGCTGGGGACTACTTGCAGAAACGACGAGATTTTCTACTGCCCGAACAACCCCATCGACGACAAGCGCATCATCACGCAGGCGGTCTACCCGCAGGGGCACGCGCTTGCGGGTCAGCCCGTGCGCCTGCGCCCCGGCGACAACAGCAGCCCCATCGTCTGCTTCTACCGCTACGACAGCTACTCCACAGGGCGCATCGGGCAAAGCAACAACCACGAACTGCACTACACGCTTTTCTGGTCAAATCAGGCGCTGAATCAACTGGAGAACCAACTGAACGGAGGCACAACCAACTATGGCGTAGGCTACTTCGACGGAACGATAGGACCGAAGCCGACCGACAACCCACGCCAACTGGGCTATCGCAATCCTGACACGACAGCTGTGGTCACTTGGTGCAGCTATCATCGTTCTTATAATGGAAATGTACCAGCGCGCACGCGCAGCGACATCGTGCTGTTCCTGACAGGGAATGTGAAGGTGGTCGACTCGTTCAAGATGTTCGAGTCGCCCTACACGATGCGCCCGTAAGCGCGCGCCGACGACTGCAGCGGTAGTGGAACCCAAACGCGGCGACTTTGTGTCGAAGCGTTGACAATCGGGGCGTAGCGAGCCGTTTTCGCTGCGCCTGACATCAGGAGCGAGCGCATGGTAGGCATGGGCAGGCGACAACAGCAGGGCGCCTCGCTGGTCGAGGTGCTGGTGGTCATCGGGATACTGGCGATTGCGATTCTGGCATTTATCCGCCTGTATCCGAGCGGCTTTTTGGCGCTGAAGCGGTCGGGTCAGAGCGACGCGGCGACACGCTACGCGCAGCAGGAGCTGGAGCGGCTCAAGGCGCGAGCGGACAACCTGCCGCGCGCGATTGTGCCTATCAGGTATGTCGAGGGCGACACGCCTGCGCTCATAGTCGATGCAAGTGTCTCCCCCGACGATTTGAGTCAGCAGCCCGACCTCCCTCGAGGCGTGCCTGCCCTATACGCCAGCGGGGTGAACCGCTTCCGACGGATTGTGGGCGAGCGCGTGCCGCTGGGCTTGCCGGGTCCCACACTGGGACGACGCGACCAACTCACGGAAGGTATCGTCTACACCACGCTGTTTGCCCCGATTGCGCAGCGCCCGACAGGGGGAGCGGGGAACAACTACCGCGACTACTTGGTCGTTACGGGCGCGCCGATGCGACGCCTAATCCTCAACTCCGATTTTCAGCAACCCAACATCCGCCTGTTCGAGTACGGCATCGATTACGACGCGGCGAAGGTGCTGCTGCGCCCGCTGCGCTACGCGCCGATTGCCTACCAAGTGGAATACAGCTTCGCCTATGTTGCGCCGAGCGGGCGCGTTGAGACGCGGTTTGTGTCGGTGATTATCGAACTTGATCCGACGGATCCGAACGCGCCCATCCCTGTATGGCGCGATCTGCCCCTGCCCGATGGCTCTCCTGTGAGCAGCTTCCCGGGCTTTTTGGGCATCGCGCCCTTCTCGGATACCGCCGCGCGTGTGTTCAGCGAGCTGCCGCTGGGCGCGCAGTGGTCGTCCGAAAACCCATACCAGTACCAAGTGCTGAACCCGCTCACAGGCACGATTCTGATTAACCCGCTTGCATCGGGCTACTACGAGCGGTACTGGCGCGGTACACGCCCGCTGGAGGCGTATGTCAGCTACTATGTGCATGACTGGACGATTATGCGCGAGGAGTTCACCGTGCCCAGTAGCGGGCGCATCCGACTCGCGTTTTCCGACCTGAAGCAGGTTCGACGACCTGCAAGATGACCAGACCCAGTACGAAGGGCTTGGGCTGGGACGCGATGTGGACTACGAACCCCTTCAAGCTGACTTGATAATCGTGGACATGCTCACGGGACGCGCGGCGTACTTCCGCAAGGGGCAGCAGCTGCCCGACAGCGAACTTGCGCCCGAGCTGCGTGCCCAGACGCTGCCCAACCTCAACGCGACCATCGACTACGCTACAGGCAACCTACAAATCGGCAACTCGCAGATGCAGGGACGCAAGATTCGCATCTTCTACAAGGTGCATGAGAACTGGGCAATCTCCGTGCAGAAGGCGGCGAACCGATACTTCTTGGCGCAGAACCCTGTCGGCATGGGCTACGACTCGTGCTGGTACGACTTCGAGGCAGCGACACGGGGCAGACGACAGACCAAGCCCGACGGCTACGGCTCTACTTCACGCGCAGCGAAGCAGGCAAGACCATTCTGCTGCGCGAGTACTGGTACTGTGGACGACGACCCCGACAACGGCAACACTCAGCGCGGCACGAACGGCGTGTTCCGCATCAGCGAAACGCCCGATGAGACAGGGCTGGTCTACATCGACCTGCGCGATGTGCATCCGAACGCTGTGCGTTGGGATCCCGGCGTCACGGGGCAAGCCATGCGCGGCGTGCAGGGGCTGTCGGTCAAAGTGCGCGTGACCCACGAACCGCCCGGCAGACGCACACGCACCGACTTCGATATCTTGTTGCCCGTCAGGGATTGATGCGGGAACTTGAACGCTGCAGGTTGAGTCCTATCATGGAGGCAGAAGGCATGCGGTTTTGGCAGGCATATCGAGAGCGGCAAGCGGGCTTTACGCTGGTGGAGCTGTTGGTGGTGATCGCCATTACCGCCATCTTGCTCGGCTTGCTGCTCATCCCGCTGGTGCAGGGCTTCCGCCTGACCCGCCAAGGGCAGATTCAGGCGCAAGCGCAGGATACCGTGCGCCTCGCTATCAACCAGTTCACGAACGACCTCAAGCGCGCCGCCTATGTGTTCGACAGCGCGGATCGGGTCATTAACCTGCCCGTGCGGAATGGACAGGGACAGGTGGTGAATGTGCCGCTGCGCTACGCGGTTATCGATATGGTGATGCCTGCCTATGGCGACCCGTCGCAGGAGTCGAACGACCCGACTTCGGACATCCCGATTAATCCCGACGGTTCCTACAACGCCGAGATTGCCGTGCCGATTTCGCCAGGGCGCACGGTGGTGCGCTACTTCATCGGGCTGATGGACAACAGCCGACCGTACTTCAACCCCGACGAGGTGCGCTTAGCAGCGGCGACCGATCCCGAAAACTATGCCATCCTGTACCGCGCCGAGTTCCGTCTCTATGTGCGGCAGGGCAACCAGTGGGTGCTGAACCCTGAGCTGTTCGGCAGCATCGACGAGTTTTTTGACCCGAACTTTTTCTACGGCGCGCGCCGCGCTGCGTGGCGCAAGTATGCCAAGCCTATCGTGCCGCTGGGGCAGGTGGATATGGTGAATGTGACCTACGACGACAACGGCAACCCGCGCGTGGAGCCGCTGTTGCAACTAACGCCTGCGCTGGTGGTAAACCAGATGGGCGCGCCGATTGAGACCGACACGCTGGGCGACGAGGGCGCGGGCGCGCCGCCCGTGCAAATCCGCTTCCCGCTGGGACTGTGGGATGTCAGCCCCGAAAGCTTCCGGCTGGTCGCCTTCCGCAGCCGCCCCGACGCGCTGCAACGCGGCGAGCCGCTGCGCTACTTTTACATCGCGCCGAACGACAACGGCGAATGGTACATCCGCTACTATCGCGCCACACCCGACGGGCAAGAGCGCGACGAATGGGTGGCGAACCTGACCCGCATCCAGCAGATGATCGAAACGGGACAGCCCCAACTCAACTGGCTCAACAACGCGCTCAACTACTATACCGACGCCGAGCCGATGGCGTTCTATGTGAACATCGAGGCAGGGCTTGTGGATCTCGCGCTGCCGTGGTGGTTCCAGTACCCTGCGCAGGGCGTGAGCTTCAAGACGGGCGCGTTTGCGACCCCATTCAACGACAGCAACCCCGACCCGACAACCATCAACGGGCGCTACAACGAGGCTTACCAGGGCGATCCGAACAACGCGCCTAACATCCGCCGCTATGTGTCGCTGATGGATTTGGACAACGACGGCGTGATGGACGACGCCCGCAACCACCTCACCTTCCCGTCGGCGTCCATCGTGCCCGGCTCAGAGGTGGTCATCGGTCCCGATCAGCGCCCCGGACCCAACTACGGAAGCCCCATTCGCTACCAGCGCGTGTCGGCGGCGAATGCGACGCCCGGTCCCAACCAGTACCGCATTCTGTATCAAGACGCCGCGCCGTACCAAGAGGTACTGCGAAACTACGGCTTCGCGCCGCAACTGCTGCGCGGCTACATCGAGTTCAACAGCGACCCAAACACACCGCTGCCGCCCGATGCAGAGATTTTTGTGACCTTTTTCTATCGGTTCAACCAAAAGAGCGACAGCTATGTGGCGGACTACCAGACGCGACGACTGATGAACCTCAAGATGGGGCTGAAGTTCTACGGGGCGCAACAGCCCGTGAACTACTCGCTGACGACGCAACTGGAAGCGCCGAACATCGTGCAGGTGCGCGGAGGGATTAGGGCAAGATGAGGAGACCACATCGCTTCACGGAACGCGGTCAGACGCTGGTAATCGCCCTGCTGGTCAGCTTCGTGCTGCTGGTGCTGGGCGGGGTGTTCATCACGGTGATTGCCCGCAACATCCTGAATGTGCAGCAGGCGCGTGAGCGACTCCGCGCAGACTACTTCGCCGAGTCGGGACTGCAGTTCGCGATTGACCAGCTGGTGCGCAGCGAGTTCGGCGCGGACTGGCGACCCATCCCCGACAACATCACCACGCCTGAAGACCCCGACTACTTCTGGCTCAAGCCCTACAACCCTGCCGACGGCACGGGCGGCTTCACGCGCATCAACTTGCAGAATGGGCGCGCGCTGATTCGCGTTTCGTATCAGCCTTCGGGTCCCGTGCATCGCCAGCCCGTGATTAAAATCGAGTCCATCGGGCGCGTAGGCATCGTAGACCCGAACGACCCGACGACCTTCAAGTTAGCGGATCGCACCAGCCGCGCCGAGCGCGTCGCGTATCTGCAAATCGGCACGATTGACTACCTGCGATTCGTGATGAACAAGGAGCAGCGCGGCACGCTGATGGACATCGGCGCGGAAGATATTGGCATCGGCGTTCCGTATCGCACGATTTTGGGCGTACCAGGGCAAGGCGGCGGCTCGATTTTCGTGAACGGCAACCTGCGCTTCAGCGGGAATGTGGAGATTGCTATTGACCCCGATTTGGGCGAGCGCGTCTATGTGGCAGGCGAGGTGGTACATAATGCAGGGGCACGGGTGACACTGCAAGTCGGCTCGGATCGCTTCACCCTGCTGCCCAGCAACGCGCCGAACTTCACGACGGCGAACGGGCTGTACCGCGACGGGCGACCGACCACCGCCGCCGATGGCTACCCGCGGGCGATTGCCTACTTGGAGCCGCCACGCATGGACACGGTAGACCCCGCGACCGACCTGCCCCGCTATGTCGCCGCCACGCGCGAATCGGGCGTCTGGCGCCAGCGACCCAACGGCGTGTGGTTCAACACGGGGCAGTACGGCTACGGGCGCGGCATCTACATCAACAACGCGCTCGACATCCAGCAGGAGAGCCGCGGCTTCCTCGGCGGCTACACCCTACGCGGCGATTGGGTGAACCCCGGCAAGTCGCGCTTCTGGAACGGTCCGTTCTACGAGCCGCCGGGCGTGTTCATCGAGCTGGTGGAGGTGCTGAAACCCTAATGATCTTCTGGCGCAGGGCTTCCGCATCACGCGCAACCAAGCCGAGCCGCGCGATGTGTGGTACAACCCCATCACCGGGCTGCCCACCAACCTGAAGACGATGAACTTCTTCTTCCGCAACCCGAACGATCCGACGCTCACCAGCGAGATTACGCAGGGCGACCCCAGCTTCGATGTGCCCTTCAACGGCGTGATTTACGCCGAAGGCAATGTGCGTGTCAAGGGGCGCATCCCGTCGGGCAGGCAGATTATCATCGTCACGAACGGCACGGCGTATATCGAAGGCAACATCGTGAAGGGCGACGAACGCTCCGCGCTGGCGATTCTCGCGAAGGACTATGTGTGCATCAACACAACGCAGTTTTTGCAGCGCACTTTCGATAGCCCCGCCAGCGCGCAAGGCGACCCGACGAATGTCGAAGCGCCCTACTTCTTCGAGGTGCTGCCCGACCAGCCGATGCGCTTGCTGTTCAGCTTCGGAGAAGACCCGAACCAGTATACGGGCAACTTTGGCGGGCTGCGGCTCTACTTGCGCCACGCCTCCAGCGGCGCAGGCTCGTTCATCAACCTACTGGTCAATCAATCCGTCGGAGTTCGCCGACCTCGTTCTATCGGTTCAATATCGCGGGCTTCCCGGATGTGATGTACCCGCTGGGGCGCACGGCGTTTCAGGTCTACCCGAACTACGAGAAGGTCGCCTTCCCGCTTGTGCCGCGTCCTGTCGGCGCCAGCTACGAGTTCGACCCGCGCCAGGCATCCTGAACCTGCTGCAGTTGCAACTGCAGCCGATTGCGAACTTGGGCGGCTTCCAATTGCCGACGGACAACACGCCGTACCGCTTCAGCGCGGCGGCGATTCAACCGCTGGACATCAAGATTCAAGCCGCGCTGTTCGCGCAGGAAGGGTGCTTCTTCGTCATTCCGGGCTACTGGTTCAACACCGACCCGCAGGACACGCGGGCGAACTTTGTGCGCACAGGCGCGCGCCCTGCGGGCGTGGCGTCGCCTGAGTTCCCCTTCTACGGCGAGCCGCTGGACATTCGCATCACGATTGAAGGCGCGATTGCCGAGAACTTCACCGCGCCGCTGGGCGACCAGACCGAATGGCTGCGCAAATGGGGCTGGATTCCCAAACGCTACGGCAGCTCCAACTTCGAGATTCCGCTGGAGCATCAGGCGGAATCCCACGACGCGGCGGGGCAGTACGCGGTGAACCTGCTGATGCGCTATGACCCGATTTTCCGCAACCCTGTGGTGGGACAGCCGCTACGGGTGGCGTATACTGCAGCGCAAGACCCGTCGGGGCAGCACCCTGGCAGGATATTACCGCCAATACCGCGGCTGCCTGTGTGCCCGAAACCGATTTACGCAGGCGATATACGACCATAAGGCGGGGATATGGCTATGAGATGGATTCAGTGGTTTCTGGTAGGCGTAGTGAGCGCGAGCATGCTGAGCGCGTGGGCGGACGGACGCGGCTACGAACCGCGCACCGTGCCCGTGAACGCAGGCGTGGTGATGTTCAACGCGAACGACACCCTTGTGCGCGATGTCTACACCTTCTACGCGATGGATCGGCGCACCGACCTCAAACCGCTGGGGCTGTCGTTCCGCAACCCGTTCGCACCAGCGGGCACGACGCGCAACCAAGCGGCGTACTGGCTGGTGGATGTGAGCCGCCTGAACGATAACCAGCTCGCACGCTACAAAATCCTGCTGATTAGCCGCACCAGTTGGGCTGGGAGACGCCGAGACCGTCGAGATGGATGACCGCGAGATTCGCGAGAAGCTGCGCCGCTTCGTGGACGGCGGCGGGACCCTGTGGGTGGATATGCCCCAACAGGGCGCGTCGGAGGGCACGCTCTTTTTCCCCGAAGTCGCGCCTGTGGCGAACACGGCGGCGATTAACATCGTGAACCTGAACCATCCGCTGCTACGCGGCTACTACACGCTGACCCCCGCCGAGATGGCGAACATGGGCTTGCGCGGGCGCGGGTTCGGCGGCGGCGCGCTCAATATCAGCGCGAACCGACCCGTGCTGCAGATTGTGACCGCCGTGGACGCCAACACGCCCGTGATTGCCGCTGCGACTTACGGCTCGGGGCGCATCATCGTGAGCGCAGCGGGGATTGCGGCAGCGATTAACGCGCCGCTGGTACGCACAGACGCTCTGTGCCTGAACAGGCGCGTGCGTATCGGAATGGAGGCTGTGCCCGACCTCGAACTCAAGTTTGCGTACAACCTCGTGCGCTGGGCAGGGGCGGGCAGCAGCGACGCCTTCAACGCCCGACGCGCGAACGCCGTCGCCGACCAATACGGCGCGCCGCTGG
>AFSR01003885.1_pt1 | contig 10165 bp, 11 predicted proteins | sample 296848 | NCBI WGS metagenome assembly AFSR01 (sample SAMN02954305, study PRJNA68063) | hot springs metagenome | biome: terrestrial; feature: Mushroom and Octopus hot springs; material: microbial mat core samples; isolation source: Yellowstone National Park Mushroom and Octopus hot springs ...
ACCGATGCGCGACTTCAAGGACTACTACCAGGTTCTGGGCGTCTCGCGGGACGCCGATGAGAAGGAAATCAAGGCGGCGTACCGCAAACTCGCGCGCAAGTATCACCCCGATGTCAACCCCGGCGACAAAGCCGCCGAAGAGAAGTTCAAAGAGATCAACGAAGCCTATCAGGTGCTGTCGGACCCCGAAAAGCGCGCGGCATATGACCGCTACGGCGAGCAGTGGCAAGCCTATCAGCGCATGCGCGAGCAGTACGGCGAGAACTTCCAGCCAGGCGGGTTCGAGTCGCCGTTTGGGGGCTTCGGCGACTTCGGCGAATTCATCGAGAATCTGCTGCGCGGGGGAGGATTCGGCGGCGGGCTGCGCGTGCAACGCGCCCCGCGCGACATCGAGCAGACGCTGGAAATCAGTCTACAGGAAGCCATTCGCGGCGCAACCCGCACGATTCAGGTCAGTGTGGAGGAGCCGTGCAGTGCGTGTGGCGGCACAGGCGTTGCGCCGAACCGACGGCAGACCTGCCGCGCCTGCGGCGGCACAGGACGCCGACGGTTCGGCATGTTCGGGCTGGAGATGCACTGCGACGAGTGCGACGGCACAGGGGTGGTCGGCGCGCCGTGCCCGACTTGTCGCGGCACAGGCGCCGTGATGCGCACGCGCACCCTCACGGTCAACATCCCCGCAGGCGTCGCCGAGGGGCAGCGCCTGCGCCTGACGGGCGAGGGCGCGGCAGGCGCGAACGGACAGCGCGGCGACCTTTACCTGCGCATCAAACTCGCGCCCGACCCGCGCTTCGAACGCAAAGGCGACGACCTCTACACCGAAGTGGATATCGACTACCTGACGGCGATTCTGGGCGGCGAGGTGCAGGTGGAAACGCCGCACGGCACGGTCAAGATGCGCGTCCCTGCAGGCACGCAGAGCGGGGCGCGCTTCCGCCTCACAGGCAAAGGGCTGCCGCTGGGCAAGGGCACTATCGGCGACCTGTACGCCCGCGCGCGCATCATCGTGCCTAAGCACCTTAGCACCCGCGAGCGCGAACTGCTCGAAGAGCTGCGCCGTCTCCGCGCGGCACAGGAGGTGAAGGTATGAAGGACAAGAAGACGCCTTCGGACGAGCCGGTGTACCTGATTAGCGTCGCGGCGCGCATGTGCGGACTGCACCCGCAGACGCTGCGCCTGTACGAGCGGCTGGGGCTGGTGCAGCCGCACCGCGTGGGCAACAGCAAGCGCCTCTACTCGGAAGCGGACATCGCCCGCCTGCGCCGCATCCAACGCCTGACCCAACAGATGGGCGTGAACCTCGCAGGCGTGGAGATCATCCTGCGGCTGCTGGAACGCATCGAGCAGATGAACCGCGAGATGTCCGAAGTCGTCGCGCAGACCAACATGCGCATCCTGCAACTGATACACGAGCATAACCTGCCGATTGACCCGCAGGTGCTGCTGATTCGCTTTGAGCGCTACGAGGATGACCTCGACTGAGTTTCTCTCGGACAGCCCTGCGTCGACGGAGGCGTTCGCGGCGCAGTGGGCGGGCACGCTTGCGCCCGACACGGCAATCCTTCTGCGGGGCGACCTTGGCGCAGGCAAGACGACTTTTGTGCGCGGGCTGGCGCGCGGGCTGGGCATCACGGAACCTGTGCGCAGTCCGACCTTCACCCTCACGCACGAATACACCATCCAGCAGCCGCCTGCCCTGCGCGGGCTGCCGCTGTTTCACATCGACCTGTACCGCATAGAGACCCCTGCCCAACTGCACACGCTGGGGCTGGACGAGGTGTTGGAGCGTGGGGGCGTCGCCGCGATTGAGTGGGCGGAGCGGCTGGAACTCTGGGGCGAGTCGCTGCCTGTCGCGCATCTATGGGGTGTGCGCCTCATTCCGACGGGCGACGCCGAGCGACGCATCATCATCGAGTGTCTGCAGAAACCGCCTGCTTGCGCCGATACTACCCCATGATGGCGCAGGTACGCAACCGTTGGGAGCCACGCACGACGCTGGAAGACGCCTTCAGGGGCGCCGCCGAACCCGAACCCGAACGCGATGTGCTGACGCAGCACCTGTGGGAAGCTATCCCGCCAGAGACGCTGCGCAGCCTCACCCCTGACCAGTACCGCGCAATACGGCAGGCGTTCCACACCGCACCAAAGCGCCACTGGCTCGATATTCGAGGCGTCATCCCCCTCTACTTCACGCAGTTCTACTTTGTGTTCCTGCTGGGACCCGATCGGCGGCGCGAATCGCGGCGAGGTGCTGTACGAGCGTCGGCAGGCCGTACGCGAGGGCACAGCCAAAATCGTCGGGGGCGTCGCGCTTGCGGTGTTTCTGACGCTGCTGTTGCTGAGCGCGTTCGCGCTGTGGTACCTGGTCAAGTGCCTTGTCGGAGCGGACATCTTGCCTGGCTTCAGCCTCAGCCAGTATTTGCGACGGATGTTATAACGCATTTGACAACCGCTTTACCCAGTAATTTTACTGGAATTTGCCCAAATTCGCCTTAACACCCCCTTAACCTCTTGACAAATCGGGGGGCGATGTGGTATATTATAAGCGGCGTTGGGGAAACCCGACGGCGTAGCCCGAGTGCAGAGGCGATGTCCCTGCCGCTGGGAACCTCGCGCAGCCTGTGTCCGCAACGCTGCGCAAGCAGCCTGCGTAAGGCGCGCGAGGAGTTATGCGGAAGCCTGCGCCCCAGCAAAGGCGACCGCAAGCAGCGGATAGGAACGCTCGGAACCAGACGCGCCCACTCGAGGAGTGATAGGACGCCTTCGGATCGGCGGCAACGTCGGTCAAGGCTCCGAAGCTTCGAAGCGACGCTCTGTGGGAAGGCGGCTCCGAAAAGGGCAGAGCCAACGCCTCGGGCGTTTTCTATTTAAGCACGCCTCTTTGGGGGTATACTGTGGTTATGGCGAAAGTGCAGTCGCGCCCGAAGCCTACCGCGCGTGGACAATCTCCACGCCCCTTCACCCGCGCTGAACTGGAGCGGATGTACGACGCGGGCATACTGCGCCCCGATGAGAAGATCGAACTCATCGGCGGCGAACTTATCCCAAAGGAGCTGCCCATGAAAAGCGCACACGCCACCGCAATCCGTCTTTGTGTCCGCGCGTTGCAGAATGCCTTTCCCGAAGAGGCAGGCTACCTTGTGGACACGCAGTTGCCGTTAGCGCTCAGCGAGCGCGACCAGCCGCTGCCCGATGTCGCTGTGGTGGAAGGCAGCATTCGCGACTTTGCCCGTGCGCATCCTACCCGCGCCGTGCTGGTGGTGGAAGTCAGCGAGGCGACGCTGCGCTTAGACCGCCATACGAAAGCCAGCCTCTATGCGTGGGCAGGCATCCCCGAATACTGGATTGTGAACCTTGTGGAGGGCGTGTTGGAGGTGTTTCGCGAGCCTGCGCCGATGGCAGGGCGCGCCTACGGCTACGGCTATCAGCAGCAGGCGGTCTATCGGTCGGGTGAGGCGATTGCGCCTGTGGCGCAGCCCGAGGCAGTGATTGCTGTGGACGACCTCTTGCCCCCGCGCGAGGCGGAGTAATACGAATTGCCGAGCCAAAGTTCATAAAAGCACGGATAAACCAGAACCCCCTCCTTAAGGTTCCCCCTGCCTGCAGGGGGAACCGAACCCGTGCGCGGTTCCCCTCGCGAAGCGGGGGGAACCTAAAGGAGGGGGGCAATTGTAAACTCCGCCCGCACGGTTAGTATAAGGGGTCTGGGGGTGAGGGCGAAAATGTGGAATAACCCCCATTGAAGATGGGGTACGGAGGCGCTACGGGCTATGTGGGCATCGCCGAGCTGTTCGTGCAGATGGGGCTGATTACCGAGCAGCAACTCCACGACGCGCTCCAAAAGCAGCAGGAAGGCGTGCCGATGCCGCTGGAACACCTGCTGGTACAACTCGGGCACATCACCGAGAAAGACCGCGTGCGCGTGATGGGGCATCACTGGGGCGTGCCGTTCGTCGACCTCGTGGAGACCCCGCCTGACCCGCATCTCGCCTCGATGCTCACCCCAGAGATGGCGAAGCGCTACCGCGCGGTAATCGTCGCCAAGGAGAACGGACGGCTGCTGGTCGCGATGGCAGACCCGCTGGACATCTTCGCCATCGACGAAATCCGCCAGCACACCAAGCACGAGATTGAAGCCGCCATCGCCACCGAAGAGGACATCCAGACCGCCCTCAAACGCCTCTACCGCACCGACTCCGCCGTCTCGGACACCGTCAAGGAGCTGATGCGCGACCTCGGCGAGAGCGAGATGCTGCTGCACGACAACGCCGACGAGGAGCTGTCGGCGGAGGAGCTGCGCGAAATCGCCGACGACGCGCCCGTGGTGCGCCTGGCGAACATGATTATCACGCAGGCGATTACCGACGGCGCAAGCGACATCCACATCGAGCCGACGCGCGAGTGCGTCAAGGTGCGCTACCGCATCGACGGCGTGATGATCGACTCGATGGTGCTGCCCAAGCGCGTGCAGGCGTCGCTCACCTCGCGCTTCAAAATCTTGGCGGACATGGACATCGCCGAGAAGCGCGTGCCGCAAGACAACCGCATCAGCGCGACCATCGACGGGCGCGAGTACGACTTCCGCGTCTCCACCCTGCCGTGCATCTACGGCGAGAAGATTGTGATGCGCGTGCTGGACAAATCCAGCGTGCGGGTGGGGCTGGACAAACTCGGCTTTTTGCCCGACACACTCGCCAAGTTGGAAGAGGTCGTCAGCCGCTCCTACGGCATCATTCTCGTGACGGGTCCCACAGGGTCGGGCAAGTCCACCACGCTCTACTCGATTCTCTCGAAGCTGAACACGGGGCTGGTGAACATCATCACGGCGGAAGACCCCGTCGAGTACGAGTTGCCTGGCATCAATCAGGTGCAGGTGAACCCGAAGGCGGGGCTGACCTTCGCGAGCGCACTGCGGGCGATGCTGCGCCAAGACCCCGACATCATCATGGTCGGCGAGATGCGCGACCGCGAGACGGCGACGATCGCGATTGAAGCCGCGCTCACGGGACACTTGGTGCTGTCCACCCTGCACACGAACGACTCGTCGAGTGCGCCGCCGCGCCTGACCGAGATGGGCGTCGAGCCGTTTATGATTGCCTCGTCGCTGATTGCGGTGCTGGCGCAGCGGCTGGTGCGCACGCTCTGCCCCCGCTGCAAACAGCCGTACCAGCCGACCGAGTCGGAGTTCACCACCTACGGCTTCACCCCGCCGCCGAACCTGCACGAGGTCACGATTTACCGCGCCAAAGGCTGTGAAAACTGCAAAAACACAGGCTACAAAGGGCGCACAGGCATCCACGAACTGCTGGTGATGTCCGACCCTGTGCGTGATTTGATACTCAAGCACGCGGCGGCGTATGCCATCCAGAAGGTCGCCGTCGAGCACGGGCTGCGCCTGCTCAAGGAAGACGCCTTGCAGAAGGTGCTGCTGGGACGCACGAGCATCGAGGAAATCGTGCGCGTCATCTACAGCGGATAGGAGGCGATGATGATGACACAAGCGGAGTCGGTCGTGCAGAAGGTCAAAGACCTCGCGGCGCTGCCGCAGGTCGTGCATCAAATCATTCACCTGACGAACAACCCGAACGCGAGCGTGAAGGACTTGGAACGGCTGATTAGCATCGATCAGGGCATGTCGACGCGCGTGCTGAACACGGTCAACTCGGCTTACTACGGCTTCTCGCGCAAGATTGCCTCCATCAAGGACGCGGTGGTGCTGCTGGGGTTCAAGGCGGTGCGCAATCTGGCGATGACCGTGAGCGTGTTCGACCTGTTTGTGGGCAAGACCGATCGGCAGAACCTACGGCGGGGCAAGTGGTGGCGCCACTCGATTGACACCGCGTTGTGTGCGCGGCTGATTGCCTCGCAGGTCGCAGGCGTCTCGCCCGACGAGGCGTACACGGCAGGGCTATTGCACGACATCGGCAAGCCGCTTCTGGATCGCTACGGCGACGCGCCTTACGAGCAGGTGGAAGACCTCGTTGCGCAGGGTGTGCCTGAACTCGCGGCGGAGCGTCAGGTGTACGGCTGCGACCATGCGGCGGTCGGGCGCGCCGTGAGCCAGCACTGGGGCTTCCCCGAAAAACTCGTGGAAGCCATCGGTTGCCACCACGCGGAGTCGGCGGACGGGCTGCAGGACGCGCCGCTGACCGCCGTCGTCGTGCTGGCGAACTTTGTGGCGCACCTGCTGCGTCAGCCCGACGCGCCCGAAACCTGGTGGTTCGACCTGCCCCAGTGGGTTAGCGAGACGCTGCAACTCACGCCACAACAGTTGCAGTCGCTGTATTTAGGCTGCGAGGTGGAGCTTCAGTCCTCGCCGATGGCGGCGTTGGGGCGGTAGGCGCGTCTACCGCCTCTCGATGGGCACCATCACCACATCCCGCGCGCGCCACGGGGGCATCGGCGGCTTGGGCGGCTCCCCGTCGCCGTACTGCCATATCGCCCAGATGACCGCCGTGTCCTTCGGGCGCACGCTGGGGAACGGCGTGTGCCCGTCGGTCAGCACAATCACCGCTTCGGGCTTCGGCTTCAGCGCCAGCGCGGCGTTCAGCCCCGCGACCATATCCGTGCCCCCGCCTCCGCGCAAACCCTGACGCACCTTGAGCCAGTCGGAGCCGTGAAAGACGCGAATCGCCTCATACGGCACGGCGTCGCACGGGATAATCGTGACGGGGATGCGCAACGCCTCCAGCACGGCGCGCACTTCCGCGAGCGATTGCATAAGCTCGCGGTCGCTGATTGACCCCGAAGTGTCCACCACGCACGCCACGCGCGGCTTGTATTCGCCCTGCAGCGCGGGCAGGTAAATCGGGTGATACACCGCGCTGCGGCGGTGCGGGCGACGGTAGCTGTAGTCCAGTCGGTGTCCCAGCCCTTCGCTGATGACCCCGCGCACGATGCGTTTGAGCTGCTCGCGCCAGTTCACCTTCGGCTTGAGAATCGCCTCCGCCCAGCGCAGCCAGCCCGCGGGCAGCGTGCCGCGCTCTTTTTGGTGTTCCACGATGCGCCGTGCCACCTCCTCTTGCAGGGCTTGGCGGTCGAAGTCGCTGAGGGCGTTCGTGCTGGGGTCGTCGGCGTGCAGTTCCCACGGGCGCGCCTGCCCATGCACCCCGCTGCCCTCGTCCCAGTGGATTGCTTCCTCGTCAGTTCCTGATTTTGTTGCCCTCACCCCCGACCCCTCTCCCACAGGGTGGGAGAGGGGTGTAGGGGCGCGCGGCGGTGCGCCCTGTGGCTCGTTCCCCCTCGCCCCGGCTTGCCGCCTGCTGCGAGTTGTGCCCGCCCGCTTGCGCCTGCTGTTGCTGCCCGCCTGCCTGCGACTGCTGCTGCCCGCCCGCTTGCGCCTGCTGTTGCCCTGCCTGCCTGCGCTGCTGCTGACCCCCTGCCTGCGCTTGCTCCCGCGCCCGCTCCACCAGACGCTGATAGTACCACTCCGCAATCTCGCCGTCGGGTAGATTGTACCGACGCGGCAGCACAGCGAGCGGCTCGCCCCCCAGCGATGGGTACGCCATCCCCTCAGGCAGGTAGTCGTTGATCTCCATGTCCGCCGCAAGGTTCCACAAACGCGCATCGGCGTGGAGCGCGTTCGCACGCGCCTCGTGTTCCCGCAGCCAGTGCGCCACCTCGTGATACCACACCTGCGCCAACTGCCGCACCAGCGCGTGGCGGTCGTGCCCGCACGCCTCGTACAAGCGGGCGACCCACTGCGGGTTGAAGTAGACGCGCCCGTAGCGGTCAATCGCGGCAGGGGCGGGCAGCGCGTCGCTTAGGTGCAACGGCGCAGCGTACAGCGCAGGCGCGAACCACCCGACGCACTCCGCTGCGTGCACCCGCGCCGCCCGCACCCACTCCTCAATCGGCAAAGCGTCTTCGTGCTTCATAGGGCACCCTCCGCTAAAACTAAGGTCGTTTTGTTTGAGACTGCTTCGTTTGGATTTGCTGAATGGCTTGTCGTGCCGCACGGCGAACATCCCAACCGCTATCCCCCAGTGCTTTTATGAGCGCGGGCACGGCTTGGGGGTCGCCGAGTTTGCCCAACGCCTCCGCTGCCGCACGGCGAACATCCCAATCGCTATCCCCCAGTGCTTGGATGAGCGCGGGCACGGCAGGAGTGCCTATCTTCACCAACGCCTCCGCTGACACACGGAGAACACATCTCAAGTCATCCCCCAGTGCTTGGATGAGCGCGGGCACGGCTTGGGGGTCGCCGAGTTTGCCCAACGCCCACGCTGCCGCACGGCGAACATTCTCACTCCGATCCCCCAGTGCTTGGATGAGCGCGGGCACGGCTTGGGGGTCGCCGAGTTTGCCCAACGCCCCCGCTGCCGCACGGCGAACATCGTACCGATAATCCCCCAGTGCTTGGATGAGCGCGGGCACGGCTTGGGGGTCGCCGATTGCGCCCAACGCCTCCGCTGCCGCACGGCGAACATTCTCACTCCAATCCCCCAGTGCTTGGATGAGCGCGGGCACGGCAGGAGTGCCTATCTTCCCCAACGCCTCCGCTGCCGCACGGCGAACATCCACTCTCTCATCCCCCAGTGCTTGGATGAGCGCGGGCACGGCTTGGGGGTCGCCGAGTTCGCCCAACGCCTTCCGCTGCCGCACGGCGAACATCCCTACCGCTATCCCCCAGTGCTTGGATGAGCGCGGGCACGGCTGGGGTCGCCGATTTCGCCCAACGCCTCCGCTGCCGCACGGCGAACATCGTAGCTATGCCCCAGTGCTTGGATGAGCGGGGGCACGGCTGGGGGTCGCCGAGTTCGCCCAACGCCCCCGCTGCGCACGGCGAACATCCCCACTGTTATCCCCCAGCGCTTGGATGAGCGCGGGCACGGCTTGGGGGTCGCCGAGTCTGTCCAGCGCCTCCGCTGTCGCACGGCGTATTCGCCTGCGTGCGCCCACACGCTGAGCGCGGGCACGGCTTGGGGGTCGCCGAGTTTGCCCAACGCTTCCGCTGCCGCACGGCGAACAGCACTCGTCTATCCCCCAGTGCTTGGATGAGCGGGGGCACGGCTTGGGGGTCGCCAATCGCGCCCAACGCCTCCGCTGCCGCACGGCGAACAGCACTGTCGCTATCCCCCAGTGCTTGGATGAGCGGGGGCACGGCTTGGGGGTCGCCGATTGCGCCCAACGCTTCCGCTGCCGCACGGCGAACATCCCGATCGCTATCCCCCAGTGCTTGGATAAGCGCGGGCACGGCAGGAGTGCCTATCTTCACCAACGCCTCCGCTGCCGCACGGCGAACAGCACTGTGGCTATCCCCCACTGCTTGGATGAGCGCGGGGATGGCTTGGGGGTCGCCGATTGCGCCCAACGCTTCCGCTGCCGCACGGCGAACATTCTCTCTCCGATCCCCCAGCGCTTGGATGAGCGCGGGCACGGCAGGCGCGCCCGCCGCACCAAACGCCTCCACAAGACGCCGCTTCAAGGCGGTGTCGTTGCGGAACGCTTCGGGGAACTTCTCGTGCAGGTAGTGGGTGCAGGCTGCCATACGCGCGAACACGGGACCGAGCAGCTCCTCACAGGGGTTGTAGGCGACCTCGAAGGCGCCCCAGCCCGTGAAGCGCAGGCGCACGGGGTGCGTCTGCCCCTCGGCACAGGGGACTTGGATCTCAATCTCTACGCCTTGCCAAGCCATCGTGTGTTACCTCCATCCCGAAATGTGTTTACTGTCCGCTCTCACTTGGCAACGAACGGCAGTCCTTTGGGCATCTCCACGAACGGGTGGAACTCTACCTGCAAAAGGCGCAGATTCAAGGCAATCGCAGGCTTGCCCCCGAACAGCCAGTGCGTCTCGATGCGGTAGATTCGCCTGTTGCGCGTGGGGGGCGACGCCAACGATAGTCCCTCGGCGGTTAGGCGATGCACCATGCGGACGGAGACGCCCAAAAACCGCGCCGCCTCGATTGCCGACAGGTAGGTTCGGTTGGCGTAATCGCGTGCTTCCATAACCTCACTCCTCGCTTCAGCAACTAATCGAATGTTTTCGCTGTGCATAGTGTACCCTTATCCCTTCGGCTGCAGACGCTCCAGGATGCCCGTCAGCTCTTCGTAGTGCTGGCTGAGGTCGCGGAGGATGGGTTGCAGCGTCGGGTCTTGATTGAGCCGACCTTGCATCCAGCCCGTCGTGACCAGCTTGCGCAGGACGGTGTAGATACTATCCGCC
>AFSR01007909.1_pt1 | contig 10105 bp, 5 predicted proteins | sample 296848 | NCBI WGS metagenome assembly AFSR01 (sample SAMN02954305, study PRJNA68063) | hot springs metagenome | biome: terrestrial; feature: Mushroom and Octopus hot springs; material: microbial mat core samples; isolation source: Yellowstone National Park Mushroom and Octopus hot springs ...
TGTCTATGCAGAGAACGCCCTGTCCACTGGTCCAGGCACAGCATGCCTGCCCGCAACATGCTATGCCCGATATTCCGCCTTCCTGCCGGTGGAAGGCTATCGTGTAATGAGCGGCAGCATAACCCGGTATTGCGGCGGTGATCCAATAGTATTGTCCTAAATAGTGAACGTCACCGCGCCCGACTCGCCGCTGCCCGGAGCAGGGTTGAAGACCGTCGCATTCGCCGTCCCGGCGGTTGCAACGTCGCTGGCAGGGATGGCGGCTTCCAACTGGGTGCTGGAGACAAAGGTCGTCGGGCGGTCGCTTCCGTTCCAGCGCACCACCGCGCCGTTGACGAAGTTCGTGCCGGTGATGATGAGGGTGAACCCGCCGCTTCCGGCGACCGTTGTCGATGGACTGAGAGTAATGATCGTCGGCGATAGGTTGCTTGCCTGAATAGTGAAGGTTGCAGTGTCGGACGTACCGCCACCTGGAGCAGGGTTGAAGACCGTCACATTCGCCGTCCCGGCAGTCGCAACGTCGCTGGCGGAGATGGCGGCTTCCAGCCGGGTGCTGGAGACGAAGCCCGTCAGGCGGTCGCTCCCATTCCAGCGCACCACCGAGCCGTTGACGAAGTTCGTGCCGGTGATGACGAGGGTGAACCCGCCGCTCCCGGCGACCGTTGTCGATGGACTGAGAGTATTGATCGTCGGCTCCGGATTAGTGATGGTGAAGGTTACCGTGTTGGACGTGAGATTCCCCGGATTGACAACGGTGACATTCGCTGTCCCGGCAGTCGCAATATTGCTGGCGGGAATGGTGGCGGTCAGTTGAGTACTGGAGATGAAGTTGGTCGCTGTGATGGGACTTCCGTTCCAGTGGACAACCGAGCGATCCGATCCGGTTCCGTCGATAAAACCGCTGCCGTTGACGGTCAGCGTAAACTCTGCACCGCCAGCGACTGCCTGATCTGGACTCAGGCTCGTGATCTGCGGTGCAGGAACCTTCGAGCCGCAGATCACGAATGGAAACTCAGCGATACGGTCACTCACCGCATAATCACCTCGCGGCGCCCACATTTCTGTCTCGCCGTTGGTCAGGTCGAGCTGACGCGCGTTGTTGCCAGTGGCGAAACTGACTGCTGGAACCCAGGGACCGGTAAAGCTGGGGCTACCCGCCATACCCCACTCGATCCAGTAGGTACCGGTCAGCAGTGTAGTGATGGTAAAGGGCCAGTTAACCGTTACCGCCATAATCGGGCGATCAGTGTTTCCTAAATCGTTGGAATACGCGCGGTAGACGCCGGTCCACTGATTGTTCGTAATCGTGGCATCAACCGGTCCGGCAATGACCTCACCGCCAGCACCTGGCGTGCCGTTCCACAGGCGCAGATCTATCACGCCGGTGATGCTGGATGACGAAGAGATGGCGTAGGTCTGGTAGACATAAAAGGTAAGCGCTGAAGGACGCCATACGTTACCAGTCACGGTGAAATCGTCCGCCAGGCGAGCATGCCTGGGAGAGTTAGGGGGAAAAGAGGTCTATAGCCGCGTCGGATCAACAAGAAAGCCAGGTCCTTGGTGAAATGGATCCGATGGAGGTGAACAGGTATCGGCATCTCCTGCTCCTTTGTCCCATCCAGTGATGAAGCTGCCGTTGGTGAACAGCGGCTCGGCGGAGCACGACAGCGGAACGTTGGCTCGGGCTGGACGAGGTATGAGGCTGGCGCTCCCGATCAACCCTGCACAAAGACTCAAAATCGTCAGAACGCGGATGGATTGAAAGAAAAGGCTTCATTCAGGCAGCAGGGTAGCAGTGGGGGTGCAGCGCCGCTGCGCCCGAACAAGGAGCTATGAATGCCCTTCCTTTGTCCACGCATAGATGCGTCCGCGTTCAACAAAGCCGAGGCTGGCGTAGAAATGTCGCGCCGGTTGATCATCCGGTTCGTTGCCGTAGAACGCTGTTACATAACGTGTATCGTATCCCTGTAAACGCCGCAGACCTTCCAGCACAAGTGCGCGCGCCAGTCCACGACGACGGTGCGCCGCGCGGCATCCCAGCGGTTCGATCTCGCCAACACGGTTGATCGGGTCGAACCACAGGGTGCAGAAGGCGGTGACAGTTCCGTCTGCCGCAACCGCGATCAGGTCCAGGTCGGGACGGTAGGCGGGAGCGTGCACAACGGCGCGATACCGGGCAATGGTCATCCGCGATGGCGTGAAGGCGTCGCAGTGCGCTTCGACCCGGGCATGCACGTCATCTTCGCCGTTCATGGTGCGGATGACGTAACCGGCGGGAATGTCCGGCTCGGACACGTGCTGACCCAGATCGCGCACGCTGAGCGAAAGGAAGTGTTCGGTGCGCCGGTAGCCGCGCTGCCTGAGCAGATCGTTGCGCCAGGCGTCGTGCGCATAACTCCAAACCGATACGTGTGGATGCGGATCATCAACGTCGAGACGGCTCAGATGTTCCACCCAGTCGAGCATTGCCGGTTCGATGGAGCGGTGCGCCGGGTGCACCAGCAGATCCACCTGATGCTCACTGGGCCAGGTAAACCCGACTAGCGCGCCCTGATGGTCGAACCAGAGGCGGATGCGTGTTGCCAGGGCGTGGGTGTCTTCGTCGGTGCAGCGCCACCAGTCGAGATTGCCGACGTGACAGTACACGCGCGGACCTTCGAGCGCCTCGATTTCCGCCACCAGCTGGCGCATGCGGGCATAGTCGTCTTCACCGGCATAGAGACGTGACATGACTGCCATAGCATCTGCGAATGTTTCCATGTGGAACCGGATTTTCTGGCTGGCGATACACGTTTCGGCGCAATCTTCGGGATTGCGCAGATGTGCCAGGAGGAGTGTTCGATGGTTTCACGTTTCTTGCGGACAGCGGTGCGATCACTGCCCTCTGGACGGTAGTGCGTCTGAGTTGGAACAGGCGCGCCTGGTTCAGGCTTGCCACAGACCGACAGTGACAGGGCGCCTGGTCAGCCATGCCTCATCAACCGGAGAGAGCGGTGGCGGTGGAGGCGGCTCGCGGTAGTCAATGCGCAGGTCGTACCGTCCTTCGGCATACGCTTCGTTCAGCGCTGCACCCAGATCAAGCGGAACGTCGGGATCGGGCTCGCGGAGCGGAACCGGCACGACGGGCAGCGGGTCATGTAATTGAACGGGCCAGATTTCCACATGCGGGCGCTGATCGGCGCGACTGAGCATAACAACGTATGGCGTTGGGGTCCAGGGTGTTGCCAGCGAGGGCCGTCGCCCGCCACGAAGCAGATCGATCTCGATCAGATGTATCGAGCTGCGAATGATCTCCCGACGTTTGCGTTCATATGCATCGGCAGCATCGACGCCTGTGCGTTTGTTCGCCGGAGAGAGGAGTTCTAGCGCCGTGACAACCGTTTCGTCTCTCACTGTGCGCACTTCCATGCGGCTATAGCGCGTTTCGATCTCAACAGCCGGCGCGCCGACCACCGGCGCTGGCGCGACGATTGTGGCGGTCACGCTGCGCTGTTGCTCATGCTCGACGATGGCGGTGTCGGGAACAAGAAACCGAGAAAGGTTGACATCGATGGTCTCGAATGCTGTGTAGGGTACGATGACGGCCACGTACCGCGGGCTGAGACGGAGCTGGAGTTGCCGTCGCATGGCAGCAATCAGCCCGGCGTGCACATCGGGCCAGATCGCTGCCGATTCGAGATACGGATCCATGCCTGGGAACGGTGATTGCATACGCCCCTCCTCCGGGTATTGTAGCACGAATGCAGGCGCACGATCTCTCGCATCTGCGCCAGATCATCGGGTGGCGCTATGCATACCCGGCGGCTCAGGCGGTATCGTACCGTGTTGCGTGTGCTGGCGAGTGGTGATGTCTATATCATCCCATACCACGCCCACGCCTCAAGACCGGCGCGAATGAGCGCTGTGCCCGAGGCAACACTGATGGCGCTGCCAGGACCAGCGCCATACACGGAAACGACCGCAAACGCGCCAACTTTACCAGTCGCCATGACCGCCTCGATTGCCACGCTCACGTCAGTCAGTCCTGGTCCGTGCGGCTCACGGGTGGCGTGGTTGGGCACAAGCGCAGCGTCGAGGATGTCGGAGTCGACGTGGAGGTAGAGCAGATCGCAGGTTGTCGCAAGCGCCGCCAGGAGACCGGCGAAATCGTTCAGATCGACAATGGCGGTTTCAGTGGCGCGGATCAACTGCTCTTCAGGAGGGTCGAGGTTGCGCACATCGACAAGCAGGATACGGTCGGTTGGCAACGGTGCGGTCATCCCTGCCAGATCGCGCCACTGTGGCAGCGCCAGCCCGGCGCATACCGCCACCGGCATTCCTCCCAGCATTCCTGAGAGGGTCGTGCGTGGCGTGTTGTAGTCGCCGTGCGCATCGAACCAGACCAGCCCGATGCGCGTGTGCGGTTCGCAGGAGCGTTGCAGCCCGGCGATGACGCCGACGGCGTGGGTGCAATCGCCGCCGACGATCAGCGGCGCGCGACCGATGGTACGCGCTGCGGCAACGTCATCGGCGATGGTGCGGCAGATCCATCCCAGGTTCGATGGTTCATCATCGCTGCGTTGCGCTTCTGGCATCTGCGGTTCACTGATGGTGACCGGTACGCCAGCGGTTGAGTAGACGCCGGAAGCAGCGTAAGCGTCGAGTGCGCGTTCATCGCCTTCGGCTGGCTTACTGCCGCGATACCGTACGCCGATGACCTGGAGCGCGGTGAGCGTGTGGGTTTTCATAGGTCTTTCTGAACTGGTGTCCTCGCAGACAGGTCTCAGCCCTGCCCCAACAGTCGCACCCGAATCGTCTTAATCTCGAATGGACGCACGTTGCACCGCACCGTCTGACCGTCCACAGTCATCGGTCCGGTCTCGCGTTCCAGCAGATCGACTTCCACCGCCGACTCCACCGGTCGCCCGAAGTCGAGGCGCACCTGACCACGCTGGTTATGCGCTTCGTACATACGCACGATCAGCCCATCGCCATCGTCGGCGGTTTTGATCGTTTCAACCACGACATGATCGCTTTCGACGCGCAGGAATGACCGTCCTTCGGCCGGAATTTCACCCATGACCGTCACTGGGCGCAGCGGAGCGTTCAGTTCATACGCGCGGCGGGTGACCTGCGCCTCGCGCCAGTCGCCAGCGTGCGGCAGCAGGCTGTACATAAAGCGATGCACTCCGCGGTCTGCCTGCGGATCGGGAATGACTGCCGATTTGAGCAGTGATATGCCCAGGGTGTTGTGGAGCAGGCTGTGACCATATTTGCCGTTGTTCATCAGCGCCACGCCATACCCGCCCTCGCTGAGATCGACCCAGCGATGCGCACACACCTCGAAGCGCGCCCAATCCCAGCTGGTGTTGCGGTGGGTTGGGCGTTCGACTGAGCCGAACTGGATTTCGCAGGTGGCGCGGGTTGCGTTGAGCCGCAGCGGGAACAGCACGCGCAACAGGTTCTGCCGTTCCTGCCAGTCCACCTCAGTATCGAAGTCGATCCGGCGACTGTTGCACCACAGACTGATCCGCTGCCGGATCGTACTCTTGCCGAAGCGCCGCACGATTTCGACCGTGGCGCGCAGCGGTCCTTCTTCAACGACACGCCATTCGCTCATGTCGTGAATCGGGTACGGTTTTTCGAGATAGAACGGATCGATATCCCAGGCATCCCAGAACATCGGGCGGTCTTCGTACAGGACAAGCTGGTTGCCGGTGGCGCCTTCGGCGATGATTTCGCGCTCATACCGGGCATCGTAGAGCGAACCGATTTCGCCATGCGTGTCGAACTCGATACGAAACTCGTCGGACGCCAGATACTCGCGACGAACAGTGAAACGGGCGGGCGGGGTTGGGCGGGAAGCTTTGTCAATGGCAATGTACCCGAATGCTGGCGCGGACGCTTCCACCAGCAGCGCGCGCGTCCCATCAAGGTGCTCGACCGTCTGCGTCACGCCGGCAACCGCCGGTCGGGGGCGGTCATCGAGCGGAATGGCGACGCATTCGGTGCGATCCCACGCCAGGCTATTGAACACCGCCAGGCGTGGCGCAGCGCCGTTCCCGTCACTCTCGGTCAGGTCGGTAATCGCGGCGTGGCGCACCGTCTCGACCGTTTCGCGCACCTCGGCAAACTGACGTTCGCTCTCGACATACACCAGCGGCACTGAACTTCCGGGCAAAATATCGTGGAACTGATTGAGCAGCACTGTGCGCCAGGCGGCGTCGAGGTCCGCCTGACGGTTGATCGCTCCCTGCGTGACGGCCCAGGCATTGAGCCATTCGGCTTCGCGCAGCAGGAGTTCTGCCTGACGGTTGTTCTGCTTGGTGCGCGCCTGACTGGTGTAGGTGCCACGGTGATACTCCAGGTACAGCTCGCCGACCCACACCGGCAGCCGGGGATTGTTCCAGACGCGCTGCTGCAGGCGCTGGAAGTACTGCTCGACGCGACCGGGGCGCACCACCGGGAAACCCGGCAGGTCGGACATGACCCGCGCCAGTTCGAGCATCTCCTCGGTCGGACCGCCGCCGCCATCACCATACCCATAAATGTAGAGCACTTCGTCATTGATATCCTTCTGGCGGTAGTGGTTCCACGTTCCGAAGACCTCGGACGGGAGCATGCTGCCGTTGTAGGTATAGAACTGCGCTTCGGTCGGGTTTGGTTTCAGCGGCGCGGACGTTGCAGTCACGAAATGCGCCAGCACCTCGGAGCCGTCGATCCCGCGCCAGCGGAAGGTATCGCAGGGCATGCGATTGAACTGGTTCCAGCTGATTTTGGTCGTCATAAAGCACGAAATACCCGCCAGGCGCATGATCTGCGGCAGCGCCGCCGAGTAGCCGAACACATCCGGCAACCAGATAACGTGCTCGATAAGACCGAACTCACCCTCGAAGAAGCGCATACCGTGGATCACCTGGCGCACCAGCGATTCGCCGCCGGTCACATTGCAATCCGGTTCAAGCCACATCGCGCCGACCGGTTCGAACCGTCCTTCGGCGACGCGCTGGCACAACCGCTCGTACAATTCCGGATCGTCCTGCTTGAGGAACGAATAGGTTTGCGGCTGGCTCATGCTGAAGTGATACTCCGGGTAGCGTTCCATCAGGTGCAGCGCGGTTGCAACCGTATGCGCAATCTTCTGGCGGGTGCGCCACAGGGGCCAGAGCCAGGCGACATCCATATGCGCGTGGCCGGTTGCCAGGATGGTTGGGCGTTGTCCCGGCTCCAGGTTGGCCGTCAGCGTCTCGCGCAGGAAGGTCAGCGCCGCGCCAGCCGAAATGGCGAAGCGTTCACTCTGCCACCCCTCGCGCAGGTCGAGCAGGTTATACGCGCGATTGATCCGGTCGAGCAGGGCGTGCTTTTCCGGGTCGCTCTCGCGGTAGGTGGAGATGGCATCGAGCACCGCGTACATCACAGCAGTCAGGCGACCGATGATTTCGTCGCGCAGTTGCAGTTCCAGCCCGCCAAACGGACGGGGGTAGGGCGTATAGCAGCGGATCAGCACCTCGTGTTCCCCCTCATGCGCGCTTTCGGGGATCAGCGCAGCCGGGTGCGGCTCATCAATCCCGGCGAGCGCGCGCCCGTCGAGGTAGAGAATGCCCTCGATGCCGGCGTGCCCTTCCTCAGACCAGCGCAGCCGAACCTGCACCTGGCGTCCGCGCCATTCTTCCGGGACGCGCAGGGTCGTGCGCAGCCAGTGGGTATGCCCGCCATCGACCGGCATGCCCCACGGAAGCGGTTCATCCGGCTTATCGGGGTTCTGCGGGTCGCCGCCCCAACGTTCACCGACCTTCAACGGACGCCAGGATGGATCATCGGGAGGCGGCGGCAGGGACATTGCGTTATCGGGTGGCGTGCCGGGCGCCGGGCAGGTCCACACATCGGTGATCGGGCGGGTATCGCGAATAATGGCAGCGCGCATCTCTTCCAGACGCGCCTTCAGTTTTTCGACGGTGAAGAAGAGCATGGCAACAGGTCCTCGGGCTAGAGCGAACGGTATGTATCATACCACGAGTATATGGTCGCATTCGATCGCAAACAAAAAGGGATTTTGCAGTTCAAAGCGGGCATCACGCTGGAGATGGCGACTGGCTACTGTGTTGCAGCGTGCGGGTGCGAGAGGTGGAACCAGACTGGCAGAAGCAGTTCGTGGAGCATTGTCAGGTGGCGGAGGTCTATATGTGTTTGAAATCTTCCCAATCAAGACCCAATTGACGTACGATATGACGTATAGTGCCCATCTTGAGGTCTTTGCCGCCCCAGTCTGGCGCCGATGCGATCCGACCTGTGCTGGGGTTGTGCCATTTGCGATGCGAACCGCCACTGTGTCGGTCAAGCGGGGCGGGTTCAAGGATTACACGACGGAAGGTTGTGCCATTTGCGATGCGAACCGCCGCTGTGCCGGGGCAACTCTTTGCAGCCCAGAGCGCGCAGTTTACGAGCAACCTCCTGGTATCTCATGCCCCGACTGCTGTTTCGATCCAGAAAGGAGTTGTGGTCAAAGGCGGCCTGCCGCAAGACGGAAGGCAGTGGACGCCCCAGATCTCATAGGCTCAACAATCGCGCGCAGGGCGTCGGCGACATTGTCCAGCGCTTCGGCAACAGTATCACCCTCGGTAATCAGCTCAGGCAGGATAGGACAGGTTACGGTATATCCGCTTCTGTCTGTGGTTCAAAGAGCAGAGGCAGTTTGTAGATTGTTTTGGCAGCCACGGTATTTCTCCTGATCTGGTTCGTGGATGCGGTCGCGTTGCTGGCGCGTCTGGCTGGTTCCTGAGACAAGGCACTCTTATTGTAGTCGATGGTTGGAGGAAACGCAAGCGGATACGCCTGTGCAGCCGCATTTCTGTCAAGGTGATAACGAAGGTTTTCGGACCTGACATCCTCGTCACGCTCGCAGATGCGCAGGACGGACGGGAGTGAGTAATGAGAACCTACAATAACGCACGAGCAAGAACATACTTGCGTTGCCGTCCAGAATTGTGTAGGATGGTCAAAAACTATGTTTGAGTGTTTGATCGCCTGCGCCGATGAGATAGAAACAGGACGACAGCTTGCGTGATCATTGTATCTTATGAGGGAACAGGCTATGCACATCACACTCAAGACCTTGACCCCTTTGTGGACCGGTGGCGTGGATCAGACCTGCGACCGCCTGCACGAGACAGGGCTAATCGGTTCGCTACGCTGGTGGTATGAGGCGTTGGTGCGCGGACTGGGCGGATATGCGTGCGATCCGACGGAGCACAGCTGCACCTTTGATGAAGAAAAGTATCGCAAGTCTAAAGCCAGTGATGAGCGTCAACGGTTGCGTGATGCTGGTGTATGTGATGCCTGTCAGTTGTTCGGTTGCACCGGATGGGCGCGCAAGTTTCGGTTGAAGGCTTCCGATGGAAAGAGACTGTTTCATGGAAAAAACATTCTAATTCCCAGTGGAAGAGTCCACCAATCCAGTAAAGGACCACGGTCGGGTGGCTGGTTTGTGTTCGGTGAAAGTCGGTTCGGTGAAATTGAATTTGAATTCATCCCTTTGCGTCCTTTTGACCTGAGTCCTATCTACACCATCCTGGTGCTGATCAGTCGTCATGCGAGCCTGGGACCGAAAGGCTCAAATGGTTATGGAGTCATACAGGCTGAAGGTGTTCAACCGTCACTTACCTGGATAAAGGATTTCAGTTGTTCTCCCACAGCACGTAATAGCTCTCTACCCGACTTTCGCGACTTCTTTTTTGCCAGGTTTCAATTTGATGAGCCAGAAAACAATCAAGATTGGTGGAAGATGATTAACGGTATTCAACAGGCCGTGAATGGGAGACGGAAGAGCGCAGAAGAACTTCAAGAAATCGTAAGTAAAGGTGTTCTTCCCCTTGCACCTGCTATTCGGAACTGGTTGCGTTATCAGTGGGCACATGGCCTTGGCTCCAGGGAAGCACATTTTGTCTTTGGTGAAGCGCAAGCAGTGTGTCCGATTTGTTACTCTCCTGGCTTTAAATCTGACAGTAAAAAGCAAAATTTCAACTGGTGCCCAAGTTGTAAACAGAGCTTCAAAAAAGAAGATGAAATACCCACCACTGCATCAAAGATCCATGTGTCTTACGCTTACCGTGTTGATAGTGGATGGGAA
>AFSR01000706.1_pt1 | contig 10103 bp, 8 predicted proteins | sample 296848 | NCBI WGS metagenome assembly AFSR01 (sample SAMN02954305, study PRJNA68063) | hot springs metagenome | biome: terrestrial; feature: Mushroom and Octopus hot springs; material: microbial mat core samples; isolation source: Yellowstone National Park Mushroom and Octopus hot springs ...
TGCGAACCCGCATGCTACAATACATTCCGCTATGAACCATCTCATATCGCTCAACCGGATCGCGATCCTTGCGCTTGTCGCATGCGTGGCGCTGTTCCTTTTCGCGCAACCCCAACCCCTGGTGCTGTCGCGCTGGTCGCCGGTCAGTCCATCAGTGCCGACGATCGGCGCTGTTGCCGTGCCGGTTGCGGACGTATCGCCGAACATCGTGGTGAACGAGGGACTCTACGTCGACGAACGTGATCGACTCGATCAGGATGCACGCCGCGCCTATGCGTATGTCGCGGCGCGATTCGGCAGCGAACTGACCGGTCCGCTCACCGTCGCATTCATCCAGGATGCCGGATGCGCCCTGAGCGGCATTGCTTACACCGATATTCGTCGGGTTGAGGTATTCACCTGCAATGCTATCGGGTGCGAACGGGCGATTGCCATTCTGGCGCACGAATATGTGCATCAACTCCAGCACGACCGGTATGGGTCGCGGCATCTGAGCGCCGATCTGATCCTGTCTGAGGGCATGGCAACCTGGGGAGCAGGGGTCTACTGGCTCGGCGAACACCCCGATTTTCGCAGATATGTGCGCGCTCAGCGGACGAACGGCATCTCCTACCCCCTGGCAACCCACTACGCCGGACGCGGCGTCGCAGTGATGAACGCACTCTACTACCAGTGGGCAAGTTTTGTTGAGTTCCTCATCGACCGGTATGGGCGTGAACGTCTGGACGCCGTGTACGTTACCGGCGCAGGAACGCCCGGATCGGCAGATTATCGCGCAGTGTACGGAAAAGACCTGGCAACGCTGGAACAGGAATGGATCGCCTGGCTGGAAGCCGCTCCTTGAACGTTGTCCGTTGCCCGGTTCTCAGTGTGGCGCAGGAAACAGGCGATGCGGGTAAAGCCGAACAGCAGTTCGATCTATCGGCGAGGTTTCATCGCGCTGATACGCTTTCTCTGGCGTCTTTGCCTGGCATTCGTGAAGTTGACGATCGTGGCGACTATCCTGACGGCGCTGGCGGTCTTCGTCGTATACCGGCACTACAGCCGCGACCTGCCCGATCCGACGCAGATCGGGCGACACCGCCCGGCGGAAACGGGGTACATCTATGCGCGTGATGGAACACTGCTTTACGAACTGATCGATCCGCTGAGCGGCAGACGCACCGTTGTGCCGTTCGAGCGCATTCCGCGCATCCTGATCGATGCGACCGTCGCTGTTGAAGATGCCGGTTTCTGGACCAACCCCGGCGTCGATCTGCGCGGCATTCTGCGCGCGTTGATCCTCAACTACCAGGCGGGCGAAGTGGTCAGCGGCGGTTCAACGATCACTCAGCAACTGGTGCGGAACGTCCTGCTCTCGCCCGATGAGCGCGACGACCTCTCGCTCGACCGGAAACTGCGCGAAGCCATCCTGGCAATCGAAGTATCCCGTCGCTACAGTAAAGAACAGATCCTTGGCGTGTACCTGAACGAAGTCTACTATGGCAATCAGGCATACGGCATCGAAGCGGCGGCGCAGTCCTATTTCGGCAAACACGTCTGGGAACTCTCAGCAGGCGAAGCCACCCTGCTCGCCGGTCTTCCCCAATCACCAACAACCCTCAATCCGCTGCACAATTTCGCTGGCGCGAAGCAGCGTCAGCGCACCACCCTCGATCTGATGGTCAAATACGGCTATCTGACCGCAACAGAGGCGCAGGAGATCTTCGAAGAGCCGCTGCGTTTCGCCCCGATTGCCAGAGACATCACTGCACCGCACTTTGTGTTTTACGTCATCCGGTTGCTCGAAGAGCGCTACGGACCGGAGATGCTCTATCGCAGCGGATTGCGCGTCGTGACGACGCTCGACCCGCAGTGGCAGGCGGAAGCGGAACGCATCGCCCGGCAATGGATCCGCGAAGGTGGACCGGGATATACGCCCCTGCGTGATCGGAACGCAACCAACGCCGGTGTGGTGATGCTCACGCCCGACGCGCAAATCATTGCGATGGTCGGCAGTATTGATTACAACGATCCAACCATCGACGGGCAGGTGAATGTCACCCTCGCACCGCGTCAACCGGGTTCTGCGCTTAAGCCAGTAATTTATGCCGCTGCACTCCAGCGGGGATGGACGCCAGCGACGATCATCTGGGATACGCCAGTAACATACCCTGCTGGCGATGGAACTGTCTACGCGCCACGCAATTACGACAATGCCTTCCATGGTCCGCAACGTCTGCGCATGGCGCTGGCAAACTCCCTCAACATTCCGGCAGTCCGAACCCTCGAATATGTCGGCGTTGAGAACTTCGTAGAACTTGCCCAACGCATGGGAATCACCACCCTGAACGACCCGCAGCGTTACGGTTTGCCGCTAGCGCTCGGCGCTGGCGAAGTGCGCCTTATCGACCTGACGGCGGTGTACAATACCTTTCGCAACGGCGGACGCTATCGCCCGCCAGCAGCGATCCTGAAGATCACGAATGCGCGCGGTGAAACGCTCGAAACCCTGAACGACACCCCCGGTCGTCAGACCCTCGGCGAGCGCGGTGAACAGATCGCCTATCTGATCACCGACATCCTCAGCGACAATGCTGCGCGCCGGTCCATGTTCGGTCGAAACAATGTGATGGAACTCCGCGACGGGCGACCGGCTGCGGTCAAGACCGGCACCAGCAATGAGTGGCGCGACTCCTGGACGGTCGGATACACGCCCGACATTACGATAGGCGTGTGGGTGGGCAACAACGACAACGCACCGATGCAGGAAGTTGCTGGCTCGAACGGTGCGGGGGTCATCTGGCGCGCTCTTATGGAACGCTACCACGAAGGGCGCCCCATCCTGACGTTCGAGCCGCCAGATGGGATCAGCGAAGTGGTGATCTGCGCCGACACCGGCGCACTCGCGGGTGAGCATTGCCCGCGACCGATCAGCGAGCGATTCATTGCTGGCACTGAGCCGCGCACCAGCGATGTGACCCTCCTGACCGTCGGCGTCTCCGATGACGGCACCTGTCTGGCGGCATCGTACACGCCACCGGAGCGTGTCCGCCAGGTCACATTCGTTGTTTATCCGCCAGCATTCCGGGACTGGGCGGAGTCACATGGCATTCCCCAACCGCCACAGCGCTACTGCCCGCCGCCGGAAGCCTCAACCGGGCGCGAAGGAGGGATCATCGCACGGATCACCCAACCGATCACCAACACGACCGTGCACGGACCGCTGGTGTATGTGCAGGGCGCCGCTCTTGGCGTCTATGCACTTGAGATCGCACCCGGTCGCAGCCCCCAGGGAGGCTGGCGCACAATTGCCCGTGGCGAGGCGATCCAGGAAGGTATGCTGGGCATCTGGCAGACAGGCGACGACGCGCCAGGAGAATATACGCTGCGTCTGCGCGTGACAACCCGCGAAGGAATCCTGCTCGAACAACACGTGTGGGTGCGACTGGAAAGAGAAGCGGGAAGCGGGAACTGAGAAGGTAGATGTCCTGTCACTGCTCACCTTCCGCCTTCCACCGCAACTGCCAGATTTCCAGCCGATTCTTACCCGCCTGCTTTGCACGGAGCAGTGCCTCATCCGCCCGCGCAACCAGCATATCGATGCTCATCCCATCAAACGGCTCAGCATACACTGCCATGCCAAAACTGGCCGTCACCCTCGCCACCCCCTGACTGGTTGCAATCGTTGTCTGGCTCAACACCAGGCGCACACGCTCGACAACCTGCACGCCGCCGTTTTCATCTGTCTCCGGCAACAGCAGAATGAATTCCTCACCGCCATAGCGTGCCAGCAGATCGATAGAGCGCAATTCGCGGCGTAACAGACCGCTGAACTCCCGGAGCGCCCGGTCACCAACCGGATGACCGAAGGCATCGTTGATCTGTTTGAAATCGTCAAGGTCGGCAATGATCACCACCAGCGGCGAGTGGTGACGGTGCGCGCGTTCGAGTTCGCGCCGCGCCGCACTCAGGAAATATCGCCGGTTGTACAGCCCTGTGAGCGGATCGGTGATCGCCAGATACTGCACTTCTTCAAACAGGCGGGCATTTTTGATCGCAACTGTCGCCTGTTGCGCGAACATTCTGAGCAACCGGATATCATCTGCGGTGAAGATTCGCTTGAGATCGCCGTCTCCCGCGCTCATCGCGCCAATCAGTTCATCGCCCGCTAGCAGCGGAACCGCCAGGACATTCGCCGTTGACTCCGCCTCGCACTGGAGCGAACGCTCACTCCACGCGCGATAATCGCACACAACGACCGGCTGGCGCGTAAGCGCGGCCTTGCCCATCGCCCCCTCCCCCAACGCCAGGCGCACACCTGCATAGTCGTAGTCCATGTTAACGCTCACATGGACGATGAGATGATTCTGCTGCGCGTCGTACAACGCCAGCGCACCGTGCGCGGCGCGTATCAGAGTCAGCATCCGCGTCACGATCGCCCGTAACACATCATCGAGATTCAGATTGCCGGTAATATCGCCCATAATGCTGTACAGCGCATCGAGTTGCTGCACGCGCTGCCACAACCGCTCATACAGCCGCGCGCGCTCAATGGCGACATGGATATGTTCCGCCAGTTCCGTCATCAAACGCAGGTCATCTTCGGTGAGCACAACGCCGTTAATGCTTTCAACGTTGAGCGCTCCGATAACCCTGTCATCTTCCCAGAGCGGCACGCAAATTTCGGACACCACTCCTTCAATTGCGCCAAGAAAATCGCTGTCGGCGCTCACATCGGCAATCAGCGCCGGTCGTTCGCTCAGGATGGTGCGGCTGATAATGCCTTTTCCAAGCGGAATGCGCTCTGGATGTGCGAATACCCGACCTGATGTTGCAGTACCAGTTCATCGTGTTCACGCAGATAAATGCAGACCTGCGTGTAGCCGAAGGTTCTGGCGATTGCCTCGACCACCGAATAAAAGATGACCGACAGATCGATCGCCCGCGCCAGCACCGAACGCACCTGTCCGAGCAGACGCAACTCCTGCGCCTGCCGCTTCGTGACCGTGTACAGATCGTGCAGATGCTGCGCACTCGCGCGCAGTTCCGCCTCGATGCGCTGCCGCTCGGCAAGTTCTCGCTGCGCTGTGGTGTACAATTGCGCATTATCAATCGCAACCGCTGCAAGATCGGCGAAGCGGGCAAGGAGTGCCGCGATGGTGCGAAAATCGAAAGGGTTCGCCGCATCATACGCCACTCCCAGCACCCCAATCACGTCCCCGCGCGACTTCAGCGGCGCCGCAATCACCGCCCCGAAATCGATCATTTCCAACCGCTCGATGCGCCCTTCCCACGACCGGTAATCCTCCACCATCATCGGCGCGCCCGACTGCCAGACGCGTCCGGAAATCCCCTCGCCCGGAGCAATCACACTGCCAAGGTTCAACGCAAACCGTCCAATGCCGACTTTCATCTCCATCAGTTCGGCATCCGCCAGGCGAAGATAGATATACCCGTGCTCCGTTCCCGCCAGACGCGCGGCATGCTCAACGATCGCCCCCAGCACATCGTTGAGGTCCAGACGATTCATGATCGCCAGCGTCGTTTCGTGGAACGCGGTAAAATAATCGGAGACGGCTGGAGAAACGTAAGGTGGAAAAGAAGCGGAAGATCGGGCATGGTGCAGTTGCCGCTCGAGTTCCCGAATACGTGTTCGCAGTGCGTCGTTCTCAGATTGAAGGCGTTCAGCTTCGTTCATGCGGAGAGCGCTGTGCGCAGGTTGTGTTCGTGCAGGTCATTGCCAGCGAAATAAATCAACAAATCCCTGTTAAGACATTTTATCAGGCTTGCCTCGCCGCCGCATTACCATACGGTTGCAATAACATTTCCTGCGCATCATACGACGACGCGCTTCGACCGTTGTTGACAACCGTGCGCTCCATTCGTACCATGCGACTACACGTTGAAGCGTTCAGAACCATCCAGGCGCTGGCGCCGATTGGAAACAGACGATGAACGACCCGATCATACTCTATAATGGTCCTGTCTACACACTCAATCCGGCTCAACCGCGCGCACAGGCGGTCGCGGTGCGCGATGGGCGCATCATTGCAGTCGGCAGCGAGGGCAAGGTGCGCGCTGCCGTGACCGGACGCGCCGAGGGGATCAACCTCAATGGTCGCGCGCTTATTCCCGCGTTGACGGATGCCCACGTGCACCTGGTTGCCCATGCGCTGGCGCGTCGCAACATTACACTCGACGACGCAGCGACGCTCGATGAGGCGCTGCAACGGATCGGCGCTGCGGCGCAACACCTCCCCGAAGGCGCCTGGGTGCGCGGACGCGGGTGGGACCACTCGCGCTGGGGGCGCTGGCCCACTGCGGCGCACCTCGATGCGGTCATCGGAGATCGACCGGCGTATTTCTCGCGCAAGGACGGTCATTCCGCCTGGGTCAGCAGCGCGGCGCTTCGCCTGGCAGGCATCACCGGTGATACCCCCGATCCGCCCGGCGGCGCCATCCAGCGCGAGCACGGCGAACCAACCGGCATCCTGCTGGAAACGGCGATAGATCTGGTGCGTCGTCATATTCCTGAGCCGGGAGCAGGACGAGCGCCTGGCGGCAGTCCGCGAAGCGATCACCGAAGCTCATTCCTACGGTATGGTCGGCATGCACCTGCCTGCCAGCATGATCCCCGGCGATGGCGCCCAAACCCTTAGCGATGTGCAGACCCTGCGCGAACACGGTCACCTGCACCTGCGCTGCCTGGTCTATCTCGGTCTCGATGGACTCGATGCAGCGCTGGCGCTCGGCATGCGCAGCGGGCTGGGAGATCGCTGGATCCGGATCGGCGGCGTCAAGATCTTCGCCGATGGTTCGCTTGGATCGCAGACGGCAGAGATGCTTGCGCCCTATGAAGGCAGCAGCAATCGCGGCATTGCCGTCCTGTCGTTCGATGAACTGCGCGACGCCGTTCGCCGCTCGATCCACGGCGGTCTGGCAGTGATGGTTCACGCCATCGGCGATGCCGCCAACCGCAAGGTGCTCGATGCCATCGAAGCGGCGCTGCCCGGCGCTCCGGCGCTCCGCATTCCCAATCGCATCGAGCATTGCCAGGTGGTGCATCCCAACGATCTGCCGCGTTTCGCCCGTCTGGGCATCATCGCTTCTATGCAACCGATCCACTGCACTGCCGATATGGAGATGGCAGAACGCCTCTGGGGACGGCGCTGCGCATATGCATATGCCTGGCGCTCTCTCCTCAACGCTGGCGCAACGCTTGCATTCGGATCCGATGCGCCGGTCGAATCGCTCAATCCCTGGCTCAGCATCCACGCTGCGGTTACCCGGCAGCGACCGGACGGTGAACCTGCTGGCGGATGGTATCCAGAGCAGCGGTTGACCGTTGAAGAAGCGCTGCGTGGCTTTTGCTCAGGAAGCGCAACCGCAGCCGGGACTGCCCATGAGCAGGGTATGATTGCGCCCGGCATGCTTGCCGATCTCGCCGTCCTGTCCGCCGATCCGTTCAAGATCGACCCATCAGCGTTGCATACGGTGCGCGCCGATATGACCATGATCGAAGGGCGAGTCGTCTGGGAACGCTAACGTCCGGTTTATCGAAGGATACGTATATGAATGCCGATACGTTGCACCAGGCAATCGCCGCCGCGCGCGATGGGCGTCGTTACGACGCCCGTGCGCTGCTGCTCCATCTGCTGGAAGCCGATCCGCGCAACGAGCGCGCCTGGCTCTGGCTGTCGGGGGTTGTCGATGATCCCGAGGACGTGAAGATCTGCCTGGAAAATGTGCTGGCGCTGAATCCGTCCAATCCACGCGCGCGCCAGGGGCTGGAATGGCTGCACGCGCGGATGGGTCTGCCATTGCCGCCTCTCCCCCCGCCGGATCAAACCGGCCGCTGCCTGGAGCGCGAGATCGATACGCACGCACTGTCGGTTGCGCGCCTGCGCGCATATCGTACAACACTGGCAGTCGTTGAGCCGGTTGCACCGCCGAGGCCCAAGCCCGACCCGATATCCGCGCCCGTACCGTCCACGCTGCAGAACAGGACAGTTGCAACGCGAGCCAATCCTGCACCAACACTACCGACATCTGCTCCCGCTCCGGCGACTGTCAGAACAGCAGTGGCTGTGCCATCAACCGATCCTGCGCGTCACCTGGCATCAGTCGCACCGGCAGATGATGCAACCATTCCCTGCCCCTACTGCGGCGCGCCAACGGTCGAAACGCAACGTCGCTGCGCTCAGTGCGGCGGAAGTCTACTGGTGCGGGTGGCACCCTCGGATGAACAGTCGCCGATTGTGCAGGCGCTGGTCTGGATGTGGCGCGGTGGCGCCGTTGCTGTGCTTCTGATCGCGCTCGTCTTTCCGGTGATGGGTGTCTTGCTTTATCAGGAAGCACCAGCAAACGGTTTCCCTATAGGCATCCTAATACCGGCAGTTATCCTCGCGCCGGTTGCCACTCACCGGTTTTTCGGTCGCGCAGCAACTGGCGCAACGCTCCGCCTGGGCGCTCTATCTGGCGGTGGGCCTGACAACTGTTGGACTGATCGGCGCGCTGGCGCTTGCCGTGCGTCCCGATGCTCTCATAGGAATGCTGGACCGCCTGACCAGCGCAACATCGATCCCATCAGCCTGGCTTCTACCGCTGATTGCTGGCGCCAGGCTGATCGCCATTGGCGCAGGCGTGGCGCATATCGCTGCGATTGCGCTCACCATCGCCGGGTACGATGCTATTGTCGGCAGACTCGAGCGTTTTCGCCATATCCTGAAGCCGTCCGACCATCTGACGCACTACAACAACGGCGTTGCGCTGAAGAATCGCGGCATGTGGTATGTTGCGGCGCTCGAATGGGAATGGGCGGTCAAAAAAGCGCCATACGACGTAACGTATTTGCGCGCACTAGGATTGGCATATGCGCGCTTGAAACAGTTCGATAAAGCACGATCCATGATCGACCGGGCGTTGCAGGCAGCGCCTGACAACCCCAGATTACGCGAAGATCGGGCGCTGATCGAGCGTCTGGCGTCGCAGGAGCAACGTTGAACAGGAAACAGGATCAATGCCAGGAAACACGTTTGGACAGGTTTTTCGATTGACAACCTGGGGCGAATCACACGGACCCGCGGTTGGGTGCGTGGTCGATGGATGCCCGGCAGGTATCGAGATTTCGGAAGCGTTCATCCAGCGTGAACTGGATCGTCGCCGGGTTGGGCAGAGCCGGGTAACATCAGCGCGTCAGGAACCCGATCAGGTGCAGATCCTGTCGGGGGTGTTTGAGGGACGTTCGACCGGCGCACCTATCAGCATGCTGGTCTTCAATGCCGATGCGAAGCCGGGGCACTACGACACTATCAAGCACCTCTACCGCCCCGGTCACGCCGATTATACGTGGGACGCGAAGTATGGCTTTCGCGACTGGCGCGGCGGTGGACGGAGCAGTGCACGCGAGACGATCGGGCGCGTCGCCGGTGGCGCGATTGCGAAACTACTCCTCGCGCGCTACGGCATATCGGTCATTGCGTGGACATCGCAACTCGGTGATCTGAAAGCCGAGGTTATTGATGAGAGCGAAATCGAGCGCAACATCATGCGCTGCCCGGATGCGCGGGTTGCCGCCCTGATGGTCGAGCGCGTCGAACAGGCGCGGCGCAATCTCGACTCGCTCGGCGGCGTGGTCGAAGTGCGCGCCCGCGGCGTTCCCCCCGGTCTCGGCGAGCCGGTCTTCGACAAATTGCAGGCGGATATTGGCAAGGCAATGTTCAGCATCCCGGCGATCAAAGGGGTTGAGTTCGGCGAGGGGTTCGGTGTCGCATATATGACCGGCTCGACCCACAATGACCCGTTCGTGCGCCGCGATGATGGCACAATCGGAACCGCGTCCAACCATCACGGCGGTATTCTCGGCGGCATCAGCACCGGCGAAGAGATCGTGCTGCGCATCGCTGCCAAACCGCCAGCGTCCATCGCCCGTCCGCAACACACGGTCGATCGCGCCGGAAATCCCGCTGCGATCGAAATCCACGGTCGCCACGACCCGACCGTGCTCCCACGGCTGGTTCCAATCGCCGAGGCGATGCTGGCGCTGGTGCTCGCCGATCACCTGCTGCGGCAACGCCTGGCACGGGTGGACGCTTGATGAAAGAGTCCGCTGCAAAAAGGAT
>AFSR01007187.1_pt1 | contig 10077 bp, 10 predicted proteins | sample 296848 | NCBI WGS metagenome assembly AFSR01 (sample SAMN02954305, study PRJNA68063) | hot springs metagenome | biome: terrestrial; feature: Mushroom and Octopus hot springs; material: microbial mat core samples; isolation source: Yellowstone National Park Mushroom and Octopus hot springs ...
GGGCCGCCTACTTTTTCCAGCTGGCTTATCTCAACTTCTTCCTGGCTGCATTCAACCTTCTACCTGCTTTCCCGATGGATGGGGGGCGTGTACTGCGGGCTATTTTGGCTATGCGGCTTCCCTACGAAAAAGCCACGGCCATAGCTGCTACGGTAGGACAGGTCTTTGCTGGGCTCTTTGTGCTGCTGGGGATCTTTCGCAATATCATCCTGATTCTCATAGGCTTTTTCGTATATATTGCCGCTGAAAGCGAAAAGAAAGCTGTAGAAGGGCGTTCTGCGCTCAAAGGTCTACGTGCTCGGGATGCGATTATGGTGCAATATCCAGTCCTACCCGCTATGGCTACCCTTCAGTCAGCTATTGAGGCGCTGCTTGGCTCGCAGGCTCGCTCGTTTCTGATTGTAGACCCGCTTGGTCAGCCTGTGGGTACCCTCTCTCGCGAAAAACTTATTAGCGCCCTCCATCAAGGGATGCCCCCTACTACGCCCATCACACAGGTCATGGACGAAAGGCTCATCACCGTAGAGCCCGACACCCCCCTCAGTGAAGTCATGGAAACCCTCCAGCGGGAAGATGTGCCCTTTATCCTCGTAGCCGAGAAAACCGGTTCTACCCCTCGCCTGCTGGGCCTCATCGACGCCGAAAATATCGCCGAATACCTTCTCATTAAGAAGGCCCGGGAAGCCTTCGCCTCGTCCATAGCGCCCTGAGCGGCCTCGCTGAGTGGGGATTTTTGTTGTACCTTTGACGTATGAGCTTCCCCACGCAAGTGCAGGTAGATAAGGTAGATTACTTTGATGTTGAAAGCTTTTTGACGGAGGAGCAGCGGGCGATTCGGGATGCGGTTCGGCAGTGGGTACGTACGCGGCTGGCCCCGATTATTGACGATTATGCGCAGCGAGCGGAATGCCCCACGCACCTTATCCCGGAGATGGCGCAGTTAGGGCTGTTTGGGCCTTTCATTCCCGAAGAGTACGGCGGCGCCGGTCTGGACTATATCTCCTACGGTCTGATGATGCAGGAGCTGGAAGCAGGCGACTCGGGTATCCGCTCTATGGCTTCTGTGCAGGGATCGCTCGTGATGTATCCAATATGGAAGTTTGGTTCGGAGGAGCAGCGCCGTAAGTACCTCCCTCGCCTCGCCAGTGGGGAGATGATGGGGTGCTTCGGGCTTACAGAACCCAACCACGGTTCTAACCCTGCCGGCATGGAGACCCACTTCTACGAAGAGGGCGACTACTATGTCGTAACCGGCTCTAAAATGTGGATTTCCAATGCGCCTTTTGCGGATATTGCGGTTGTCTGGGCGAAGGATCCGGAGGGCGTTATTCGGGGTTTGATTGTGGAGCGGGGTATGGAGGGCTTTTCCACGCCGGAGATCCACCGCAAGTGGTCCTTGCGGGCGAGTGCGACCGGCGAGATCGTCCTGGACCGCGTGCGTGTTCCCAAGGAAAATCTCCTCCCCGGTGTCAAAGGCCTCAAAGGCCCGCTCTCCTGCCTCAATAGCGCCCGGTATGGGATTAGCTGGGGAGCTATCGGGGCGGCCATAGACTGCTACCGAACCGCCGTGCAATACAGTTTGGAGCGCAAGCAGTTTGGTAAGCCCATCGCGGCCTTCCAGCTTACGCAGAAGAAGCTGGCGGAAATGCTGACGGAAATCACTAAGGCGCAGCTTTTAGCGCTGCGGCTTGGCCAGCTCATGAATGAAGGCCGCGCTACCCCCAACCAGATCTCCATGGCTAAACGAAACAACGTCGCTATGGCCCTGGAAGTCGCCCGTACCGCCCGCCAGATTCTCGGCGGCATGGGAATCGTCGGCGACTACCCCATCATGCGCCACATGATGAACCTCGAATCCGTCATCACCTACGAAGGCACCCACGAAATCCACCTCCTCATTACCGGCCAGGACATCACAGGCATCTCGGCTTTCGTCTAAGGCATGGACGAGACCTTCACCCCGCCGCTGGAAAACCTCATAGAAGCGATTCTTTTCGTCAATCCTAATCCCCTCTCCTCCGATATTTTGCAAAAGACGCTGGCCCATCTCGTACGGCGGACGGTTTCTTCTGAAGAGCTTTCTGAGGCGCTGGAAAAGTTACGAGCCCGCTATGCGGCCACAAGCATCGAGCTGATAGAGGTAGCGGGTGGCTATGCGCTGCGCACGCGGCCGGGTTATGGGGCGCTTTTGGCGCAGGCGCTCGGTCTGCAGACCCCTATTCGCCTCTCTAAACCCCTTTTGGAAACCTTAGCGATCGTGGCTTACCACCAGCCTACTACGAAGGCCTTCGTCTCGCAGATGCGGGGCACGCAGAGCGACTACGCAGTAGATCGGCTAATAGAGCTGGAGCTGATTGAGCCGGCTGGGCGTCTGGACCTCCCAGGCAAGCCCCTATCTTATCGCACCACGAATAAGTTCTTAGAGCTTTTGGGGCTACGTTCGCTGAGTGATCTGCCCCGGCCGTCTGACTTTTCGCAGGCGGGGACATCGTAAGGCCTGCGAGTTTTTGCCTTATCGGAGGGCGGCGTGGGGTATCAGGGCTGCTTTCTGGGAAGGCCCTCGTCGCCCTACTTAGCCCCTGGTATATCTGCCCTTCGCCTAAATGCATTACCTTTGGCGTATGGTGTTCTCCTTTTTGCGGCGGCAGTTCATAGAGATCATTGAGTGGGTAGATGAGACCCGTAATACGCTCGTGTGGAAGTTTCCGGACGAAGACCGGGAGATCAAAATGGGGGCGCAGCTCACCGTTCGGGAGAGCCAGGTAGCTATTTTCGTGAATGAGGGCAAGATTGCGGATGTGTTTTTGCCGGGGCGCTATGAGCTCATCACCCGGAATATGCCCATCCTCTCTGACCTGAAGGGGTGGAAGTACGGCTTCAACTCGCCCTTCAAGGTGGATGTGTACTTTGTCAGCACGCGGGAGTTCACGGGTCTACGGTGGGGGACGCAGCAGCCTATTATGGTCACGGACCCGGATTTTAGTCTGGTGCCGCTGCGGGCGTTTGGGACCTTTCACATGCGGGTGAAAGATGCAGCGAAGTTTTTCCGGGAGTTTGCCGGGACGGACCCGGTGGTTACAATAGAGGAGTTTCTGGATGGGGGTTTTCGGAGTCTGGTTGTGACCTATTTTGCGAATGCGCTCAAAGCTTCTGGGCAGACGCTGGTGGAGGTCAATGCGCGGGCTAATCAGCTGGGGGATGTGCTTCTGCCGTACTTACAGCCGGAGTTTGAGCGGGTGGGGGTGGAGCTGACGCGATTTTTTGTGGAGAGCGTTTCGCTGCCGGAGGACATCCAAAAGCAGCTTTTAGACCAGGACTTGCAGCTACGGGGCATGCGAAAGAAGGTGCAGCTTTCGCAGGAGGTGGAGGATATGCAGCGGTTTTTGCAGTTTCAAGCGGGCCAGGCCATGGAAAAGGGGGATGGTGGAAGCAATCTGGGACGGGCGGCTATTGAGATGGGGCTCGGCATGCAAATGGCCCAGCAGATGGGGCAGGCCGCCAGTGGGAAAGCTTCCGCCGAGGATCGTGCCCAGATCCTCCAAACCCTCAAAGAGCTCGCCCAGCTCAAAGACGCCGGCATCCTCACTGAGGCCGAGTTTGAAGCCAAGAAACAAGAGCTATTGAAGCGCTTGTAATCCTTCTGGCGCTGCTGGCGCTATTGGCCGGTGGATGGGCCCTTTACGAGCGCTCTCAGCGTAAAAAGCTCTCAAAAACGTTATCTGAGCTGACGGGCTCTTCAGACTGGGAAAGGGTCCTTCAGCGGGGGGCGGAGGGGCAAATCCAGAAGCCCGCCCGGCAGGAGACTTTTTTGGCGGAGCTGTCTCATGAGCTGAAAACGCCCATAGCGATTCTACTGGGGTATCTGGATACCCTCTCGCAGGGGGCGTGGAAGGACGAGGCCGTAGCGCTGGACTTCATTCAGAAGGCGCTCCTCCAGGCGCAACGGCTCGCTGCACTTGTCCAGGACGTCCTTTTCTTAGCGCAGATAGAGAGTGGGGGGTGGCAGCTCCAGGTAGAGCCTGTCCCGCTGGAAGCCACCGTCCGGACCATCTTAGAGGAGCTGGAGCCGCTCGCCCAGCGCAAAAACATCCGCATAGAAATAACCGCCTCCGATCGGGGCCTGGCCGTGGAAGCCGACCCTACTGCCATGCGCCTCATTCTGAAAAACCTCATTGAAAACGCGATTCAGTATTCCCCCGAGGGCCGCCGAGTGTGGATTAGCTGGCGTGTGCAAACCCCAGCTGTCCGCATTGAGGTGGGCGACGAAGGCATTGGCATTCCCGCTGAGGAACTGCCGCGGATTTTTGAGCGGTTTTACCGGGTGGATAAGAGCCGGTCGCGGAGCCATGGGGGGACAGGATTGGGTCTGACGCTTGTACGCGAGCTTTTGCAGGCGCATCAGAGTCAGATTCAGGTTCGCAGCGAAGTCGGCAAGGGTAGCGTATTCTGGTTTGAGCTGCCGCTATCCGGCTGATAACCCGCCCATGGTACCTTCGCAAAAGGGTCTGGATTTCGCATGAGTCAGCGCTTTCTCGTGATTCGGCTCAGCAGTATGGGGGATATTGTGCTAACGACGCCTATTTTGCGTGCTTTGCGCGAAAAGTACCCCCAAGCCGAAATTCATTACCTTACCCGCCAGGCATACACTGCGCTTCTTCAGCATAATCCCCACCTCTCAGCCCTCCATGTTTGGCCTCCCTCAGAGGGACTTCGCGCCACCGCCTGGGATGGGGTGATAGACCTACAAAAGAACCTTCGTACGTGGAGGCTACGCTTTCTTTTGCGGTACAAACGCTGGACGACTTTCCCGAAACAGAACCTCCGCAAGTGGCTTTCGGTGCGGCTAAGGAGGCCCTTTCCGGTGGCGCACGTGGTGCGGCGGTATGGAGAGGCGCTGCGGCCCTGGGATATTAGTCCGGATTCGCTGGGACCCTTAGAGATATATGTGCCGGTGGAAGCGCGGGCGCGGGTTCGGGCGCAGCTGGATGAGGTGCATGCCGGGCCGTGGTTGGCTTTCGGGCTGGGTGGCACCTATCCTACCAAAAAGTGGCCTCCCCTCTACAAGCTCTACCTCATCAACAAGCTGGGCTGGCCGGTCATCCTGCTGGGCGGGAGCGCCGAGGCGGAGGAAGCAGCCTTTCTCCAGGAGAAAGCAGAGGTACCCGTGGTGGTGGGGGCGGGGCGATATAGTCTCTTAGAGACGGCGGCAGCCATAGCTGAGTCGGCGCTGGTGATCTCGCATGATACGGGTACGGCGCATTTGGCAGCGGCTTTTCGGAAGCCGACAGGTGTGCTGTGGGGAAATACGGTGCCGGCCTTTGGGATGACGCCCTGGCAGACGCCCCATCTCAACCTCGAAGTACCGGGCCTCTCCTGTCGCCCCTGCTCGAAACTGGGCTTCGCAAAATGCCCCCGGGGCCATCACAACTGCATGCGCGCCCTCACGCCAGATTACGTCCTATACCAGGTGAAAGCCTTCTGGGCGCAGATAGCGGGTGACGTTTCCGCAGGTGTTTGGGAGGAATAGCGGGAGTTTTGTGTGCCTTTTTCCACGGGATGCCTCAAAGTGCCACTCCGTCATAATGGCCGTTTTTCCGCTAAAGCTGGTTCATGCCTACTTTCAGGGCCCGGACGAGGGTTTCTATGTCTTGCTGGGTGTGGTTGGCATGGAGGGAGAGGCGATACATAGGCTCCGGGACGGTAGGGGGAGAGAGGCGTTTGAGAGGGATGCCGGTGGCGGGGGTTTTGACCATGGCGATGGGGCCTTGCAGGCCGAGGAAGGGAATACCCTCGGCAGAGAGACGCTTTCGCAGGAGAGCCACGATTTGCCACAGCTGCGTTTGACGGGGAAGCCAGGCCCTTGCCTGCGCAAAGACCTGCGCTACGGCCGCCGCTATTAGAGGCGGCAAAGCCGTGGAGTAGATAGTCCCGATGCATCGTCGCTGGAGATAGGTGTGCAGAAGAGGCGGTGCCAAGAGCGCTGCGCCCATAAGGCCTACGGCTTTTCCAAAGGTGATGAGCGTGAGGAGGGGGTTCAGTCCGTGGCGATGCGCCCAGGTTTCGCCGTCGGGGTAGATGAGGGTGGTGTGTGCTTCGTCGAGGATGAGGTGGCACTCGTAGCGCGCTTGGAGGTAGCGGAGCGCCTCGGGGTCGGGCATGTCGCCGCGCATAGAGTAGAGGGACTCCACGACGAGGAAGGTTTCGCCGCGGGCCTGCCGTAGAAGCTTCTCGGCGGCTTCCCAGTCGTTATGCGGGAAGCCCCAGGCCTGCGCTAAGGATAACCGGATCCCCTGTCGAATAGACGCATGCACCTCCCGGTCGTAAATAATGGTGTCGCCCCGCTGAGCAAGCGCTTCCCAGAGGGTGATATTGGCCACAAACCCGCTGGGGAAAAGCAGGGCAGGCTGGCCGTACTTTTCGTGCAGGAGGTTTTCTAAGTGATGGTAGGCGAGGTGGTCACCGCCTAAGTAGCGGGAAGCCCCACTTCCTCGCCAGAGCTCAGCGGGAAAGCCCCGCAGAATCTCTGCAATGATGCCATCGGCTTGTAAGGCGAGGTAGTCGTTAGTAGTGAAGTCCAGTGGGCTGGGGCGAGGCCAGAAGGGCCGCTCGGGAAGCTTTTCCAGCTGGGCCTCTATCCGCTCAAAGAGGCGCATATTGCAAAATAACACCCGCTACCCCACCGCCAAATCCCGCTCCGAGAATGGCGATTCGTCGGAGGGGTGTCTCGAGCCTGAGATGGCGCACGAGGCCTTCCAGCTCATGGGCCGGGAAGGTCGGCCAGTCGGGCGGACTGACCCGCAGGGTGTCGGTGTTGTAGAGCCAGACCTGCTGGGAGAGGAGCCATTGCGCCCAGAGTAGGCTTAGGAGGCCAGAGGCGCCTACGCTGTGGCCAATGAGGGGCTTAAGGGTGAGCGCGGGCAGGCGGCCCCAGACGGCTTCTACAGCGGCGAGCTCGGTGGCGTCGCCCTTCCGGGTGCCTGGGGCATGGAGAATCACCGCCTGGGGAGGTGCCTCCGAGAGGCTCCGTAAAAGCGCTGAAAAGGCCGCTTCTGGCAAACCTGTGAAAGTCGTCCCCTCCCCCCGACTAATGCGCAGGGCTATACGTTCTATCTGCCAGGGACTATGGGCTGGGCTAATAAAGCCCAGCACAACTCCCTCAGAGAGGACGACGCTATTTTCGCTGAAAGGCAGGGTGAAGGGAAACGTTTTTCGGCGGGTGTAGAGTCGGAGGTGGGCGAAGCTCTCTATTAGGAGCGGGTGGAGGGGGGCTTCTACGGCGCCGAAGCAAGCGGGCTCTTTCGTAGCGGCTGCGTAGAGGTAGGCTTGGTAGAGTGCGGCTATCCCACTGATACAGGTTTGGGAGAGGGTGAGGGCGGGCCCAGTGCAGCTAAGCCTTTCGGCCACGAGCGTGCTGAGGGCGCCCGCCGTCGTCTCTGGGAAGGGGCGCAGTGCTTCGGTCGGCGAGACCTTCCAGGTGTCATAGAGAGACAGGAGGGGGGTGATTTCGCCCCGAGCGGTGCCAATGTAAACCGCTCCGGGTGCAGCAGAGAAGGCCTGTGGCGGGAGGCTTTCCAGGAGCTTGTCGAGGAGGTAGCGAGCGGAGGGGGCAGGCTCTTCACCGAGCGGCCGTATGGCGAAGCCGCTCAAGAAAGACCAGCCCTGTGCTGGACTCGGCAGGACCTCGTCGGGGGCGGGGTAGCCCCACAGACCATGCAAGTAAAGGGGGCTATCGGGCTTCATACAGGCGGCGCAGGCGCGGCAAAAGCGCACAGGCCTCCTCTATGGAGAGCATCGTCGCCGCATCGCTGGGGGAAGCCGCCGGCTCCGGATGCACTTCCATGAAGATGCCGTCAGCCCCAGCGACCACCCCAAGCTGCGCATAAAGCGGTACGAAGGCCCTTTCGCCGAGGGTCTGGCCCGCGCCGGTATTGGGCTGTTGCACCGCATGCGTGGCATCCAGTACAACCGGATACCCCCCTGCCTGCATCCGAGGCACCGACCGAAAATCCACCACTAAGTCCGAATACCCGAAAAACGTCCCCCGTTCCGTCAGGAAAATCCGACGATTACCCGTCATAGCGACCTTTTCGGCGGCGAAAAGGGCCGCTTCGGGACTCATGAACTGGCCTTTTTTGATGTTGACAACTTTTCCGGCATAGCCAGCCGCTTGCAGGAGGGCCGTCTGCCGGGCTAAGAAAGCCGGTATTTGCACAACATCCACCACTTGAGCGGCGGCGGAGACCTCTGTGGTCTCATGGACGTCGGTCAAGAGGGAAACGCCAAAGTTTTGCCGCACCTGGGAGAGAATATTCAGAGCTGCCTCGTCGCCAATCCCCTGGAAGGAGGTGCCCCGCGTACGATTCGCTTTGCGGTAGGAGGCCTTGAAGACGTAGTAGAACCCCTCCTTAGCGCAGGCCTCTTGGAGGGCTTCGGCGGTGCGGGCACAAATGTCATAGCTCTCTACGACGCAGGGGCCTGCTATGAGGAGGAGCGAGGCTTTTTCGGCGCCGGGGAACCACGCTCGCCAATCTGGGGTTCCCGTCATCGGCCCTTGAACTGGGGCTTACGCTTTTCTACGAAGGCTTGGATGCCTTCCTGGTAGTCTTCGGTGCGGCCGGCCAGCTCCTGGTAGTAGAGCTCCTGCTGGAGGGCCTCCTCGTACGAGCGCTCAAAGCTATGCAGGAGGAGCTTTTTGATGTAGGCGAGGGCTCTGGGGGGTTTTTCGGCGTAGTGGGTGGCGATGCGGTGGGTTTCCTGAGGGAGCTCGGCGTCGGGGACGACCCGATTGATCATGCCCCAAGCAAGGGCGGTTTGGGCGGGGAGGCGCTCACCGAGGGTGGCCAGCTCAAAGGCGCGTTTGAGGCCAATGGTGCGCACCAAGTGAAAAGAAGTCCCCGTATCCAGGGAAAGCCCCACATTGACAAACGCCACGACAAAGGAGGCGCTTTCAGCCGCAATCACATAGTCACAAGCTAACGCAAGCCCCACCCCCGCCCCGGCCGCTACGCCATTGACGCTGGCGATCACGGGCTTTTCTAACTCATGCAGGGTCCGCACAAGGGGATTGTAGCGCTTCTCTACGGATTCGCCGAGGGAACGTTTGATGCCGATGATGTCTTTAAGGTCTTGGCCCGAACAGAAGGCTTTGCCGGAACCCTGGATCACCACGGCGCGCACTTGGGCATTTTTACGGGCTTCCCGGAGGGCGGCGAGGAGCTCATGGCTCATTTTTTCGTTGAAGGCATTGAATCGGTCGGGCCGGTTGAGCGTGAGATAAGCAACGGCGTCCCGCACCTCGTATGAAATCGTCTCGTACATAGGGCAAAGGTACGGATTGAGAGAGGCCATAGGCTCATCCAGATTATAGGGTGTTTGGGCCGCTCTGGACGGCTTTTTGCATGAGGGGATGTTTTCCACAGTTAGTTAGCTTGCCGCCACTGCAACATTTTCCCCACCGCGTGCGTATATACGCCATGACTATGGCTCAGGGCATTCCAAGGATTTGGCAAAAGTTTTGTTATTTTACCTATATGTGACCCAAGGTAGTTTTCCTCTCTCTGCTGGGTCTCATGCTGGGCGAGGGCACGCGCGAGCTCATGGCCAATAGCAACCACGGCTACATTCAGATCTGGGATAGTAATGACCCTCTCCGAAACCTCGCCACCTATAACTGCCCTGAGTATGCCCGTTTGTACATTCGTGCTGCTGCGGGCGAGCGTATCTACATGGGATTTCATGTGAATGACCAAAATGATGGTACTCCAACCATTGCTAATGATGTCTGGATGCGTCTACGCGACCCTAATGGAAACGTTGTGATGGGACCCATTCAGCTTCAGAATACCATGGGGGCGGGTTGGATCAATACCTGTGCCGGGGATGCGGTTTAGCTCACTAAGCGGAAGACTTCGCCGGTGGGCGTGATGTCCATGACAAGGAGGCCGATGAGGAGGTACTTGATGAGGGATGCGGCGGGCTTTCCAGGCGTGGCGGGGGCCAAGGAGGGCACGGTAGGCCTTCTCGTCAATGGTGGGGTGCTCCCGCAGATAGCGCAGAGGAGCTCTTCTTCTCGGCGGA
>AFSR01000621.1_pt1 | contig 10066 bp, 7 predicted proteins | sample 296848 | NCBI WGS metagenome assembly AFSR01 (sample SAMN02954305, study PRJNA68063) | hot springs metagenome | biome: terrestrial; feature: Mushroom and Octopus hot springs; material: microbial mat core samples; isolation source: Yellowstone National Park Mushroom and Octopus hot springs ...
ACTCATCATCGGACTCGATTGCGCCGAGCCATCGCTGGTGTTTGATCGCTGGCGCGCCGATCTGCCCACCCTCAACCGCCTGATGACGGAGGGGGTCTACGGCGAACTGGAGAGTTGCATTCCGGCGATCACCGTCCCTGCCTGGAGTTGCATGATGAGCGGGCGCGACCCGGGTGAACTTGGCGTCTATGGGTTTCGCAACCGCGTTGATCGCTCCTACGGTCGCATGGTTGTTGCCGATAGCCGTGCGATCCGGTTTCCGCGTTTGTGGGATATTCTCGGCGAGGCGGGATGGCGCGTGGCAGTGATCGGCGTGCCCGGCGCCTATCCGCCGTCCGCTGTGAATGGCGCGCTGGTTTCCTGCTTTCTTGCGCCTTCGACCGATGTGATCTATACCTTTCCGCCAGCGCTCGCAGAACGTCTTGCCGTCTGGGCAGCGAAAGCGACGCCAGGGCGCGCCTATCTGCTCGATGTGCCCGATTTCCGCTCCGATGACAAAGAGCGCATTGTGCGCGACATCTACGCGATGTGCGATCAGCGTTTCGCGGTTGCCGCAGCATTGATCGAGGAAGATCATCCCGACTTTCTCATGCTGGTGGACATGGGGGTTGATCGCATCCACCACGCGCTCTGGAAGCATATGGACCCGCGGCATCCGTTGTTTGTGCCCGATTCGCCCTTTGCAGATGCGATTCATGCGTACTATCGCCACGTAGATGCACAGATCGCCGCTTTGCTGACGCACTGCGGACCTGAGACGGCGGTGCTGGTGGTGTCTGACCATGGTGCGCGTCCGCTGATGGGTGGGGTGCGGATCAATCAATGGCTGATCGCGCAGGGTGACCTGACGTTGCACACAATGCCGGACGTGCCAACCAACCTCGATCAGGTGGATGTTGACTGGTCGCGCACCCGCGCCTGGGGTGCGGGCGGCTACTACGGGCGTATCTTTCTCAATGTGCGCGGGCGTGAGCCGCAGGGCGTCATTCCGCCAGCAGAGTACGAACGTGTGCGCGCCGACCTTGCGGCGCGCCTGGAAGCGATGCCCGGTCCAGATGGTCATCCGCTCGGAAACAGGGTCTTTGTGCCACAGCGCCTCTATCGCGCCGTGCGAGGCGTTGCCCCTGACCTGATCGTCTACTTCGGCGATCTTGCCTGGCGGGCAGTGGGAACGGTTGGTGGCGATGGGATATTCACCCAGGAAAACGACACCGGTCCCGATGACGCCAATCACGCGCAGCATGGACTGTTCATCTGGCGCGACCCGCAGCGCCCCGGCGGCGGGCGGCGACTCGACAATGCGCAGATTTACGATATACTGCCTACCCTGTTGAGACGGTTCAACATGCCGGTCCCTGCGGGACTGCGCGGTACGATGCTGGAACTATGATGGAGGATGGTCCATGCCACTGATTCCGCCATATGGCGGTCGATTGATCAATCTGCTGGTTGCCAGCGAGGAAAGACGCGCGCTGCTCGAAGAGGCGGCGCGACTCCCCTCGATCCAGATCTCACCACGGGCTTTGTGCGATCTCGAACTGCTGGCAACAGGCGGTTTTTCGCCGCTCGACCGTTTTATGGGGCGTGCTGATTATGAGCGCGTCCTGCACGACATGCGACTGGCGGGAGGGACGCTCTTCCCGCTGCCGATCACGCTGCCGGTCTCCGGCAAGACGCTGGCGCGTCTTGGCGATCGCGTTGCGCTGCGCGATGCGCGGAACGAACTGATTGCCGTGATGGATGTCGAGGAAGCCTTCACCTGGAATGCCGAAGAGGAAGCGCGATTGACGCTCGGCACAACCGATCCGCGCCATCCGCTGGTTTCGGAAATGAGCACGTGGGGTGATACATACATCTCTGGCGCGCTGCGCGTTGTCCGCCTGCCCCGCTACTACGATTTCGTTGAACTGCGGCGCACCCCTGCCGAGGTTCGTTCCATTCTCCACGAGATGGGCGCGGAGCGGGTGGTCGCTTTCCAGACGCGCAACCCGCTCCACCGCGTTCATGAGGAACTGACGAAGCGCGCCGCAGCAGAAGTTGGCGGTGCGTTGCTCATCCATCCGGTTGTGGGATTGACCCGTCCTGGTGACATTGACCATTACAGCCGGGTGCGTATCTACCGGCTGCTCGTGGAGCGCTACTACGATCCGCGCCGCACGCTGCTGAGTCTCCTGCCGCTGGCGATGCGCATGGCAGGTCCGCGTGAGGCGCTCTGGCACGCAATCATTCGGCGCAATTTCGGCGCAACCCATTTCATCGTCGGGCGCGACCATGCTGGTCCCGGCCTCGACAGCCGCGGCAAGCCGTTCTACGGACCATACGATGCCCAGGAACTGGTGGCACGCTACGCTGATGAGATCGGTGTGACGATGGTTCCGTTCCGCGAGTATGTCTACCTCCCGGACACAGACCAGTATGTTGAAGAGACTGCCGTGCCGCAAGGCGCACGCGTCTGGACGATTTCGGGGACACAGGTGCGCGAAGAATACCTGGCGCGTGGCAAACGGCTGCCGGAATGGTTTACCCGTCCGGAAACGGCGGCAATCCTGGCGCAGAGTTACCCGCCGCGTCACCGTCAGGGGTTCTGCGTCTGGTTCACCGGTCTCAGCGGCGCTGGCAAATCGACAATCGCCGAGGCGCTGGTGGCGATGTTGCTGGAACGTGGACGCCAGAGCACACTGCTCGATGGTGATGTGGTGCGCACGCACCTGTCGAAGGGGCTTGGCTTCAGCCGGGAGGATCGTGATACGAATATTTTGCGGATCGGATTCGTTGCCGGTGAAATCGCGCGACACGGCGGCGTAGCGATCTGCGCTGCGATCAGTCCTTACCGTGCTGCGCGGAACGAGTGCCGCAAAATGGTCGGTGAAGACCGCTTCTTCGAGGTGTTCGTCGATACGCCGATTGAAGAGTGCGAGCGACGTGACACCAAAGGCATGTACGCCCGCGCCCGTCGTGGCGAAATCACCGGGTTCACCGGCATCGACGATCCTTACGAGCCGCCGGTGGCGCCGGAAGTGCACCTGACGACCGTCGATACCACGCCCGAAGAATGCGCGCGGCGGATTATCGCCCTGCTGGAGGAACGCGGCTTTCTGACCCGACCGGATCAGGATGGCGTTTCGGGTGCAACCGGGTAACGTGTTCCAATCGGCAACCATCGACACCCCGCCTTCCTCGCCTGAGTTACAATACGTCCGCTACAACGTTTGAGCAAAGGAGAGGAAGGAGGGTTTCGATGAACAATCTGCCGTTTCGCAAGCCGGGACGCTTCTACCGGGGCAACCTGCACACCCATTCCAACCGTTCCGACGGCGAACTGCCGCCAGAGGAGGTGATCGCTGCCTATCGCGCGCAGGGGTACGACTTTCTGGCGCTGACCGACCATTTTCTTCCCCAGTACAACTTTCCGATCACCGATACCCGTGCGTTCCGCGATGCGCGTTTCACCACCCTGCCCGGCGCAGAACTGCACGCCCCGCAGACATCTGCCGGTCGATTGTGGCACATTATCGCGGTTGGTCTGCCACACGACTTTGCGCCGCCAACGCCCGATGAGACAGGACCGGCGCTCGCTGCGCGCGCCGCCGCAGCCGGAGCATTCGTCGGAATTGCGCATCCCGCCTGGTACACCCTGACCCTTGACGATGGGCTGTCTCTTGAGGCTGCGCATGCCGTCGAAGTATTCAATGCAACCTCCGTATGGGACAACGACCGGGGTGACGGATGGTATTTCTGCGATATGTTGCTGGCGCGGGGAAGGCGGTTACTGGCATACGCCGCCGATGATGCGCACTTCTCCATTCGTCCTGATACGTTTGTCGGTTGGGTGGAGGTTCGCGCCGAAGAACTGTCTCCTGAAGCGATCCTGGATGCATTGAAACAGGGCGCTTTCTACTCGACTCAGGGACCGCGGATTGAAGACATCGACATCGCAGAACGAAGCCTGGTAGTGCGCTGTTCACCGGCGCGCGCCGTCTTCGTCGTCGGTCCCGACGAGCGCGCGCAACGGCAGTTGGGTCAGGCGATCACCTCGTGCACTCTCTCCGTGCCCTGGATCGGAGAAGTGCCATACATTCGAGTCACAGTCGTCGATGACGCCGGGAGAAAAGCGTGGACCAACCCGATCTGGGTGGGTTGACAAAAATTAGGGGCGCCGTAGCAGGGGCGCAGCGCCGCTGCGCCCCTGCGCCCATAGAGGCTTATACGATGATCCCACTCATCGCCATCGTCGGTCCTACTGCGGTTGGCAAAACGGCGCTCAGCATCCGCCTGGCGCAGCAGTTCAACGGCGAGATTGTGTCGGCGGACTCGCGCCAGGTGTATCGGGGGATGGACATCGGCACCGCCAAGCCCACCCCCGCCGAGCGCGCCGCCGTGCCTCATCATCTGATCGACATCGTCGATCCGGATGAAGCATTCTCGCTGGCGGTCTACCAGGATCTTGCCACCGCCGCCATTGCCGACATCGCAGCGCGGGGACGGTTGCCATTCCTCGTCGGCGGAACCGGTCAGTACCTGGCAGCGGTTCTTCAGGGCTGGCAATTGCCGCGTGTGGCGCCCCGACCCGATATTCGCGCCGCGCTCGAGCGTCAGGCGGCAGAACTCGGCGCAGCAGCGTTGTACGCACGTCTGGCGGAGATCGATCCGGCTGCCGCCGCCAGCATTCCTCCCAACAACATTCGCCGCATTATCCGCGCACTCGAAGTATACGAAGCCACCGGCAAACCAATTTCGGAGCAGCGTTCCGTTCAACCGCCGCCCTACCGCACCGTAACGATCTGGCTCACCCTGCCCGCACCCGTATTGTATGCCCGTATCGATGCGCGTGTAGAAGCAATGATCGCCGCCGGTTTGCTCGACGAGGTGCGCCGACTGCTGGAACGCGGCTATCACTGGGACCTGCCCTCAATGTCGGGACTGGGGTATCGTGAATTTCGCCCATACTTCGAGGGGCGCATCACGCTCGACGAAGCCGTTGCCCGCCTCAAGTACGACACCCACGCCTTCGCCCGGCGTCAACCCGCCTGGTTCCGGCGATTGCCCAACGTGTTGACCCTCCCTGCCGACGCTCCCGATCTCCAGCAACAGGCAGCCACGATTGTCCGTCAATGGATCGATGCTTAACGTTCCACGTTCCAACGTTTCAACGTTTCAACGTTCCAACGTTCCAACGTTCCACGTTCCACGTTCCAACGTTTATGGAGATTGAGAAATACATCCGGTATGCGCTCTTGCCGTGGGGCTGATGGAGATTGAGAATTTATTCCGCTATACCGCGCTAGCCGTGGGGCTGAAGCCCTCGGCTAACCAGGGCAAAGCCCGCCTGGCGCAGGCTATACCGGATTATTTATTCAAAGACCATAAGCCCTCGGCTATGGAATGCAAAGCCCGCCTGTGCGGGCTATGGCGGATTATTTCCTCAAAGACCATCAACGTTCAACGTTCAACGACAAACCTTCAACGTTCAACCCTCGGTTCGCTTGTTTTCATGCAAGGCTTCCTGATGCCATAAAACGGGAGCGTCCTCGCAGCCAGGTTGTTATTTGTCAAGTCGCAGATCGCATCAGGAAGCCATCCGTCAAAAAAATAAGCGAACGGTACGTTCAACATTCCAACCTTCAACCTTCAACCTTCAACCTTCCACGCCCCAACGTTCCCACGTTCCACGTTCAACGCCCCAACGTTCAACCTTCAACCTTTAACCTTCAACTCTCACCGCCCCTCCTCCCGCAACGTCCAGATCGCCCACGCTGAGAGCGCATACGCCACGAGCGATGCGGCGAGCACCGGGGTAAAGCCGTAGTGAACCTGAATGTGTCCGCTGATCCACGCCGCTGCCGACCAGCCGAGCGACCAGAGGACACTCATGAGACTGATTGCGATCCCGCGTTGCCGTAACGGGGTCAACTGCATCACCAGCGCATCATTCAACGGATAGCTGGCTGCAACAAAAGCGCCGCGCAACATGTATCCCACAACCACCACCGGCAAAACTGGCGCGAACATCAGCGCCACGGCGAATACCGCCCCGAAGCGCAGGGCGCTGGCAGCCCGGCGCAACCCCAGCCGAGCGGCTACCGGCGCACCCATCAGCGCGCCAAGCCCCATACCCAGCGCGCCCATCGCCAGCATCACACCAACGACTGCGTCGTTCAGTCCGAAGACAGTGCGAAAGAAGAGATTCTGAAATGGCAGGAACAACCCGCCGCCGATGCCGAGCAGGAGCGAGGGAAGTGCAAAGCGCACCAGGCGCATTGGCGGCATGTGTCGTTGGGGGGGTGCCACAAGAGGCGCCGGTGAGAACACCGACTGCCTGGCGCGGAATCCGATCAGCACCGGCAGCGCTGAGAGACAACCCAGCACAACCACGATTGACAGCGCCATCCGGTAGGCGGCAGTATCATTTGTCGCCACTCCCAGGAAGAGTGCTGCCGTTCCGGGAAGCAACCCGCCCACACCGCTCCCGACCAGACCAATGATCAGTCCGGCTGACGCATTCATGCCAAATACCGCCGCCCGTTCCTCCTCGTCGGTGATCCCGGTGAGCAGCGGCACAACTGCCGTAAGCGTCAGCACATTTGCCGCACCAGCCAGGAAGACGAACAGGATCAGCGCCCAGAGTTGCGATACCATCAACACCAGCGCATACGCGATACCAAAGCCGATAGCGCCCACCACCAGCAACGCTCGTGCACCAAACCGGTCGATCAGGATGCCGAGCGGGAGACCGAGCAGTGCCCCCGCACCACGATAGACGGTCGCCATCAATCCGGCGGTGTCGGCGCCATACCCCAGGCTTACCAGATAGAAGTTGAAGAGCAGATCGGCAATGCTGCCAGCCAGCCCGAAGAGCAAACTGTGCGTCAGCACGCGCCATACCTGTGGCGAAATCCGCGCAATCGTCGCGCGGGTGCGGGCGGCAAAGGAAAACACACATCCTCCTTCTAACCATACAAAACGCGCAATGTCTCTTCAGCGCAGCGATCCCATGTGAACTGCGCTGCGCGCCGATAACCGCGCTGTCGCAACTCCTGGCGCAACACCTCGTCACGTGCCAGGCGAACCATTCCTGCCGCAATCGCTCTGGTGTCGTGCGGATCAACCAGCAGCGCCGCATCTCCGGCGACTTCGGGCAGCGACGAACTGTTCGAGGTCAGCACCGGTGCGCCGCACGCCATCGCTTCGAGCACCGGCATGCCAAACCCCTCGTACAGCGACGGGAAGACAAACGCCAGCGATGCACGGTAGAGCGCCGGCAGGTCTTCATCCGCCACATACCCGACGAATCGCACGCGATCCCCGACTCCCAGCGTGGCTGCGCGTTGTGCGATCCGTTCGCTCAACCAGCCGCGCTTGCCGGCAATCACCAGCACCGGTGTTCGCCCTTGGTCGGTCAGTTGTGCGCTTGCATCGGCGAATGCCTCAATGACCCGTTCCAGGTTCTTGCGCGGTTGCACCGTTCCGACATACAGAAAGTACGGTTCACTCCCGCCAGCGATCTTCCTGGCGCGTTCCAGATCGACAACTGGCTGGCGAAAGCGATCTGCCACACCGTGATGCACAACGGTCACTCTGGCGGGCGATACCTTTGCCAGACGCACAAGATCATTGCGTGTCGCCTCCGAGACCGCAATGAGATGGCTGGCAGCGCGCGCGCTCCAGACTGTCGAGAGGCGCAGGTAGAGCCGTTGTGCCGTGGTATGCGCTTCGGGATACCGGAGATACCCCAGATCGTGGATTGTCACCACGGTGCGCATCCGGCGAACCAGGGGAGCGCCGAGCGGCAGCACATGCGCCGGGATGAACAGCACATCGGGCGCGTGGCGCAGCACTTCGACCGAGAGACGCACGTGCGTCCAGAGGCGCGGCAGCGGGATGCAACGCACACGCATATTCGCGCCGAGCGGCGGCAATGTCGTCGGCAGGCGCTGACAGTACAACGTGTAGGTGTTGGTCAGATCATGCCGCGCAATCGCCGCCAGCACTTCGCAGGTGTACTGCTCCGTACCGGTGCGCGCCATTGTTGCTATGCGGCTGATATCGATGCCGGTATGCATTGAGTTGCTCGATGTGATTGCGTGCAGGTCGCCTGCGTCGCTCTGAAACGCACGCGCCCCTGTGCTATAATACAACCAGTGCCGCTTCCACACCCGGTTCTATCGCATCCCTCGTCCCAGTTCAGGAGGATACGTTCGATCATGTGGTTATTCGACACCCTGCGCGGACGGAAAGCCGAGTTGCTCATCCCGCGCGACCGTCCGCTCACGCTCTATGTCTGCGGCGTCACTCCCTACGATACCACGCACGTTGGTCATGCCCATACGTTTCTGATCTTCGATGTGCTCATCCGCTATATTCGTCACTGTGGCGGTACGGTTCGCTACTGCCAGAATACCACCGATGTCGATGACCCGTTGTTCGAGCGCGCCGCGCGTGATGGCATCCCGTGGGACGAACTGGCGCGTCGTGAGACAGAGCAGTTCGTCAAAGACTGTCGCGCGCTCAACCTGATCCCTCCCGATTTCTTCCCAAAGGCTTCGGAAGAGATCGCCGCAATGATCCCGATCATCGAACGGTTGATCGAACTGGGGCATGCCTACGTGCGAAATGGCAATGTCTATTACGACGTCTCAACCGAACCGACCTATGGCGCAATGGCGCGGGTGAGCGGGTATGAGGAACTGCTTGCGCTGGCGAACGAACGCGGCAACAATCCGAACGACCCGCTCAAAGACGATCCGCTCGATTTCGTGCTCTGGCAGCGCAGTCGTCCCGGCGAACCGACCTGGCCCAGCCCATGGGGAAGGGGACGCCCCGGATGGCATATCGAATGCACGGCAATGGCAACCCGCTACCTCGGTCCGCAACTCGATATTCATGGCGGCGGGCGTGATCTGATCTTCCCGCACCATCCTTCCGAAATTGTGCAGACCGAACCGTATACCGGCAAACGCCCCTTTGTTCACTTCTGGGTTCACGGAGGGCTGGCATGGCTTGATGGTCAGAAGATGAGCAAGTCGCTCGGAAATCTGGTGTTTATCAAGGATGCGCTCAGGCAGCACAGCGCCGATGCGCTCCGCTGGTACCTGCTTTCGTTCCCCTACCGCGACGATTTCGAGTATGTGCGCTCCGACGTACCGCAGGCGGAACAGAAGGTTGGACAACTCAAAGCGGCGCTGGCAGCGCAGGGCGATCCCAGAGGCGAGCGGCTGAACCCCGAACCGTTCCGCCAGGCATACTTCGCCGCGCTCGATGATGATCTCGATACGCCGAAGGCGCTGGCGCAGATCAGCGTTCTGAGCGGCGCCATTCTCGAAGCGGCTTCATCAGGATATGATGTGAGTGATGCCCAATCCGCGCTCCGTGATATGGCGAACGTTTTCGGTTTCTGGGCGGCGGCGTGACCGGAGGTGGCGGCGTGTCCAACCCATATGCGCCCGACAGCGATGACCTGGAGGCATTGCTACGCATCGGTGCGATCAAACTTGAGCGCACCGCTGGCATTCCTACCTGGGAAGCGCAGCCCGGCTCGCGTCATCAGATGGTCGTGGACCGGATTCGGGCGTCGATTGCGCCGCTCAGCGGCGATCCGCAGGGGTGCGACTGTTGTCATCTCGCCGATGTGGCGATCCGGTTTCCTGACGGATCGCTCAAGCGACCGGACATTGCCATTTTTTGCGCGCCTCCCCCTGTTCAGGATACGGCATTAACCGTATTACCTGTTGCAGTTATCGAGGTTATCAGCCTGGGGTATGAGTACAAAGACGTTGTTCTCAACCCGCCGTTTTATCTCGGTCACGGATTGCGTGATGTCGTCGTCGTCGATCCCCATGCTCAGCGCGTCACCCACTACACACTCACCGGTGTACAGACGCTGATAACACCCGCAGCGCTTATGCTGGAGTGCGGGTGTCGCTGTGACATTCCATAACACCCAAGGCATCGCCGGGAATACAGCGACGCCTTGGGTGCGTCATGCGGAAAGAGCTACTTGATCTCGACGGTTGCTCCAGCCTCGACCAGTTTCGCCTTTGCGGCTTCCGCCTCTTCCTTGCTCACCCCT
>AFSR01000210.1_pt1 | contig 10052 bp, 9 predicted proteins | sample 296848 | NCBI WGS metagenome assembly AFSR01 (sample SAMN02954305, study PRJNA68063) | hot springs metagenome | biome: terrestrial; feature: Mushroom and Octopus hot springs; material: microbial mat core samples; isolation source: Yellowstone National Park Mushroom and Octopus hot springs ...
TGGAGGCTACTGTTGAGCCCACCGAGCAAGCTTTGCGGGATGCCGGCCTCTCCCCTGAGGATATCGACCGCGTGCTGCTGGTGGGTGGCTCTACTCGCATTCCCGCTGTTCAGGAGAAGATTCGGCAAATCTTCAAAAAAAACCCGGATCGCTCCGTCAACCCCGACGAGGCAGTAGCCCTTGGCGCAGCCATCCAGGCAGGGGTGGTAGGCGGAGAAGTGAAAGACCTGCTGCTGTTGGATGTGATTCCCCTCTCCATTGGCGTGGAGACCTTGGGCGGGGTATTCACCCGCATCATCGAGCGCAACACCACCATTCCCACCAGCAAAACCCAAATTTTCTCCACCGCCACCGACGGCCAGACAATGGTGGAAATCCACGTCTTGCAGGGAGAGCGGGCTATGGCCAAGGACAACAAGACCTTGGGCCGCTTTCAACTAACCGGGATCCCGCCAGCTCCCCGCGGGGTGCCCCAGATCGAAGTCTCCTTTGATATCGATGCCAACGGCATTTTGAAAGTCTCCGCCCGCGAGAAGGGGACGGGGATCGAGCAGAGCATCAAGATCACCAACCACGGCGGCTTGAGCAGCAGCGAGATCGAGCGGATGCGTCGGGAAGCCGAGGCCTACGCCGAAGAAGATCGGCGCCGGCGGCAGTTGGTGGAAGCCCGCAACCAAGCGGACAGCCTGCTCTACAACTACGAGAAGACCCTGCAGGAGCACGGCAGTCGCCTTAGCGAGATCTGCCTCCAGAGGGGGGCCCAGGCGGCGGGCACATTGAGGGCGCTGCTGGCAAATGATAACGTAGACTTAGCAACTTTACGGAATGCAATGGAAGAGCTGCGGGCTGTGCTCCTAGAGATGGGGAGTGAGATCTATGGCACTCGCTGAGGATACTCGGCGAAGGCTTTTGCTCAGCTCTGGGGCATGGCAGAGGGGCATTGCCTGGGCCATCCGGCAAGCTGTGTTTCCGGCGTCATTCGATCCTTGTTCTCTGAAGCGCTTCTATGGCTCGTGACTACTACGAAATCTTGGGGGTTAGCCGTGATAGCTCCAAGGAAGAGATTAAGCGCGCCTATCGTCGGCTGGCCCGCAAGTATCACCCTGACGTCAACAAAGAGCCAGGGGCTGAGGATCGCTTCAAGGAAATCAACCGCGCCTATGAGGTGCTCTCGGACGACGAGCTGAGGGCTCGCTACGACCGCTTTGGGGAAGCTGGGCTGAGCGGTGCGGCGGCTGCCGCCAGCGGGTTCCAGGATTTCGCCGGAATCGGTGGCTTCGCCGACCTTTTCGAGAGCTTCTTCACCAACTTTGCGGGAGGGGGAGTTGGCTACAGCCGCAGCCGCCAAGGGCCGGTACGCGGGGATGACCTGCGCTTTGACCTGAAATTGGAGTTTCTCGAGGCCATCTTCGGCGGCGAAAAGCAAATTCGCATCAGCCACTTGGAGGTCTGCCCGGTCTGTGGGGGCAGCGGGGCCAAGCCCGGCACAGATGTGAAAGTCTGCCCCACCTGTGGCGGCGCTGGTCAGGTGCGGCGGGCCACCCGCACCCCCTTTGGCAACTTTACCCAGGTCTCGATCTGCCCCACCTGCGGCGGTGCCGGCCGGGTGCTGGAAGAGCCCTGCTATAACTGCAATGGCGAGGGCCTCGCCCAGACCACCAAGAAGCTGCGCATCAACATCCCTGCCGGCGTGGACAGCGGCACCCGTCTGCGGGTTTCTGGCGAGGGGGATGCCGGTCGGCGCGGTGGCCCACCTGGGGATCTCTACGTTTACCTCTTCGTCGAGCCGGATCCCGACTTCCAGCGGGATGGTCTCACCATCTTCTCGCAGGTGCGGGTAAGCTATCTGCAGGCCATTTTGGGGGCTAAAGTCTTGGTGCCCACGGTGGACTCGAAGGCGGGCCTGGAGGAAGAGGCGGAGCTGACCATTCCGGCGGGTTCCCAGCCGGGTACGGTGCTAACTCTGGAGGGCAAGGGGGTACCTCGCCTTGGCAATCCGATGTTGCGGGGCGACCACAAAATCACCCTGGTAGTGGAGATTCCCACCCGCATCAGCTCGGAAGAGCGGGAACTGCTTATGCGCCTGGCCGAGTTGCATGGGGAACGCATCAACAAGCGGGACGGTTTCTTGGGCGGGCTGTTGCGGGGGCTGGCCCAAATGCCCGGCAACCGAGAGCGAGAAGAAGAATGACGGCAGAGGCAATTCCCCCCCACGAGGTGAAGCTGGTTCTGGATCAACGCGGGATCCCCTGCCCGCTCAACTACGTGCGCGCCAAGTTGCGCCTAGAACGCATGGCGCCGGGGGAGGTGCTGGAGCTGTGGCTGGATGCAGGAGAGCCTCTGGAGCAGGTGCCCAAGAGCCTGACGATGGCGGGGCATTACATTGAAGGGCAACAAGCGGCGCCCGAGGGACACCACATCCTCTGGGTACGCCGTGGGATTTGGCATGAGCCACCGGAGCGCCGTCCAAGAGGAGGGGCAGGGATCCACTTGCACTGGCTGGGTGCGCGCCGCCCAGGCCAACTTTTATCGCGTGCGCATCGATCCCGAGCTGGCTGCCCTTTTTCCTGAGATCGAGGCGCATTTCCCGGCCCAAAAGCCGATGCCGGCGGAGCTTCTCTGCACTGCTCGGGCCAAGCTCAAAAAAATGGGGCAGTCGGTGATGGTGGGGGACTGGGTGGAGGTTAGCTTACCGCCGGCTGCCGACTCTCTCTGGCCGGAGCGGGGGGCAATTGAGGCCATTCTGCCGCGGCGAACTCAGTTGCCTCGACCGGCCATCGCCAACATAACCCAAGTCTTGGTGGTGATGGCCCTGGCCGAGCCGGAGCCCGAGCCCAACGCCCTCAGCCGTCTGCTGGTGCAGGCCGAGGCCAGCCACCTGCGAGTTCAGGTGGTGTTCAACAAGTGCGATTGTGTAGAGGCGGCGGTGGCAGAGAGCTGGCGACAGCGTCTGCAGCGGTGGGGGTATGAGCCTCTATTGGTCAGTGCCCTTACTGAGGCAGGGATCCCCGAGCTGCGCCGCCGCTGTCGGGATCAGATTTCGGTGGTGGCTGGCCCCTCAGGGGTAGGCAAGTCAAGCTTGCTCAACCGACTCTTGCCGGCTGTTCAGCTGACCACCCAAGCGGTGTCAGAGAAGTTGCGCCAGGGGCGGCACACCACCCGCCATGTGGAGCTGTTCCCTCTGCCAGAGGGGGGTTGGATTGCCGACTCTCCGGGGTTCAATGCCGGCGAAGGGATCCCGCCGGTTTCCCCTCAGCAGCTAATACGTTGCTTTCCGGAAGTGCGGGAGCGGCTGGGCACCTGTCAGTTTCGCGATTGCTTGCACGATCGGGAGCCGGGCTGTGGGCTGCGGGAGCTGGACTGGGAGCGGCGGGGGTTTTACCTACAGCTTTTACATGAACTCCAGGAAGCGCAAGCGGCAAACTCTGCCCCAGCTTGCCCAGGTCTCAAGCGAAGGGGGGAGGGGCACCACCTGACCTGCCGTAAGCAGAGCCATCGCATCCTGACCGATTCCGACCTAGACTGGCAAGAGGATTGAGGCGGATAGAGCCTTTGGCCCTGGTTGATTGCCTTCGCCGCTTCCTTACATGATGATGCTATGCTCCTCCAGAAACGGCCTTTTAACCCCAAGGCCTAAAACTCCCACTGAGCAGCTCCTATGGTTCTCTCGGATCCCCTTCACCTTATCGTCCAAGAGGTGCAGCAGGGCGAGTACGCAGACCGGGTAAAAAAGCTGGTTTACTTCACCTGCACCCACACTTGGACAAACGACGCTGTCAAGCTGAGCGGGGAGGAGCTAAAGGCTCTGCTGGAGCAGCTCTACCGCGAGCATGCGACCCTGGAGGACCTAGTCCGGCGTTTTCGCGACGCCATCAGCCAAATCAACAAGAAGGCTGAATACGCCCGCGTCGCCAAACTGCTGCTGAGCAAGCTCGAGCTCCTCTATCACCAGTCTCAATCGGATCCCGGCAGCCCTCTGACTGCTTCATCTGGGGATCTGCCGGCTTGGGTGGCGCCTGCGCCCAGCTTACCTGTGAGATACGGCGGCCTACAACTGCACAAGCAAGACTACGACCCGTTCGAGTTGCGGGCGGGGGTGATGCAGCAGACAAGTCCCTTGCGGGCCAAGCTGGTTTTGTTCACGGCTTTGCACCACAGGCTAGAGCCCACGGTGCAAGGGTTGGCGGCCCTACGGCGCTACAGTCTCGACGAGCTGCTCAGAGCCCTTTACGACGCCTGCAACTCCCCGCAGGAGCTGGAAGCGCGGCTGCAACAGGCGGTGCAGCAGCTCCAGGAGCCGGAGCAGGATAGCCAAGCAGCTAACGCCGTGCTGCAGATGCTGCAGCCTCTCTACGTTTACGTGTCCCAAGAAACAATGGCCGGTGGGGGGCTAGCTGCCGAGACTCTCGCCGCCGATCTCGATTGGCTCAATGGGGAAAATGCCGTCGGCACTGGCGGGACGGAGTCCAGCCGCATCACTTGGCTGGAGTCCGAAAGCCCGAACGAGGGGGAAGCGACAGCCGAGCCCCCTGCTTTTTCTGCTCCTGCCGTTCTGGCGTCAGAGCTTCCAGAACCCTGCCGCCAACTGCTGCACCGTAGCGCCGGATCCCTGATGGCCACCATCGAGAACACCCTGAGCGAGTTGGGCAACGCCCTGGACGAAGGGCTGCAGGACGAGGATCCGGACCAATACCTGAGCCTCAAACACCAGGTGCTGCGTGGCCTTCTGAAAGACGTAGAGGGATCCGCTGCCCTGTTCAGAGGGATCCTGAGTAGGCTGGAGCAGTCGGAGTGGGGTTTGCTGCGGCCCGCCGGCAATGCGGGACAGCCAGGAGAGATGGCCGAGATGCCGCTTCAGGTGGGGGATCCCTATGCCGCTCTGCGGCAGGTGCTGGCCACCAGCGAGCTGGCCCGCCAAAAGCCCCAGTTGGAGCAGGAAGTGATGCGCTTGGTGCGGCGCAGCATTGGCGCGATCAAAACCGCCATTGAAAATGCCCTGAGCGAGCTGGGCCAGGCCTTGGACGAACAGTTCCAGAGCCGTCCCCTAGAAGAAGCCTTAGTTCTCAAGTACCAGACGTTGCGCGCCTTTTTGCAGGAAGTCGAGGAGATCTCCACCAAGTTCGCCGCTTTCTTGGCCCGCATGGAGGAGGCAGAGCGCCGTCTATTTGGCCTGGTTTGAAAACCAAGCCCGCCATTCTGGGATCCCGTCAACTCGCCTGAAGTCAGAGAGAGCTGTAGCTGTAGGAGCAGCCCCCCTCTCCCAGTGGGAGAGGGGTGGGGGGTGAGGGATGCCGCTTCGCCGCTGCCAACATCCAAGACAGCGCCGGGCGCGAAAGCCCTGACCCTCCTCACCCTTGAGGGCAGAGATTCTTCGGAGTCCCGAAACGAACCTTCAAAGGCGCTGTCCAACCGCTCTGCTGTTACCCTGGCGGCCACCCTACTTTTTTGGTCGCGCCGGCGAGGCCAAGTCCTTTGCCTTCCCTAGAGCCGATAATGCTGGCGCTCCAGTGCAGTGTCTCGCTTTAGAATGGCCATGAGCGCGGGATCAGCTCTCTTCCATGGATTCTATGGATGCCAATGGATGCCAAAGATCTGCTCCGACTGTACCGGGCAGGACGGGTTAACTTTGCAGGCGAGAACCTGGCCGCTCTGGATCTGAGCCGAGCGGATTTGATCGGGATAGACCTTTCTCAGGCCGACCTGCATGGTATCAACTTGATCTTTGCCTACCTGGGGCGGGCCAAGCTGCAGAAGGCCAACTTGGTGGGAGCGAATCTCAGTGGGGCCAACCTCAGCCAGGCTGACCTGAGCGAGGCAGATCTCAGAGATGCGCATTTGCACGGCACCACGTTGCAAGGGGCGGACTTGCACGGGGCTAACTTGACGCTGGCTCTGTTGATCGACGCCAACTTGCTAGAGGCGGATCTGCGCTGGGCCAACCTCACCAGCGCCAACCTGGGGGGGGCTTGCCTGCGGGGGGCCAATCTCCGTTTCGAGAGTCGCCGGGCAGCCGTGCTGCGCAGCGCCAATCTCAGCCGCGCCGACCTGAGCGGGGCCAACCTGGCGGGAGCGGATTTGACGCGGGCCGACCTAAGGGGGGCCAATCTCAAAGAGGCCAGTTTAATCGGAGCCCACTTACAGGGAGCCAACCTACAGCGGGCCTGTTTGCGCGGGGCCCTCCTCAGCAACGCCGACCTGAGGGGAGCTTCCTTTCTGGGCGGGGACCTACAGGGGGTGCAGATGGGGCGGGCCAACTTGAAGGAAGCCATGCTCAGCCAGGTCAACTTGGCGGAAGCCAACCTCAGCGAGGCAGATCTGGCGGGAGCCGATCTTTCCGCCGCCTGCCTGCGCTCGGCCAAGCTGGCGCGGACGGATCTGAGTCGGGCTAACCTGGCCGGGGCCGACCTGAGATCGGCCAGCCTGGTGGATGCCTATCTGGGCCGCACCAACCTGGAAAATGCCGATCTCCGCGAGGCCATCCTCACCCGCGCCGACCTCAGCACCGCCAACCTCGCGGGAGCCAACCTGCGCGGGGCGACTCTGCCAGATGGACGGATTGGGTGAGCAAGACGGGGATCCGCCCTGGAGAAGGTGAGGTTTTCCGCTGTCCTAGAAGCTCCACAACCGCTAGCCTACAGGGGAAGGGTGGGATCAAAGGGATCCGTGAACAGCCGCCGATTTCTGTCCTTGATGGAAGCCTTGTGGGCCGCTCTACCCTTGCCAGAATGGTTGCCGGGGGCGGGAGAGCGCTCTTGGCAGCAGACGGTGGCAGCCCTGCTCCAGCTATGGCAAGAGGTTGGACAGTTTGGCGTGGTGATCGGGGGGCCGGTCTCCTGGTGGCCCCCTTGGGTGGTGCAGGATCCCTTACCCCAACTGCCGCTGCCCATGGATGCGCTGCATCTTCCCCGCCACTCTTGGGAGCCGGCACGGGAACCCCCCTGGTTGTTCAGCCCGGATTTTTCCCCTGAGTCAATCCTCACCCCTGGGCAGACGGTGATCCCTCTCCTGCCGCGGGATCCACTGGTGGAGGAGCCTTTTCTGTTGCTGCTCACCCCTGTTTTTTCGGCAGTAGCTGCCCAGGGTCACCATCCCCACACCCGGCAGAGGGGGATGATGGTCTCTTTTGAGCCGGAGGTGATCCGACGAGCCTGGCAGAGCCTGGAGCAACGGGTTCAACAGGGCAGGCCAGACCGGCTGGCCGCTTGGCAGGAGTTGGCCCGCCACTATCCCCTGATGCAGCCGCATGTACGGGTGTTGGCCCGCTTCAGCAGCTTCCTTCTGCTGGGTAACCTGGCCGAGTTTGGATCCCCGCCCGCCCGCCTGCCCCCTGCCAGGGCAGAACAGGAGGCTGCCGCTGTGCCTCCACCGCCACCAGCAGCAAGGCAGATCCCGGCTTCTTCATCTTCCGCTTCCTCGCCGGCGCCTGAGCCTCCCGCCCACGGCCGCTCCTCCGCTCCCCAAGCCGAGCCAGAGCAAGCGGGCAGCCTCTCGGAGGCGGAGTTGTTGCGGGCTCTCATCCACGAGATCCAGACGCCCCTCAGCACCATCCGCACCTTGGTCAGCCTCATCCTGAAGCGGCGCGACCTGCCACCGCGGGTGCGGGAATACGTGGAGAAGATCGACCGCGAGTGCACCGAGCAAATCAACCGTTTCGGTCTGTTTTTCCAGGCCACAGAAACGGTCATGCCCGCTGCCACGCCAGGCGAGGGACGTCGGTTGCAACTGGAGCCGATTGCGCTGGTGGACTTGGTGCGGCAAAACCTGCCCCGCTGGCAGGAACAGGTGGAACGGCGGGGATCCCGCTTGGAGTTGGAGATCCCTGCCGAGCTGCCCGATGTGGTCAGCGATCCCAAAGCCCTGGAGGCGGTGCTATTTGGAATTATCGACCGCCTAGCCCGTAGTACTCCCGCTGGCAGCCGCATCCGCGCCCAATTGCTCAGCGCTGGCGAGCTGGTGAAGCTGCAGTTCCAGGTAAACACCCCCGAGGGGAGCGACACCCCTAGCCTGGAACTTAAGTCCCCTCAGCCAATTGGCCAGTTGTTGGTGGTGCAGCCAGATACCGGGGCCATTAGCCTCAGCCTGCCAGTAGCCCGAACCCTGTTCCGAGCTTTGGGGGGCTATCTCACTGTGCGCCATCGGGCTCGGCAAGGGGAAATTCTCAATATCTACTTACCCCGCCAGCTCTAGTCCGCCGGCCTGGAGCCGGTCTGAAGTGGCAAATCCCAGGGAGGATGGGGCTAGGATCGATTTGCTTGCTCCAGGAGAGTTGAAAGAGGGGATCCATGCCGAGAGCGAAAAAAGTTGCCGAACCTCACCCAGAGCCTGAGCCCGTCTGTGGGGGCGGGGATCCCAGGCCTGGCGGGGGGATCACTCTATCTGCCCAGCAGCTCTCCACCTTGCTCCACGAGATGCGCAATCCTCTAACCGCCCTGAGCACGCTGGCCAAGTTGTTGCAAAAGCGTCTGCCCCCCGACGATCGCAACCACTGGATTGGCCTGAGCATTGAACAGGAGTGCAAGCATCTGCAGGATCTGCTGGCGGAGCTGGAGCGCTTGGACGGGATCCCGGCTCCTCTCCAACTTCGGCCCCTCTCCTTGGCCGACCTGCTGCGGGAGTGGAGCCCTATTTATCAGGCCCTGGCGGAAGCGCAGGGACATCGCTTTCAGGCCGTTCTTCCCCCTTTCCTGCCGCCGGTACTGGCAGATCCCCGCGCCCTGCGCCAGGTGTTGGATAACTTAATCGACAACGCCTGCAAGTACACCCCGCCCCCCGGCGATATCCAGCTCAGGGTAGAGGTCAAGCCCGCCGAGGAAGCGAGAGGCTCAAGCGCCTCCTCTTGCCAGGAGGTGTGGATCGCCGTCTGCGACAACGGCCCCGGCATCCATCCTGAGAACCTGGAGCGGATCTTCGATCCGTTTTTTCGCGCCGATCCCTCCAAGCCGGGGCAGGGGCTGGGGTTGGCCATCAGCCGCGACTTGGCCGCCCAAATGGGAGGAGATCTCGAGGTGGAAAGCTCCCCCCAGGGCTCCTGCTTCCGCCTCAGATTGCTCACGGCCCAGTAGGGCTTAAATGGAGCAGGTATGTCTCTTCCAGCCAAAATCTTGAAAGCTATCCAGGAGCTGCACAATGGCCCCCTCCGCTCAAGCCAAATCCGAACCTGCCTCGGCACGGGCCCGCATCTTGTTGGTGGATGACGAGCCAGGCTTGCGGGAAGCAGTGCAAGCCTATCTAGAAGACAGCGGCTTTGAGGTGATCCCGGCTGCCAATGCCCAGCAAGCCCTGCAACTGCTCAGCACGACGCAGCCACAGTTGATTATTTCCGACATCATGATGCCGGGCATGGACGGCTACCAATTTTTGGCGCAAGTGCGAAAACTCGATCCCTACAGCCACCTGCCCGTGGTCTTCCTCACCGCCAAGGGGATGACCGCCGACCGCATCCAGGGCTACCGGGCCGGCGTCGATGCCTACTTGCCCAAGCCATTCGACCCGGAGGAGCTGGTGGCCATTGTCTCCAATCTCATCGAGCGCTCCCGCGCGGCCAGCCCCTCGGAGGTGGTGGCCCGCGAGCTGGCCTCGATTCGCGCCCTGCTACGGACACGCGACACTCTCCCCCGAACCATTCCCTCTCAGCCCCCCACCCCAACTCCCTTTACCCCCACCAATTAAGGTGGAGCTGACACCACGGGAACAGCAGGTGTTGGAGAAGGTAGCAGAGGGTCTGATGAACAAAGAAATTGCCAAACAACTGCAAACCAGCGTGCGCAACGTGGAAAAATACGTCACCCGCCTCCTCAACAAGACGGGCACCAGCAGCCGCACCGAGCTGGTGCGCTACGCCCTCACCTACGGTCTGATCCGGTTGTAGCCCTCACCGCCGGCCCCTCTCTTACGGCTGTGGCTTGGGCGGCACCGTGACCAGCAGCTCCAGTCCAAGGGCGTGATCTCCGACGGGGTAGCTGGTGATCCCCAACCCATCGATACGGGTCAGTAGCTCGCGGGCTCGGCTCCTAGCTGCCAGCCCACCCAGCAAAGCGCTTCTAGCACTGTGC
>AFSR01006908.1_pt1 | contig 10046 bp, 7 predicted proteins | sample 296848 | NCBI WGS metagenome assembly AFSR01 (sample SAMN02954305, study PRJNA68063) | hot springs metagenome | biome: terrestrial; feature: Mushroom and Octopus hot springs; material: microbial mat core samples; isolation source: Yellowstone National Park Mushroom and Octopus hot springs ...
GTTTCAATCCACGCCTTCCGGGGGGAAGGCGACCGCAATATCTAGGGCTGCTGTGCCCTGTTCCCGCCAGATATTGTAGCATGATCCGGATCTTCAGGGTTGCTCTCGGTACAATTTGTCCATATATAAGGTTTTTAAGGTGCTGCTGAGTTTGCGAACCTCCCGGCGATTCCATGTTCGCTTCTGGTTCGCAGACTAAAGAATAAGCGTCCCTTCTATGTCAACGTCAGGGGCGACGCCTACGTGTCTGACCCGGCGTCGCCATTCGCCGCCAAGGTAGTAGTAGCGTATGCTGTCGGTCTCCACATCGATAATGCGCTCCAGCCTGGCTTGCAACTGGCGGAGTTGCGCGGCATCTATGATGCATTCAAATACCGACTTCTGAACCCGTTGTCCGTAGTCCTGACAGGCTTTTGCAACTTTGAGCAGTCGCCGTTTGCCAGCTTCCGTTTCCGTATTGACATCGTAGGTGATCAGTACCATCATATGTCCTCCTGTGCATCCGGTTTGCGTGTGTGAGCCTCACCGCTGCTGCACCGCTATGGCCATATCCTTCACTTTCCTGTCGCTCTGTTCTGGAAAAAGGCGGGGGTGCGCGAGCGGATAATCTTCGACATATATTCATTTTTTCGTCTATCGCCTATCGTCTATCGGCTATCATTTATCGGCTACGAGATGCGTGGGCGCATGACCTTCGACATGTATTCGTTCGCCTTTCTATCGTTCAGTTCCAGAAAAACGGCGGGTATGCGTCGAGATCGCCCCGTAGATGCCGCGCCAGAAGCGTCGCCTGGACATGCGGGATCAGACCGAAAGGTATCCGCTCTTTCAGGAAAGGGTGGAGAATCTCCTCTTTCTTCCGCTCCTGCCATGCACCGATTACGGCCTTGCGAGTATCGGCGTCCATCACAACTCCGCCGCTCTCTTTGGATGTGAAGCCTTTCGCCGTGATCTGCTTGCGATTAACCAGCGAAAGCGCCATCCGGTCGGCGAAAATCGGTCGTAGTTCCTCGATAAGGTCGAGGGCGAGCGATGGTCGACCCGGTCGGTCGGTGTGCAGAAAGCCGACATAGGGGTCAAGCCCAACTGTTTCCAGTGCCGAAACTGCTTCGTTCGTCAGCAGGGTGTACAGAAACGAGAGCAGTGCGTTCATATTGTTGCGTGGCGGACGACGTGATCGTTCCTCGAAGCGAAAATCGTCCTTCTGATGCAGGATGAGCTGGTCGAAAACGCCAAAATAGACGCTGGCAGCGTTGCCTTCGACTGCCAGCAGCGCTTCTACACTGCTGCACCGGGAAATGGACGTGAGCGCTTCCTTGAGCGCCGCCGATGCGTTCCTGACGACTTCGACATCGATCAGGAGCGTATGATCGCGCAGCGTACGTTCCAGCACTTTGCGACAGTTGTAAACTTTTCCCTGTACAAATGAGGTGGCAATCGCTGCGCGTAATTCACGATCCTCCGATATGTGGTATTGTTTTTTGCGCAACAGCACGTTGCCGCGTGTCCTGCCGCCGACCCGCGCCTGAAATCGCCCGTTTGCATCAAGAAATGTCAGTCCAATGTTGCGATCAACGCAGGCGCCCATCAGGGCAGGACTGACCCCCTGGTAGTTGAAACAGACGATGTTTTCCAGATTATGGAGGGGCAGTCGGGTTGAAACGTGAGCATCTTTCTTGACAACGATAGTCTCGCCGTCAAGCGAGAGATAGGTATCGGGCGTGGTGACGTAAAGGGTATTGTTCAGCCGTTTCACGACGCGACTCCTGATGTGTACTCAAACCCTTGATATCATTCCGTGCTTTCCTTCCGTGACTTACGTGTGAGAGAAGTGGCTTCAGAGTTATGCACCTGTTGTTCATCATTGAGTTCTTTCACGCCTGCTCGATCTGCCGTCGAATGTAGGTCTGAACGGAAGAAGTTTTTTCCTGGAGGTTCGGAAGACAGAGATCTGCCAGTGAGCAGGATCGACACGCCTTGCTGGTCTTCACACGCGGTGTATAGCCGCGCGCCATGTATGCGTGCATCTCGGCGGCTGCGTCGCGCACCAGACGACGCAGATCTTCTGTCAACTCCACCGGTTCGCGGCGACGGGTTTTGCCGTAGTACAGGAAGCCGCGCGGAATGGGAACTGCCAGCATTTCTTCCAGACACATCGCCTGTGCACACAATTGAGCTTCATCTACCGGATCGCGCTTGGGGTGACCACGCTTGTACTCGATGGGTGCAGGCTGATAGAACCCTCCGCGTCCCGGCAACCGGACACCCTCCGGGCTGCGGGTGAACTCCACCACATCGCAAATGCCCGAAAGGCCAAGCGTGTACGACGCAACCGGAACTGAACGGGAAATGATCACATCGCGGCGCGTTTCCACAAAGAAGGGATCATCGACCCGTTCGTGCAACTGTTTGCCTTCTACCGTCAGCACATTGTCCTGCCACTGCATCTCGATGTGAATCAATGCCCACTGGCGGCGGCAGAAGAGAAAGTGCTGGATGCCGGAAAGGGGCAGTAGTTCGTCTGGTGTGTATTCGCGGGTCATAGGGTTGTTGGTTGTGTATTTTCTGATGGCAATAGCACAGGGTCCCTGCGAAGTGAGCGACCTAGAGCACAGATCGCTCACTTCGCTTTTGGAGATGGTTTAATCAGCGCTACTAACCTCACGGCTAGAGTTTGATCTCTAGCGCTACACCCTCTGGCAATTCATCGTTAACCACCACTTCATAGTCGTTAAAGCTGCGTGGTGGATTGGCATCAGGTTTGCGCCTGACTTGAATAAGCTCGAACAACTTATGCGCGGGAGCATTGCCCAGATCACTCTCGTGTCTGAACACGAATAACCTGCGCGCTGCCATCTTGCCTCGTGCTGCCGACCGGTCATGCTCGAACATGTTGATCAGCGCCTCCCAGAGGAGGTTGAGATCATCTTCCGAAAACCCGGTGCCTTTTGCAGGATCGTTTGCCAGCCTGGCAGAAACATACCCTTCCGCACGGTACAGAGCGTAAGGGACAATATGCTTGCGTCCGATGGTGCGTTCTTTTTCAGCTTCCTCCTCGCGGGTGACCGTCAGGCGGGTAATTGTGACTTCCTGCTGGACGATTGGATCGATGCTACGCGAAAAATTGATCTGTACCGGACCACGCACCTGACCGCAATTATCGCCGACTGTCAGCACTGCTCCAAAGGTGCGAATATCAAAGAAGTTCTTACACATCCAGGCTCGGGCTTTGTTCACATCATGAACCGAAGCTTTTGTGCCGGGTTGAAGTCCAACGGCAAGATACGCTTCTTTATGGTTGGAATTCAGCGGAATCCCCTCTTTGATATAAATCCGGTACCCTGGCTCGTCACCTTTGACCATTTCTACATAATTGCGAATTTTACGCTTCAGACAAACGTCGGTCACCAGGCCATAGCCAGTTTCCGGGTCAATGCGCGGCATATTGCCTGCATCCGGGTCGCCGTTTGGATTGCCGTTCTCCACATCGTAGAGTAGAACAAATTCGTAGCGGTTCTTGATAGCTTCAGCAGCCATGGGAGTGAGTCTCCTTTCAGTGAGTTATACGGGTAAGTATGTCAGACCTGCGTCATTTCGGTGGTTGTCGGTTCGACGTCTGTCGACCGAGTATAGAAGGCTGCACGTTGGTGGTAGTAGCCGAGCACGAAAATTCCCTGCTCGTCAAGGGTCAGGCGCGACGGAAAGGGCCTGGCGTCGAGCAGATTGAGCAGTTCCTGAATCTTTCGATCCAGATGTCCGCCATACTCAGCTTTTGCCAGATGATGCTGCGACAGACGTAAAAGAACAGGAAAGACGCTGGCTGGCGCGGCACAGGCAGAGGTGAAGTAACGATCCTTGATGGTCGCATTGACCTCCCTTCCGATTGCTTCAGTTTGCGCCTTTTCCAGCCATGCGAACAAACGCCCCAAGACATAGGCGGGATGGGTGTAGGACTCGTTAAGTGCCATAGTGAGCGCCTCCTGATAGGGATTCGGATGCTGGTGACGATACTTCCGTAGCAAATGTGCCTTGATGAAGGCAGCCCGAATGTAGGTAATCTTGCGACTTCGACCCTCCTCGTCATTATCGTGGCGAATACGGTTCATGATGGCGACGTACAGCCCTTCGGGATAAGGCGTGTCCATCAGGATGGAGCGCATGAATGCACCACCCAAAAGCGACCAGGACGACCTAAGCTCTTCCTCACGTTGCGTGACCTTCGGCGACACGCACTCAGCAAGAATGCGGTATGGTGAAAGATAATCAGGCTGGCCGGCATACTCCTTGATGATGTTCAGATCGCTGTAGTGCTGCATAATCCGTTCGGCAAACACACCGAACGGTTCCGTGAGAAAGAAGCGCACTGCCAGACGTGAGGCGTTGGGCGCCAGCCCCAGCACGTAGAAGCGCGTGCTGTCGTTCAGACCTTCACGCAGCGCCTGAAGATCAAGCGGCTTGCCCTGCTCGATCTTTTCGGCCACAGCGTGCATGGTCTGTTCAGCACTCTTGTCACGCCTGCGTGTTGTTTTAGACCCTTCATCATTTGCTGGCTGATTCTCAGGACTCAGCAGAGCATAAAACGCGCTGGCGTACCGCCTGTCGGCTGTATCCGCCCAGTACACCACGGTCGTATCGCCGAGATAGATTTTGCGATGAGGGTTCTGGTCAGATAGCAGATAGTTGAGCGCCTCAACGTAGCCAGCAGCTACGGACTGGCTGACCGGTGCATTCTCGCCCTGATCGCGCCTGTACGAAGTAAACGCATCGAGGTTGAAACTGACCAGCGCAGCACCTTTCGCCTGCGCACCACGTACCCCCTTTATATCAAGGTGCAAACGGGCAATCGGCTCGATCTCCCCTGTTACCAAACATTGCATCTTCTTGGTACTCTGCGTCGAAGTATACTCCTTTTCCCACACCTGCCGGATTTCAGGGTCATCAAGAGCATTCTTTCCGTCGACGAAGAAAATCAGGTTACCGCCTTCCAGCAACTTATCCCGATGTCGAGCGATGATAGGATCATCTTGGGCGGTTGCCGGGTCATAGGTTCGCAAAAACGTAATGATCGCACGAGCCACCCCGCTATTCACTTTTGAGAAGATGGCGATATTGCGGTCGCGGAAGGATTCGAACCGTTTCCGGGCATAATTCGGATCTTTTGCTTCTTTCTCCGTCAGACCCAATACATACGCCGCATTATCACACAGCACATTCGCTTCAATATTCACACTACGTTTGACCTGTTGCGGCACATTCATCCGTCGCGGGCGTTCTACCGACTTTTTGCCCTGCTGCACGAGGTTGTATAACGGAATGATGTCTACCAGTTTCCCATCAGGCGACAAATTAAGCGCGTGACTGACCGGCGCCTTGCTATAACCCGGTTCAGCAATATCCACGTCGGGATCTGCGCACAAGATTTTGTAGTAGTTGTAGAGCGCCTGCAGAATCATCGCCGCACCTCCTTGCTAAGTTCATGCACATTAATGACGCCGTCTTGCATCACGGCGTGATAAAATATCGGCTGAATATCACGCGGGTTGGAAAAATCCAGGTCGTAGAGCATCCATCCCAGGTCGCGCGTGCCCGTCAGCGGGCTTTTAGGGATGTCGTTCTTATTCTCAATGAGTGTCACTTTGGCGGGAAATTCGCGTGCTCCCAGACAAGGCGTATGGAAATGCTGCCCATTCCGCAGCCGGCGCAGGGCGATGTTGTAGTGCTTCTCCTCTGTATCTTCGGGACCTGCCTTGTTGGTCAGTTCAAAGTGCGCTTCAATCACATAATCCACGTTCTTCAAGACCATGGCCGCACGCTGCTGGCGCTTCTCTGTTGCAGCAATGTAGAGCAGCTTATTTGCGCCTTTCATGACTTCCACAGCGTTGCTTACCGATGCTTTCTCACTCACCTCATTGCGGCGAATATTGGTGAACTCAATGTCGCGCAAGACATGGATGGCGTCAATCACCCAGCGAATTGCTGGCTTCCAGTAAATTGCCTCAATAATGCCGCGTGCGGCTGAGGGAGTAATGACGTCATAACTGACACGCTCCACTTTCATTTCGGGGCGGCTAAACAGAGCGTAAGGTCCCTGTACCCGAATGGCAATACCGTATCCCATACGTCGAACCTCCTGGTCTTAAGCGTTGATTAGAAAAACAATCCGTCTCCCCCGTCGCTATCGGGAATGAGCAGACCTCTGTCGCGGTCATAATATGCCTGCACATCGTTTGGGTTAAGAACGTGATATAGATCGTTAATTGTCACAATCACCCCCTTCGAGGCAAGTCTGTCGAATTCGCTTTTGAAAATGGAAACTGTGTAAGGTTGCAGTTTTCGTAATACTGAGAACGGGTAATCGGTATTTTTTAAATCCTCAACCCAAGATAATGCTTTGTCATCGTATGGAACAATCACCGTCACATTTGGAGTTTCGATGATCCGGAAGACATCTGCTACCCGTTTGAAATTAAATCTACCGTCTTCACTGAAAAACTCCATAATCTGTTTATAGTCGAAAGCACGTTGATTGTGGAGATTATAGAGTTGCTCAAAGTATGATTCGATGGCAGCCACAGATATTGGCGTTGCGCTGTGGTCACGTAAGACCATACGAGCAACTTCGGCGGACTGTTGAACATACGCTGGCATTCGCCTCGCAAACTCGGAATCTGGTTCAAAGACGAATAATGTGCTCATACGGCGCTTCATCTCACGATTAACACGCCCCGCTGCTTGATTGATAGAATCCAGCCCTGTCAGGGCGCGATAGCCAACGGGAAAGTCCAGATCAATCCCGGCTTCCATGACAGTGGTTGCGACCACGCGACAGGGTTTTCCTTTTGACAATCGAACCTTGATTTCTCCGAGTTTTGCGCGGCGATGAGCCGGACACATCAGTGTCGAAAGATGATAGTTCCCTTCGCCTTGCAAGCCAGTAAACAACCCGCTGGCATGACGGCGCGTGTTGACAATGCACAACACCTGCTCATGGTCGTTCATCCGTGTAACTAATTGTTCATCGGTAAGCGTGCCTGCAAACTTCACGTCCACTCGCTTATAGAAGTTGAACAGATCTGTCGGATCGGGAGCGAGTTCTCTGATTTCTGTACCTTCGGGAAGGAATCGCTCCAAAAGGGGTTGTGTAGCGGTACAGAACACTGCACTTGCTCCATAGTTGGTTACCAACTCCCACACAGCCGCCATCGCCGGACGCATATATTCACGCGGCAACATTTGTGCTTCATCGAAAATAATCACACTCCTGGCAATGTTGTGCAATTTGCGGCAACGTGATGGCTGGTTGGCAAATAAAGACTCAAAAAATTGCACATTGGTCGTCACCACGATGGGAATATCCCAGTTTTCTGCCGCCAGTTTAAGTTTCTCAACCGAACTGTTCGTCCGGTCATCATCCTTGCTTTCCCAATCGAAGTTAGAGTGATGTTCAAGCACATGGTCTTCGCCAAATATATCCTTGAACACACCTGCATTCTGCTCGATTACCGTGGTGAACGGGATAACGTAGATGATGCGTCGCAAGCCATGCTCGGCGGCATGCTTGAGGGCAAATCCCATTGATGACAACGTCTTACCGCCGCCTGTTGGAACGGTTAGTTTGAAAAAGCCGGGTTTCTCCACTGCCCTTTCCAGACACGCCTTGAGTGTTTCGCTGCGCTTACGATTAATCTCGTCGGCTGGATTGTCAAATCGGCCAATATAGGCGAGAAACCGCTCAAGCAGGGCTGACATCGACGTATGAATCCCACGAGGTTTTGCGCCCTGCATGTAAGTCTCAGTTTCTTGAAAATCGGCGTCTACCAGGGAAGAGTAGACCATACGAACCAGAAAAGATAGAGAAAATCCAAGGTGTCCTTCCAGCGGACGAATGTGTATATGATTCGGGAATGGAAGATTCGTCAGATGTAACTCGCTCTTGTAAGCGTTGTAATCCGGCACCTGCTTTTTCAGGCGCGCACAAACAGTGCTGCCTTCCAGATCGGTCTCGTTGCCATAGTCAGGCAACCCTGCGTGATGTCCCAAAATGGGGTATGTCAGTAAGCGTGCAAATAGTTCATATGGTGTACCTTTGAAGAGACTCAAAAGTTCTCTGGCGCCAGCAGTCGAATGATCTACACGCGGACCACCCTCCAGTCGTCTTTGAAACTCGTCGGAGTATTTGCCCAGATCGTGGAGCAGTCCGGCGATGTACGCCAGGTCTGCTACACTGGCATCTTTGCCGAACTCACGCGCCATTTCCGCCGTATTGCGTAGATGATCGATGAGCAGTTGCCAGTGCTCACGGTCCTCGCCATCGCGTCGATGAGCAAAGTAGGTGGTGCTAGAGTCTGTTCCATTTCTGATCCCATACACCCTCGCCATCTTTCGCACCTCCGCTTCCAGCGTCCCGCGCAGCCCCTCCGGTCCCAGCACTTCCACATCGGCGCCCCAGCCGCGGATCCAGGGCAGCATCTCTTTCGGCTCAGCGATCTGTGCTCGCCACACCAGCGATCCGTCGGGTTGCGGCTCGGTGCGCTCGGAGCGGTGCCAGCGGCGTCTCCTGCACCCGTCGCGCCACATGCGAGCTGAACCGCAGCACAACTTCCACCGGCTCATCTTCCGATGTCCAGATACCCCACGCGTCGGCCAGATAACTGCGCGGGTCAAAGTCGTCGGGTATCTGATAGGCTTCAGTGGTTAGCTCGGCACGGCGAATGCGCTCGATCTTGTTTCAATCCACGCCTTCTGCGTTTCAATCCGCGAGGAAAGGCGACTAAAACACCGTGCATTGCGCAAAATATAGCACAAATGATCTACTTTTTCAATCCTTTCGCGCTGCCGTTGATCGCTGCTCGTCGGCGGCTTGCCCGCAGCGCTGGCCCGATTGGTCCGCTATAGCGACTCTAGCACACGAGTGTTGCATGTAATGCAACATTTCATGTGTATTTTTCCTGGTCACAGATCTCGCCTGTGCACGTCTCTGCTCCGATGGCGCCGCTGACAGACGCACCATCCTGAGTTCACCTGCTTGCCTGTTTGTTTGCTTGTTTGTTCGTTTCAATCCACGCCTTCTGGGGGAAAGGCGATCTTGCAACTGGAAGTTCAGCGACGGGGAACAGGGGGAGAACAACGGGGTTCTTCAGCCATTGTAGCACAGAGATGTGTCAGGTAATGTCACAAGGGGCAAAGGTCATACGATAACGATACAGAATAGGAGATCACGGGTCGGTATGGAATCCGTAGCAACCCGTTCGATCTGTGCCAATCCCTGGTTTCTTTTTGAAAAGCGCGTGGATCGGCACGGTTTTTTCTCCCAACATCCGCAGCAATCCGTAGTTCATTATGAATGCGCACGTTGCACCCCAAAAGCGCAGGACGCTTGACGTTCTCTTATCGTCAGCCGTATCATGGGGGCACAGGAACATTCACGGGAGAGAACAATGGCTGATACCGCCGCTCTGCCAGCGATAACGCTCCGATCACTGGATGCGGGGTGGAACTATGACCGTTGGGAGCGCGAACTTCCCAATGACGGCAATCGCTACGAGGTGATCGAGGGCATTCTGTACCTGACCACTGCACCGGGTTATTTCCACCAGTGGATCGTGCGTCGTCTCGACCGATACATCGGCGTGCCGCTGGAACAACAAGGGCTGGCATATGCCGCCACTGCGCCGATTGGCGTGCTGATGCCCGGTTGTGAGCCGGTACAGCCGGATTTTGCGCTGGTACGCCGTGATCGCGCGGGCATCATCAGCGAACGCCGTATCCGCGGCGCCCCCGATCTGATCGCGGAAGTGCTGTCACCGTCCAACCCTGAGCAGGACACAATCATCAAACGGCGCGTCTACGCCCGCGCAGGCGTGCCCGAATACTGGATTATTCGCCCGGAAACGCGCGATGTGCTGGTGTGTCGCAACCCCGACGCCGCGCTCGGTGATGATACATTCACGCTGCTGGTCGGCGCTGCCGAAACCCTGTCGGCGCACACGTTTCCGATTGCTGTGCCGCACCCCGAACTCTTCGCCGGCGCGCCGGATACGACGGCG
>AFSR01004906.1_pt1 | contig 10044 bp, 10 predicted proteins | sample 296848 | NCBI WGS metagenome assembly AFSR01 (sample SAMN02954305, study PRJNA68063) | hot springs metagenome | biome: terrestrial; feature: Mushroom and Octopus hot springs; material: microbial mat core samples; isolation source: Yellowstone National Park Mushroom and Octopus hot springs ...
CTGCCACGCCATGCGCTCGAAGTAGACCTGCCGCCCCAACGCTGCAGCAGCCACGCCTCCGCAGGGGTCAGCACCAGCGCGACATGCGCCGCTCGCCAAGTCAGCCACAGATGATAGCCAACCACCAAACCGCCGATGGCAATCAGCGCGCCCAGCAGCACCTGCGCCCAGCCCGAAAGCTGCATCAGGCGCAGCAGCCCCTCAGGCTCGCGCCACAGCGCCCAGCCCACAAACGGCAGCGCAATCAGCAGTCGCCAGCCGATGTTGCGCCAGACTGACGCCCCGTCAGCGGACCCCAGCGCACGCCAATCGCTGCGTAGGGGTCGCGTTGGCATCGTGCGCAGCGGTCTTGCATCGGGTCGCACCCCGCCCCACACACCGAGCAGCCCACCTGCGGCACGATGTACCCTGCGCCGTTCACCACCCCAGAGTGTACCTCACACAGGGTATACTCTCGGCGTATCAGGAGCCGACGATGAAACTGCACGAGTACCAAGCGAAACAGATACTGAGCGAATTTGGCGTTCCGACGCCGCAAGGAGAGGTGGTCAGCACGCCCGCCGATGCGAAGGCGGTCGCCGAGCGGCTGGGCACGCCTGTGGTGGTCAAGGCGCAGGTGCTGATGGGCGGGCGCGGCAAGGCAGGCGGCATCAAACTCGCCAACACCCCCGACGACGCCGCCCACGCCGCCGAAAGCATCCTCGGCAAGCGACTCGTCTCGCCCCAGAACCCACAAGGACTGGTCGCCGAGAAGGTGCTGGTCGAGGAAGCCGTCGAAATCGCCCGCGAATACTACATCGGTATCACAGTTGACCGCACGCTGCAGCGCAATGTGCTGATGGTCAGCACGCAAGGCGGGATGGACATCGAAGAGGTCGCCGCGCAAAACCCCGACGCCATCGCGACCGTCGCAATCGACCCGCTGCTGGGGCTGACCGACTACGCCGCGCGCGAAGTGCTGTACGCAGCGGGCATCCCTCAGGAGCAAATCCGCCCGCTGAGCGCGCTGCTGCACGGGCTGTACCGCGCCTATATCGCCGTCGATGCGAACCTCGCGGAGATTAACCCCTGCACCGTGCTTGCCGACGGGCGGATTATCGCCGCCGACGCGAAAATCACCATCGACGAGAACGCCCTGTATCGCCAGAAGCGGCTGGAATCGCTGCACGAGGAGAGCCTCGACGACCCCATTGAGGCGGAGGCGAGCCGACGCGGAATCGCCTATGTGCGCTTGGGCGGCGACATCGGCGTGATTGGCAACGGCGCGGGGCTGGTGATGTGTACCGTCGACGAGGTCGCGCGGGCAGGCGGGCGCGCAGCGAACTTTTTGGACATCGGCGGCGGCGCGAAAGCCGACCGCGTGCGACAAGCCGTCGAACTCGTGCTGATGAACCCGAATGTCAAGGGGCTGCTGTTCAACATCTTCGGGGGCATCACGCGCGGGGACGAAGTAGCACGCGGCATTCTGGAGGCGTTCGAGACGCTGCAGGTGAATATCCCCGTCGTGGTGCGCTTGGCGGGCACGCACGCCGAAGAGGGGCGCGCCATGCTGCAGGGCACGCCGCTGATTCCCGCCGAGACGATGCACGAGGCGGCGCGTAAGATTGTCGAACTGGCACGCGGGGTATAATTTTAGCCGTGCGCTTCTGGCAACTGCTGCGCAGGGCAGGCACACGCCTGCCCATACGGAACAAGCACTTAGCGGCGCAAGCCCTCACCCATCGCTCACATACCGAAGGCGAACTGCTCGCCAGCAACGAGCGGCTCGAACTGCTGGGCGATGCGGTGCTGGGCTTGATCGTTGCCGAGTACCTGTACCAGCACTTCCCGCACTGGGATCAGGGGCAACTCTCCAAAGCGCGGGCGAGCATCGTGCGGGCGAGCGTGCTGTGCGAGGCTGCCAAACGCGCAGGGCTACCCCAACTGCTGCGCCTTAGCCCCGCCGAGGAGGCGGCAGGTGGACGCGAGCGACCCTCCATCCTCAGCGACGCGTTCGAAGCCGTGCTGGGCGCAATCTACCTCGATTCGGGCTACCGCGCCGCGCGCGACTACGCCCTGAAACACCTCAAGCCCGAACTGGACGCCCTGCACGCAGGCGAGATGCCCGTCCAAGACTACAAGTCGCAACTCCAAGAGCGCACGCAAGCGTGGTGGCGCATCACCCCGACCTACCATGTCGTGGAAGAATCGGGCACTCCGCACAACAAAACCTTCGTCGTGCAGGTCAAACTGCGCGACATCGTGGCGGGACAAGGCACTGGCTCCAGCAAAAAGCAGGCGGAGCAGAACGCCGCCGCCCAAGCGATGCAATTCACCGAACAAAACAGGAGGCACTTAGATGAAACCTTTGGCTGAAATCGGCGTTTTCGGCGGCTCAGGATTCTACTCGTTTCTGGACAAAGTGGAGGAGGTCAAGGTCGACACCCCCTACGGCGCGCCCAGCGACACCGTGTCGATTGGCGAGGTGAACGGGCGGCGCGTGGCGTTTTTGCCCCGACACGGACGCAAGCACACTATACCCCCGCACAAAATCAACTATCGCGCGAACCTGTGGGCGATGAAGGAACTCGGCGTGCAGGCGATTATCAGCCCCTGCGCGGCAGGCAGCCTGCAACGGCATGTCAAGCCCGGCGACTTCGTGGTGGCAGACCAGTATGTCGATCGCACGCACGGGCGCGCCGACACCTTCTACGAGGGTCCCACCGTACACCATGTCTCGCCCGCTGACCCGTACTGCCCCGTGCTGCGCCAAATCGCTATCGAGGAGATCCGCGCGCACGGCATCCCCGTTCACGAGCGCGGCACGATTGTCGTCATCAACGGACCCCGCTTCTCCACCAAAGCCGAGAGCAAGTGGTTCACCTCGATGGGCTGGGAAGTCATCAACATGACGCAGTATCCCGAAGCGTACCTCGCGCTGGAGTTGGCGATTCCCGTCGTGAACATCTCGCTGATTACCGACTACGATAGCGGGCTGGTGGCGGAAGGCGAGGTCAAGCCCGTCACGGCAGAAGAGGTGATGCATGTGTTCCACCAGAACGCCGAGCGCATCCGCAAGGTCATCTTCGGGATGATTGCCAAAATCCCGCCGAACTTCGAAAGCCCAATCCGCCACGCGCTGGACTACGCGAAGGTGACGGTGTAATACCCAATCGCACCTCTCAAGCGTCATAATATACGCGGAGGTGCTACAATGCGATACAAAACGCTTTTGGGATGGCTGGCGTTTGGCGTGCTGTGCGGCGCAGGCGCACAAGACCTACTGCCCGTGACGCGCGTGGTGCTGTACCGTAGCGGCGTCGGATACATCGAACGGCTCGGACGCATCAGCGGCGACGCGACGCTCACCATGTCGATGCGCGAGAGCCAGATGAACGACCTGCTCAAGTCGCTGATTCTGGTGGACTTCGACGGGGGGCAGATTCTGCCCGCGCAATACACCCCGCGCGACCCGCTGGAGCGCACCCTCAGCGCGTTCGCCGTGCAACTGTCGGACAACCCGTCGATGAGCGCGCTGCTGACCCGTCTGCGCGGCGCGCCTGTGGAGATTCAGACCGACAAGGAGACGCTGCAGGGCACGGTGCTGAGCATCGAGACGCGCGAGGAAGCCGCCAGCGAGGTGGTCGTCAAGCGCGCCTATGTGAACCTGATGACGAACCCCGCGATGCGCTCCGTGCCGCTGGACACAATCATAAGCCTGCGCGTGCGCGACGAACGGCTACAACAGGAGATTCAGAACGCGCTGGCGGCGATTGGCACGCGGCTGGACAACACGCGCAAGACCGTCGAGCTGCGCTTTGCGGGGCAGGGCGCGCGGCGCGTGCTGGTCGGCTACCTGACCGAGATGCCCCTGTGGAAGATGACCTACCGCCTCGCGCTCAGCGCGAACGAACCCCCCCTGCTGCAAGGCTGGGCAATCGTCGAGAACACCACCGACGAGGACTGGCGCAATGTGCGCTTGGAGCTGGTGTCGGGGCGACCTGTAAGCTTCATCCAGAACCTGTACGAGCCGATCTACCCGAAGCGCCCGACGGTGCGCACGCAGACCGACCAAGCGCTGCTGCCCGACACGGCGGAGATGGCGATGGAACTCGCGCCCGACGAGCTGGCGAAGCGCGAGGCGATGGCGGAGGCGCCTGGCGCACCGCTGGCGCGCGAGCGAGTGCCTGGCTTTGGCGGCGCGCCGCCGCATGGCTGCCCCACGCGCCATGCGCGAAAGCGTCATCGAGATGGCGCAAGGACAGGAACGCGGCGCGCTGTTCGACTACCGCATCCAGCAGCCCGTCACGATCCTGCGCCAGCAGTCCGCGCTGGTGCCTGTGGTCAACCGCACGGTGGAGGCGCAAGCGGTCTCGCTGTATAACCCCGCCAACCACCCGCGCCACCCCTTCTTCGGCGTCAAACTGACCAACACCACCGACCTAACGCTGATGGAGGGTCCCGTCACGGTCTACCTGGACGGCGCGTATGGGGGCGACGCGCAACTGGAGACGCTGGAGCCGAAAGGCGAGCGCATCCTGACCTACGCGCTCGACTTGGGCATAGAGGTCGTGCAAGAGCGCGCGAACTTCACCTCCCAGATGATCTCGGTCAAGATTACCAACGGCGTGCTGCAGCAGCGGCTGGAGCGGCGCATGGAGAACCTCTACCGCCTCACCAGCCGCGACGATAAGCCGCGCACCGTGCTGGTGGAGCAGCCCTACCAAGACGGCTGGGAACTGGCCGAGCCCGCCAAGTTCGAGCGCACGCCGACCTTCTATCGGTTCCCCGTCGAGGTGCAGCCGCGCAAGACCGCCACCCTGCGCGTCGTCCAGAAGCGCACGGTGCAGGAATCGATTGCCCTGCTTCAGGAAGACGAGGACACGATTCGGGTACTGGCGCAGAACCAGCAACTGAGCGAGCCGATTCGGCAGGCGCTGAGCAGCATCCTGAACCGCCGCCGCGCGATACGCAACCTCGAGGGGCAAATCCGCCAGCAGGAGGCGCGCATCAAGAGCATCACGGACGACCAAGCGCGGATTCGCGAGAACATGCGCGCGCTGGATCGCAACTCCGACCTGTACCGCCAGTATGTGCAGAAGCTGGCGCAGCAGGAGCGCGAGATCGAGCAGGCGCGCGCCGAAATTCAGCGACTGCAAGAGCAGCGCGCCCGCGCCCAACGCGAACTGAGCGAGTACATCGCGGGATTGAACCTGTAAGGCATCTGCAAGGGGGCGGGTGTAAACGATGTGTTGGCGCATGCGCCTGCCCCCCTTGACAAACCCGATTGCCATAGGGTATTATAGAGTTGCGTTCAGCACTCGCCCGCCGCGAGTGCTAAATTTATGGCAGGCATAGGAAGACCGTATCGGAGAAGGAGGTGCTACGACGATGCTGAAACCGATAGGCGATCGAATCGTTGTCCGCCCCAATCGGCGGAAGAGATGACTAAGAGTGGTATCATCTTGCCTGACACAGCGAAGGAGCGCCCTCAAGAGGGCGAAGTCATGGCTGTGGGCACTGGGCGGATTATGGACGACGGCACAGTCGTTGCACTGAGCGTGAAAGTTGGCGATACCGTGCTGTTTTCGAAGTATGGCGGTACGGAAGTCAAAATCGGCGGTGAGGAGTATATCATCCTCCGCGAAGATGATGTTTTAGCCGTTTTGGAGAAATAACCGTACAGGAGGTGATTACGCATGGCAGCGAAGGAGATTTTATACACGGAAGCGGCGCGACACGCACTGGAGCGCGGCGTCGATACGATCGCTAACGCAGTTAAGGTCACCCTCGGACCGCGAGGCAGGAATGTCGTTTTAGAGAAGAAGTTCGGCTCGCCGACCGTTATCAACGACGGCGTCACGATTGCGAAAGAGATTGAATTAGAAGACCGCTTCGAGAACATGGGGGCGCAACTCGTGCGCGAGGTGGCGTCCAAGACGAACGATGTTGCAGGCGACGGCACGACCACCGCGACCGTGCTGGCGCAAGCCATCTTCAAGGAGGGTCTCAAGGCGGTCGCCGCAGGCGCGAACCCGATGTTTGTCAAGCGCGGCATCGATAAAGCCGTCGAGGCTGCCGTGCAGTTCATCCAGCAGACCGCGACCCCTGTGGAAGGGCGCGCCGCCATCGAGCAGGTGGCGACCATCTCCGCGAACGACCCCGCCATCGGCAAAGTGGTCGCCGACGCCATCGAGAAGGTCACCAAAGACGGCGTGATTACCGTCGAGGAGTCCAAAGGCACAGAGACCACGCTGGAGGTCGTGGAGGGCATGCGCTTCGATCGCGGCTACATCTCGCCCTACTTCATCACCGACCCTGAGCGCATGGAAGCCGTGCTGGAAGAGCCGTACATCCTGCTGTATGAGAAGAAGATTAGCGCAGCGCAAGACCTAATCCCAGTACTGGAGCAGGTTGTGCGCGCGGGCAAGCCCCTGCTGATTATCGCCGAGGACATGGAAGGCGAGGCGTTGGCAACGCTGGTGGTCAATAAGCTGCGCGGCGTGTTCCAGTGCGCTGCCGTCAAAGCGCCTGGCTTCGGCGAGCGACGCAAGGCGATGATGGAAGACATCGCCATCCTCACGGGCGGCACCTTCATCACCGAAGACCTCGGCATCAAGCTGGAGAATGTCAAGCTCGACCAGCTCGGACGCGCCGAGAAAGTGGTCATCGAGAAGAGCATACGACCATCATCGGCGGCAAAGGCAAGCCCGAAGCGATTCAAGGGCGCATCCAGCAAATCCGCAAGCAGATCGAAACACGAGTCGGACTACGACCGCGAGAGCTGCAGAGCGTCTGGCGAAGCTGGCGGGCGGCGTGGCGGTCATCAAGGTCGGCGCAGCCACCGAGACCGAGCTGAAAGAGAAAAAGTCGCGCTTCGAAGACGCTATCAACGCCACCAAAGCCGCCGTTGAGGAAGGCATCGTGCCTGGCGGCGGGGTCACCCTCGTGAACGCTATCAAAGCGCTGGACGCGCTGCAAGTGGACGGCGACGAGAAAATCGGCGTGCATATCGTCCGCCGCGCGCTGGAAGAGCCGCTGCGCCAAATCGCGCACAACGCAGGCGCGGAAGGCTCCGTCATCGTCGAAAAGGTCAAGGAATTGCCGCAGGGACAGGGCTACAACGCCGCCACAGGCGAGTTCGTGAACATGCTCGAGGCGGGCATCGTCGATCCAGCGAAGGTCACGCGCACCGCGCTGGAGAACGCCGCGTCGATTGCCTCGATGCTCCTCACGACCGAGGCGCTGGTGGCGGAAGTGCCCGAAGAGAAGAACGGCAAAAAGACTTCACCATCCCCCTACTGACACACAGACCACTCACCCCCCAATAGCCGGGGCTGAAAAGCCCCGGCATTTTTTTCCTCACGCCCCAACATCTGATCGTATTCGGAATGTGTTCCTATCCAAAACCAAAGTAAGTTTTCGTCTTGCTCGACGGCTAACGCCCTGTAAGACCGTCCTATTCGTACAGACCAGAACCGTCCGACTTTTTTCAAGTGCAACGACGGGTGCAACGGATTCTTTTTCAAGAGTTCATAACACTTATCTGCCTGCTTTTGTACCTCTTCAGGCAATCGCCGATAATGCTCCCAAAAGCGCGGCGTAGCTTAGTGTTTCACATTCACAAGTCCGTACAGCGTCCCTCGTAATAATCCCGAATCGCCTCTTCTGCAAGGGCGTCGAGCCTTCCCTCGGCGACATCCCTCTCGAATTCAGAATCCCACAACTGCGCGTCGTACTCGGCGAACCAGCGGCGAAACGCCCGTAAGTCTTCTGGCGAGAGCCGCTGAATCGCTGCCTCAATCTCCGAAAGCAGTTCAGGCGTCTTCATCGGCTGTCCCGTCAGGTAATTTATTCTACGATTCGGAGCCAGAAAATGTTTCAGAGCCTGCCGCGATTGGTGCGAATTGTAGAAGTGGGCGCGCGGGACGGACTGCAGAACGAGCCGACCCCCGTGCCGACCGAGGCGAAGGCGCGCTTCATCGAGATGCTGGCGGAGGCGGGGCTGCCTGTGGTGGAGGCGACGGCGTTCGTCAGCCCGAAGTGGGTACCGCAGCTCGCCGACGCCGAGCAGGTGATGCACGCGCTCAAGCGGCGCGCAGGCGTGCGCTACCCCGTGCTGGTGCCCAACCTCAAGGGGCTGGAACGCGCACTATCGGCAGGCGCACGCGAAATCGCCGTGTTCACCGCCGCGTCGGAGACCTTCTGCCAGCGCAACCTGAACCGTAGCATCGAGCAGTCGCTGCAGGAGTTCGAGCAGGTCGTGCGCGCGGCGAAGGCGGCGGGCTGCTGGGCGCGCGGGTATGTGTCCACCGCGTTCGTGTGCCCCTACGAGGGCGCGATTGCCCCCGAAGCCGTTGTGCCTGTGGTGGAACGCCTGCTGGCGATGGGCGTGGACGAGGTGAGCCTGGGCGACACCATCGGCGCGGCTGTGCCCACCCAAGTCGCCCGCTTGACCGAGACGCTGCTGCCGATTCTGCCGCTGGAGCGCTTCGCCTACCACTTCCACAACACCTACGGCACGGCGCTGGCGAATGTGCTGACCGCGCTGCAGCAGGGGGTGTATATTTTCGATTCCAGCGCGGGCGGGCTGGGCGGCTGCCCGTTTGCGCCAGGCGCGTCGGGCAACCTCGCGACGGAAGACCTGCTCTATATGCTGCACGGGATGGGCATCGAGACGGGGGTAGACCTCGCGGGCGTGGCGGCAGCGGCGCAGTTCATTCTTGGGGCATCTCCAGCGGGAGACGCCCCCAAGCAGCTACCTGCGCGCCTGTGCGCGACGCGAAGCCTAACCTTACACCCGCTCGAACAGCCCTGCAGCGCCCATGCCGCCGCCGACGCACATGCTGACCACGCCCCACTTGCCGCCGCGCTTGCCCAGCGCGTTCAGCAAGGTGGCGGTCATGCGCGAACCTGTCGCGCCCAGCGGATGCCCCAGCGCGACCGCCCCGCCGTTCACATTCAACTTCTCGCGCGGGATGGGCAACTGGCGCAGCACCGCCAGCACCTGCGCCGCGAACGCCTCGTTGATTTCGAACAGGTCGATGTCGTCGATGCTCTTGCCGAAGCGTTGCAGCAGTTTGGGGATGGCGTAGGCGGGACCGATGCCCATCGTCTCTGGGGGCACGCCTGCGACCGCGTAGCCGACGAAGCGCGCCAACGGCTGGACGCCGAGTTGGTTCACCATCCGCTCGCTCATCAGCACGACCGCCGCCGCGCCGTCGCTGCGCTGCGAAGCGTTGCCCGCCGTCACCGTGCCGTCCGCCTTGAACACGGGCTTGAGTTTCGCCAGCGCCTCAAGGCTGGTGTCGGCGCGGGGACCCTCGTCGCGGTCGAAGGTGAAGCGGCTCTCGTGAACCGTGCCGCCCTTGACAACCTTCTCGTGAACCTCGACGGGCACGATTTCGCCCTCGAACGCGCCTTCGGCTTGGGCGCGGAGGGCTTTCTGGTGGCTCTCCAGCGAGAACTGGTCGGCTTCCTCGCGCGTGATGCCATGCTCGACTACGAGGTTCTCGGTCGTCATGCCCATGCCCAGATAGGCGTCGGGGTAGTGCTGGGTCAGGTACGGGTTCGGGCGGAACACATGCCCTTCCATCGGCACCATCGACATGCTCTCCGTGCCGCCTGCAACGCCGACATCGATTTGCTCGGTCATGATGCGCTGGGCGATGATGGCGATGGCTTCCAGTCCCGAAGCGCACATGCGGTTCACCGTCGCGGCGGGCACATCGACGGGTAGCCCCGCGCGTAGCACGGCGATTCGGGCGACATTCATGCCCTGCTCGGCTTCGGGCACGGCGCATCCCAGCACGACATCTTCGATCTGCTTCGGCTCCAGTTGCGGCACGCGCGCGAGTGCGCCTTGAATGGCGAACGCGGCGAGGTCATCGGGGCGCGTGTTGCGCAAACTTCCGCGCGGCGCCTTGCCAATCGCGGTGCGTACCGCAGCAACCACATACACGGCTTGCATAGTGGCATAGTGTACCCGCAATCATCAGGTATCCTATACCCGAGGCGATACCGATGCTGATACGCAAACCGAACCGACTAATCGACGAGAAAAGC
>AFSR01004439.1_pt1 | contig 10033 bp, 8 predicted proteins | sample 296848 | NCBI WGS metagenome assembly AFSR01 (sample SAMN02954305, study PRJNA68063) | hot springs metagenome | biome: terrestrial; feature: Mushroom and Octopus hot springs; material: microbial mat core samples; isolation source: Yellowstone National Park Mushroom and Octopus hot springs ...
GCTGTTTTTCGACGAACGCCTTGAGTTCCTCCATCGCGGTCTGGCACGGACCGCACCAAGTCGCCCAGAACTCCAAGTAGACCCACTTGCCGCGCAGGGTGCGCAGCTCGACGGGCTTGCCCGTGCGCAGGTCGGTCGCCGTGAAGTTAATCGCGGGGTCGCCCGGCTGGGGCGCAAGCGTAATCTGCAGGTCGCGGATGCCGTCGCCCTGCGTCAGCATAAAGTAGTGTGCAGACTTGTCATTCACATAGATTCGGTAGCCGATGGCGTTGAAGGCGTCTGTGCCTGCTGGATTCTCGTACAGGTTGCTTAGCACGAACGCGCCGTTTTTGTCCAGTTTGCCTTCCTGCAGGGTGCGCGCTTGTCCGTAGCCGCGCGTGAGTTCCACGCGGTAGGACGCGCCCGCCACCGACTTGCCGCCCGCGCGTTGAATCTGCACGCGCACTTGTCGCTTGCCGCGATAATCGGCGACATCGAACGGCTTAGGCGCAATCTTCTGGCGCACAACGCCGCCTTCGGGCACTTGAAGCGTTGTTTGGTGCGTGTCCTTATTCCACAGATACAGCGACGCTTGGTATGTGCCAGGCGCGACATTCCGCTCCACCACCAGCCCGCCTGAAAATGGGCGTCCCACAAAGGCGTCGGAGTAGAACAGCAGCGTCGACTGGCGCTTCTGCTTGCGGTGCAACCCTCAGGGACAGTTCCGAGAGGTCTTTGTACGCTTTGCGCCACGCCTCCAGATCGATCTCCAGCACCATCGTGCTGGGCTTGGGCAGGCGTACCTCCACCGTGCCCGATTGCCATTCGTTCGGTTCCACCGTGCGCAGGTAGTAGCGAATCACTTCGGGGGAATGCACCATCAGCACGAGCGCGCCCGTGAACGCTTGCGGCACATCCACGCGGTAGCGTCCGTCGCCCAGCGGGTAGATGCCGAAGTTGAGGCACAGCGGCGGCGCGCCCATAAAGCGCGATCGTTCCGACTGCTGCTCGCCCACAGCGCACACAGGCTTGCCGTCCACGCTGCCGATGAGCAGCGGTGAGCTGCGATGCTCCTGATACAAGTCTTCGCCCATCCGTAGGTTCACAGGTTCCCCGTCCGCCGTGAGCAGGCGCAGTTCGAACGAGCGGGCGGGCGTAGCGTCGCGGTTATCGTCTCGCGCGGGTTAGCCGCGCGCTCGAGGTGAAGCGGCACATAGCCTGGCGCGGCAATCATCGCTTGGAGTTCCACAGGCAGACGACCTTCCAGCACTTCGCGCAGGCGCAGGCGATGTGTCTCACTGCCCTCCACAACGCATACGCCCCGCGCGTTCACTGCCTGCCACGCAGGCGCGGTCGCCATGTAGCGCGTGTCGTTCATACTCGCCGACACATGCACTTTGGCAGTGCGTATCGGCTGCCCCTGATCGTCGACCACTTGGATACGCGCCAGCGGCTCGTCGGGAATCTCCACCGCGGACTGTGCATATATCAGTCCCCCGAACACAACCGTCCCCAGTAGCGTCATTAGCGTTCGCATACGCATACCTCCGAAAGGGAAGTATCCCTTGCGATAGGGCTTCGCCGCGCGCCAAGCAATTCCTGCTGGTTCGAGGAACGCCCCCCTTGACAAGCCCCCTGTGCCGTCGGGTATCTTAATTTTAGCACTCGGACGCCGAGAGTGCTAATCTCAGGTTCAAATTCAGACCGTAAGGAGGTAGATGGGTATGACTTTCAGACCGCTCAACGACAAGGTTGTGATTGAGCTGCTGGAGGAGGACGAGAAGACCGAAACGGGCATCATCTTGCCCGACACGGCGAAGAAGCGCCCGCAAGAGGGCACGGTGATTGCCGTCGGTCCTGGACGCTTGCTCAACAACGGCAACCGCGCGCCGATGACCGTGCAGGTCGGACAGCGCGTCGTCTTCTCCAAATACGCTGGCAGCGAGTTCGAGTACGAGGGTAAGAAGTACCTCATCCTCGACGAGGATCAAATCTACGCGATACGCGAACGCTAAATAGGAGGTGAGACGCTATGCCTGCGAAGATGCTGAAGTTCAACGAAGAGGCTCGACGCGCCTTAGAGCGCGGCGTCAATAAGGTCGCCAACGCGGTGAGGGTGACCCTCGGCCCGAAAGGGCGCAATGTGGTGCTGGATCGCAAGTGGGGCGCGCCGATTATCACCAAAGACGGCGTGACCGTCGCGAAGGAGATTGAGCTGTCCGATCCGTGGGAGAACATGGGCGCGCAGCTGTGCCGTGAGGTCGCGTCCAAGACGAACGATGTGGCAGGCGACGGCACGACCACCGCAACGGTGCTGGCGCAAGCGCTGGTCAACGAGGGCATGCGCTATGTCGCGGCAGGCGGCAACCCCATCGCGCTCAAGCGCGGCATCGATAAAGCCGTCGCGAAAGCCGTCGAGACCATCAAGCAGCACGCCATCCCCGTCACCGAGCGCGAGCAGACCGAGTATGTCGCCACCATCGCGGGCAACGACCCCGAAATCGGCAAGATGATTGCCGAAGCGATGGACAAGGTCGGCAAGGATGGCGTGATCACGATTGAAGAGTCCAAAGGCACGCAGACCACGCTGGAGATTGTCGAGGGCATGCAGTTCGATCGGGGCTACATCTCGCCCTACTTTATCACTGACCCCGAGCGCATGGAGGCGGTGCTGGAGGACGCGCTGATCCTGATTCACGAGAAGAAGATTAGCTCCGCGCAAGACCTGTTGCCCGTGCTGGAGCGCGTGGCGCAGGCGCGCCGCCCGCTGCTGATTATCGCCGAGGATGTGGACGGCGACGCGCTGGCGACGCTGGTGGTCAACAAGCTGCGGGGCGTGCTGCAGTGCGCTGCCGTCAAGGCGCCTGGCTTCGGCGAGCGACGCAAGGCGATGCTCGAAGACATCGCCATCCTCACAGGCGGACGCTTCATCTCCGAAGACCTCGGTATCAAGCTCGAAAATGTCACGCTCGACATGCTCGGTCAGGCGAAGAAGGTGGTCATCGGCAAGGAGGAGACCACGATTATCGAGGGGGCAGGCTCTCCTGAAGCCGTGACGGGACGCATCAACCAGATTAAGCGTCTCATCGAGACCACCGAGAGCAGCTACGACCGCGAGAAGCTGCAGGAGCGTCTGGCGAAGCTGTCGGGCGGCGTGGCGGTCATCAAGGTCGGCGCAGCGACCGAGACCGAGCTGAAGGAGAAGAAACACCGCTTCGAGGACGCCCTGTCGGCGACCCGCGCGGCTGTTGAGGAGGGCATCGTGCCTGGTGGCGGCAAAATCTTCCTGCTGGCGCAAGCCGCGCTAAACGGCATCGGCGACAACGATGACGAACGCACGGGCGTCGCCATCCTCCGACGCGCCCTCGAAGAGCCGCTGCGCCAAATCGCCGAGAACGCAGGGCTGGAAGGCTCCGTCATTGTCGAAAAGGTCAAAGCGCTCGGTGCACACGAGGGACTCGACGCGCGCACGGGCGAATTCGTTGACCTGGTGAAATCGGGTATAATTGACCCCGCCAAGGTCAGCCGCGCCGCGCTGGAGAACGCGGCGTCCATCGCAGGGCTGGTGCTGACCACCGAAGCGATGGTCGCGGAGAAGCCCGAAAAGAAGACGGAGCCGACGCCTGGTGGGGGCGGCGACTTCGACGACTTCTAAGCTTATCCCCCTCCCACCCCCAAGGACCGGGTGCTGTCCCCCTCCACCCGGTCCTTCGAATACCAGACGCCGAGTCTGGTAGCCTTCAGCACAGGGCTAAGGGTAGGGGCTTGCAACGCGCGTCGTGAGTTGGGTATACTACTTAGCGTTGCCGGGTCGTCTAACGGCAGGACGCCAGACTCTGGATCTGGTAGTGGTGGTTCGAATCCACCCCCGGCAGCCAAAACCGCATCAAGGAGCCTCCGAATGAAACTCTTCGTGGACACGGGCAGGGTCGAAGAAGTCCGCAAGGCGGCGGAGTGGGGCATCGTAGACGGCGTGACGACCAATCCCTCGCTGATTGCGCAAGCAGGGCGCGGCTTCAAGGAGACCGTGCTGGAAATCTGTTCCATTCTCCCGCACGGTTCCATCAGTGCGGAGGTGGTGGGCACAACGGTTGAGGACATCCTGCGCGAGGGGCGCGAAATCGCCTCATGGTCGCCCAATATTGTGGTCAAGGTACCGATGACGCCTGCGGGAATCGCCGCCACGCGCCAACTGACCCGCGAGGGCATCCGCGTGAACATGACGCTGGTCTTCTCGCCGACGCAGGCGCTGCTGGCTGCCAAAGCGGGCGCGAGCTACATCAGCGTGTTCGTCGGGCGCGTGGACGATGTCTCCAGCGAGGGCATGCGCACCATCGAAGACGCCGTGCAAATCGTCGAGAACTACGGCTTGGACAGCGAGGTGCTGGTCGCCAGCATCCGCCACCCGATGCATGTCGTGGAGGCGGCGCGTCTGGGCGCACACATCGCCACCATGCCGTTCAAGGTGATGGAGCAACTGTTCCAGCACCCGCTGACCGACATCGGCTTGCAACGGTTTCTGGACGACTGGCGCAAGGCGGGGCTGCGGATTTTTGAATAACTGTTTGGAGTGCTGAAGCGTTCGCTTCAGCGTGTTGCGGAAGCTGCGCTTCCGCACTCCAAAGTTAGCTTCTGTTCCGCTTCGCCTTCAGCAGGCGTCCCAGCGTGTCTTCGGGCGCGCCGTCCGTGCGGTCTGGCTTCGGCGTTGTAGCGACGGGCGGCGGCTTTTCGGGCGGCGTGTCGGGCTGAGAGGGCGGTGTGCGCACGGTCGTAGTCGCAGCGACGCGCTCGCGCGGGGCGGTGGGAACCTGCGTGCGCTGGGCGGCGCGCTGCTTGGCTGCCTGCAAGCGTGCAGCGACGGGCGCAGTCGCCCCGCGCCGCTCCCGACGCCAGCGCAACCGACCCAGCAACGCCGCAACCGCCTCGGGAATCGTAATCACCACGCGCCGTACCGTGATGTCCACCATCAGCAGCATCAGCGCCAGCAGCAGCGCCAGCGTCCACAAGTCGCGCGTGAACCGCTGGGGCGCGGGCGGCGGGTCGTAGGCGCGGGCAGGCTCTGGCGCGACGCGCCCGCCCGTCAGCGACGCCATCCGCTCCAGCAACGGGCGGTTCTGGCGGTAGAAGCGGTACTCCAGCGGGTAGGGCACTGCCAGCGCGGTGGTCAGCGTTGTCGTGCGCCCCGTGCCGAAGTCGCCCTGCGTGCTTAGCACATACAGCCCCTGCCCGCGCAGCGGGAACTGCGCCGTGTAGCGTCCCGCGCCCTCCATGCTCAGCGTCAGTTCCGTCGTCTCGCCCGACGGCATGCCCACCGTCAGTTTCGGCGTCAGCCCGTTGATCGGCTCGCCCTGCGGGGTGAACGCCTGCAGTTCCACAATTGCCTGCCCGTTGCGCACGGTCGCTGTCAGCCCCAGATTCGGCTGTGCGCTGGGGCGCATCGCGCTGCGGATGACCTGCGTCCAGAAGACCGCGTAGCCGTCCCAGCCCAGCCAGCGTTGCGCCCAGCGCGGCTGCGCGTCCGATGTGAACGCAATCGCCGTGCCCAGCCCGTACCGCCACACCGCCAGCAGCGGGTCGTCCTTGTGCGTGCGCATCAGCGTCTGCGCCAGTGGTCGCTCCGAGACCAAGTTGTACGCCAGCAGCGTGGGCGTGCGGTTCCAGTCCACCTCGCGCAGGCGTTCGTCCGCCGTGTTCACTTTGGGGATGAACGCGCCCTGCTCGATTGCCGTGCGCGTCATCGCGCTCACATCGGCGGTGAACAGGCGAGGCAGCGAACTCGCGTCGCGCGTCTGATAGAACTGCCCGCCGCCCACCCGCGCCAGTTGCTTTAGGAACTGGGTCGCGTCGCCGTCGCCGAACGCCACCACACTCAGCGTCACGCCCAGCCGACGCAACTGCTGCGCGACTTGAATGCTCCCCTCCTGCTCGTCGCAGTCGTTGGCGTCCGCCAGCATGATGATGTGCCGTGCGCGGTCGGGCGGCTCGGTCAGCATCCCGCGCATCGCCATCTCCAGACTGCCGCGCACGAAGATCCCACCCCCTGTGCCGTACACCTTCTGCAGTACGGCGATAATCGGCTCGCGCTGGCTGGCGGGGAAAATTGCGCTCGGCGGCTGACCCGCCCGCTGCCCATGACAGCCCTGAAACTGACGCCCGTCGCAACTGAACGGGTCGAACCCCGTGCGCGCCATATCGGGCAGCAGCCAGTCCGACCCGTGGCTGCTGATAATCACCCCAAAGCGGTCGATGGGGCGCAGCATCCGCAGCGTCTTGATGGACGCCTCCGCCGCCAAGTGCGCCACCTTGTGCTGCCCGATGTAGTTGTTCATACTGCCCGAAGCGTCCACAATCAGGATAACGGTCGCCGCGTGCTGAATCTGCCGATGCTTGATCTCCAAGTCCACGGGCAGCAGTTCGGCGATGGGTGTGCCGTAGTAGCCGCCAGGCTGGTAGGAGTTCTCGCCGCCGATCATTATGAAGCCGACCCCGCCCTCACGCACGGCGGACTGCACCGCTTCCATCTGCTGCGGGCTAAGCGCAGTTGCGGGGAAGTCGTTGAACACTATCGCGTCGTAGTCGAGCAGTTTTTCGGGTCGGTCGGGGAAGCCACCCTCGCGCACGCGCGTGACGGTGATCGCGTTCGCCTGCAGGGCGCGTGCAATCGCGTCGCTTGCGCCTGCCCTGCCCTCTGCAATCAGCACATGCGGCTTGCCCTGCACGCGGGTCAGCGCCAGCCCCAGATTGTTGCGCGGGTCGCTGTCGGGCTGCGCCTCCAGCACCGCGCGGATGCGCTGCACGCCCGGCTTGTCGGCGCGGAGCGTGGTCGTAATCAGGTTCGCGCCGGGCGAGAGTTTGACGGGGATGCGCTTGATGGGCGCGCCCTCGCGGTCAAGGACGATTGTGCCCTCTGCGTGCTTTTGGGACTGCACCACGATGCGCACCGTGTACGGCTCGCCGACTTTGGCGACGCTGGGCGCCTCCACCACTTCTATCAGCGCGTCGTTGCCCGCCTTGCCCGTCGGCAACGGCACGACATCAATCGGGATGCCCTCCACCGCAGCGACCTGCGCGGCGGCGTAGGCGTCGCCTGCCGTCTCGTTGCCGTCGGTCAGCAGCACGATTCGCCGCGCGTAGCCGTCGGGGAACAGCGCGCTCGCAAGGCGCAACGCGGCGGCAATATCCGTGCCATCGGGGTTCGGCTTAGCGTACAGGTTGTCCATCGTCTTGCGCGGCGCGGGCAGCCACTCTACCATCGGCTCCGCGCCGAAGACGACCAGCCCCGTCCGCGCGTCGTCGGGCGCTTGGCGGAGGGCTTGCTGTAGGTACTGTTGCGCGGCGGCGCGCCCCTCGTCCGAGACGCTCGCCGACTGATCCAGCACGAACACTGTGCAGACGCTGCGCAGCGACCCGACCCCCTGCCACCCCGCCAGCGCCAGCACAATCAGCAGCACCAGCGCGAAGCGCAAGGCCAGAATCACCCGCCGACGCGCCCGACTGACCCCCAGCAGACGCCGACCCGTCCACCAGACCCAGCCCCACGCCACAGGCAGCAACAGCAGATACCACGGCTCGGTGAAACGCATGGCACGGTAGTTATACCCGATGTATGGCGTAGGAACTCCGCCAACAAAAATCTGGTATAATCAACCGTAGGGGGGGAGCCCCAGAATGAACGCTGAGCAACTGCTGGAGTTTCTGGAGCAGCATATCGACGAACTGCCCCACCTGATGGGCGCGGAGGAGTGGCGGGCGTTCCAAGCCGAGCTGCACGCCAGCGTGCAACAGATGCACGAGGGAATCTCGCCCAACGAGCTGGAGCAAGCCGTGCAGCCCCTGTTCAAACACCTCAATCGCTGCCCGCAAATTCGCGAGATGCTGCGCGCGTTCAGCGAAAGCCTGCGCCCACGACTCAGCCAGCCACCTGCCCAGACCCTTACGAATGAACAACAACTCAACCAGGTGATGAACCGCTTCCGAGTCCTTGCAAACACCCGAGGAGCCGCCTCAACCGATGAAAAAAGCGAAGCGCCAAAACGCGCAGACGAATCGGAGCGACGCCAGCGTTGAGTTCTGCGACTTGGAGCGTCATCAGTGGCGCTTTTTCCTGCGCTCGTCGGCGGCGACCAGCGGCGCGAACAACGCCGCGCTCCCTGAAGGCTTCGTGAACGCCCTGAACGCTGCAGGAGCGTGGCTCGGCTGGTCAGGGACGCTCCAGCGCGCTGACCGTCACCCAACGCCTGCCGACTTCAGCCAGCGACTGGTCGTCGAGCAAGCGACCGAATGGCGCGAACACGACGGGATACTCCGTACCCTTGAGGCGCGCACGCTGCTGGACGCATGCTACCTGCAACTGGGCGCAGCAAAGGAAGGCGCGCTCCAGACCCCACACGCCCTGCAGGACGCCCTACCCGCCCTACCTGCAGGCGAGGGCTACCTCGGCGACGCCGAGTGCTGGTGCCTGATGCGCGCCGACGGCGAGCCTGACGAACCCGCGCTCCGCGAGGCAATCCGGCGGCTCGCGCTGCCCCAAGAGGGCTACCTGACCTTCGACACGCAGGGCGGACGGCTCGCGCTCTACCCCAATACGCTCACCGCCTGCATCGTCTACACCCCCGCGCAAACGCAGCCGATGAGCCGCCTGCTGCACCAACATCCTGCCCCCGTTCCTGCTCAACCTGCTCAAGATTCGTCGGCTGCGCGAGCAGTACCTTCAGTTCAAGCCGCAGGTGCAGGGCGAAGAGGGGCGCCTCGAACGCCTGATGGCGCAGGCGCGTCAAGCCCATCAGCTCTCCATCGAGCAGATCGAACAGCACAGTGTGCAACTGGCGCAGCAACAGGCGCACTACCTGGAGACGCTCAGCCAAATCGAGGAGTGGCAGCATACCCTCAAGACGCTGCAGGACAACCTGCGCCGTCTACTGCGCGACCCGCTCTGGCGCGACGGCGAGCAATCCGCGCCCGCCCGCCTGCTGTTGGAGCGCGTGCAACTCTGGATCGACCAACTGCACAGCGACCTGCACTACTTCCATATCACGCGCCGACAAGCCGACCTGCACCTGCAGAGCCTCAACACCGCGTCGGGCGTGCGCATCGCCAAGTGGAACCGCCGCATCACGCTGCTGGTGGGCATCTTCGTGGTGCTGGAGCTGCCGCAAGCGTTCCCTGAGCTGTCCATCCCCGCGCGGCTGGCGCTGATCGGCGCGGGCGCGCTCGTACTGCTGTTGGGCAACTGGTACTTCACACGCCGATAGCAGGGGGTATAATCACTACCGCTGAACACTTGGGGAGGAACAGACGATGGACTGGCACTATCACGCGCTCTTGAACGCGCTTCTGCAGGCGCAGAGTGTGGACGAGCTGGTCGCGCTCGCCCAGCAACACCCTGAACTGCTCAGCGAGGGGTTTCAGGACTATGTGCAGCAGCAACTCGCGCTGTTTCGCCTAATGAACCCTCAAGCTGCCGCAGAGATAGATGAGGTAGAGCATGAAATTTCCGTGCGACTGCAGATTCTGGAGCAGGTAATCGAGGCGCATACACAATCCGCTCCGTACACGGCAAACATGTTAGCAATTCCCGACCAAATCCCGCCCTCCAACGACCGCCGCGCCGCGTGGGTGAAACCGTTTCGGCAGTTTATCGCGCTTGGGGGACGAGACCGTGCGCCCTTGCAGCCCGCTCTGCAGCACGCCCAGCAAGCAGGCGAGCGCGAAATCGCCGCCCTGATTGCCCTGCTGGCGCAAGGCGAAAGAGTGGCGGCAGCGGAGCAAGCCCAGCGCCTCTTTGTTTCGTTGCACCAGCAGGGGCGATTGGAAGAGGCGTACAGCCTGCTGCTGTTGCCGATACTGGGGCAAGCGTCGCTGGTGGAGCTGTTCCGCCAGTTCCCGTTGGAGCAGCAGCGGGCTGCGCTGCAGGCGGGATTGGATGCGTGCGAGGGAGGGTATCGGCTCAGCCGCGCCCTGAGCGATGAAGCCTGTCAGGCGTTGTTTCTTGGGGTCAAGGGTACAGGGCTCTATGAAGCAAGACAGCTGGAGGCGGCGGTTGGGGCGTATGAGG